>OIXH01001882.1_pt1 | contig 22292 bp, 18 predicted proteins | sample 1587741 | NCBI WGS metagenome assembly OIXH01 (sample SAMEA3888916, study PRJEB22519) | human gut metagenome | biome: human gut; feature: human-associated habitat; material: faeces | place: Denmark | collected 2011 | reverse complement strand
GAAATTACACTATTCAAAGAAGTTGCGAGGAGTGCGGTAAAATCTTTACTCCTCCGACATTAGTGTCGAAGTATTGTTGCCCTGCTTGTTCCAAGAGGGCGTATAAGAAAAGACAAATCGCAAAAGAGAAAGAAGCGATACGCCAAGCACTGATTAGACGAATACCATCCAGTAAGGGGTATCTAACCGTAAAGGAAGCTATGCTGATTTACGGAATTAGTAAAGACGTTCTTTATCGTATGATACGGCAAGGCTTGATACCGTCATACAATTTTGGTCAGCGTCTGATACGCCTTAGTCGGCAGTATATGGATGAACACTTCAAAACAAAGGCAGGGAGTAGAAAGAGAAAAAAGGAGGCATTGTCCTTTGAACCCAAAGATTGTTACACCATCGGAGAGATCGCAAAGAAGTTCCATATCAATGACAGCAGTGTGTTTAAGCACATACGCCGTCATTCTATTCCTACACGCCAAATCGGTAACTATGTTTATGTTCCCAAATCTGAAATTGATAAATTGTATAAGTCGTTATGAAGAAAGCATTACCCAATACCAAAGTGACCGTCAAACTCAGAAGGTCGAATTATAAAGAAGAGTGGTATCTGATTATAGAGTCATACCCAGTGTATAAGCGAGGTTCTAAACGGGCAAGCCGTGTGGTGGAATCTATCAACAGAACTATATCCACACCCATTTGGGATAAGTCATCCATAGCACGAATCTTGCCGGATGGAACATTCAACTATAAGCCTAAACGTGATTTGAATGGAATTATCCAATGCCGTTCAACGATAGACCAAGAGGCTTGCATCTATGCCGACAATGTGCGGAAGTTACGGCAGCATGAATACGATAGTGCCATCCTATACACTGATAAGGAAAACGAAATCGCTGCACAGAATGAGCGGAGCGAACAGGATTTTATCAAGTATTTCAATCGTATTATAAGCACACGTCATCCCAATAGTTCCGATTCGATTATAGTCAACTGGAGGCGTGTAGGTGAATTATTGAAAATGTATTCACAAGGGCAACCAATTCCATTCAAGGCGATTTCCGTTAAACTGCTTGAAGATATAAAGATGTTCCTTCTCCGTGCTCCAATGGGAGGGAATAAGAAAGGTACTATCTCACAAAACACGGCATCAACCTATTTTTCCATACTTAAAGCCGGACTGAAACAGGCGTTCATTGATGAATATCTGACCGTTGATATAAGCGCGAAAGTAAAGGGAATAACAAACATAGAGAAGCCTCGTGTTGCGCTTACCATGAATGAAGTGCAAATGTTGGTTGATACTCCTTGCAAGGATGATGTTTTGAAACGTGCGTTCTTGTTCTCTATTCTCACTGGATTGCGGCATAGTGATATTCAAACTTTGAAATGGAAACAAATTCAGCAAACAAGCAAAGGTACATGGCAAGCAGTAGTAATTCAGCAAAAGACAAAAAGGCCCGATTACAAGCCAGTCATTCAACAGGCACTTCAACTATGCGGCATACGTCCAGACGATGATGAAGCACTTGTTTTTGAAGGATTGACTGATGCCTCTTGGATTTCTCGCCCGTTGAAAGTCTGGATAGAAGCATCCGGTATCAAGAAGCACATCACCTTCCATTGTGGGCGGCATAGCTATGCTTCGCTGTTGCTGGAAAATGGCGTTGACATATACACCATCAAGTCTTTGATGGGACATACTAACGTCAAAACCACGCAGATTTATACGCATATCGTAAACGAACAAAAAGAGAAAGCCGCCAATACACTGCATATAGAAAATTTGGATTTATAGGTTGTGGTGGTTATATCCACCATTGAGCACCAACGACTTATGTAATACCAATCATATACTTACCACCGTTTACCCCTCATGAAGCATCAACTTTTTGAGGGGTATTTTGTAGTATAGAGGTGTTCAGTAAAGAATGTGTTAGTCCAAACAGTCGTTTATTCCCCATTTATTATGTTGCCCAATAAATTTTCGTATTAATGAAACTTAAATCTGTCAGTGGTAAATGAGCGGTTGATTGGTGGCGGTCAAGCACCTATTTAGCACCTATAAGCATCCCTATACTTTTGCGGCATAAATTTTAATACGAAGAAAAAATGGCCTATAAAGTAAATTCATTGGAGGAAATGCCGAATGCGTTGTCCTACCTGATTGAGTCCGTAGAAGTACTGCAATCTAAAGTGAATGCCTTGCAGCATAAACAGGCAAGTAACTCACCCAAGTGGATGGATATAGACGAGCTTTGTGCTTATCTGCCATCACATCCTGCCAAACAAACGGTTTATGGATGGGTGTCAACCAAACAGATTCCCGTACATAAAATAAACAAGGCTTTGGCTTTCCTGCAATCAGAGATTGACGATTGGCTGAAGAACAAATCGCACAAGACCCAAGATGACTTAATGGAAGAAGCCAGACGATTTGTCGAATCTAAAAAGATTATCAGATGATGGAAACGACCGACTATTGCTTTTCATTCTTTCGCAAGCCCATTCAAAACATCGAACCGATGAGGGCTATAGGTATTGTGGATGTGTATCGTTATGTCATCGGACATTATGCCCAACCACAAACCGAGAACCTGCGGCAGATGCAGTCCTCTCCCGAAGCCAAAAGGTACAAAGCCACCCATTTTGACTATTGTACTTTTTCGGGATTATTCCGAAAACGGAATGAAAAGGAACTGATTATGCACTCAGGATTGATGTGTTTGGATTTCGATCATGTGGATAACATAGGGAGGTTAAAGCAACAATTACTTAACCATGAGTATTTTGATACAGAACTGTTATTTGTCAGTCCATCCGGTAATGGATTGAAGTGGATAATACCTGTTGATTTGAAAGGCTGGGAACATTCCCGGTACTTCAAGGCTGTTACCAACTGTATCAAAGCGACAGGTTTGCCATTGGTGGATATGTCCGGCAGTGATGTGGCTCGTTCATGCTTCTTACCCTACGACCCACAAGCATATATTAACCCTAAATACAAAGATGATGTCGAAGAAAATATTTTCCGCCCAAGATTGGGAGAATGTCCCTTCTGAAATACAACAGGCACATACACCAAGTATTGCCCCTATATATAATAAGGTGGAGGATGATGTGGAAAGTGTTGTTCGGGAGATAGAACAGTGTGCCATTGATATAGCCCCTCATTATAAAGATTGGGTGGAGTTGGGCTTTGCGCTTGTGGATGGATTGGGAGAGAACGGGCGGGAGTATTACCACCGCATCAGCAGGTTTTACCCTACCTATCAAAAGGAAGAAACGGATAAACAATACACGCATTGTCTGCACTCCAAAGGGCAAGGCATTACTATCCGTTCTTTCTTCCATTTGGCAAATCAAGCTGGAATCTCATTGGCTCCGTTCTTCAAAGAGCATTTATCCATTTTGCCAAATATCCAAAATGGTAAAACGGGTAAATGGATAAAATCAGAAGAAGAACTTCCTACATTTCCTGAATGTGTGTTTGAGCATCTTCCTCCTTTTCTAAATGAGGTTGTCAATAATTCCATTTCGGTAGATGACCGTGATACGATATTAATCGGGGCTATTGTGTGTTTGTCGGTATGCTTTCATAATGTTTGTGGCGTGTACGATGAACGCATTGTTTATCCCAACCTCTATCTGTTTGTTGTAGCGGATGCCGGTATGGGAAAAGGAGCATTGACTCTATGCCGTGAATTGGTAGCCCCCATCAACCGCCATTTGCATGAACTTTCCAAACGATTGGAACAGGAATATAAAGAAGCAATGAACACATATATTAAAGGTAAGAAAACCGATGGAATGGCTATGCCAACTGAACCGCCCATGCGTATGCTCGTGATTCCAGCCAATAGTAGCGCAAGCTCTTTCTTGAAGATATTAGGAGATAATGACGGAATCGGGCTGCTGTTTGAATCGGAGGGCGACACGTTAAGTCAGACTTTGAAATCGGACTACGGCAATTACTCCGATGTGTTGCGAAAGGCATTCCATCATGAATTGGTAAGTTTGAGTAGGCGTAAGGATAGAGAGTATTGTGAAGTAGCCAATCCGAGAGTATCGGTAGCTTTGGCTGGAACTCCAGAACAGGTAAGAAGATTGATACCTGATGCAGAGAACGGATTGATGAGTCGCTTTTGTTTCTATATTATCCGCTTCAAACGAGGTATAAGAAATGTGTTTGCCACAAGCGACATTTCCCAATCCAAGAATGCCATGTTCAAACTGTTGGGAGATAAATTCTGCCATTTACATGAGAATTTTGTACGGCAGGGTAATTATTCCTTTTCTCTTCCCTCTGATTTACAGGAACACTTTATTGAATATCTCAGTCGGGTGAATGAGGAATGTTGTGACGAAGTGGATAACAAGATGCAAGGAGTAGTCAGACGGATGGGACTGATTGCTTATCGTATAATGATGGTGTTGACCGTTGTCCGACATTTGGATAATGTGATTCACAAATCTTCTTCTGACGAGACTGTACAATTGGTTTGCCATGAGTTTGACTATTCCGTAGCCATGAGTATTTGCGACACCCTGCTTTATCATGCCGTATTCATTTATCTGAATTTGTCAGGAAATCAGTCTAAACGATTCAATACCGTTTCGCAAGAGACAGGCGTTTATGCACGAAGGAACACCCTTTATAATATGTTGCCTGACACTTTCACAAAGAAAGATTATGATGCGGCGGTTTTAACTTTGGGCGAGAATGGAAGTACGGCAAACAAGTGGATAGAAGCCTTTATCAAAGATGGCAAACTAAGCCGAATAGAACAAGGGAAATATAGGAAGATTTTTTGAGTGGCAAGTTTGTGTTTTAGTGTCACTAAAACCTATGCGGCAAGCGGATAGAACAGCCACTCTCAAAAAATCAATTTATGAACATAAAAGTTTAGATAAGTATGAAGGATAAGAAACTTGGTGGTCGCCCTAAGTTGGCGAGTTATCAGAAACGCACGAAATGTTTTCGGGTAATGTTTACCGAGAACGACTACATTTATATCCAATCCAAAGCGGAGCAGGCTGGATTGTCTGTCAATGAATTTTGCCATCAGGCTGCAATGGATTGTCAAGTCTGTCAACGCATCAGTCCTGAAATGGTATCGGCTATTCGTGACCTTTCCGGTATCGCCAATAATGTCAATCAGATTGCCCACCAGATGCACACTTATGGTTTGGAAGCTGTCAAGCAACAATGCTTCTCAATCATATCAGAAGTCAATAGAATCATCACCCAAGTAAAGAACAACTGCCATGATAGCAAAGATTAAAACAAGAACCGATTTTGGAGGAATAGTGAATTACGCCAATGACCAAAAGAACAAGAAAAAGAGTGCCACACTTTTGGCACACGAAGGAGTCTGCACCATTAGTAATAAAGCCATCGCTGATTTTTTTCAGATACAAGCATCCATGCGCCCGAAAGTAAAAAGTCCGGTGAAACACGTATCACTTGCTTTTTCTTCGCAAGACATTAGCCGTTTTCCCGATAATGAAGAAGGAGATGCGCTGATGGTGGAGATTGCCAAGAAATGGATGGAACAAATGGGGATTCGTAATACTCAATATATCATAGCCCGGCATCACGACACGAAACATCCTCATTGCCATTTGGTATTCAATCGGATAGACAATGAAGGCAATCTTATTTCTGACAGCAATGAAAGAATATGCAATGCAAAAGTTTGTCGTGCTTTGACTAAAGAGTATGGATTTTACTTTGCCCCTAAAAATAGTAAAGCCAGAAATAAAAGTCGTTTGCGTCCTCACCAATTACGGAAGTATAATCTTCGTTCTTCAGTTCTTGATGCGCAGGTAAATTCTCGTTCTTGGAATGACTTTATTAGTACGCTCAAAGGTCAGGGCATAGATATGCGTTTTAATCATGCTGAGAACTCTGATAAAATTCGTGGTATATCCTTTTGTATGGATGAATTTAGCATTGCTGGTTCTAAACTTGACCGTGATTTGAGCTTCAACAACCTTTGCACTATGTTGGGTGATGTAGCTGCGGAACTGATTATTCAACCCCATCAAGTCATAACTCCCGGTGGAGGTGGAGGAACCAACAATGAACAAGGCGGGCGGGATGATAAAGACAAGGATAACCAAAGAAGCGAACCTTTTTATAAACCTTCAAAACGTAGAAGATAATGAAAGAAGATGTAATAGCTGCAAATCTTGCAAATTTGCGCCAAAGTATCAGTGAACTGAAAGAGTGTATTGAAAAACAGAATGTCACTGTTTCTAAATCGGAACAATCTGTAAAAGTGGAATTTGATGAAAAGACCATTTATACTGGAATTGCCAAAAGTTTCTGTACTTGCTGGAATGAAGCCTTGTCTGTGATCAAGAAACATATCTGGCAACAGCAGCCTAACACATTGCCGTTTTCGCTATGGTTTCCGAAACTCATTGATTTATTCAAGCAGAAGTCCAAACTTCTTGAATATCTTTATCGGCACGTTTGCGATTACAATCAGAATCGTATAACTATCGAAACTAATACCCGATGTATATTGAAACGGCAGGATGAGATATTAGCAAAAATCAATGAATTGAAAAGCCCTGTAACCGTTATTCCACCTAATATCAGTGGGTTGTTTATATATGGCTATCATATTAAGCTACGATATGTCATGGTCTTCATTGTCGTTATTATGATATGGGCCGTTGCTGTTTCTGTTAGTAGTATGAAGTATAAGGAAGAGAGCTTTGCGTATTATTCTATGTATAGGGCAGTGAAGGAACAGAATCAGAACTTGATAGAAAAGCAGATAGCAATAAAAGGGGAAAATTAGTATATGCTTCTACGTATATACTGTTTGCTCCAATTTATCCCTTTACATTTTAATCAATTGTGAAGGAATTTTTTATATTGGTGTATATTAATATAATTTTAAGAGTTATGATTTACGGATACATTAGAGTAAGCAGTGACAAACAAACTGTAGAAAACCAACGTTTTGAGATAAGTAATTTCTGTAATAATAATGAGTTGACAATTGGCGATTGGATTGAAGAAACTATTAGTGGAACGAAAAATTACACAAAACGACAGCTTGGACGTTTACTGCGTAAAGTACGCAAAGATGATATTATCATCTGTAGTGAGCTTTCACGTCTTGGACGCAATCTTTTTATGATTATGGAAATCTTGAATATCTGTATGACAAAAGAATGTAAGGTATGGACAATTAAAGATAACTATAGACTTGGGGAAGATATACAAAGTAAAGTCCTTGCCTTTGCTTTCGGATTGTCAGCTGAGATTGAACGCAATCTTATCAGTCAACGTACAAAAGAGGCGTTAGCGAGAAAAAAAGCAGAAGGGGCAATGCTCGGACATTGTCGTGGCTTTCGTTGTAGACTTAATCCCAAATGTGCCAACAAGCACGATTATATTGTAAAAGAATTGGCTAAAGGAACAGAAAAAACAGTTATATCTAAAAGATTGAAAGTATCAAAAACTACATTATATCGTTATCTCGTTTATACGGGGCTTCATTTGCCTATAAACTGTCAACAAGAAGGATGGGAAGAGTATGGTATCTATCATTGATTTCTATGTACTACAGAAGCGACCCTCAAATGGGGGCGGATTCGACATAGCCATTGGTAACCCACCATACATCAGTGCGCCAACACAGATAGCATCACCAGAATTGAACGAACAGCGGCAGCGTATAGTGGCAAGCAAGAAGTATAAATCGCTTAATGAGAAGTGGGATTTGTATGTTCCTTTCATGGAACTTGGTATGCAGTTACTATGCCCCAATGGAGTATTTTCTATGATAGTCCCATATCCTTTGACAAATCAAAAGTATGGAAAGAAACTCCGTAAGATGATTGTAGAAGAGTATCGTTTGTTGGAAATAGCCGACCTAAATGGAACAAAGATTTTTGAGAATGCCACAGTGAGTAACTGTATTCCATTTATTCAGAACAGTCAACCAGAGGGTGAACTTCGCATCACACAAATCTTTGAGGACAAGACCATCCGTGAAGTGTTAAGCAAATCTCCAAAGGCATTAAAACTGGACAAGAAGAATTATGTTTGGAACTTGACAGAAGAGGAAAGAACAGGAAACCGTTTTGCTAATATGAATGTATTGGGTGACTTCTGCTATATAAGCGTAGGAATGGTTGTTAATGCCAATGAGAAGGATGCCCAAGGAGCATTCAAAAAAGAAGATTTGATAAGTGACACATACGATGCTATCCATTGTAGAAAGTATATTGAAGCAAAGGATATAGACAAATTTCAAGTCAAACGTGTACGCTATCTTGAATGGAACACGGAACGCTGCCCAGAGAAACTACGCCGTCCAACTTTTCGCGAGTTGTATGACCGTCCAAAACTTATCATGAATTGTTTAGGAACTATCAACGTGACAATAGATGCAGAAGAACACTTTCTGCATAATCACTCTATCTACTGTGCTATTCTTTGGAAAGATTTGAAAGATGTTAGCAATAAAAGCATATCTTCTAGTGTAAAGAAATTCAGTAAACATAACCGTGAAGCTATGGAATCTCTGTCTGAGAAGGTCGACCTGTATTATTTGCTTGGCATCCTTAATTCTTCTATGGCAGACCAGCTGTTGACAGACCAACGAGGCGGTGACTATCACATATATCCAGAACATATTCGTAATCTTCCAATACCTGTTCCGCAAAGAGAAATACAAAACGCTATTGGCGAAATTGCAAAACAGATTCTTCTTATTCGAGAAACAAATACCGATTACTCTGAATTGGAAGAACAGCTCAATAATCTTGTGGAAGCATTGTATCAATGACATATTGTTGACCCTCAAAAGAGGGCTTCGATATTGTCATTGGCAATCCACCGTACGGAGCGAAATACGACAACCAAACAAAGAGGTATTATAAGAATACCTATGTGACGGCAAATAGCATCCGAGGATTACAGAAGGGGGCTCTTGATACATATACACTATTCATAGAATTGGGATACAATCTGCTTAGGAAGAATGGGAGTTTTGCCTATATCGTTCCAATATCCTTGACATCAAGTGATTCCCTAACAGGCGTACACCGTCTTTTGATGGGAAACTGTGATACCATATACATATCATCCTATGCAGTACGTCCTAAGCCTGTTTTTGAGAACGCTGTAGTAAACACTTCGATACTTCTTTTTAAGAAGACTGAAACGCCATGTCAGTATATTTTCTCAACCAAGATGCACAGAAGAGGGAATGAGTTTGAATTACAAAGGCTCATTGATAATTTGCAATTTGTTGATGTGAAAGGGCAAACACTTTATGGTCGTATTCCAAAGATAGGTTCTGAAATAGAGAAAACCATCTTAAACAAACTCTTCAACTATACAAAGTTAGGATCTCTTATCAAGACTTCAGGGAGTCCAATCATATATAGGTTTGCAGGAGGGCGATATTTCAAAGTCGTAACAAATTATAGTACCGGTTCATCAGCAGAGAGAACTATCTATTTCGCTAATTCCAAAATCGCAGATGCTGTTGGCTGCATACTCAGTAGCAGTTTGTCATTTTGGTTCTATCAGATTTTTTCTGATAATTTAAATTGGAAGACATACGAGATAGAGAATTTCACAGTTCCACAGCTCTCAGCTGAGGATATTGACTATCTTGACAAGTTGTATTCTCGTTATCTTTCTGACATAGAGGCAAAAGCTAATATCAGAATAACTTCTGGAGAGTCCACCTATAATGTTGATTCATTCAAGGAATACAAAATTGTACGCTCCAAAGCCATCATTGATGAGATAGATGACTACATCTGTCCGCTATACGGATTGACGCAGGAGGAAACCGATTTTATCAAAAATTACGAATTAGAATTTAGGTTGGCTGGAGAATGAATGATAATTGGAGGATAATCCCTCCAATTATCATAATCTTTCCTTTCAGAATTAACGCTTATTCAGCATTTCGATATTGATAGTCATAATTGATTAAAAATTTTATTTCAATCTCAGATAAACCATATTTTTCTCCAATAAATTTATCAATTGCATCAATATGCATTTTAGATTGTCTTGCAAAAAAACATTTCAGTCCCGTTTTAGTTGTCTGGCTCTTTGAATATAAATCATTAAGATAAGTATCATATAAAGTATTTATTTTATCAAGTTCTTCATCTGAAAATGATTCGAATGGGATAGGAAACATTTCTAATTCGGATGATCGTAAGTTATGCCAATCTGAGTGTATCAGCCAAAACCAATAGAAAAGGTTACTTGACAAGGCTGCTCCTACAAGACTTTGATATTTTTCTCTGACTTTCAATTCCCCTTCTGCAGAAGAATGAGTAGGAATCTTAGTTATTATTTTATAGTACCTACCACCTGCCTTCCGGTAATAAATAGGTAAACCTTCTCGTTTATACACATCTTTTATTGTTGTGACACAACGCTCTAATTTGCATAATATTCCTAATTCTATTTCATTGCCTATCTTTGGAATTCTCCCATTGCGAATATGATGAAGGGCATTTACAAACTTTAGGTCATCTAAGAGTAACCACAGAGATTCATCAGAATAGCGTTTGTTGATATGCGTAGTCATAATTCTTGTGGCCTTGTTGCTGGATTTTTTAAAACTAATAATGGATACTTGTTGTTCTGCACTTTCAAATATACGGCGTGGTCTGTCTCCATATGAACTGACATAGATTTCGTCACAGTGATTTATTAGTAGTCTATGAAGTCCTGACATTGCATCGGAAGCAGTAACACTTAGTGGAACAATAAAGATTGCATTTCCTTTAGTGTGTAATATTTGGTAACCTAAATCAATGAAAAGCGAAAAAGTATCTAAAGATCCTTTTTGTATATTAGGTATAGTTTGAGCAGATGTAAATATATGTTTGAAGCATGCTTTGTCTATAGATGAAATTTTAGCACCATACGGTGGATTGCCAATGACAATATCGAAGCCCTCTTTTGAGGGTCGTGAGAAAACATCATGGAACCAGGTATGCCAGAGGAAGAACTGACTGTTTGCAGACAAGTCCATATCTTCAAAATCAATATGAATACCTTGTTCAACGAGTTCCTGCTTTACAATATCTGCAATGTCCTTTCTCAGCTGCATTTTCTTGTCATGTTCAGGGCAAGCGTAATATTCAGTAAGTTTGTCGCGTAGATTTTTGCGATAAACATCTAACATGCTATCAAAGAAAGTTAGACTTTCACCAGCTCCTATTTTCTTTTCTGTCATCGTTGAAAGGTCAACACCCTTATATTGCTCCAGAAGGGAATTTCCCTGCATAATCTTGAAATCAAGGTTAGGCAGAGCCTCTGGTGACTTTTCGTCAACAATCAGTGAGAGCCAGAAACGAAGTCGGGCTATATCCACTGCTCCACGTTCAATGTCAACACCATAAATGTTGTTTTGGATAATGTGACGTTTAATGTTAGCTGCATTCTCTACAATGTTTGGCTCAATAGCAGAACGGCAGAAGAACAGTTCGCGCAGCAATCCCATTGGAAAAGCACCAGAGCCAATTGCAGGGTCGCATATCTTCACATCGTACAGTTTCTGATCAATGTATTCCTTTAATTCGCCCAGCTGGGATGCATCGTGAGTTGTCACAAACTGACGTATACACTCCTTGTCTTCTTCCCTCATGTCTGTTTGCAGATATGCTATCAAGCTTTCTCGGCACATGTACTGCACAATCTCTTTCGGCGTATAGAATGCACCCTTATCCTTGTTGTCCTCCAGCAGGTTTTCAAAGATGCGTCCAAGCATTTCTGGGTCAACGCCCACTTCTGCATCGTTTGGGTCATTTTCATCGATGGTAAAGTTGTACTGCGAGAGCATTGTCAGCAGGCCATTAAAATAGCTGGCAGGAAAATGACTGGGCTTCTTGTCAAGAATGTCACGTTCAAACAGACCGCCGTTCAAATATGGAATACGACAGTTGCGGAAGCCTTCTACTTTTGTGTCGTAAAGGTCGCCCTGATCTGAACGGTTACGGTCTAAACCTTCTGTAAACAAGTCTTCTAATATGTCATCAAGAAAGTTTTCCTTTTGACGTTCATTTGCATTCTTGAAAATATTCAGCATGAAATCACGATCGCCTTCGCCCCATTCCTTGCTTGCAGGAACGCCAAGCCAGCCTTTCTTTTGGAGGAAGTGCAGGAACACAATGCGTCCAAGAAGTTTCTTCACATAGTCACGAATGGGTTTTTCCTCACGGTCACGAATTTTGTCAGCAGCCATACCCGTATGGTCAAAGCCTGTATCAATGAAGTGTTGACGCATTCCGTTTGTAGGGTCAACCATGTAATTGACAAAAGCTTCGTATTGAGCCTTGTACTTCCCAAAGAACTCTTTAGAAAGAGCTTCAACGTTGAATGCATTTTCGATGTCTTTAATTTCAAGAGAATTCCTTTTGTCGTATAGAGCTATGAAGTTGTCAGTTGCCGTGCGGCATGACTGACCAGGCCCCAGCAGGAACGTATAGCGTTTGCTGTCGGTGGATTCTTCTTTGTTGCCACTCTTTCGGCAATAGGTGAAACGCCAATCCCAACGAGTATCATCCTCGTAATGGAACAGCATGAAGGCACAAGAGAATTGATCCATGACAGCACGGATGAGCCGCTGGATGTTCACACGGTTATGCTCCATCATAACCCGGTCGCTGACTGTCACATCGAAAATCTGTAAAGGTTCAACGCCAACATACATCATTCCAACTTGCTTGATGCTGCGTATTCCCGTCGCTTCTGCCAGTTGTCTTCGTTCGGGCTGACTCTCCAAAAGCTCTGTTTCAAAACCATCCTCAAAGTCATCTTCACCGAAAATGGGAAAATAACATTGTTGAGGAACGAACTCCAGCCTTGATATCGGCTGCTTAAATATTCTTTTAATGACTCCTTATTCATGGGGGTATTTGTTTACTTGATGGTTCCTAATACAATAGATGCTTCGCCTTGTTTACTTTCCACATGGGCTACGAGTTTGCCGATTTCTCGCTCCAGAATCTCGTCTATATCTTGTTGCTCTATGGCAAAGAGACGTAAACCCCGCTCTTCTAATTCCTGACCAATAGCCAATACTTTTTTGATAATATCAAAACTTCCTCGGTCAATAAACTTACGAGCATTTTTCAGCAAAATCTTGGATTGTAGTGATAAACTAGGTGTGTTGTTAATTTTCACCAACATTTCTTTTGCAGCCGTAGCCTTGTCACCAGCCCTTGACTTGTTGATGCGGACAAAGTATTGGTTATAAGTCTTTATGGCTTCTGCCGAAAGCTGTCGCCAGTTATCTGGTAATGGAACACGTTTGGCATTTTCTTTCACACGCATATCTTCAAGCAGTTCAAGCAAAGAAATTATTTTGGCGTTATACAGACCCTCGGCTTCTGTACGTATTCTAATTGCAAGCCTTGCAGAGTGTGGTGCTTTTACTATGAAATATGCCGTTCCACTTGCAGCCTGTGCTATCTGCCAGTCTTTATCAGCTTGTTCTATTTGCAGATAACGTTCAGGGTGAGTATCCTTGTATTGTTTCAGTTCATATACATACTTCTGCAAAGGTGATTCCTCACCGTCAACAGCTTTGGCAATATCGTAATGTACCACACTTTCTTCTTCCGAGAAAATCTTACTGTCTTCACCAAACAGGACATGGAAGGATTGTAACTTGGTATGTGCCTTGCGAACCAACTGAATCTGCGCATCGCCTTCTGCACTTGGCATGAAGTTATAAACATAGACAAAAGGCTCTTTACTGCCGATACGGTTTACACGACCTATGCGCTGCATCAGGCGAGTGGAGTTCCAAGGAGTATCATAGTTCAGAATAACATTGGCACGGTGGAGGTTCACACCTTCTGCCAAGACCTCTGTTGTAATGATAACATTGTAGTCATCCTTCCAAACACCTTCGTAATTGGCATCGAAATTTTCCTCAATCGTGTGTTCCATCTCATCACGATTGGCAGCAGTAATGACAAGTGCCTTATACCCCTTTGCCTTTACCGCTCTCGCAAGCGATTGTACTGTGTCTATAGCTTCCGAGAAGATAACCAATTTTCCAGAGGTATTCTTTTGTGGATTAAACAATTCTGGCTTGATATTCTCTTTGAATGCATCAAATTTCGGGTCTTGTGGGTTTTTCGCCCATCGATCATAGAGATTAGAAATGAGTCGGAAGTCTTCTTTCAGTTGGATATAGTATTCCTCCTTGAAGTCTTTGCGGTTATATTCTGCATTCTGTCCCTTCTCGTTACGCCCTTGTTCCGTCAATTTTGTTATCTTGGCTCTGATTTCTTCTACACAATCATTAAACGAAACACGTCTACCACGTTTCAATGTTTTGGTTTCATAGTCAAGTTCTTTGTTTACGTCAATTTGCGGACAAACGAAAATTGTGTCGTTCTCCCACATCTTAATCATGTTCTCTGTGTAACGTCGCAGGTTCAACAGGGATTGGGTGAAAGCAGTGAACGAACTTTCAAGACGCTTCACAAGAAGAATCTGCATGATGATTGCAAGCTGCTTGGCAACGTCGTTGACACCACGATTGCCTCGACCAGTATGTTTTCTTTCGTTGGCAGGGTCAGTAAAATATTCAATGGCACGATAGCGGAAATATTTTAGCCACTCGTCAGTCTGCAACTTTTCTGCCTCCGTTGGAGCAATGATTGTCATAGTATCAGAGAACAGTTGAGCCAACTCGTCATCCATGATGTATTCAAGATTGTTAGGTCCAACAATTTTGGGAAATATCAAGCCTTGTGATTCCATATCATCCTTGTAATATTTCTCAACGTCAGTTCTTGTTCGGCGTTCTAGAATATCACTTAACACGCAATCACGTAGTCTCTTTGACACGGCATCCAAGCGTTGGCGGCGCTCATCTGCTGGTATGTCGTTGCTTCTATCTATCAGCGATTCATATTCTCGGTTGACATCTGCAAAGAACCTTTCGATATTACCACTTTCAGCCTTCTTCAATGTACTGTCATTGTGGTTTCTCTCAAAAAGGTAAATCTGATTCTTCAAGTCATTTGGTCGGTTGTTCTGCGGTGTGGCAGAAAGAAGACCCACGTATGGATATACCCCTGTATTAGAACAAATCTTCTGTATCAGTTCATCAAGAGACTGGTACATCAATGTGGCACTGTTGCGGAACTTATGGCTTTCGTCAATGACAATAAAGCCATAATTCTTTTCTTGGAGTGTTCCACCAAAATCGCCAGAATCGCGGCTGTCGTCATCGTCATCTTCGCAGCTCTCATCTTCGGCAACATTTCCGATGCGTCCAGTTGTAATGAAGTCAATGTATGGCGCAATCTTCTCGTCAGAATTTTTGTCGAACATGGCTATAGTCTTCTTCCAACCCGATTGAATGGCAGGAGGAGTAATGACCAATACTTTACGTTCTCGTCCATCGTCTTCTGGTACGGACAAGAAACGCTTGATGATGAGCGTACCAATAATCGTCTTGCCAAGTCCCACCACATCTGCCAACATAAAGCCACCATGTTCGTGCATAATGCCGATACACCTCTTAACAGCTTCTATTTGATATTCCAGTTTGTGGATGTTCGCTGGCAGATAAGTTTCTATCTGTTGTCCGAGTGATTTGTCTACAATGTCACCAAACTTAATTTGTAGCAATTTGATATATAGTTCGTATGGAGTGAATGATTGTTGTTCACTTTTGCGTTCTTTTTCCACGTCATCTGTTATAGGTGCAGATTTAAGGATTTGTTCTAAGAATTGTTTGTTCCAAGGTTCAGATATTTCCCATTTTTCATTAAACCATATCAAATGAGATTTATTACCAGGTATTTCATCAAGCGATAACACTTGATTTGGAGCTGTTTCAATATAGTTTAATTCAGCGTTACCTTGTAATCCTTTTTGTGTAAAATTTGTACTACCCACGATACCAATACCAATGCCGTTTGACTTTCCGTCAAAGATGTAACACTTAGAATGTAAAAATTGAGTTTCGTCATTTTCATTTTTTCGAAATACACGAATCTGAATCTTTGAATCATTGTTTTCCGTACAATAATCAAGAAGCAGACGTATAGCATCTTTATATTCCTCAGTAACATTAAGTTCGTGGATATCAGTTTTTATGAAGTCCAGCGGATAATTTGCATCTTTATATTTAGGTGACTTTAATTGATTTACGTATATATAAGGGTCTTTTCCTATAAGTAAACGAAGCGTTGTTCCTTCTTTTTCAATGAAAGACCTCAAATTTTCTTGTAGTATAGCTAAACCGGGAATATCCCAATAGCCTGTGGCAATACTAACTGTTTTAATACCATCAATGGCTAAGCATTTTCTCAATGTTGTTGTCATTGAAAGTGCTTCTATAGAATTATCTATAAGTGTATTATTCATTTTAATTCTATTCTATGGTTTGAAAATATGCGCTAATTACATTCTTTCTCTCTCCTCTCTTTTACTTTTTCCAATCCCGGCATCTTTTTAGCCAATGCACTTTCTCCTGCTGGAAAATAGAGAGGAAAAACTTTATATAAGAAACCCACAACTTCACTACGACTTTTATCCATATTGTAAAAAGCAGAGCAGACAAAGTACATTAGTTCTTGCTGACTACATGTTTCTTTAGGTTGTATGCTTATTGAGGGAGCAACTATCAAGTCATGTTCAGCAAATGATAGAGCACTGGCAAGAATAGCTTCCTGTTCTTCTTCGGTAAACATCTTTATTTTCCCAGCTAACCATTCAAGCTCTCTTTGCCGGAGTGCTTGTTGTTTTTCGTTTTGATGCTCCAATAGGATTGCTACATTTTCTTGTTGCTTTTCTGTCAAGGCGTTTTCTAATGCTTGGTTCTTTCGTTTAAGAACGTTGAATTTTAGCAAAGCAGCAATGTACATACAGAAATATCCTACTGCAATATCGAATATTAGGACAAGCAGATAATTGTTACTTGAGTTTTGTATGCCACCAGCCATATATTCACTAATAGGGATAACAGCTAATAGCATGATAATGGCTATTGCATAAAGCACTCGGTATCGCGTTTTATGGTTTACCTGTGGCAAAGAGGCAAACAAAAAGGCGATAATCAAAACGGCTATGATTGCAAAGAGTGGTATGAAAGAGGTCTCCATAGGTTTGTTGTTCTGTTTATGGTTTAACAATAATGCGCCAATAACCAGCCTTGTCTGAACCTTCGTGAACCAAAATTCCCATACCCCTAAGGCTCTTGATATTTTTCTCTATAGCGCGTTTAGTTACACCAATCTTGTTGGCCATATTATCAGCTGTGATTGAAGGATCTGAAATAACGAGGTCGATTATCTTTTGTGCAGTTTTACTGACTTTCTTCTGTGTTTCCGATGTATCTCCGAACTTATCCGCATTTACACCGAACTTTTCGACCGAACTTTCTTCATTTACACCGAACTCTTTTGTGTTTACACCGAACTTTTCGACCGAACTTTCTTCGTTTACAGGGTACTTTTCGAGGGTACTATTTACCCTGTTGGCTACTTCCTCTACAGGTATTCTTCCGCTTTCGTTCCAGTTCAAATTATAGAACGTGGTGTAGAAAGAGGTCGCTTCCGTTTGATATTGCGGTTCTTTGCCTTGCAAGAAATTAGGTAATTTCTCTGTAAGCTCTCGCATTTTGCGTAAACCGGAACCACGTTTCTCCATATAATCCAACTGTGTGAACACATCTGCAATGACAGGATTACGACGCATGGACGGCACTTTGTATATGTCACGGTCTTGAATTTGTGTACCGTCAAGCATAGCACCAGGTGATACCAGTTCTACGCGGTCATCATAAATGTCGATATGTACTTCACCGCCCATTATAGTATAATCTCTATGGATAAGGTGGTTTACCAGTCCTTCAAAGATGGCACGGTCGGAATAGTCGGGGAGGTTAAGGCGATAGTTTGGCATCTTCACCCAGCCGCTCATGGTATAGTTTTTGATGAAATCCATACCATATTTTAAGAGCAGCACAAGGTTAGCCCGATGTTCTACGGAACTGATGGCATCATCCTTATAGAGTCCAGTCCAACGGGTGCAGAAAATACGCGATTGAAATACCGTGCAATTATCCACAAACAGCAATCCTGCATTGGTCAGTTTGCCGTCAGGAGTTACTAGTCCGAATGATTCCAGATACTTGTCGTTCCATTCTTGATGGGTTTGCTCACGGAAAGTATTGGCAAGGATGATGAAAGAATGTTTGCCGGCATCCACTTGGGTAGGAAGAGAATCCCATGTCATGTGCGTGCCTTTTAATACCAACGAAAGTAATTGTTGGGAGTTGCATTCTACACTTTCATTGCCAACTCGTACATATGCGGTACGTGTCCCATCCTGATAATAGTAATAAGGTGTAAGCGTTCCTGCCTTTACTTTCACTTCAAGCAGGGTATGCCCTTCGTGTTCTATCGGAATAAGCTGAACTTCCGGCACAGGGTCAAGTCGTGCCTTCATCATTTCACTGATAAAATCAGCATCGGCTTGTGGATTCTCCAACCCTACAATTACACCTTCATCATTCACTCCATAAAACAAACTGCCACCGTCCGTATTGGCAAAAGCCGACACGGATTTAAGCCATGACTTTACTTTCTTACGTTCCAGCATTTCCTTGAAATCGTAAGCCGAGCATTCCACTATCAATGTATTGTTATGTATTTGCATAGTTTCCTTATTGTTGTTCGGGTATAATATCCCAATATCATACACAAAGGTAAGGATAAAACCGAAGAATCTGTTAAAAACATCGCTTTCTTTTGATTTTTATGCGTTTATGTCTCGTTGTTTATGAATAAAAATCGTACTTTTGTGAGCAAGAGCGTGTGTTGCTTATGGATGCTTATTTTCGGGTTTGTGTTATATTTGCAACACGTGTACGCAAGTTGCTGATAGGTATATCATGTTGATTTTGAGGAAGTGATTTCGTGCGGATACCTCTCACGGTATGTCCGTCGTAAATGAATAGCGAACCAAAGGACTGGAACACAATCTCGTCCCGCACTGGCACAATACTCCAGATTTCATCATTCTGAAACCGGAAGTCTTTCACTTTATCCTTCAATGAATGGTACACAAGGCTATCTAACGAGTCACGTTCAAAGTAACCGAACTCTTCAAAAGAGCCCACAAATATCTTTCCGTCCTCGCCAATGTACACAGCACGCACAATATTCTTAGTAGGCAACTCATGCAGTTCCCACCTGCTCCCGTCAAACTCCAGCAAGCCTTTATTGTTACCAATATATATGATTCCCCTCTCATCCTGGGCAATAGACCAATTCTGGATTCCTGCATTATAATCGGATACGGAATAACTTCTCACGATAGGAGAGAACGGAATAGAAGAACCTCGTGATAAACTACTAAATAGAGAAAAGACACAAAATAATAGCAGGGTTGTTCTCATAGACGTTGCTTTACGGTAATCTTTAAGCAAAGGTAGAAGTTTCTATCTAAAAAACGGGTAAATCTGCCGATTATCTTTAAAGAAAAGAGAAAAGATAATCGACGGATTTACCCGTTTATGGCATTATAATCAGTTCTTTGCAAGCGGAGCGCTCAGCATCTCCTTATATTTTGCAGAATCGCCCAACACCTTCACGGCTTCATTCAGGCTATCGTCATCCTTCAACTGCTGAATGATACCGCCGCGTTGGAAATAATAACGCTTGATGATGTCCTGCGCAATCATGTTCTTGATATCCTTTGAGAAGTAATCAAGGTCGCGGTCCAGATTGTGGGTCAGCTTCTGTTCAAGCGCTTTGAACTCATCGGAGGCATCTTTCATATATCCTTCAAATTCGGCCATTTCCTTCAGGCTCTTCAATATCTTTTCGCTCTGCTGGTCATATTTGAAGTCGGCTTTCTTCACCATCTCCTTGAACTCGGCATAATCTGCATCGGTCACCTCAAAGTTCTCGGGAGAAGTTATTGTGGGGTGCTTCTGGCAATATTGCGTTGCATAATTGAATATCAGATTATCATTGACCAGATAGAACAGGATATTCGGCAGTTTTTCCTGTTCCACTGCCACATCCGGTGTCACACCACCGCCATCGCGCACTTCACGACCGGCAGCCGTATGGAATACAGTGGTCAGACTATCAGGAATACGCCCTACACTACCATCAGGATTACGGTGCTTGTAGTCTATCGCCTGTACGCAACGTCCGCTGGGGATATAATATTTAGAAGTGGTCACTTTCATCGTACCACCATAAGGCAACGTGCGAGGCACCTGCACCAGACCTTTTCCGAAAGTACGGTTACCTACAATCACCGCCCGGTCGTAATCCTGCAAAGCACCTGCAAGAATTTCAGAGGCAGAAGCCGTACCGCTATTCACCAACACAGCAACAGGTATGTCCAAATCCAGAGGTTCGCGCAACGTCTTATAAGAATTGCTGGCTTGCTTAATCTTCCCCTTCGTCGTTACAATCATCTTGCCACGGGGCAGGAAGAAATTAGCTATCTCCACAGCTTCTTCCAACAGCCCACCGCCATTGTTACGCAAGTCAATTACCAACGAGGTGATGCCCTGTTTCTTCAAATCAAGGAAAGCCTTTTTGAATTCCTTGGAAGGGTTGCCGGAGAAAGTGCTCAGGCTGATATAACCCACATTATTATCCAACTTGCCATAATAAGGAATGAACGGCAACTGGATGCTTTTACGGACAACCGTAAAGTCCAATGGTTTTTCTTCGCCGGGACGCTCCACCTTCAATTGAAAGCTCGTGCCTACCTGACCGCGCAACATCTTACTCACATCCGTATTCCCCGCCAGGTCTTTCCCGTCTATCTCAAGCAAGATATCACCGGCTTTCAATCCCACTTCCGCAGCAGGCATATTCTCGTAAGGTTCCACAATCACCGTACGTTTCAGCTTCGGCTCATAGCGAATGATGGAACCTATACCTCCATACGAGCCTTTCAGCATCTGCTCCAGTTCGCTGCGGTCTTCTTCAGGATAATATTCCGTGTAAGGGTCCAATGAATAAAGCATCGCATCGATACCCTCGCGTACAGTCTTGTTGGGATCCAGTGTGTCCACATAGAACATATCCAGTTCCTTCACAATGGAATTGAATACATCCAGGTTCTTTGCAATCTGGAAATTGCGGCTATCACCACTCTTGAAACTAAAAAAGACAACCGCACCTACCACCAGAACCGAGGCAGTTATCCAGCGCACTTTCAGAAATCTCTTCATATCTTACTTATTATAATTCACTGATCTTCGTTTTAATATCTTCCCACCACTCGGCCGGCATTTCAGCACCGATCACCCGGATGATGTTTCCCGATAAAATAGAACCGGTCTTACCGCATTTCTCCAATGAGTGTCCGCAAGTCAGTCCATACAGGAAGCCGGCGGCAAAATAATCGCCTGCACCGGTAGTGTCTATCACTCTATCCACCGCAACAGCATCCACATGCACTTCTTCCGTACCCTTACGGATGAGTGAACCCTTGGCTCCCATCTTCACAATAGCTATGCTGCACATTTTGGCAATGATGCCCAGTGCTTCCTGCGGCTCTTTACCGGTAAACGCCTTTGCCTCTTCTTCATTGGCAAACACAATATCCACATACTTGTTTATCAATAAAGAGAAGAATTCATGGTCTTGCTCCACGATATTATAACTTGCCATGTCCAGACAGACCTGCAATCCGGCCTCCTTAGCCAACTCTATGGCACGAAGTATCATGTCGTGGTCCTGCACCAGATAACCTTCAATGAACAAATAAGTATATCCTTTGAACATCTCCCGCGAAAGTTCTTCAGCCTTCAATGTAGCGGCAGCACCCAGATACGTACCGAATGTGCGCTCCCCGTCAGGCGATATAAAAGTAGAAGCTACTCCCGAAGGCAGTTCGGTTGAAATTAACAGATTCGCTTCCGTTCCCCGTTCCAGCAAGCTCTCCCTATAAAACTTTCCGTAAGTGTCATTACTGACTTTGCCGATGAAACCTGTTCCTGCACCCAGACATGCCAATCCGCGGATCGCATTACCGGCAGACCCGCCCGTTGCAAGCTGAGTCTCCATCTGGCTGAAACATTCATTAATTATCTGCAGTTTATTCTCATCAATCAGAGTCATGCTCCCCTTGGGCAAATCCATTTCTTTTAGAAGATGGTCATCGTTTAGAGTAGCAAGAACATCAACAAGGGCGTTGCCCATACCAATTATTTTGTCCATTTCGATATTTTTTTTGCAAAGATATTGCATATTTCAAAATATCCTATTACTTTTGCACCGCA
>OIXH01001870.1_pt1 | contig 22402 bp, 18 predicted proteins | sample 1587741 | NCBI WGS metagenome assembly OIXH01 (sample SAMEA3888916, study PRJEB22519) | human gut metagenome | biome: human gut; feature: human-associated habitat; material: faeces | place: Denmark | collected 2011 | reverse complement strand
AAATGCGCCCATACTTCTTCAAAGTCCTTGACAATACAGCAAGTATTCTCAGCGGCCTTTTCATCGTCTGGCCACATTTATGCTCCGTCAAAACTGCTGAGCACCTGACAGGGATGGATTTTTGAGTGATTTTTGCTTTTTGAGGCGCAGACGGGCTGCCGCCCTTCAAGACGAAAAGAGCAAAAAGCGCCGAAAAGACGCACTGTCAGGCGTGTCTTCCCTTGTTAACCGATACTATCGCCGTCGTTGAACGGATCGCCGCATTCGGGGCAGAACTTCGGCGGATTCGCCGGATCGGCGGGAGTCCAGCCGCACTTATTGCACTTGTATCTGATAACTGCCGCGGGGCGCTTCGCGCCGCACTCGGAGCAGAATTTGCCGGTGTTCACCGCGCCGCAGGAGCAGCGCCAGCTGCCGGACTGCGCAGGCTCCGGCTTCTTCGCGCCGCACTCCGGGCAGAAATTGCCCGTCGCAGTCGCGCCGCAGGCGCATTTCCAAGCGTTCCCGGACGAAGCCGCCTGCGCCTGCTGAGGCTGCTGTGCGCCAATCTGATAGAGATTCTGCGGATTAAAGCTGCCGGCGTTCTGCGCCATGTTCATTCCCATGAAGCCGACTGCCGCGCCGCCGGTGTTCTTCGCTGCGTCCTGCATCGCGTTCGCCTGCGCCCGCGCGAGGTTTGCCGCCGCCATGCCGGGGTTCATGTACGCCTTCGCCTGCTGCATCTCCTTGAGCATCTGCTCGTCTTCCTCGCTGGCCTTCACGCTCGACACGCCGAAGGAGACTATCTCAAGCCCGCGCAGATCACGCCATTTATTCGACAGCACGTCGTTGAGCGCCTCCGCCATCTCGTATGTATGGCCGGGCAGACTGCTGTACCGGATGCCCATGTCGGATATCTTTGCGAACGCGGGCTGAAGCGCGGTGAGAAGCTCGGTCTTGAGCTGGCTGTCGAGCCGGTCACGTGTGAACGCGTCGGATACGTTGCCGCAGACATTGGTGTAGAAGAGTATCGGGTTCGATATGCGGTAGCTGTATTCGCCGAAGCAGCGGATGGAGATATCAATGTCGATGCCAGCGCCCTGATCCACCACGCGGAACGGGACGGGGGAGGGCGTACCGTACTTGTTACCTATAAGCTCTTTGGTATTGAAGTAATATACGCGCTGATCCTTCGGGGCTTCGCCGCCGAATGTGAAGCGCTTGCCGATGTTCTTGAATGTGGCGAGAATAGCGTCACCGAGCTTGCCGGAGAAGATGGAAGGCTCCGTCGAGGTGTCGTATACGAACTCGCCGGGTTCGGCGCAAAGCTCGACTATCTTGCCATGCTCGACTATCATCATGCACTGCCCGTCGGCCACTGCGATAATGGAGCCGTTGGAGATGATGTTGTCGCTGCCGCGGTTGGAGGAACGGCCGGAGACGCGCTTGTATCCGCGCGCGGCCAGAACGTTTTCAGGCAGGGAGTCGCAGTAGAAGTATTCCTTCCACTGGTCGGCCATCACGCCGCCTGCCGCGCCGGTTACTGCTTTAATAAGTCCCATGTTTGTTCCCCTTTTCTATATTCTATTCTCAAAATTTTATTCTATTGCAACGAGCCGCGCGTTATCGACGCCGGGGACGGAGGCAACGGCCTCCACCAGCTCGCCGGTGCCCGCGTTCATCTCGCTCACGTCAAGACCGATCGTGACGCTGGCCTTGCCGTGTATCGGCATGTTCTGGTTGATCGTGAGTACGCTGCCGCCCGCCTCGGATATGCGGGTGAGCAGGGTGCTGAGAACGCCCGGCTCGTGGTCGAGCAGCATCGAAAGCACGGCCTTGCGCCCGCTGTCCAGCTCCGTCGGCTCAAGGATATAGTCCTTGTATTTGTAGTAGGTACTGCGCGAGATGCCCGCCAGCTTCACCGCGTGGCTCACGTCCTTTTCCTTCCCGTTTTCAAGCATACGCCGCACGGCGAGCACTTTTTCATAATAGTCCGGAAGGATGTCCTTATGTATAAGAAGATAATTTTCAAGCATGATCATATTCTCCTGTATTTTTCAGTATATATATGATACACTGTCCGCGTTAATTATACAAGCGCTTTTAACGCGCGGACACATATTTTAACAAAAATTAAGAGGTGGCATCATGAAAAATTACCGCATTGCGGTGCTTGGCTCGACGGGAGTGGTCGGGCGGGAGATGATCCGGCTGATAGAGGCAGGCGGGATCCCGGCGGAGCTTGTGCCGCTGGGCAGTGCGCGCAGCGCGGGAAGCACGATAGAATTCCACGGCGAGCCTGTGACCGTGCGCGAGGCGACGGGGAACAGCTTCATCGGCGCAGACTTTGTGCTGGGTGCGGCGAAGAACGCAGTCGCGCGGCTTTTTGTGCCTGCGATAGCCGAGAGCGGCGCGGTGTTTATCGATAACAGCTCCGCATTCCGCCTTATGGACGACGTGCCCCTCGTCGTGCCGGAGATAAACGGCGCGGACGCGTTTTCGCATCACGGCATAATCGCAAACCCGAACTGCTCCACGATAATCGCGCTCATGGCCGCCGCTCCCCTCAACCGGCTGTCGAGGATAGAGACGATGACCGCGTGTACGTATCAGGCTGTCTCCGGTGCAGGGCAGGAGGGACTGACGGAGCTGATGCGCCAGACGGCGGACGTCGCGGCGGGCAGGAGCGCGGAGAGTCATGTGTTCCCGGCGCAGATCGCCTGCAACGTCATCCCGTTTATCGGCGCGGAGCAGCCGAACGGCTATACCGACGAGGAAATGAAGATGCAGAATGAGGGGCGACGCATCCTGCACAGTCCGGAACTGCGGGTGAACTGCACCTGTGTGCGCGTGCCAGTCCTGCGTTCGCACTCGATAGCGCTGACACTGCGCACCGAGAGAAAGATCACTCCGCAGGAGGCGGCGGACGCGATAGACGCGTTCCCCGGCTGCCGCGTTGCGCGCGACATCTCCGGGCGGAGCTACCCGACGCCGGTGGACGTCAGCGGGCAGGACACGGTGTGGGTCGGGCGCTTGCGCGAGGATCTGACCGACGAGCGCGGCCTGACGCTGTGGTGCTGTGGGGATCAGATACTCCGCGGCGCGGCGCTGAACGCGGTGAAAATAATGCGGCTGTTTATGTGACGGCGAAGCTCCGGCACGGACGCTCCATAGTTTATGGGGCACCCGTGCCGGATTTTCTATTTGCCCTTGCCAATGCGGGCTGATGCTGTTAAAATAGAATAAATTGTCTCGGAAAAATTGAATGAACGGAGAGAAAAGAATGGAAGAGGATATCAAACAGCGTAAGAAAAACCTTATAATGTTCCCGCTCGGCACGATCGGCCGCGACATGGTGTATAACCTTGTCACCAGCTATCTGCTCACCTACGTGCTGTTCACCCGCGCGCTCACTGCGGCACAGCTTGCGGCGATAAGCGCGATAATGGTCGGTGCTCGCGTGTTCGACGCGCTGAACGACCCCATCATGGGCAATATCATCGAGCGTACCCGCACCCGCTGGGGCAAGTTCAAGCCATGGCTCGTGATCGGCATCGTCACAACGTCGGTGGTCGTGTACCTGTTCTTCAATACGAAGCTTCAGGGCTGGAGCTTCGTGTGGTTCTTCGGCGTGATGTACTTCATGTACAGCATCACCTACACCATGCACGATATTTCCTATTGGGGCATGGTTCCCGCGCTCAGCTCCGATGCGAACGCCCGCAACCAGTTCACCTCCCGCGCGACGCTGTTCGCCGGCATCGGCGGCGCGCTCGCCGGTATGCTCATCCCGATATTCACAACCGGCAAGAACGCGATCGGCGGCAGCACGGCGACTGCCTACGGCGTAGTCGCGCTCGCAATTGCGATAATTGCCCCGACGTTTCTGTGCTTCACGATTTTCGGCGTACGCGAGCGCAGAGACGATCTGCGCGAGGCCGCGCCTCCCATCAGCCTCAAAAAGATATTCAGCACCTTCACGCATAACGACCAGCTCATGTGGATAGCGCTGATATTCCTTATCCAGCAGATAGGCAACGGCATCGTTGTCGGCGGCCTCGGCTCGACGTACATATACTTCGACTTCGGCTACGAGGGCGGGCTGTATTCGCTGTTCTCGACGGTCGGCCTCGCGGCGACGGGCTTCCTGATGATTTTCTACCCCGCAATATCGCGCCGTATAAAGCGCAAAAAGCTCATGGGGCTGATGATGATAATCTCGACCGTGGGCTACGTGCTCATGCTCGCGCCGGGGCTTGTGATGAGCGCCGGAACCGTGAAATTCATCTTTATCACCGGCGGCTACATGCTCGCAAACTTCGGGCAGTACTGCTATTATCTGATAATGATGATCTCCATCATCAACACCGTCGAGTATAACGAACTGCTCACCGGCAACCGCGACGAGGCGATAATTGCCTCTCTGCGCCCGTTCACGACGAAGCTTGCCTCGGCGCTGACCGTTGCGATAACCTCCGCAAGCTATCTTATCTTCGGCGTCACGGGCTTTACGAACAAGATATCCGCGCTGGAGCAGAGCTGCTCACTCGGCGCTATCACCGAGGCGGATAAGCTCAGCCAGATCGACGCGGTGCTCGCGGGCGTCCAGCATGGGCAGACGGCGGGACTGCTGCTGTGCATGACGATTCTGCCCTGCGCGCTGATGTTCGTCTCCTACCTGCTGTACATCAAGAAGTACAGGCTTGACGAGGAAGAGTATGAGCGCATATGCGTTGAGCTTCAGGTGCGGGAGGCGCAGCAATGAGCCTGACCCGCCTTGCCCTGAAATTCGCCGTGCCCGCGGTGAAGCTGGAGACGTACCGGAGGTATCTCTTCATCGGCCCGCATCCGGACGATATCGAGATCGGCGCGGGGGCGACGGCGGCGAAGCTTGCCGCCGAGGGCAAGGACGTCGCGTTCCTGATATGCACCGACGGGCGCTACGGCGACGGGGCGACCGCGCTCCGCGGAGACGAGCTTGCCGAAGAGCGCAGGCGCGAGGCAATCGCGTCAGCGAAGATGCTCGGCGTGACGGATGTGCGCTTCATCGGCCTGTGCGACGGCGCGGGCTATGACGTTGACGAGCTGCTGCACGGCATCGCGCGTACCGTGGGGGAGTTCAAGCCCGACGTGATATTCGCGCCCGACCCCGACGTTGACAGCGAATGTCATGCCGACCATCTGAACGCGGGGCGCTGTGCGCGGCAGATAGCCTGCTTCGCGCCGTACGGCGGGATAATGGCGGGCTATGAGGCGGAGAGTGCGCCGGTGAAGGCGCTGGCGTATTATATGACTGCGCGCCCCAATACATATGTGGCGAGCGGAGGATATATCAGCCGCCAGCTCGACGCGGTGTTCTCCTGCCATAAGACGCAGTTCCCGGACGGTTCCGCGGATGCGAAGGCGATAGCGCTGTATCTGAAGATACGTGCGGCGGACTTCGGTCTGCGCAGTCTGAAGGGAAAAGCCGAGGGCTTCCGCGCCCTGAGCAGCCTTCAGATGCACTGTATGCCTGAGGCCGGGCTGTAAAACATTATAGAAAAACACCGGAGACGCGATGTCTCCGGTGTTTTTGATGTTATTGTGTATTTTTTTACTTGGCTTCTACGGTTTCCTTCTCGTCGGCTTCGGCAGCCGCAGCGGCGATCTTCGCGGCCTCCTCTTCCTCAAGCACACGGTAGGCAACCTTGCCGACCAGCGTCTTGGGCAGGTCGTCGCGGAACTCGATCTCCTTGGGCATCGCGTACTTTGCAATGTGCTTGGAGGCATATTCCATTATCTGGCGGCGGGTATCCTCGTCCGCCGGGACGCCGGGCTTGAGCACAAGGAATACCTTGACCCGCTGCATACGGTAGGGATCGGGCACACCTATGACACAGCTCATATGAACAAGCTCGTTTGCGTCGAAGATGTTCTCAAGCTGTGCGGGGTAAATGTTGTAGCCGGAGGAGATTATCATTCTTTTGCTGCGACCTTTGAAGTAGATGAAGCCGTCGCTGTCCATGACGCCGAGGTCGCCGGTGTAGACCCATGTCAGGCCGTCGTCGTGATGGCGGAGCGTCTGCGCGGTCTCGTCGGGGTGCTTGATGTACTCCTTCATAACGGTGGGGCCGGCGAGCAGGATCTCGCCCTCTTCGCCGTAGGGAAGCTCCCTGTCGGTGCCCGGCTCGACGATCTTGATATAGGTGTCCGGGAACGGCAGACCGATGCTGCCCTCCTTGAACATGTGAGACGGGGTCAGGCAGCAGGCGGTGACGGTCTCGGTCGTGCCGTAGCCCTCGCGTACCTGAACGGTGGACTTGTGGTCGTACAGAAACTTGTCAAATTTCTTCTTCAGCTCCACGGACAGCGAGTCGCCGCCGGAGAACACGCCCTTGAGGCAGCTGAGATCGGCCTTACCCATGCTGGGCAGACGCAGCAGCGCCTCGTACAGCGTCGGGACGCCGGCGATGAAGTTGCAGCGGTACTTGGTGATGAGCTTGGAATAGCTCTGCGCGGTGAAGCGCGGGACAAGGATGCAGCGGCCGCCCTGCGAGAGCATTGAGTGGATGCACACGCCGAGGCCGAAGCCGTGGAACAGCGGCATCGCGGAGAGCATCTTGTCGCCGGGGCGGAACATCGGGTTCGCGGCGATTATCTGCTGGCCGAGAGCGTTGAAGTTGAGGTTCGTGAGCAGGATGCCCTTGGTGGTGCCGGTGGTGCCGCCAGAGTAGAGGATGGCGGCGGGGTCGTTCGCGCCGCGCTTTACGCGGTAGTTCCAGAAGCAGGCCTTGCCGAGATGCATGAACTCGTCCCACATGATGACGGGCGCGTCGGCGGGTATCTTCTTTATCTTTCTGCCCTCGGTGAGCATGTATCCGGCCTTCATCGGGCGGGAAAGCGCGTCCTTGATGCGGGCAATGACGATGTTGACGGCGCAGGTGTTCTGGCGGATGGCCTCAATCTTATGGTAGAACTGGTCGAGCGTCACAACGGTCACGCTTTCGGACTCGTTGATGTAGAACTCAAGCTCCTTTTCGCTGGAGAGCGGGTGCACCATGTTGGCGACGGCACCGGCGAGGTTCACGGCGTAGAACATGTATATCGCCTGCGGGCAGTTAGGCATGGCGATGGTGACCTTGTCGCCCTCGCGTACACCGATGGTGCGCAGACTGCGCGCGCATTTTTCGATGTTGGTGACCATTTCGCGGTAGGTCGTGGAGCGCCCCATGAAGTCGAAGGCGATGTTGTTCGGGTATTCGTCCGCTATCTTCTCGACGGCCTCGAACATGGAGCCATGGAAATATTCAAGATGAGACGGCACGTCGCCGAGGTTTTTTATCCAAGGGGTCTTGGCGGTGATTTCCAAAATAATTGCCTCCTGTCTTTAGTATTCCACCTCAGTGGAGAAGGGCTGTTCAAGCAGCTCCGGATTTTCCAGCAGCTTTCTAAGCAGGCGCACGGTTCCGGAGTAATAGAAGCCGTCGCCGATGCGCTCGTCCAAAGTCAGGCCGAGGTCGAGCACGGGATGCACGGTGCAGCTGCCGTCCTCGTGCCATTCCGGAGCAAGATGCTTCTTGCCGATGACACCGAAGAAGGAGTTGGTGCCCCAGTTGTTGAGGTGGTGATATCCTGCGTCAAGGCCGATGGAGCCGAGATTCGTCAGGAATATGGATGCGTAGTTGGGATCGGTGCGGATGAGGTCATAGGGAACCTTGCCCTTGCGGTCGAGCTTGAAGAGAATCTTCACGACGAGGCGCAGCAGCCAGCTCGGCAGACGCATGAGCTTCTGCATGAAAGCGTTGGAGTTGTCCTCAACGTCGGTGCGGCGGCACTGGTAGATCTCCTCAAGGATGGATGCGTGCAGGGTGTCGATAGTGTCGTCTCCGGTGTAGCGCTTGTAGGCAAGACCCTCGGAGGAGCTGTCCTCAAAACGCTTCTTGACGACGAAGGCTACGGAGATGTGGTCGCGCTGATATATGCGGTTGCCGGAGATGAAGCGGTTCATACGCGGGCGCAGCACGAAGCACTTGACGCATGCGGCGAGTATAACGTGGAAGTAGCTGTATTTATCCTTTTCAAGCCCTGCGTTTTTCTTTGCAAGAAAAGCGTCCATAGGGCGCAGGTCGATCGACTGTTCTATAAACGCCTCGTTGTCGGCGCGATTGGGGAAGAGATATGCCATAAACGAGTTCATTGCGGGGACTTCGTCGCGCAGCCAATAGCCGTCAAAACGGTCGCCGCGCTTTTTCTGTCTGTTTTCCAATGTAAATCCCACCTTTCCGCGTAACAGTATAAAGCCTGACTGACAAAAATGCAACAAAATTTTAAAGTAAATTAAGGGTAAAATCTTAATTCTGTGTAAAAGGCACAGTTCCGCGCATACGGTGCCTCCCGCCAGCCGTGAAAAATGCCCGCCGTACAAGAGTACAGCGGGCATTATGTATAGAATTACCACTTATTTTCGACCTTCTCGGCGAAGCCGGGGAAGTCCTTGACCTCGACGACTCTGCCGTCGTCAAGCACGGCCTTGCCGGTGAAGCGGCCGAACACCTGATGCTGATCGGACTTTATCAGCTTCACGTCGGTGCAGGCGGCGCGGTCGAGCACAGGGACGAAGTCCATCTCGAAGCGCCCGTCATCCGACGTAAACGTCCACGGGGACATGAAATCCTTCTCCCCGCCGGGGATGTTGAATTTCACGGCGCTAATCTTGTGCGCCTTGCCGTCATAGAACAGCATGTTCTCGCTTGCGGCGGAGGTGTCGCCGAAGCCGTAGCCGATGTTCCAGCCGAAGGGAACGCCGTCCACCTGATACGACGCGCTGCCCCAGTACCATGTGTTGTGATACGTCCAGACGCCGCGCCCCCAGTCGAGCACCGCGAAGCTGTCCGACGGGTCAAAGACATAGGTTTTCCCGTCGTACACGACCTCGCCCTTGGCGCGCATACAGTTTATCTTCTGGTTATAGTAGAAGTGGCCGGGCTTATCAAACGGAGTGCAGATGACCATGCTCTCCTCAGGCTCGTCGAACAGCTCCACGCGCGCGTATATAGACCCCGCGGGGCCGAATTTCTTCATCTGCGCGATGAGCGTGCGGTGTCCACTGCCGTCGTTTTTAAAAGTGATGCTGTGCCCGCTGCCCGCGTGGTGCACATCGCCGACGGCGGAAGTCTCCGGCATGCGGAGCTTGCCGAGCGGCATGAAGCTCATCGGGCTTGTGGTTATCTCCCAGCCGTTTTCAAAGTCGAGCAGGGAGATGGAGTCAAGCCCCATGTAGCCGTTGTCGTCCACGGTGAGCGCGAGGGCGAAGCGGCCGTTGTTGACAAGGTAGTAGTCCCATTCCTTGATGCGCATTTTGCCCGCCTTGATGTCGGCACGGCGGTATACCGGCAGCAGCTTTTTGGCGTAGCCGGGCTCGGTGAGGTTTCCTTTGGAGTCAAGCAGGGGAATGGCGCGGGTGATCTCGTGCTGCATTTTTTAAACTCCCTTTCGCGTCCGGATATCGCTCCCGGCAAAGTGCAGCCAGAGAAATTCGCCCTCAAGGCGGGAGCCTATCTGCGGACTGTATCGTTTTGTAAGCTCCTCTTCGGAGCAGTTGGTGCTGATTATCATTTTCCGCCGGTTGACAAGGCGGGTGTTTATAAGGGTGTAGAGCGCGCTGACGGACATCGGCGTGACCATCTCCGTGCCGAGATCGTCGAGAATCATCAGGTCGCAGTCTAGCATACGCCGTACGCGCGCGGAGGCGGCGTCCGCCTCGTCGGGATCGCGGGAGAACTTCTGCTTCTCAAAGGCTTCCAGCGCGGAGACGGCGGAATCGTAGCACACGGAGTAGCCCTTCTCCGCCACGACGCGCGCTATGCACGCCGAAAGGAAGGTTTTGCCCAGACCGGGGCCGCCCTGAAACAGCAGGTTCGAGGAGACGTTCGGGAAGTTGTCGGCAAATTTACGCCCGGCGTCGCGCACTATGCGCATCGCGTCGCGCGGGATAACGCCGCTTCGCGGGTCGAGCCTGTCGCTGTACAGGTTCAGGTCGAAGCGCTCGAAGCACTCGCTGCCATTCTGCATCAGTACGCCCAGTTCTTTAGTCAGCTCGCGGTTATAGAGCTTGTCAAGGCAGCGGCACACGCCGCCGTTCAGAACGCCGGTATCGCGGCAGTCGGGGCAGGAGTAGATGTCGTTCAGATACTCCACGCTGTACCCGTTTTCGACCAGCAGCTCTGCGCGGCGCATCTGGCAGTCCAGATTCTCGCGCTCCAGCGCGGCAAGCTTCTCCTTCATGTCCGCCGGGCGGGAGATGGTTATGCGCACAAGCTCCGTCATCTGCTCGCGCATCTCACTGTCCAGCCGCTGTATTTCCGGTACGCGGGCGTATACCTCGGCCTGCCTGCGGTACTGCTCGTCCTGATTTTCGCTTTTGATGTCCTGAAGCCGCAGACGCGCTCTGGCCAGCAGCTTGCCGTCATATGCCATGTGTTGCACTTCCTTATCAGAAAATGGGGGTAGTTATATCTTTTCCAGTACGGACTGAAGCTCGTCCATGTCTATCGCCTTGCCCTGCGCGGCGGACTGCTGCGGGCGGCGGCGCGGATCGCCGGATTCTATCTCTTCAGCGGAGTGCAGCCCCTTCTCGTGCCACGACTGCATGATCTTGTTCATGTAGCTCCATTTCAGCGCGCCTGTGTTCGTGATCGTGCGGTCATAGCCGATGGCGAGCGCGTCCTCATCAAAGCCCATGTCGAGCCACGCGGAGAGATACTTCGTCTCCGTCGGCGTAAGCTCGCGGCCATGGATGCCGACCGCCGCCTTTGCGCGGCCGAGCGCGTCGCGCCGCTCGCGCTGACGGCGTATGTATTCCTCGGCCTGATCGAGAGTCAGTATCTCCTGATGCACCCAGTTATAGGCTTCTTTCTCGATATTGCGCATCGAGGGGCGGCGCGGGTGATCGGGGGTGGACTGCTCGCGGCAGCGCGCGACGCAGTAGTTTATGAGCATCATTATGACCTCAGGCGGAAGCGCCAGATAGTCATATATCCCGAAGAGCGTTTTCATCTCGACGCTTGATAGCGTATGCGTCAGCGCGGTCTGCGCCTCGGCGACGACGACGGCAAACTCCCCGTTCTCCTTGCAGCGGCGCACGATATCCTCAGAGCGGTACTGCGGTATCTCGTCCGGCGGGGGGAGCTTTTCCTCCTTCGCGGCGGCCTTTGCGGGCGCGGCGCCGTCCGGCATCAGCCCCATGCGCTGGAGCTTTTCCGCCGCGGCGCTTATTTCGCTCATCGTGCGGCAGAGGTCGCGCGCGGCGGCGTCAAGGTCGTGCCCGCCGCGGCGCACCATGTAGATATACAGCAGCGCGACGTCCCCATCGTGCGCGGAAATGAGCTTGTCCGCGATGGCGGAGGATATTGAATTTGAGCGATCCTGACCTGACATAAGGCTTTATCTCCGGTTTGTTCACGAAAAATTTTGATTGGGTACATATTATACCATCAAAATTAACTTGTCGCAATAGGTATATATGTGCTATAATCTACTCTGTATTATAATGCAAGAGGTGTGAGCAATGATAGAACTTCTGTCCCCAGCCGGCTCTCCGGAGGGCGTTATCGCCGCCGTGCAGAACGGAGCGGACGCCGTTTACATGGGCATGGGCGCGTTCAACGCCCGCCGCGGCGCGAAAAATTTCACAGATGAGGAATTCGTGAAGGCGGTGCGCTACTGCCATGTCCGCGGCTGCAAGGTCTACGTCACGCTCAACACCCTCGTGAACGACCGCGAAATGCGGGACGCCGTCGCCGCGGCGAAGCTCGCGTCGGATGCGGGCGCGGACGCGCTCATCGTGCAGGATCTTGGCATGTCCTACGCTATCCGCTGTGCGCTGCCCGATATCCCGCTTCACGCGAGCACACAGATGAGCCTGCATAACCTCGCCGGGGTCGAGGCCGCGGCGGAGATGGGCATCACCCGCGCTGTGCTTGCGCGCGAGCTGTCGTTCGAGCAGATAAGGTTCATCACCAAGAACGCCTCGATAGAGACCGAGGTGTTCGTTCACGGCGCGCTCTGCTTCTGCCATTCCGGCCAGTGCTATATGTCCGCCCTCATAGGCCGCCGCAGCGGCAACCGCGGACTCTGCGCGCAGCCCTGCCGCCTGCAATACAGTCTCGGCGGCCGCATGGACGACCATCCGCTCTCGCTGAAGGACAACTGTCTTGTGGACCAGATACGTCGGCTCGAAGAAGCCGGCGTCGCAAGCCTCAAGATAGAGGGACGCATGAAGCGCCCGGAGTACACCGGCATAGTCACAGGCGTGTACGCCAAGGCCATCCGCGAGCAGCGCAACCCAGATAAGGAAGAGATGGAGCTGCTGGAGAAGACCTTCTCCCGTCAGGGCTTCACTCAGGGCTACTTCATCGGCGACAAGCTCGATATGTTCGGCGTGCGCTCGGAGCCTGACAAGGACGCGGACAAGATATTTGCAGCCGCCCGCAAGCAGTACGCCGAGGGCGAGATGCGCCGCGTGCCCGTGCATTTTTACACGGTGCTCGAAAAGGGAGAGCATATCAAGGCCATCGCCTTTGACGACGACGGGAACAGAGCCATTGCAACCGGACCCGTGCCGGAGCGCGCGAAGCGTCAGGGACTTACGGAACAGTATCTGACCGAACAGATGTTCAAAACCGGCGGAACGCCCTATAATTGTATTGAGAACAAGGCCAAGGCTGAGCCGGGGCTGTACCTGCCCGCGTCCGAGATAAACGAACTGCGCCGCAAGCTGATTGCCCAGCTCTCCGCGGAGCGCGAGAAAGCGCCCGAACGCAGGACTCTGCGCATCCCCGCCCCTCCCGTGAACGTCCCCGCGATATCCGACCCCGCGCGCATATATCAGGTGCGCACGGCGGAACAGCTCACGCCGGAGCTGGCGGCGCTGAAGCCGGACTATATATATTTCCCCGCCATGGAGCTGGCGGAAAACTTTGACCCGCTTCGCCCATTCATTGATAACGGTGCGCGCCCCGTCGCCGTGATGCCGCGCGTTATCACGGACGACCAGAGCCGCGAGGTCTATGCCGCGCTTGAAAAGCTGTTCGACTACGGCGTGAACGAAGCGCTGACCGGGAATCTCGGCCATGTGTTCATCGCGCGTCAGGCGGGTATGAAGGTGCGCGGCGACTTCGGGCTAAACGCCTTTAACTCCTATACACTGCGCGTATTGCAGGACGCGGGCTTCATCTCCGCGACGGCGTCCTTTGAACTGCGCCTTGCGCAGATAAAGGCCATGGCCAAGCCCATCGACACTGAGCTTATCATCTACGGCCGCCTGCCGCTGATGGTGTCCGACCAGTGCATCATCCGCCAGAGCGCGGGACGCTGCAACTGCCAAACCCCCGGCCAGCTGTCCGACCGCATGGGTTCGGTGTTCCCGGTCGTGAAGGAGTTCGGCTGCCGCAACGTGATCTATAACGCGCATAAGCTCTATCTTGCCGACAAGCGCGACGATCTGTACGCGCTCGGCCTGTGGGGACTGCGTATGCTGTTCACTACCGAAAGCCCACGCGAATGCGTCGAGGTTGCGAAAGGCTACCTCGGCCTGACCGATTATAAGCCCAACGTCCTGACCCGCGGCCTCTATTACCGCGGCGTGGATTAATAAATACAATAAGAAGGTTTTTGCTATGTCCATCGTATTGGCGTCCGGCTCTCCGCGCAGAAAAGAGCTGCTGGAGATGCTCGGCATTGAGGATATGAAGATAATCCCCGCGAAAGGGGAGGAGATACCGCCCGAAGGCGCGGGGCCGGCAGAGCTTGTTGCGGCTCTTGCAACCGCGAAGGGGCGCGAAGTCGCGGCGCAGTGCGCGGCGGACGACGTTATCATCGCGGCGGACACCATCGTCTGGCACGACGGGCGCGTGTTCGGCAAGCCGCATTCCCGCGAGCAGGCTGCAACGATGCTGAGAAGCCTTTCCGGCAGGGCGCACGAGGTGTATACCGGCGTCATCGTCATCAAAAACGGCCGCGAGGTCAGCGGCGCGGAACGCAGTGTTGTCCACTTCTGCGAGCTTTCCGAGGACGAGATACAGCGTTATATCGACACCGGGGAGCCGATGGACAAGGCCGGAGCGTACGGCGCGCAGGGTAAGGCGGCGCTGTTCGTGCGCGGCATCGAGGGCGACTTCTTCAACGTCATGGGTCTGCCGCTGTGCCGTCTCGGCGCAATGCTGAAGGAACAGGGAGTGGTTCTGCTTTGAAAGAATATCTGAAGAAAAACGGAATACGCATAGGTATAATCGTGGCCGCCGCGGCGCTCATCATCGGCCTCGGCTCCGCCGCCAGAAACGGCAAAATAAGCCTTAGCCAGAACGCCTTCGGCATCTTCAAGTCGCCTATACAAAAGGCTATGAGCTCGACGGTCAACTGGTTCAACACCATTTACGGCTACCTATTCGACTACGACTCGCTGCTGGCGGATAACGAATCGCTCCGCACGCAGCTTGCCGAAGCGCAGCAGGCCGCGCGCGACGGCATCAGCGCCAGCGAGGAAAACGTGCGTCTGCGCGAAGCGCTGAACCTGCGCGCGAAGCATACCGACTATGAGCTGGAGTCGAGCAAGGTCGTCCTTTGGTCGTCGTCCAACTGGTCGTCCTCCTTCACGATAAGCAAGGGCGCGTCCAGCGGCATCGAGTACGGCGACCCGGTCATCACCGAGTACGGCGCATTGGTCGGGCAGGTGACTGAGTTGGGCGAGACATGGGCCACCGTCAGCACACTTATCGACGTTGATATGTCGGTGGGCGCATTTGTCGGCAATACCGGCACCTCCGGCATGGTCATGGGCGAGTTTGCGCTGATGAAGAACAAGCAGGCGAAGCTGACCTTCCTTGCCGACGGCGCGCAGATATTCGTCGGCGACGAGGTGCTGACCTCCGGTCAGGGCGGCGCGTTCCCGCAGGGACTCGTCATCGGCACGATAACCGCCGTGCAGACCGAGGCGGGCGGCCAGATAGAATTCGGCCTCGTGCAGCCCCAGTGCAACTTTGAGTCGCTGGTGCAGGTGTTCGTTATTAAGAGCTTTGAAGTGGTGGAGTGAGCCTTGAAGGAAATTTTACGGAAAATTAAGCCCCGCCGTCTGATGTGGTACGCGGTGTTCCTGCTGCTGACGCTGGTCCTGCAGAACATGGTGTTCCCGCAGATACGGCCGCTCGGCGTGTGCCCGATGGTGCTCCCGGCGGCGGTCATCGCGGTGGGGATGTTTGAAGGAGCGAGCTGGGGCGCGATATTCGGCCTTGCGCTCGGCATATTCGCGGACATGGACTATGTGGAGAACACGGTCATGTTCACGCTGCTGCTCCCGGCGCTGGCGTTCTTCGCGGGCTTCGTGTCGCAGTTTTTCATAAACCGCCGCTTCTTCGCGTACATGGGCGCGGCCTTTGCCGCGTGTCTGATAACCGCCGTCGTGCAGATGGTCGGAACCGCTGCGTCCGATGGCTGGTCGGCCTCAATGCTCGTTACCGTCGCACTGCAGACCCTGTGGTCGCTTCCGCCCGCCGTGCTGGTCTATTTCCCGCCGGCGAAGTGGATCGAATGAGGAATTACCTATGAGAAAACTTATAAAACCCGGACGAATAACGGCGCTTGTGGTGATGCTGGTGGCGCTGCTCGGAATATACGTCTACTTCCTGTATCAGGTGCAGATAGTCGAGGGCACCGAGCGCTACAACAGCGCGACCGCGATAACCAAGGACACCCGAACCGTCACCGCCGCGCGCGGCAATATTCTTGACCGCTACGGCCGTGTACTCGTCAGCAATAAGGAATGTTACAATCTCGTTATCGACAGCACGAAGCTGTTCGCAAACGACGACCCGAACGCAGTCATCCTTGAGCTTATCGAGATGGTGCGAGGCTTCGGCGATACGTATACGGACGACCTGCCCATAACGACTGAGCCGCCCTTTGAGTATACCGATATGACCGAGATACAGCGGACGATGCTGGAAGCCTACTTCGTCGACAAGGCATCGGATTTTAAAGATGCCGGACTGCCCGAAAGTCCCTCGGCCGTTGAGCTGATGAGCTATATGCGTACGCGCTACGGCATCTCGAACGAGTACTCCGCCGAGCAGATGCGCATGATCGCTGGTCTGCGCTACTCGATAAACGTCCGCTACGCCGTCAATACCGGAGAGTACGTTTTCGTTCAGGACGCGAGCATGAAGCTCATAAGCTCCATCCTTGAAAACAAGCTCAACGGCATCGAGGTCAAGCGCTCGTTCACGAGACAGTATCACACCGAGAACGCCGCGCATATCCTCGGCTACGTCGGCCTGATGACGCAGGAGGAGTACGAGAAATACTCCCTGCTCGATTACGCGAACGACGCCATGGTCGGTAAGGACGGTGTAGAGAACGCCTTTGAGGAATATCTCCACGGCAAGGACGGCGAGGTGGAGGAGACGCGCAACGCCTCCGGCACCATCCTCAGCACCGTCTACACCAAGGAACCCGAACCCGGCAACAACGTCTATCTTACAATAGATATCAACCTTCAGGAGGCCGTCGAGCGTGTGCTGGACGCAGGCGTGAACGCTCTCATCAGAACGCGCGAGAACGAGAAAATGGAGCAGACTGCCAAGGGACTGTGGACATTTGAGGACGGCAAGTATGAGGTAACCGGCGCCGCCGCCGTCGTCGTGAATGTCAAGACCGGCGAGCCGCTTGCCATTGCAAGCTGGCCGACCTACGACGTCACGACCATTATCGAAAACTACGCCGACCTTATGAAGGCGGAAAACACCCCGCTCTTCAACCGCGCGCTCATGGGCGCATACGCCCCCGGCTCCACCTTCAAGCCCTGTACGGCAATCGCCGCGCTGACGAGCGACAAGGTCGACCTTGACACCTCCACCGAGATAAAGTGCGAGGGCGTTTTCACCAAATACGCCGCCGACGGCTACGCGCCTGAGTGCTGGATCTGGGCGCAGGGCTTCACTCACCCGAAGGAAAACGTAACTACTGCGCTGCGTGACTCCTGCAACTACTTCTTCTACACCGTCGGCCATGACCTCGGTATCGATACGCTGGGCGAATATGCCCACGAGCTCGGCCTCGGCGTCAGCACCGGGATAGAGCTTGTCGAGACGACCGGCAACATGTCAAACGCCGCGAACCATATGGACTACGCGGGCACCGAGTGGCGTATAGGTGATACGCTGCAGGCCGCTATTGGCCAGTCGGACAGCGTTTTCACGCCGCTCCAGCTTGCCGAATACTGCGCCGCCGTTGCGAATAACGGCGAGCGCCATTCCGCGTCCATCCTCAAGAGCGTCAGAAGCTATGATTACAGCGAGCAGATTTACGATCGGCAGGACGAGGTGCTCAGCACCGTGGAAAGCCCGCAGTACAACTGGGACGCCATTCACGAGGGCATGAAACTGGTTCTGAACGACCCCATAAACGAGACGAACTACCTCAATTTCTATGACTGCGCCGTGACGGTCGCCGGTAAGACCGGTACCGCTCAGAAGGGCGAGGGCATCAAGAACGACGGTTTGTTCATCTGCTACGCCCCCTATGAAGATCCTGAGATCGCGGTTGCGGTCGTTGTGGAGCGTGGTCACGCCGGTGCTTCCGTCGGCTTCATCGCGCGCCAGATAATCGACGTGTACCTGAATATAAGAAGTTACAGCAACACTTCCGAGTCGGAAATGTCTCTTCTTAAATAAATCTGATAAAAAATATTGATGTTTTCGGAAAGATTGTATATAATGCGAAACGAAAAAAGCCAAGTGACTGGAGAACGGAGAATACGATGAATATTGCATTGATGGCACATGACAGAAAAAAAGAGTTGATGGTTCAGTTCTGCATTGCATACTGCGGCATATTAGCTGAGCATTCCCTGTGCGCTACCCATGTCACCGGAAAGCTCGTCTCTGAGGCGACGGGGCTGCCCATCACGCTGTACCTCCATGCGGATCAGGGCGGCGCGCAGCAGATAGGCGCGCGCATCTCCTTCAACGAGATTGACCTCGTGCTCTTCTTCTGCGACCCCGCGAACCCCAAGGGCTTTGACGATATCAACAAGATCGAGCGCCTGTGCGACCAGTATCAGATCCCCTTCGCTACAAACGCCGCCACGGCTGAGGTGCTTGTGCAGGGTCTGCGCCGCGGCGATCTCGACTGGCGCAACATCGTCAATCCTCAGAAGCGCTGAGACCAGATCAAAACCATATGCTCAGGCGCGGCCAATGCCGCGCCACAGGCATTTTAAAAGAAAGGAACCACACACATGGCAAAAGTACAGCCCCGGACGCTGTCCGGCTTTATGGAACTGCTGCCGGCTCCGCAGATGCAGCTTGAGCGCATGATGAGCATCCTGCGCGAGACCTATTCCGTCTACGGCTTTACCCCGCTTGACACTCCCGTTATAGAGTCCGCCGAGGTGCTGCTGGCCAAGGGCGGCGGCGAGACCGAGAAGCAGATATACCGCTTCACCAAGGGCGACAGCGATCTTGCGCTGCGCTTTGACCTGACCGTGCCGCTGGCGAAATACGTCGCGGCGCATTATTCCGAGCTGGCCTTCCCGTTCCGCCGCTATCAGATCGGCAAGGTCTACCGCGGCGAGCGCGCCCAGCGCGGCCGCTTCCGCGAGTTCTATCAGGCCGATATCGACATCATCGGCGACGGCAAGCTCGACATCATCAACGAGGCCGAGATACCCTCCATCATCTACCGCACTTTCTCCACCCTCGGCATCACAAGGTTCAAAATCAAGGTCAATAACCGAAAGCTCCTCAACGGCTTTTACTCCATGAACGGCATGAGCGAGCGCGCGGGCGACATTATGCGCACCGTGGACAAGCTCGATAAGATCGGCGCGGAGAAGGTGCGCCAGCTCCTCATCGACGAGGTGAAGATGCTGCCCTGCAAGGCGGAAAACGTGCTCGACTTTATGGCGATAAGCGGCACGAATGCCGAGGTCATAGCCGCGCTGGAGCGCTATCGCGGCATGGACGAGACCTTTGATCAGGGGCTTGACGAGCTGATAACCGTGACGAAGTACCTCAAGGACTTCGGCGTCCCGGAGGAGAATTTCGCCGTAGACCTGACCATCGCCCGCGGTCTCGATTACTATACCGGCACCGTCTACGAGACGGAAATGACCGAGCATCCGGAGATCGGCTCCGTCTGCTCCGGCGGCCGCTACGATAACCTTGCGGGCTACTATACCGATAAGCAGCTCCCCGGCGTCGGCATCTCCATCGGCCTGACCCGCCTGTTCTATGTGCTTCAGGAGCAGGGACTGCTGTCCGAAGAGACCGTCACCGCCCCCTGCGACGCGCTGGTCATCCCCATGACAGAGGAGCCCGCCGCCGCCATCGCCGCCGCGACGACGCTCCGCGCCGCCGGTGTGCGTACTCAGCTCTACTGCGAGAAGAAAAAGTTCAAGTCCAAGATGAGCTATGCCGATAAGATAGGCGTGCCCTTCGCGGTGCTGCTGGGCGAGGACGAGATAAACGAGGGCGTCGTCTCCGTCAAGAATATGACTTCCGGCGAGCAGGTCAAGCTCACTCCCACGGACGCCGCGGCGATGATAAAGGCCACCGTCGACGAGCGGAACCGCACCGCCGTAATAAAAGAGAATTAATCAATTTGGTATAGAGAAAAGAGGATAAACATGTTTCAGTCCCGTACACACACCTGCAACGAGCTGCGCCTCGAAAACGTAGGCGAGAAAGTCAAGATCGTCGGCTGGATGGAGAACGTCCGCGAGGTCGGCAATAACTTCGCGTTCGTCGTCGTCCGCGATTTCTACGGCACCACTCAGGTCGTCGTTGAGACCGAGGAAATGATGAACATAGTCCACTCCGTCAACAAGGAGAGCACCATTTCCGTCGAGGGTGTCGTCCGCGAGCGCGCCAGCAAGAACCCCAAGCAGGCTACCGGCGACATCGAGGTCGTCCCCGAAAAGATAGAGATCCTCGGCAAGTGCCGCTATAACGAGCTGCCCTTTGAGATAAACCGCAGCCGCGAGGCCGACGAGTCCGCGCGTCTCAAATACCGCTACCTCGACCTGAGAAATCCCGCCGTCAAGCAGAATATCATCCTGCGCTGCAACGTTGTCGCCGCCCTGCGTCAGGCGATGACCGAGCACGGCTTCCTTGAGATAACCACCCCGATACTCACCGCATCCTCCCCTGAGGGCGCGCGCGACTATCTTGTCCCCGCGAGAAAGCACCCCGGCAAGTTCTATGCTCTGCCGCAGGCACCGCAGCAGTTCAAGCAGCTGCTTATGACCGCGGGCTTTGACCGTTACTTCCAGATCGCCCCTTGCTTCCGCGATGAGGACGCGCGCGGCGACCGCAGCCCCGGTGAGTTCTATCAGCTCGATATGGAGATGGCCTTCGCCTGCCAGGACGACGTTTTTGCCGTTCTTGAGGATGTGCTGCCTCCGATCTTCGCCAAGTACGGCAAGTATAACATCGCATCCTCCGCGCCCTTCAAGCGCATCCCCTATCTTGAGGCCATGGAGAAGTACGGCTCCGATAAGCCCGACCTTCGCATCGACCTCATCGTCGAGGACATCACCGAACTTGTCCGCGGCGTAGAGTTCGCGCCCTTTGCCGAGGGCAACACCGTCAAGGCCGTCGTCGTCTCCGACTGCGACCTGACCCGTAAGCATATCGACAAGCTCTGCGCCGACGTTGAGGTGCAGGCAGGCCGCAAGCCCTACTGGTTCAAGGTCGACGAGAACGGCGAGCTTGCCGGCGGCGTGGCTAAGTTCCTCACCGACCGTAAGGACGCAGTTGTTGAGAAGCTGAACCTCAAGCCCAGCTGCCTCGTCTGCGTCGCGGCTGGCGCGAAGGGCGAAGCGCAGAAGACCGCAGGCGTCATGCGCAAGATGCTCGGCGCGGCGGTTCCCGGCCATATGGACAAGGAGCGCTACGAGTTCTGCTGGATCGTCGACTTCCCGATGTACGAGATCGGCGAAGAGTCCGGCGAGCTTGAGTTCTGCCATAACCCGTTCTCCATGCCCGCCGGCGGCCTTGATGTGCTGCTGAAGGCGGAGCGCGGCGAGATAGACCCGCTGACCATCACCGCCGACCAGTACGACCTCGTCTGCAACGGCGTTGAGCTCAGCTCCGGCGCCGTGCGTAACCACGACCCCGAAATTATGATAAAGGCCTTCGAGCTTGTCCGCCTCGGCGAAGAGGACGTCAAGAAGAAGTTCCCCGCCATGTATAACGCCTTCTGCTACGGCGCTCCCCCTCATGCAGGCATCGCGCCGGGCGTCGACCGCATGGTCATGCTCCTCTCCGGCGAGGAGAGCATCCGCGAGGTCATCGCGTTCCCGATGAACAAGAACGCGCAGGACGTTATGATGGGCGCTCCGTCCACCGTCGAGCAGAAGCAGCTTGATGAGCTGCACATTGCCCTCGTCGGCGAGACCGAGGAATAAAAGCATATGATATGGGACGGCGAATCGAGAATGCGCCGTCCCGTTTGCGGAAAGGCGGTGAAACCGGATGATAGCGAAGGTTCGTTCCATGGGCTTGCAGGGCATCGGCGGATATGAGGTGCTGCTGGAGGTGTATATCTCCAACGGCCTGCCCGCGTTTGACGTTGTCGGCCTGCCCGACGCGGCGGTCAGAGAGGCGCGCGAGCGCGTCCGCGCCGCGATAAAGAATAACGGCTACCGTTTTCCGGTCAGCCGCATGACCGTGAATCTCGCTCCGGCGGACAAGAAAAAGGCCGGTACGCTGTATGACCTGCCGATGTTCATCGGCATCCTTGCCGCCGACGGGGATATCGACGAGCCGGGAGACGACTGCGCGTTCATCGGCGAGCTGTCCCTGAGCGGGGAACTGCGCCCGGTGTACGGCGCACTGCCGATGGCAATAGCCGCGGCGCGCTGCGGCGTGAAGAAGCTGTTCGTTCCGGCGGATAATGCGGCCGAAGCCGCGTTCGCGGACGGGATAAGCGTGTACCCCGTGAGAAATGTCGACGAGCTTTTGCGCTTTATGCGCGGCGAAGTTGATATAGAACCCGCCGCCGCGCCGGAGCTTGACACGCTCATGGAGCATATGCCCGACTTCTCGGAAGTCAAGGGGCAGGAAAATGTCAAGCGCGCGCTTGAGATTGCCGCCGCGGGCGGGCACAATATTCTCATCGTCGGCCCGCCCGGCGCGGGCAAATCCATGATGGCCAAGCGCCTGCCGGGAATTTTGCCCGATATGAGCCGCGGCGAAATGATCCAGTCGACCGAGATATATTCCGTAGCCGGGCTTACGAGCCGCGAGCACCCGATAGTCTCCATGCGCCCGTTCCGTGCGCCGCACCATACGGTGTCTGCCGCAGGACTTTCGGGCGGCGGGACTTCGCCGCGCCCCGGTGAAATAAGCCTTGCGCACAACGGCGTGCTGTTTCTCGACGAGCTGCCGGA
>OIXH01001864.1_pt1 | contig 22458 bp, 21 predicted proteins | sample 1587741 | NCBI WGS metagenome assembly OIXH01 (sample SAMEA3888916, study PRJEB22519) | human gut metagenome | biome: human gut; feature: human-associated habitat; material: faeces | place: Denmark | collected 2011 | reverse complement strand
ATATAAATTTTATAAGCAAATGAATTGTGTCAAATCGAACGTTGTTTTATGTGATACGATTGTAATAATCACATTTTTTATAAAAATGCTTTATTTTTTTGCACAGTATGCTAAAATGGAATTAAAGAAATTTTTCTTTTTCTGAAATACACATTTTTCTAATGGGGAGGAACAGTTATTATGAAAAAAGTCAGCAAGGTCCTGTGGGGTCTGGTGTTAGTGGCGTTCGGAGTACTGTTTGCACTTACCGCTCTTGATGTTATCGACGTCAACATATTTTTTGACGGATGGTGGACACTGTTCATCATCGTTCCCTGCACAATCGGACTTATAACCGAAAGGGATAAGACCGGCAATCTCATCGGTGTACTGATCGGCGTTTTCCTGCTGCTGTGCTGTCAGGATATTGTGAGCTTCGACCTGCTTTGGAAACTGGCCGTTCCCGCTGTAATTATCATTATAGGTTTCAAGATGATATTCGGCGGAATTATCGGCGGTAAAAGCGAAAAAATCATAAAAGAGCTGGAGGCTAACGGCGGTCAGATGAAGAACGGCTTTGCCGCGTTTTCCGGCACAAATATGAATTTTGCCGGAGAGGTGTTTGAGGGAGCGGAGCTGACGGCTGTTTTCGGTGGAATCAAATGCGACCTGACTAACGCTATCATTGACAGAGATTGCGTTATAAAAGCGAGCGCTATATTCGGCGGCATTGATATTATCATGCCGGACAACGTAAATGTGAAGATAAACTCTAACTCGATTTTCGGCGGTGTGTCGGATAAAAAGCACGCCGCGGCAAGCGGCAACTCGGTTACCGTGTATATAAACGGCAACTGTATGTTCGGAGGTGTGGATATTAAATGACAAAGGTGCAGATGGTAATTAAGTACCTTGCGATAGCCTTTGCTGTCGTACTCTGCGTAAGTATCATCGGCGGCATTGTAACTGCGATCGCGTCGGTTACATCACTTTTCGGAATAAAAGGAGCGGTGGGCGATACGCAAACCTACGGCATATCGGGCGAAATAAGCGAACTGCGCATAGACATCGGTGCGGCGGAGCTTGTTATCGCGACCGACGATGATTTCCGTGTGGAGAGCAATTTAAAGCATCTGACCGTTAAGCAAAATGACGGTGTTCTGAAAATCGAAAATAAAAAGGGCTTTTGGAACTCCTATAACGCTGCGGCAAAGCTGACGCTGTATATTCCCGAAGGAACGGAATTTCGCAAGGCGACGGTTAAATCCGGAGCAGGAAGTGTCACAGTCGACAGCCTGACGGCGGACGAGCTGAAACTCGATTTGGGCGCCGGTGAGGTAAATATAAACGAACTGTCGGCAAAGCGCCGCGCCGATATCGACAGCGGTGCGGGAAAGGTGACCATTAACGGCGGCAGTCTTGCAGATCTTGACTTTGACATGGGTGTCGGAGAAGTGAATTTGACAAGCAGGCTGACCGGCAAATGTGATTTTGATATGGGTGTCGGATCGTCCAAGCTGGTACTTATAGGCTCGAGCGACGATTACCGCGTTGATATTGATAAGGGCATCGGCGATGTAACGGTCAACGATGTTAAAGTTGCGGACGGCGCCGTTTTCGGCGGCGGTGACAACAGAGTGGAAATCGACGGCGGCGTCGGAGCCATTACTATCAAATTTCAAAATGCAAACTGAGGCGGCTGACAGCAATTTTTGCAGATTTCTGTAATCTTTTTATTTATCAAACTAAAAATGCGGGTAGCGACACTGATTTGTGCCGTTATCCGCGTTTTTTAGTTTGATAGACAAAGATTGTTCATCGGGTGATCGGAGTCATACCACGATTTCGGCGCGGCTGCCGCCTGAACGGTCCTTTTTGACCACGATCTGGCGGTCGATGCGCTGTTTCAGCTCCGCAACGTGGGATATGATACCGACCAGACGGTTGCCGCTTGACAGCTCGGATAGGGCGTTCATCGCCTGTGACAGCGATTGCTCATCCAGCGAGCCGAAGCCCTCGTCGATGAACATGCTGTCAAGCCGCACTCCGCCCGCCGACGACTGTATCTCGTCCGACAGACCGAGAGCGAGGGAGAGCGATGCCGTGAATGATTCGCCGCCCGACAAGGTGGAAACACCGCGTACAGAGCCGTTGTAGTGATCCACGACATCCAGCTCAAGTCCGCTTTGCGAGCGCTTGTTGTCGGCGTCTATGCGCCGACGCAGCTCGTATTGACCGCCGCTCATCGTCATCAGTCTCAGATTGGCGCGGCGTATGATTCGGTCAAAATAGGTGGTCTGAACGTATGTTTCAAGGGCGATTTTGTCCTTGTCACCGACCGTGCCGCCGGCTGTGTCGGCAAGCGCCTTTACCCATTTCCAGCGTTCCTCCGCGCCGCCCAGCGCTCTGCTCCGTTCGGCAATGTCTCGTCTTGCGGCGGCGTTGCCGCTCATACGGGCACACAGCAGGTCGCGCCGCCGCTGCTTTTGTGCGCGGCTTTCCGTAACGGCGGCACTGTCATGAGAGAGCACGTCCGTATCGGCGGCAGTTGTGTCCTTTAGCTGTTCGGCAAGCGCCTTTGCGGCGGCACGTTTGGCAGTCATTTCGGCGTCCATACGCTCGTATTTTTTCTTGGAATCAGCAAGTGCGGCGTCCATTGCGGCTTTTTTGTTGCAAAGCTCGTCAATCACACGCTTTGCGTCGTCACGGCTTTTGAACGGCAGATTTGACGCGGCTTTTTCACGCTCTCTGCGTGCCGCGTTCAGCTCGGCGGTCAGCCGCGCAAGCTCCTGCTCAAGTTGATTTAATGTCACACGCGCGTATTCCTGCTCCTTTTCGAGGGTTGGCAGTGCGGCATCGGCTTGCTTTTTCCGTTTTGCGTTTTTTTCGGCGGCGTCGGCGACAGCTTTCAGGGCTTTAAGCTGCTCTGCAAGCCGCTGTGAGCATTGTGCTATCGCCGTCGGCAGTGCACATTTTTCACATTCGCCGACAAATTCGGCACTCAGGCGCTCAATCTCTTTGCCGAGCGATATCGCCTGACCTTTAAGCTCACCGGCGGCGGTGCTTGCCGCTGCGGTTTCGGCGGAAATGGCATCGCGCTCTTTTTTAGCCGCGTTGACCGATTCCTCGCTCGGCGCATCGGGGGTGAGTAAAGCAGGTGACGGATGTTCACATGAGCCGCAAACCGGGCAGGGAACACCCGATTTCAGTCCGATGGCGAGCACGCCTGCCTGTTCGTCCAGCCATCTGCGTTCGAGGTCGGCGGCGTTTGCCGCCGCGGTTTCATTTTTCAATTTCAGTTCGTTGTAATGCTTAAGTGCGTTGTTATATCTTTGCTTTAACTCATTATATTCACTGAGCTTTTTTGAAACTTCACCGAGCCGTTTCATACGCTCGTCGGCAAGCGATTTTTCGTTGTTTGCGGCAACAAGCTCCGCGTCAGCCGACGCAAGCTTTGCCGACAGCTCCTTTGCCGCGGCGGTCTGTGATATGAGCCGCTGTAACTGTTCCGACTTTTCCGCACGCTGCTTTTCGGCGTCGGTAATATCGGTTTGAAGTTTTGCAATGCTTTTGTCAGCGGCGTCGAGCGCATCGTAGGAGGCGAGCTTTTCGCGTATGCTTTCACTGCGCGCGATAAGCCCCTCGCGCTCGGATAACTTTGCCGTCTCGGCGTCGTATGCGGATTTCAGCCGACCTAATTCGTCGGCATTGTCGGCAATGAATTTTTCGGCGGCGATCATTTCATCGTGTGCTTTTTTTGCGTTCTCCGCCTTGCCAAGCTCGCGGTTAATCTCCTCCAGCCGCTTGTTATCGGCGGCAATCAGCTCGTCAAGATGTTTGAGAACAGCGGTGTCCTCCTCGCCTATGCGGTCAATAAGCTCCAGCGCTTGTGCAACGGGGAGTAATTCATAGCTTTGCAAATCCGCAAGCGGCTCGGCACATGGGCTGTCGCTGTCACAGCGGACTCCTGCCGCCGCCTGTGCGAGCGAGCGGTTAAGCTCGCCGAGCTGCCCGTTCAGCTCACGAAATTCCGCTTTAAGCCGCTCCTGCAACCGCTGATATATCTCGGTGCGAAAGACCTTGCGGAATATTTTGCTGCGTTCGGCGGTCGGAGCAAGCAGCAGCTTCAGAAAATCACCCTGAGCGATCATGTCAATCTGCGTAAATTGGCTTCGGTCGACGCCGATCAACTCGCACACGGCGCGCGTGACCTCCTTGACCTTGGTAACGGTCGAGCCGTCGGGGCGAACGAGCAGAGCGTCGGCGGCTTCCGTTGTTGTGCCGCCGCCGCGTTTGGACGGACGGGTATATTCCGGATTGCGGCGAACGGTGTATCGACCGCCGCCATAGGCAAATTCCAGTTCAACATATGTGGGAGTTGCGGCGTCGGCGTATTTGCTGCGGAACGCATCGGGCTGGCGTGTACTGCCGCTCGCCTCGCCGTAGAGGGCAAAGGTAATGGCGTCGAAAATGGTCGTTTTGCCCGCGCCTGTGTCACCGGTGATGAGATACAGCCCGTTTTCACCGAGCTGTTCCATGTTCACGACCGTTTTACCGGCGTACGGCCCGAATGCCGACATCGTTAGCTTCAGCGGTCTCATAGCTCATCCTCCGTCAGTTGTTCGATTATGTTTTCGACAAATTGCGCCTGCTCGTCGCTCATTTCACAGCCCATTTGCAGTGCGTACAGCTCGCCGAACAGTTGGAGCGGCGATTTTTGCTCCGCATCGGCGGCGCCGTCAATAATCCCGGCAGAGCGGGTGCGCGAATTGTCATAATCGAGCCGCATGATGTTTGGGTATATCGAGCGCAGCTTTCCGATAGCGTCGGGCACATCCTCCTCGTCGGTCAGAGTAACGCGTATATAATCATTCGTATCGGTGCCTGCGTAGTTTTCGCGCAGTGTGATCTCGTCGTAACTGCCGCGTATTTCGCGCATATTGCGCAGCGGTGTAAGAGGTATCTCCCGTATGTCGACGCTACCCTTTTCACCGAGGTCGACGATGGTGACCGACTTTTGCTGTTTTGATTCGCTGAATGAGTATTTGAGCGGCGTGCCGCAGTATCGCACGGTGTCGCGCATGACCCTCTGCGGGCGGTGAATGTGACCCAGCGCAACATAGTCAAATCGGTCAAAGAGGGATGCGTCCACGTTGTCGATGCCGCCTGCAGTGACCTGCTCCGATTCGCTCGTGATCGCGCCGGTTATAAATTGGTGACAAACGAGTACATTTCGCTCGCCGTCGTACAGTTCGGTTTGATTGATGACAGCGGCGACAGCGTCGTTGTAGCTTGTTATTTCGCGGTCTGGAAAAAAGCGGCGAACGGTCGCAGGCTTTATAAAAGGCAGCAGCCATATCCGCACGGCGCCGTATTCATCGGTCAGGCGAAAGTTGCGGCACTGACCGTCAAAAACAGGCGCAATATGTATTCCGCAGCCGTCCATCAGCCGCGCACCGAATGAAGTGCGTTCGGCCGAATCGTGATTGCCGCTGATAATAAATGTCGGCAAATTACGGTCGGCAAGCGCGCTGAGAAAGCGGTCAAGCAGGCGCACTCCCTCGGCCGGCGGCACAGGCTTGTCGTATATATCTCCGGCGATAATGACGCCGTCGGGGTGTTCGCGCTCGGCAATATCGAGTATTTGCGCGAGAATGTATTCCTGATCCTCGAGCATGGAAAATTCGTTTACCCGTATACCTATATGCAGATCGGACAGGTGCATCAACCGCATCGGTCGGCCTCCTTAGTTGATTTTGCGCCGCAAAATCAGTGCCTTTTGCGCCTTGTTTTCCGCGGCGTTCGGATAATTGTATTATAACACCGCCGTACGACCTCTTTCAACCGCATTTTTTGCTCGTCCGTGTGCCTCCGAAAGGTCTGTCGGTGCTTTTCATTTGCAAAAAGGTGTGGTATAATCGTCAGTATAAAACAAAAAAGCACGCCGCGGACGCCCGTTTCGGGCGGCAGTGCGTCGGCAAATGAGGAAAATCAATGAAGAAAAACGACATTTTAACGGTCACGGTCGACGGAATGACCGCCGAAGGCTCCGGGGTTGCACATCCCGACGGAATGGCTCTGTTTATTAAGGGCGCGGCTGTCGGGGACACCGTTTCGGTGCGTGTGATAAAGGTCAACAAGCGCTACGCTATTGCAAAAATTGAGCAGGTGATTTTGCCGTCCGCCGACAGAGCGGACAACGACTGCGCCGCATTTCCATCCTGCGGCGGATGCGCCTTTCGCCACATAAGCTACGCCGCCGAGTGTCGCATAAAGCGCCGCCGCGTGCAGGATGCGTTGACACGTATCGGCGGTATCGACGTCGCTGTCGACGATATCGTTGCATCCTACGCCGACAGCGGTTACCGCAACAAGGCTCAGTACTCGCTCGCCCTTGACGGTGGACGGCTCAAAATCGGTTTTTACGCCGAACGCAGTCACCGCGTTGTCGATTGCCGTGAGTGTGCGCTCCAGCCGCGTGAATTTGCCGATATCATCGGCGTGTTTGAGCGGTTTATCGAGCAAAACAGCATTACGGTCTATGACGAGACGAGCGGCAGCGGACTGATGAGAAATATTTATATTCGCCGCGCCGAAATGACGGGCGAAATAATGGTATGCGCCGTTATCAACGGTACGGAACTGCCCGCTGTCGATAGATTGACGGAAATGCTCCGCAACCTGCTCGGCGAGCGGCTGAAAACGGTGGTGCTGAATATAAATCGCGCACGCACCAATGTCATTTTGGGCGAAAAATGCGTGCCTGTCTACGGTGACGGATACATTACAGACCTGTTGTGCGGTGTAAAGGTGCGTATCGGCGCGCTGTCGTTTTATCAGGTCAACAGAACCATGGCGGAGCGCCTGTACGGAATTGCCGCCGAGTTTGCCGAACCGAGCGGAAAAACCGTGCTTGATCTGTACTGCGGCGCAGGTACGATCGGGCTTTCGATGGCAAAGGCGGCAAAGGAGATCGTCGGCGCGGAAATAGTTCCGCAGGCGGTGGAGGATGCAAAATTTAACGCCGCCGCAAACGGGATAAATAATGCACGATTCATTTGCGCCGATGCATACGAAGCGGCGCGCCGCTTCGAGCGTGAGGGGATACGCCCCGATGTTGTTGTGGTCGATCCGCCGCGAAAGGGACTTGAGGAAGGTTTGCCGCGCTTTATCGCCGAGAACTTTCACCCCGAGCGAGTGGTATATGTCTCCTGCGATCCCGCCACTCTCGCGCGCGACTGTGCCGAATTTGAGCAGTCGGGTTATCGCGTATGCCGCGCCGTGCCGGTCGATATGTTTCCACGCACCCATCACGTCGAGACGGTAGTACTTTTGACAAGGAAAGTTAACGAATGAAAAATACGGAATTTGAGAAATGCACGAACAGAAGAAAGTGCGGAGGCTGTCAGCTTCAGAATATGACTTATGCCGAACAGCTCAGCTTTAAACAGGTCAAGGTCATAAAGCTCCTCGGCAGGTTTCATCATGTCAGCGAGATAATCGGTATGGAAAGACCGTTTCATTACCGTAATAAGGTGCAGGCGGCGTTCGGAGAGCGCGGCGGCAGGATAATCTCCGGTGTGTACCAGTCATCGACTCATAATATCGTACCGGTTGACAGTTGCATGATCGAGGATGAAAAATCCGACGCGATCATCGTCACGATACGCAGACTGCTCGCAGAATTTAAACTGCGCCCGTTTAACGATACAACCATGCGCGGCTTTTTGAGGCACGTTCTTGTGCGTCGCGGGTTTACGAGCGGACAAATAATGGTTGTCATGGTAACGGGAAGGTCGGAATTTCCGTCGTCGGCAAAGTTCGTGAAAGCGCTGTTGGCGGCACATCCCGATATTACGACAGTCGTACAGAATGTCAACGACAGGTATACGAGCCTTGTCTTGGGTGAAAAGAGCCGCGTGCTGTACGGCAGCGGATACATTGAGGACACGCTCTGCGGATGTCGGTTCAGAATTTCGCCCAAAGCGTTTTATCAGGTGAATCCGACGCAGACCGAGGTGCTGTATTCAAAGGCGGTGGAGTTTGCTCAGCTTGACGGCTCGCAGACTGTGATCGACGCCTACTGCGGAACGGGCACTATCGGCATCATCGCCGCGGCAAAAGCAAAGGCAGTTATCGGCGTGGAGCTTAATCCCGACGCTATTGCCGACGCAAAGGTGAATGCAAAGCTAAACGGAGTTGAAAACATCTCATTTTACAAAAACGACGCAGGCAAATTCATGGTAAACGCCGCGGCGGACGGATTTAAGGCGGATGTGGTTATTATGGATCCGCCGAGAGCAGGAGCAAGCCTTGATTTTTTGCGGTCGCTCGCCGTGCTTTCGCCCAACAGAATCGTTTACATATCCTGCAACCCGGAAACTCAGGCGAGAGACATCGGATTTTTGACCCGAAAGGGGTACAAGGTCAGACGCATACAGCCGGTCGATATGTTTCCGCATACAGAACACGTTGAGTGTGTGGCGATGATGGAGAAATGCGGCAAAGCGGTTCACGGTGCGCGCCGCGGATAAGGAGAAACGTAATGAGTCACAATATACACATTCGGAAATACAACGAAACTGACGTGCCTGCCATGGTAGACATATGGAATGAGGTGGTCGAGGACGGAATCGCGTTCCCTCAGGAGGAGTGCCTGACAGACTCGTCCGGCTCGGATTTTTTTGCGAGCCAAAGCTACTGCGGAGTCGCCGAGGACACGGACACAGGCAAAATTCTGCACCCGAATAATGTGGGCAGATGCGGTCACATATGCAATGCAAGCTACGCTGTGGCATCGGCAAGCAGGGGACTGCATATCGGCGAGAAGCTTGTGAGAGATTGCATAACCAGGGCGCACGACATTGGGTTCAGAATTTTGCAGTTTAACGCGGTGGTGAAAACGAACATACACGCCCGACATTTATACGAGCGTATCGGCTTTCATCAGCTCGGAACGATACCCGGCGGATTTCGGCTCAAAAGCGGCGAATACGAGGATATATGCCCATATTATATCGAGGTGTAGACTGTCCGATCAGCCGTTTGCCGACGCAAAACGGTAATTTGCATTTTTAATCGTAGTATAAACAAAGAAGTCGCGCGCCGTTTATATCGGCGTGCGACTTCTTTAACTGTGTGATTTTTTGACCGTAAATACGGCTTATGCCTTTCCGACAGAGCCGAACAGCTCCATTTTCTCCTTAACGGTGGCTTTGATAGCCTCAAAGCCGGGAGCGAGCAGCTTGCGCGGGTCAAAGCCCTTGCCCTGCTGATCCTTGCCTGCCTCGATGTACTCGCGAGTAGCGGCGGCGAAAGCAAGCTGGCACTCGGTGTTAACGTTGATTTTGGAAACGCCGAGGGAGATAGCCTTTTTGATCATGTCGGCTGGGATGCCTGTGCCGCCGTGAAGAACGAGCGGCATAGTGCCGGTAAGTTCCTGAATCTTTGCAAGAGTTTCAAAGGAAAGTCCTGCCCAGTTTGCGGGATATTTGCCGTGGATATTGCCGATGCCGGCGGCAAGCATGGTGACACCGAGGTCGGCGATCATCTTGCACTCGTTCGGGTCAGCGACTTCGCCGGCGCCGATAACGCCGTCCTCTTCGCCACCGATGGAACCGACTTCCGCTTCAATGGAAAGACCGAGCTTGTTGCAGGTCTCGACCAGTTCCTTGGTCTTTGCGATGTTTTCCTCAATCGGATAGTGAGAGCCGTCGAACATTACCGACGAGAAACCGGCGTCGATGCAAGCCTTTGCGCCCTCATATGAGCCGTGGTCAAGGTGCAGAGCGACCGGAACGGTGATGCCCAGTTCCTCGATCATGCCTTTGACCATGCCAACGACCGTCTTGTATCCGCACATGTACTTGCCTGCGCCCTCGGAAACGCCGAGGATGACCGGTGAGTTAAGCTCCTGTGCGGTGAGAAGGATAGCCTTAGTCCATTCAAGATTGTTGATGTTGAACTGGCCGACGGCGTATTTGCCGGCTTTGGCCTTGGTCAACATTTCCTTTGCTGATACCAACATTTTGTTAACCTCCGTAAATTTTGTTTTTACACAACTTATTATAAACGCCGAACGTTCAAAAATCAACGATTACGGCGTATTTTTATCGCTCGCTTGTGTGAAAAAGGCTTAATTTGCCGTGCGCGGGCGATGAAATCAACTTAAAAATGCGGTTTTTCGATGTTAAAGCACTGTTACCTGCAAGCCGCGCAGTACGTCGAGCACTTTTTCGTGCAGCGCACTGTCGAACGAGGCGGTCAGGGATGAATCAATGCAGATCTTCGCATTTGGATACGCCGACTGGAAAACTACGGCGTTTGAGATGACGCATATGTTTGATACCAGACCGCACAGTTCGATCTCGTCAACCTCGTCGGGCAAAAGTGCGCGCACGTCATCGGTCATATCCAGCCCGAAAGCCGCCTTGTCAAAGCCGACGGCGCCGACTTCGTCGAGAGCTTTTGCCGTTTCGCCGTATATCTGCCAGCCGTCGCTGCCTTTTATGCAGTGCGCCACCGGCAAAAATTTGCCTTCGCGGGTGGAAAGATAGTCGTCAAAATGAGTGTCGCGGGTGAAAAAGACATTGCCGCGTCCGTATTCGCGGATTCGGTCGGTAATCGGCGCGTCGAGCAATTCGGCACCCTCGAATCCGAGCGTGCCGTCGACGAAATCCTTTTGATAGTCGACTACAATAAGTATTTTTTTCATGTTATTTTCTCCGTTTTCGTAAATATTGTTTCCGCTGTGCGGCACTGAATATTACTTTGTCAGTCGGCATCTTCGATGCCCCAGCCGTCCACGCCTGCGCGCTGCATTGCTCCAATGGTCTTTTGATACAGTGCGTCGTAACCGTTTTCTCGCTCGAGCGACCATATCAGGTCCTTTACGCGCTGGCGTTCGGTGATGCCGTCAACAGGACACTTTGATTTCACTACCGGAAGCCCTGCCGATTTGACCGCGTGGCGAATCTCTTTTTCATACGCCAGTATCATTGGGCGAATGGTGTATATATCTTTGCGTGACATATAGCTTACCGGCGAAAAACAGCCGATGTTGCCGCCGCGCAGTAAATTCATGTAAAAAGTGACCACGGCGTCGTCCAAATGATGACCGAGAGCGACCTTGTTGCAGCCGACTTTCTTCGCCTCGTCGTGCAGAATACCGCGTCGCATTTTCGCACACAGCGAGCATGGATTTTTCTCTTTCCGCGCGTCGAATATCAACTCGCCGAGCTGTGTGCGGCGTATAATATACTCCACGCCCAACCGCTCTGTCAACTTTTCGATTTCGGAGTAGTCACATTCCGTGCCGCCGAAACACGGGTCGAGGGTAATGGCCTTAACCTCGTACTTTTTCGGATAAAATCGACGCATTTCGCACAGCGCGGTCAACAGCGCGACCGAGTCCTTGCCGCCTGAAACGCCGACGGCAATCACGTCACCGTCATCAACCATCTTATATTTTTGCATTGCCGAGCGCATACGGCTCATCAGCTTTTGCATATTACATATCACATCCCGATTGACATTATACCGCCGCCAATGCCTGCCGTCAATGCCCTTTGCGGCGTTACTTGCGCACGGCAAAGCATTGCTTTCAAGTGTTTATTTGCAAAAAAATTATGTCTTCGAGGGCGCGCACCCCCGAAGACGCTGTTTTGTATCTGCTTAAAGCTCGTTTAAAATCGAAATGTTACAGATATTGTTATTTTGTTTTTCCGATGTCGAGTATCAGACCGTCGCTGCCCATGACAGACGGCAGCTTACCGTCCCACTTGTTCCACTTGACGTACTCAACATAGTCGGGCGACTTGGCGAGCGCGTCCTGAATGAGCTTGATGCTTTCCGCCTCTGCTTCGGCCTGAGTGATCTTCTGCTTTGCCTCGACCTCAATGCGTGCCAGATCCTGTTCCGCTTTCAAAGCGTTCTGCTGAGCGGTCTGCTTGGCTTCGACGGCGGCGTTAAATTCCTCTGAAAAATCAAAGTTGACAATGTTGAAGATTTCGACCGCGATGCCGTACTGACCGATTTTTTCGGACAAATTAGCCTTTATCTGCTCGCTGACCGACTGGCGCTCGGTAATAAGCTCCTCGGCGGTGAACTGAGCGGCGACCGATTTTATGCTTTCCTGAACGGCAGGGGAGATAATGACTGTGCTGTAGTCTGCACCGACATTTTTGTAGAGTTTTGCGGACGAGCTGTTGTTGACATGGTAGTTGACCGCGACGATGTAAGATATTATTTGCAGGTCTTTTGAGGACGCAGTGCCCTCAGTTTCAATCTTTTGCGTGCGGTTATCTACCTTGACGACCGACTGCACAAATGGCGCTTTGAAGTGGATACCTTCGCTCAGCACTGTGTCGGAGACGGCGCCGAAGGTCATTACGACGCCCGAGTGACCTGCCGACACGACCGTAAAACAGGATAGTATGAGTATCACTGCGAACAGCGCCGCAATTGACATTAGGACAATATTGCGTATTTTTTTGGCTTTTGACATAATGAAATTCTCCTTTTATGTTTTATTATTGTTCACGAGCCGTGAGGAGTCTTTGTGAGCCGCGCGAAACACAAAAAGACTCATACACGGCGAATAAACGTGTATGAGTCTCATTCGTTAGGATCTGCCGAAAGGCGAAACGCCTTTGTGTTGACGGCAACATCTCGCACCGATACGGTGCGGAATTACTCCCTCATATTTGCAATCATAATACCATGACCTTTATGATTTGTCAAGTATTGTCGCATAATGTTTACGGATTTTTGCAAATCATCTCTGCTGAGCGCGGCGTTCAAGCCGCAGCAATACGGTCGACACCGGTACTACAAGCGCTCCGGCACATATATTTCCGATCATATGCGTCACGTCGTACGGCAGTCCCGCAACGATCCATGCAAGCATCGCCTTGAAACTCAGCCCGTACATTAGTGCCTGCGCCGGTGCGTACAGCGTGCCGAACAGCAATCCGTGCAGTCCGCACACAGCCATATAGACCGGTACGGCGACCCTTTTCGGCATGTTTTTCGGCAACAGCATGACCATCGCCCACAGCACCGCCCAAATGTAAAGATAGGGCAGCCACCACATTTGAAATCCGGTGTAAAGCCCATTTAACATGACGTAGACATATATCGGTATCAGCGCGCGTCTGCGATAGGTTACCGTATATGCAGTCGTAAACATTCCGAGCAGGTGAATGTTCGGCAAAAATTCCAGCAGGAGCTTTGACACGAACATAAGCGAGCCGAGCAGAGCGAAAAGCACCAAGTCGCGCGTTTTCAGCTTTTGCATTTACTTTCCGACTGCAAATTTGTAGGTCGTTCCGTCAACTATCTCGGTTGAGTCAACGCCTTTTGTCGCATATTCATCGCCGACATAAAATGCCCAGTAGGTTTTATCGACGTCATAGTCGTGAGTTTCGCCTGCGACCGTCTTAACGTACAGACCGGTTTCGCTTTCTTCACCGGCAATGAGTCCCTCTTTTTGGAGCGCTGCTCCGACATAAGTCTCGTCGGTGGTGATGTTGTAGTCTTTCTTTGTTCCGTCAGCGAACTCGACCGTAAAGGTAAAGCTGTGCTGAGACTGAGCCGCCTGTGAGGTGACTGCGGATGTAACTGCCGAGGTGGGTGCGGATGAATTGTCCGCTGCATTGTCCGAAGAGCATGAAACCATCAGTGCCGTGGCCGCAACCGACACGGTTATCATGAGAACGGACAGCAGTTTTTTAATACTGTTTTTGTTCATTTCATGATTCTCCTGAATTATAATATTTCGCATCGGGTGACAGACAGGCACGGTAATGTGCCGCCGGCGATCGCGGCAGTGTCGGTCATAAACGGGGCAAGTCTTCCGACTGCGAAGATAACAGCGCCTGTGCTCGCCGCCTTCTCAGCCGACTCGGTGCGGCCAATGGCGTTACACAGCTTAAGCTTTCGTTGCGGCGAAAGCCTGCTGCGGGCGAAAAAGGCATATCTTCTCACGGCGACGGGCTCGCGGGAGAATTTCACTCCGCTTCCTTATTAAGCTCCGTAAACAGGAGCGCCCCGAACCGTATGCGAGAAAAATTATATCATTTTTGGGCGTATAATGCAATAAGCGCAGTGCTTAATGGCTGTCAAAGTCGCTGCTTTAGGAAAATTGTCGGATTTTACAATGTAAGTGTGACTTTTATCTCAGTTTAGTGTGCCGATGTATAACGGCACATGATTTTCGCTGTATCAATATGTGCGGAGACAATAACCGCACTATTACTATTCAAAATTATCATAAAACATTCTGCCACGCTGTATCGTGCAAAATAATCGTCGAATGGTATACTGAACCGCACCGTGCGAAGTGTCGCACGTGACGATGCAAGGTGGGACCTTTTATATAGGGGATTATGGGACGATTATAGAACGATACGGCAAAACCGCCGCTCACATTTTTGTGAGCGGCGGTTACGCTTATTCAGCTAAATGCCGAAATACTTGTTTTTAAATTCCCCGAATTATTTACCGAGGATTTTCTGCTGCAGTGCGAGGAGGTCAGCGGCGTCTATGACTTCGTTGTCATCCATATTCGCATAATTCATTTCGGTTTCATTAAAGGTTATTTGACCGAGAATGTACTGCTGAAGCATAAGCAGGTCACTGGAACCAAGACTTCCATCCTGGTCAATGTCGCCTTTAAGTATATCATCTTCTACATTGTAAACGGTAATGGTGCCAAGGTCAAAGAGAATGACGCCGGTCAGCCACGAAGCGTCTGATCCGGTCGGCTCAAGAGCGCCGACAAGTCTGTATGTACCAGCTTCGGTAAAGGTATAGTTACCGTTTCCTCTGCCGACCTCAAACCATTTTGAACCAAAGCCGCTGCCGTTAAGGATCTCTTCGTTAGTCATATCCTTAACAAGGAAAGCGTTATAAACCTTACCTGTGGTAGCATTGCCTTCTTCATCGTAAACGGTAAAGGTATAGTCAGTCCACCAACCGCCGTTGGTATTCTTCAGATTATCGCCGACAAAAGCTGATGCAGGCATAACAGTGTAAGCGTCTTTTCCGGAGGGATCGTTTACCTTTAAGTCGCGCTGAATGGCGGCACCGGTATAAACATCTTCATAATCGCACTTACGGCAACGAATGGTGCTGGTGCCGGCAACTCTGTAAGTGTCGTGTCCGCCAAGTGAAGGAACATAGTTAGTGCGCTCGGTATTTCCGCAGTATTCACAAACGGTCTCGTCATAGCCTCTTGTTGTACATGTAGGAACAACGGTGTTAACTTCGCATTCATGCTTGGGGCAAGCTTTTACAGTGAAGGTGCAAAGAACAACCGGCTCGATGTCGGAATGTGAATTGCCGCTGGCATCCTTAACCCTCTCAAGCTTACCGCTGAGGGTGTACTCGCCGGCAACCTGGCAAATATAATCGATTGCACCACCGTTATATACTTTATAGCCGGTAGCTTTTTTACCGTTAGGATCGGTAATGGTAAGCCATGTAATCTTACCGGTATAAGCATCTCCGTCATGCTCGAACGGAATGGTATAATCGGTCCAATAGCCCGAAACGCCGTTTACCAGTTTATCGCCGACATACAGTTCGTCGGTGCTTAAGGTTACACCTTTGTCGGTAACGGGTATGACTTTGATATCGATTGTGCCGTTGTAAACGACGGTGCCGTCGGCTTCCTTAAAAACACGCGGAAGAGCCTTAACTTCAAAAGAAGCGAGGGTAAGAATGGTGCCGTCGCTCATTTTAACGGTGCAGGTCCATGTTCCTGCCTGATCAAGAGATTTTGCGTCGTTGTTGTTCCAACTGTTGATCTTGCCGTTTTTGAGCTGAGAGTTGAACTTCCACGTACCGTCGCAGTACCAGTTGGCGTTGTCGGCAATTTTACCGGTAACGGTTTCACCCTTGGCGTTCTGGTATGTAAAATCTTTGTCAAACCAGTCATCATTTGTTTTGATGCTATCGCCGACGTAAAGATCGGACTCAGTCATTTTGATGTAGCTGCCGCTTTCAGCGGTATAATCAGCCTCGATAACGGTGGTGATGTTGCCTTGCCAGTTATCCAAGCGGCTGCTTGCTGCGGATGCGCCGATAGTGCCGACTGCAAGCATTGACACTACCATGCACACGGACAAAACAAGTGCAAGATATTTTTTTGCGTTTTTCATTGTGAAATTTCCTTTCTTCCTGACGGTTTATGCCGACAGATAATATTACATATATATATTAACATATTTTACAAGAAATGTCCACACAGTTTTTTATTGATTTATTTGTATATATTTCACAATATTGTTTGCCCGTTAGTCGACGCAATCCTGTTATTAAAGCAGCGCTTTGTGTTACCTTTTGCTCGCCGTGACAAGGCACATGGTGAAGACTCCAACCAATCCGCCTATGCACAGACCGGAGATCAATCCTATCCAAAACATATGCTCACCTCTCAGTTCCGATTACCTCCGAAAAAATATTTTGAAACGGGTTCAAATATGGTTTACAATTATATTATGCACAAAATTTTCGGGCTGACGCTGCGAATTGACAAATTATACTTGATTTGCTATTATTCTTTTGAAAAAGAGATGATTTTTATGCCTAAAAACTATCAGAAAGAACTGGATAATGTAATACACACTCTCGTTGCGGAGCACAGGCGTCCGAGACTGCTGCTGCATAGTTGCTGCGGACCGTGCAGCAGCTATGTGCTGGAGTATTTGTCAAAATACTTCGATATCACATTGTTTTACTATAATCCCAATATTTTTCCGCGCGAGGAATATGACCTGCGCCTTGCAAATCAGCAAAAGGTGCTTGATTCCACCGACTGGGCAAAGCTTTTGCCGTGTGAATACGATCACACTGAATTTCTTACTGCCGTAAAGGGATTGGAGAGCTTGCAGGAGGGCGGCGAGCGCTGCACCGAGTGCTTTCGTCTGCGATTGGAGCGGACGGCAAAGGCGGCGCGAGACGGAGGATATGACTGTTTTACGACGACACTGACCGTCAGTCCGCACAAAAATGCCGAGTTGCTCAACAGGCTGGGCGAGGAAATCGGTAAAAAATACGGCGTAAGCCATTTGCCCGGCGATTTTAAAAAGCGTGAAGGCTATAAACGCTCGATCGTGCTGTCGGAGCAGCTTGGATTGTACCGTCAAAACTACTGTGGCTGCGAGTTTTCAAAGCGCGGATAGTTTTGTTGCGAAAAATGCGGCGATAATACCTATTGACAAATAATGTTTTAAGCTGTATACTAACTGTACTATTTACGATAGTACAGCTTTTTCGAAAAAATATTCTTATTCAATTGTATAATTACTATTATATTATAGTGGATTTGACGCCGCGGATGTGATATAATCATTTAGTAGTATTATGTGCCGCTTTATTGAGCTGGGTTTCGGCGCGTGACACATACGGCGCGGCGACGTACGAAGGGAGGCTGCGCTTTTGCGGTTTAAAGACAGATTTACTAAAATAGTACCCGTCTACGCATTTATTCCGCTGTTCATGTGCCTTGCGATAAATGCTGTCACTTATTACGGTACCAGAATATTCACGACCGGACGCGAACATATAGATATGTCTGTTCCTGCCGATGCGTTGATCCCGTTTGTGCCGCAGTGGATAATCGTATACGTTCTGTCGTATCTTTTTTGGGTTGTCGGATTTATCGTTATCGCACGGGAGAGCCGCGAGGTGTGCGGCGAGGTGCTTTGCGCCGAGCAGATAAGCAAGCTGATCTGCCTTGTTATATTTATGCTTCTGCCTGCGACCATGGTGCGACCGGAGGTCGGAAACAGCGTGTTTGACCGTCTCGTTGGGCTGATCTATGCGAGCGATCCGCCGGACAACCTGTTTCCGTCAATACATTGCATGGACAGCTGGCTGTGTTTTCGCGGCGCGCTGAAATGCAAAAAGGTCGGCAGGGGATACAAGGCTTTCTGCTTTGTGTTTTCGATACTTGTGTTTGCTTGCGTTGTGCTGGTGAAACAGCACGTTTTGGTGGATATTGCGGCAGGCGTTGCGGTAGCGGAACTGGGGTTGCTGATTTCTAAGTTGACAGGCGCCGGTCGAATTTATCGGTGTCTGAAAACCTGACAGGGTGAAGATATGAAAGGTGCAAAAAAATACATTTGGATGGCGGTATTTCTGTTGCTGATCCTGCTTACGGTGTATGTTGTAACGCAGCAGAACGACAACTTCACTCTCGCCGGATTTTTGCAGTACATATCCGCTGCATCTCCCGTCTGTCTGACGGCGGCTGTTTTGTGTGCTTGCGGCTTTGTGCTGTTTGAAGGGGCGAGCCTCAACTGCATATTACGCTCTCTCGGATATCGACGCCCGCTCAGACGCGGTGCCGTTTATTCGGCTGCTGACATTTATTTTTCCGCAATTACCCCGTCGGCGACGGGCGGACAGCCTGCATCGGCGTATTTTATGATGCATGACGGAGTGCCGGGCGCGACATCAACCATAACACTGCTTATAAATCTTGTTATGTATTCGGCGTCGCTCGTGACAATATCGCTGATTTGCTTTTTGATACGCCCGTCGATAATTATGAGATTCAGCACTCTGTCGCAAACGATGATAATACTCGGCGCGGTTGCGCAGATTGCAATCGGCGCTGTATTTCTCGTCATTGCTCTCAGCAGTAACACCTTTCGCCGCATTTCACGCTTTTTTATCGGTTTGCTGTGCCGTCTGCATATATTAAAAGATGCCGAGGGCAGCGCCGAAAGGCTTGAAGCGGCTCACCGTGAGTACAGTCAGTGCGTTGAGATCATAAAAAAAGACAAGCCGATGCTGATAAAAACCTTTTTGTACAATCTGCTTCAGCGCGGATCATTTATTGCTGTATCCATGTTTGTGATACTTGCCACTTCTGATATGTCGGCAATAGATGCTTTTGTTATTCAGGCGTTTATAGTTTTAGGCTACAATTACATTCCTCTGCCAGGCGGAGTCGGTGCTGCCGATTATCTGTTCTTTGACGGATTTGACAAAATGGTGCCCGATATTGTCAGTACCGAGCTTATTATGCGCGGGATTTCATTCTATGGCTGCGTTATTGTTTGCGGCTTAGTCACACTTATCGCCTACGCAGTCGGCAAGATAAAAAAATAAATGAGGAGAGTTGCAACATGATAGGCTACTTTGATTATTCGGTGTGGCTGACCTATTGTTCACTGTTGTCGGCGGCTGCCGGTATATTCATAACCTTTACAGGCAACGGTCACCCGTATATCGGAGCTATGTTTTTACTCTTTTCGGGGCTGTGCGACGCCTTTGACGGCAGAGTCGCACGCACCAAAAAGGATCGTACACAAAGCCAGATCAGCTACGGAATACAGATTGACTCGTTGTCCGATTTGGTGGCATTCGGCGTTTTGCCCGCCTGTATCGGTGCGGCTCTGCTTCGCCGTACCCTGATGACCGAGGCTGCTGATGCTTCGCGCTGGTGTTCGATAACTGCTCGTATACCCATTGCGGTGTTTATCATTGTTTTCGCAATATATATCATGGCGGCGTTTATTCGCCTTGCGTGGTTTAATGTAACCGAGGAGGAAATGCAGCGCAGCGGAAAAAAAGTCCGCGAGTTTTACACCGGTCTGCCGGTTACCTCGGCGGCGCTGATATTCCCCAGCTTTTTGCTTATCGAACACTTTTTATCGTACGATATTTCATTTGTTTACTACATTCTTTTGCTGGCTACCGCTGCGGCTTTCGTCTCAAAATTTAAAGTGAAAAAGCCTACTTCCGCCGGACTGCTGCTGATGGTCGGTGTCGGTGCGCTTGAGTTTGCCGTAATACTTATCATCAGGATGATAATGCGTCATGGCTGATAAAACGAGGGCAAGCGGATCCGATCGGTCGGCGCTGCTTGCCTTTTTGTACAACACAGCTGTCGGACGGATGCTGCTTCGCGGAATAAGCTGCCGCGGTGTATCGCGTATCGGCGGTAAATATATGGACAGTCGCCTTTCTTGTATGCATATTAGCCGCTTTATACACAAAAATAGTATTGATATGGACGAGTATGAGAAAGCCGACTATACTTCCTTTAATCAGTTTTTTACGCGTAAAATAAAGGCTGAGCGGAGACCTGTCGATATGTCTCCCGACAGCCTGATCGCACCGTGTGACGGACTGCTTTCGGCGTACAAGATTACCGACGGAGCCGTTTATCCGATCAAGCAGTCATATTACACTGTTGCCGATTTGCTCGGCGGCGACAGCGCGGCAAAGCTGTTTGACGGCGGAATTTGCCTGGTTTTCCGGCTGTGTGTGGATAATTATCACAGATACTGCTACATTGACAGCGGCGAAAAGGGCGAAAATGTATTTATCGGAGGGCGGTTGCATACCGTGCGTCCGATTGCACTTCGGCGCTATCCCGTTTTCGTGCAAAACAGCCGCGAGTATACAATCATGCACACGGACAATTTCGGTACCGTTGCTCAGATAGAGGTCGGCGCGCTCATGATCGGACGAATACTGAACCACCACGGCGCCGGCCGCATAAAGCGCGGCGAGGAAAAAGGTATGTTCCTTTACGGCGGCTCAACGGTGGTAGTGCTGCTTGAAAAAGGTGCCGCTCAGGTCGATGAGTTGTATTTCGACCGTACGGCGGCGGGTGAGGAGACGCCCGTTCGCTACGGGCAAAGAATAGGCAAAAAGTCCGATATTGAGGTAAGTTTATAATGAATGAAAGCAAAAACGGACAACAAAATAATTCGGAGGAGATTGCAGCCGAGATTTGTGCAGGCGATATTTCCGACAATCTTATCGACACTGACGGCGACGACGCCGGCAATGTCGATAAAGCCGATGACATCGGTATGGGCGGCGCAGACAATGAAGCTGTGAACGCTGCGGACTGCGATAATACCGATGCCGGCGATGACTCCGCAGTCACCGACAAAAAAAGCAAGCTAAAGGCACTTTTGAAAAAGATAACACAGTTCCTTTTTAATCCGCATATGCTTATTTGCTTCGGCATTGCGTGGCTGATAACCAACGGGTGGAGTTATATTTTCGTCGCTGTCGGCACATGGCTTAAAATCAGATGGATGCAGGTTGTCGGCGGAGCATATATGAGCTTTTTGTGGTTTCCTTTTACGCCGGAAAAGCTGGTTACGCTGATAATAGCGGTGTTTTTGCTCAAACTGATGTTTCCGAAAGATGAAAAAACGCTGAAGGTTCTGCACGACGAGCTGGAAACGCTGAAAAATAAATTTCGGACAAAGAAAGCCGAGCGAGCCGAGAAAAAAGGCAAGAAAAAATAACATTTGACTGAAACAGCCGCGAATATATGAGCGCGGTTGGAAGTCAAGATAATGTCAGAAGAAAAGCGAACATGTTTATTACTCCTTTCTCTATTGAAAAAAACCGACTGAAAAAACAATTGCTTTTTCGGTCGGTTTCGCTTTTTTTATTATGTTATTGTGTGCTGTGAATTTTATTTTGAGGAGCTGCTGTCCGATTTTTGGACGTAATCCTTAACCGATGGCTCCATATATGACCAGAAGCAGTCGGCAATAAGGCTCATTCCCTTGTCGTTCGGGTGATTAAACATACCGTATGCGTCGGTTTGCTCTCTGGCGCTTGAAATATCAATAAAGGTGTCGCCGTGCTTCTTCGCAACAGCGCGCTTTTCTTCCTCCAGTTTGTCGCGAACATACCATCCGAGCGAGTGGTAAACGACAGCGTCACCGTCGGGATCTAGCCAAGTGCGCAGATCGTCATAAGCCTTACCGAAGGTTTTCGGCGGATTTTCCATGGTATCGTAGGACTGGTCTACATTCGCGCCGAAGAACATGATTATAATATCGGCGTCAAATTCGCGCGCCTCTTTATAGTAATCTTTCGGAGACATATTAAAGAAGCCGCGTTCATATTCCGCAACCTGCAAAAGGGCAAATGACGCATCGGGACAAATGGTCTGCGTCTTTGCCATAAGCAAATGAACGTAGTCCTTTTCAATGGAGGTTGCTGCCATACCGCAGTCGTTGCTCCAGCCGATGTCGGCCTTGGGCGCGTGCTTGGTTATCGAGTTGCCGACAAACAGTATGCGAAGGCCGTCGTTCACCTTTCCGTAGGTGTAGTAATCAGCATCGTTTTGCGCGGTCGCGGGAACGATGTTTTCCTGCAGATCACGGTATGTAATCTGTGACGATGCTTCGGACGTAGTAACTGACGACATTTTTGATGACACTTCCTCTTTCGATGAGTTGACGGAATCGGGTGCATCGCCGCATCCAGATATGCAAAAGAGCATAGCGGTTAATACAAGCGCAGGCATGATTCTTTTCATATTAAATCCCTCTTGTTCCGAACTTTTGCTATTTTTAGATTATACTACTCGCGGCAATTTTAGTCAACCGCATGACAAGTATTTGACACTAAAAAATACGCGAAATGCAGAAAGTCCGAAAATAAATCAAAAACGCAGTAGCAATGTAATGACATATATAAATTTGT
>OIXH01001851.1_pt1 | contig 22536 bp, 17 predicted proteins | sample 1587741 | NCBI WGS metagenome assembly OIXH01 (sample SAMEA3888916, study PRJEB22519) | human gut metagenome | biome: human gut; feature: human-associated habitat; material: faeces | place: Denmark | collected 2011 | reverse complement strand
GGAATTGGTACATTAGGAGATGCAGCATTCCAGTTTGTAGATCTTCTGGTGGATTTAAAGCAAAGCTACTGGCAGGTCCTTCCAATCGGACCAACAGCCTTTGGCAACAGCCCGTATCAATCTTATTCGTCCTTTGCAGGAAATCCATATCTGATAGACTTAGATGATTTAGTCAGAGAGGGACTGCTGGAGAGTAAGGAAATCCGCAGCTTTAACTGGGGAAGCGATGCAGCAGATATCGACTATGGCATGATTTACGAGAATCGTTTCAAGGTGCTTCGGATGGCGTATGCAAGGTTTGATGTGGAGAGTGAAGAATTTCATGACTTCGAGGAGAACGAAGCAGACTGGTTAGATGATTACGCACTCTATACAGCGTTAAAACATCATTTTGGAGACCGGGAATGGCAGAGCTGGGATACAGCAGTCCGGGACAGAGACCCGGATACGCTTCGGGAATATCAGAAAATTTTGCACAATGAAATTATGTTTTGCAAGTTTTGCCAGTATGAGTTTTTCCGGCAGTGGAAAGCACTAAAAGCGTATGCAGCCAGCAGAGGAGTCAGGATTATCGGTGATTTACCGTTTTATGTAGCGGCGGACAGCGTGGATGTCTGGGCGAATCGGGAACTGTTCCTATTAGAAGCGGACGGAACGCCGAGAGATGTTGCAGGTGCACCTCCGGATGCATTTTCTACAGAAGGTCAGAAATGGGGAAGCCCGATTTATGACTGGAATCGCATGGAGGAAGAAAACTACGCGTGGTGGCAGAAACGGATGCATAAGAGCAGAGAGCTGTTTGATGTCGTCCGGCTGGATCACTTTATCGGAATCGTGAGATACTATATCGTTCCAACCAATGCAGCGAACGCAAGGAACGGAAGGTGGTGCAAGGGACCGGGAAGAAAACTTACGGATGTCATTGCAGAAGCCTTGGGTGATACGCAGATTATCGTGGAAGATGTGGGACCGAAAACACCGATACCGGGAGTTAAGAAACTGCTTGCACGAACCGGATGGCCGGGCATCAAGATTTTAATGTTTGCCTGGGGAGATGATACCGCAAACGAACATCTGCCGCATAATTACACCGATACAAATCTGGTCGTTTACGCAGGAACCCATGATAATGAGACAATTGTAGGATATTTTCGGGACAAGACCGATTACGAACTGGCGTATCTGTATGAGTATCTGAATATCAAATCCAAAGAGGAAATACCGGATGCACTTATCCGAACCGCATATGCGAGTATCGCAGACGTGGTGATTATACAGATGCAGGATTTGATGAAACTGGGAAATGAAGCCCGGATGAACGTTCCGTCCACCGTGGGAAGCAACTGGAGGTGGAGAATCGGAACCGACACCCTGAGTGAAGAACGCAGGGCATGGATAAGGACACTGGCAGCGGTTTACCGCCGTTAGACAACTCACTTATGGTATAAGATGCGTGGGGCATTTTATATAAATACTTTTAATAAAAGGAGAGGAAAGAAATGAAAAAGAAAGCATTATCTTTATTGCTCATCGCAGCAATGACAGCCTCTGTAGCAGCAGGCTGTGGAAATTCATCCAACGCAGGAAGCAACAACAGCGCAGCAGGCAGTGGTACAGCAGCCGACACTCAGGCACCTGCCGATACCCAGGCAGCAGATACTCAGGCAGCAGATACTCAGGCAGCAGCCGATGATACAACAGGCGCAGACGAGGAAGCTTGGTCTGGTACACTTACCGTTTGGAGCCCGCAGGAAGATCAGAACACAAACTGGTTACAGGATACCTGTGAGGCATTTAAAGCAGCTCATCCAAACTGGGATATTACATTTGAGTATGGTGTATGTGCAGAGGGTGATGCAAAATCTTTAGTAACAACAGACGTTGAAGGTTCCGCAGACGTTTATATGTATGCAAATGATAACATTACAGATCTGGTTGCTGCAAACGCACTTGCAGAGCTTGGTGGATCTTACTTAGACAGTGTGACAGCTACAAACTCTGAGTCAATTATTAATTCTGTAACAGTAGACGGAAGTGTATATGGTTTCCCATTCACAACCAATACATGGTATTTATACTATGACAAGAGCGTATACTCTGAAGATGATATCAAGAGCTTTGATACAATGTTAGAGAAAGGTGTTGTATCCTTCCCACTTTCAAACTCCTGGTATATTGCAGCCTTCTATGTAGCAAACGGATGTACATTATTCGGTGACGACCAGATGGATGAAGCAGCTGGCATCGACTTCTCAGGTGACAAGGCAGTAGCAGTTACCAATTACTTAGTTGACTTAGTAGCAAACCCGCATTTCATCAACGATGCAGATGGTGCTGGTATCTCCGGCTTACGTGATGGCAGTGTAAACGCTATTTTCTCCGGCTCCTGGGATGCACAGGCTGTAAAAGAGGCACTTGGTGATAACTTTGGTGCGGCTCAGCTTCCTTGTGTAACAATCGATGGAAACAGCGTTCAGATGAAAGCATTTGCTGGTTCTAAGGCAATCGGTGTAAATCCGAACGCAGAGAACCCACAGGTTGCAATGTCCTTAGCACAGTATCTTGCAAGTGCAGATGCCCAGAAGACACATTACGAATTAAGAAATGTTGTTCCGTGTAATACAGAGCTGCTTTCAACCATCACAGATGACGCAGTTGTAAAAGCACAGAACGATACTTATGACAATACTGCTATTACACAGCCGTTCGTAAGCAAGATGAATCTTTACTGGAGCCCGGCAGAGAACATGGGTAAGAACATCGTAGCTGGTGATGTAACTCATGACAATGCTGCTGAGAAGACAGAAGAAATGAACACTGCAATGAACACAGATGCTGCACAGTAGGTGTTTGTTTTGTGACACATCAGAAGAAAAACCGGAGTTCGTACAGGATGACGGTTCTTAAGGAAAGCTCCGGGGTGCCGCAGGGCATCCCGGGTGTTTTCATAGAAAAAACCTGAAAGACATTGTAAAAGCAATGTATGTTTGAGGAGGCCCATAACGTGAAAAAGATTGGTAAGAAAAAAGAAAAAGAATTTCTGGAACCTTATACCGTTACTGGTGCAGTGACGAAAGGAAATATTATAACAAAAATATCTCTGCTTATTATGGGCTTTGGAAACATTGCGCATAAACAGATAGGCAAGGGAATTATGTTTCTGCTGGTTGAGATTGGCTATATCTGGTATATGATAAAGTCAGGAATCTACAGCTTGTCCATGCTTCCATCCCTTGGCTGGTTAGAGCAGGAAAAAGTATGGAATGATAAGAAGAGTATTTATGAGTACACTGCAGGACATCAGTCATTATTGCTGCTGCTGTATGGTGTTGCAGCAGTTTTTATCACGGTAATGTTTATTGTTGCCTGGCGTGAATCTGTAAAAAGTGCTTATAAGGCAGAAGTTTTAGCAAAAAATGGAAAGCACTTGAAAACATTTAAAGAAGACATCAAGAGTTTGTTAGACCAAAATTTATATAAATTATTACTGGCACTGCCGCTTGTCGGTATTTTGATTTTTACGGTTCTGCCGCTGTTATTTAACATCACAATGGCATTTACCAATTACAGCAAGGTAGATGACAAGTTGATTTTATTTGACTGGGTAGGATTTGCAAACTTCCAGAAAATCTTAAATATCCGTGATGGAATTGGAAAACAGTTCTATTCGGTATTGGGATGGACCCTTATCTGGGCAGTGTTTGCAACCGTATTAAATTATATTTTCGGTATGATTCTTGCAATCGTTATCAACCGGAAAGAGACACATGCAAAGGGCTTCTGGCGGTTCTGCTTCGTGCTTACCATTGCAATTCCGCAGTTTGTATCCCTGTTAATTATGCGTTCCATGTTACAGCCAACCGGTATTGTCAACACCCTTCTGTTGAAATACGGATTGATTGATACTGCAATTCCGTTCTTCTCAAATGCAATGTGGGCGCGTGTAACTGTTATTGTTATCAACCTCTGGGTAGGTATTCCTTATACGTTGCTTCAGGTAACCGGAATTTTACAGAATATCCCGGGAGAACTTTATGAGGCAGCAAAAATTGACGGAGCGAATTCCGTGCAGATTTTCTTCAAAATCACATTACCGTATATGCTGTTTGTTATGACACCGTACCTGATTACCCAGTTTACAGGAAATATCAACAACTTTAATGTTATCTACCTGTTATCAGGGGGAAATCCGACGGGAGTTGGAGATACAGCGGGAAAGACCGACCTTCTGGTTACGTGGCTGTATAAGCTGACAATTGATAAGAATTACTACAATTTGGGAGCCGTTATCGGTATCATGACCTTCGTTGTTCTTGCAATTGTTGCACTTGTGACCTACCGCAATACCGGATCATACAAAGATGAGGAGGGATTCATGTAATGAGCAAAACAAACAGAAAGCCAATGACGGCGCCAAGACTTCGGAAGATTATCGGAAACGTGCTGATTCATGTTTTGCTGGCAGTTCTTGCATTTATCTGGGTGCTTCCTATTTTCTGGGTGGTACTTACCAGCTTCAGAAAACAGCCGGGGTCCTATGTAACAACCTTCTTTCCGGCAGAGTATACATTAAACAACTATGTGAAATTGTTTACGGATACAAGTATTTTAAATTTTCCGCAGATGTTCTGGAACACATTTATTATTGGTGTATGCTGCTGTGTGATTTCTACGGTGTTTGTAATTTCAGTAGCCTACTGTATGTCAAGAATGCGTTTTAAGATGCGGAAACCGTTTATGAACATCGCCATGATTCTGGGATTGTTCCCATCTTTTATGTCTATGGTTGCTGTATATTATATCTTAAAGGCAATCGGTCTTGCAGAAGGCTCTATGATTCGTATCGCATTGATTGTGGTCTTCTCTGCAGGTTCCGGTGCAGGCTTCTATGTGGCAAAGGGATTCTTTGATACGATTCCAAAGTCACTGGATGAGGCGGCAATTATTGATGGAGCAACAAGATGGCAGGTATTTACCAAAATCGTTGCACCACTCTCCAAGCCAATTATTGTATACACGATTTTAACTTCCTTCATGGGACCATGGCTTGACTTCATCTTTGCGAAAGTTATCTGCCGTGCGGATGCGAAATACTATACCGTTTCCATCGGTCTTTGGAAGATGCTTGAAAAAGAATATATTGATGGCTGGTACACCTGCTTTGCAGCCGGAGCTGTAGTAGTCTCCATACCAATTGCAATCTTGTTCTTATTCACACAGAAGTTCTATGTAGATGGAATGGCCGGGGCAGTAAAAGGCTAAAACAAAAAACACGTATGTGGGTTATGGGGGACGGAGAATATTTCTCCGTCCCTTTTGTATAAAAAGAAATAGGAGAAAAAGAAATGAAACAAAAAAGAATTGCAGCAAAAATTGCGGCGCTTACTCTGGCATGCAGTATGAGCATCGGGATATTCAGTGGATGTGGAAAACAGGGAGAAAATGCGCAGACAGCCGGAGCGGGCACAGAAGTGACATCCGAGACAGCTGGAGACGGCACACAGGCGGCAGAGAACGATACACAGACAGAAGATGGTACACAGGCGGGCAGCAGTATGGATGCGCTTTCTCTGATGAAGCAGTACAATACGGTGCAGGCGGATGTTCCTGATGATAATTACCGCACCTGGTATGAGGTGTTTGTTTACAGCTTTTACGATGGAAACGGGGACGGTATCGGGGATTTGCAGGGACTCATTCAAAAGCTTGATTATATCAACGATGGGGATGATACAACCGACACGGATCTGGGCTGCAACGGAATCTGGCTGATGCCGATTATGCCGTCCACGACTTATCACAAATATGATGTGAAGGATTACTGCGATATTGATTCAGAGTACGGAACACTGGATGATTTTAAGACACTTATAGAGGAATGTCATTCACGTGGAATTGACGTGATAATAGATCTGGTCATGAACCATACCTCATCTCTGCATGAATGGTTTACGCAGGCATCTGCCTATTTAAAGCAATTAAAGGATGGGGAGACACCGGATGCTTCGGTCTGCCCGTATGTGGATTATTATAACTTCTCACAGGAGGCAAAGACCGGATACTCAAAACTGCCTGGAAGCGGCTGGTATTATGAGGCGCAGTTCTGGAGTGAAATGCCGGATTTGAATCTTGGAAATGAAGCAGTGAGAAATGAGTTTGAGAATATCGTTTCTTTCTGGTTAGACCTTGGAGTGGACGGTTTCCGTCTGGATGCAGCAAAAGAGTATTACACCGGGGTCGATGACGCAAATGTGGAGGTATTAACCTGGTTTAACGACATGGTGAAATCCAAAAAGGAAGATGCTTATATCGTCGCAGAAGTATGGAACGATATGACAACCTATACAAAATACTACGCAAGCGGCATTGACAGTTGTTTTAACTTTGCATTTGCAAACAGTGACGGTATTATTGCCAACACTGTGAAAGGGTCAAATGCAGCGTCTTCTTTTGCAAATTCACAGGTACTGTTCCAGGACATGGTTTCACAGTACAGTGACAGCTATATTGACGCACCATTTTACACCAATCACGACATTGCAAGAGGTGCAGGTTATTATTCCGGCGAATATTCCGAAAACCAGACGAAGATGGCACAGGCGATGAATCTGTGGATGAGCGGAAGTGCATTTTTGTATTATGGGGAAGAACTTGGAATGAAGGGTGCCGGCAAGGATGAGAATAAGCGTGCACCAATGTACTGGTCAATGGATTCCTCCTCAGAAGGAATGTGCTGTGGACCGAAGGATATGGATACGGTAAAGATGAAATACGAGAGCCTGGAGGAGCAGGAAAAGGACGGAGATTCCATTTACAACTTTGTAAAGCAGGTGATTGCTATCCGCAATGCAAATCCGGAGATTGCCCGTGGAGTGGTTTCAGTCGAGGAAAAATTGTCCAATGAGAGCATTTGCGCAATTCGTAAGACCTATGAAGGAAAGGAAGTACTTCTTGTTTATAATCTGTCAACGGAGAGCCAGGAAGTATCACTGTCGGGGGTTACGGTAAATGGAACGGAGATGGACTTAAGCCACGCAGTGGGAGTTCTCCTGACAGGGGAAGAAGATATGATAGAAAACGGCAGCACCATCACGATGCCGCCGTATTCTGCAATAGTATTTCGTTAAGAATTTATCAGAACTTTGCAACATTTAGTTTGCGGATTAACGCTCTTAAGCTGTCAGCCTCACCGCTCATTTCCTGGCTGGCAGCTGCACACTCCTCAGAGGTTGCGGAGTTAGTCTGTACAACATCGTTAATCTGGTCAATACCAACATTAATCTGGTGGATTGCAGTTGTCTGGGAATCAAGGGCATCTGCAATGCCACTGACTTCCTGCGTAATTGTTCTGGAACTTTCTGCAACCTCTTTTAACTGTGTAGCGGTCTTATCTGCAATGACCATTCCTTTTTCCACAGCTTTGACGGAGGTTTCAATCAATGTGGCAGATTCTTTTGCGGCATTGGCACTCTGTTCAGCAAGAACTGTTACCTGATCTGCTACAACGGCAAAACCTTTTCCGGCTTCTCCGGCTCTGGCTGCTTCGATGGATGCGTTTAATGCTAGCAGATTTGTCTGGGAAGCAATTTCATTAATCGTAGCAATTATCTTGTCGATTTCTTTGGATGATTCGCTGATTTCATTCATAGAGTCAACCATTTCCTGCATTTTTCCATTACCATCTAAAATCTCAGAACCAAGGCTGTCTACTTTGCCACTGATTTCTTTTGCCTGCTCTGCGTTTTTTGCGACCTGTTCGGCAACACTTGCAATTGTGGCAGTTAATTCTTCAACAACGGCAGCCTGATCTGTTGCACCCTGCGCTAAGTCGGTAGAACTTGCGGATACCTGTTCTGCACCGTTTGATACCTGTTCAGATGCTGTCTGGATGCCTTTTACGGTCTCAGTCATACTCTGTTCAAATGCCATAAAGGAATCTAAGATTCCGACAAAGTCACCGCGCCATTCAACCTCTGGTTTTACATCGAAATTTCCGGAGGAAAACTCCTTCATTGCACGACCGATGTCATCTACATAGGTGCCGAGAATCCGGATAGATTTGCGCAGACTGTGGGCAAGGCTGCCGATTTCATCGGTGGAGTGATAATCAAGTACACTGTGAAGATTTCCTTCCGTCAGTTCATTGGCAACATCTTTAATAGCACTAAGCGGTGTCAGAATAGATTGAATAATAACCTGGGCAGTTTTCTGTGATACGATAATAGCGAGAACAATAAATACAATAATGATAGCAATACCAATGACTGCAAGTACAGTAATCAGCCGGACAGTATGATTCATTTCTGCATCGGTAAGGTCATCTAACTGTTCTCCGATTGCAACAACCTGATTTAAGGCTGGTGTACACTGATTTAAGATTGCGTCAGAAGCGTCGTCAATATTGCCGCCCTCGATCATTTCGATAATCTGATAGCCAATGGTGCCCCAGTCATTTAAGGACTGCTCATACTGACTGTAGAGTGTATCATTAACCAGACCGGTGGCTTTTAATGCTTTTAATTCGGAATCTACTTCTGTGAGCGTGTCTTCTACCGTCTGGCGATAGGTCGGGTAGGTGGATTTGTCTGGATTTAACGCCATTTCACGGATGCTTCGTGCGGCGGAATTGACATCCATCCGGCAGATTTTTACAGCGGAATCCGCCCGCTCTGTCTTCTGGATATAATTTTTCATACTGAGAAAAAGTGTAAGGATAATAAGAAATGAAATAATGCCGGATATCATCATGATATTGATGACCCGCTTATATCCATAGGCGAGTCGGGAGTGAATCTGCATAGATTCCAGTTTTTGCTTTAGTTTCATAGCGCATTCCCCAAACGGCAGTGCCGTTTTTTCCTTTCTAATGTAAATAATAGTTTGATAATAAAAACATTTTAGACTAATAGGAATTTAGCACTATATATGGGGAATGTCAATAGAAAAATCAGTCATTTTCAATCAGAAATTGCAGGAATTTTACAGCATTTTCACGATTGGGACAATTGGCGAAAATCCCGACGTAACAGGGGGTGCTATAATAGTCCTGTTTGGTGAGCCAGTTGTCATCTGTGAACTCGATAGCACACGGATAAGCCTCGCTTTCACCACCATTTGTAGTATAGAGAAGATGGTCTGCATAGCGCTCTAAAATATCCGCAGAAAGAACGGTCGATAAGTCAAGCAGCGCACCCTGGTCGGTATAGCTGGTGTAGATATCTCCGTTTCCGATAAAAATGTCAACGCTTCCGGTTGCAATTTGCACGCCCATCACTTCATAGTCGGTGTAGGTGTCGGAAGAAGCTGCGTTCTCGCCAAAGTAAGGGGTGGAAGCGAAAGAAACGCAGGATTCTGAAGGGTCGATGCCGGCATATTCCAGATACGCATCAAAGGGCGTCATATCTGTGTATTCGTAGTGGTTGGAATTAATCATAATAATGTTGAGGGCAGGCTCCTGATAGGTCACATAGTGATAAACCAGTGATGTGATAATACCGACTACAAGAATGGTGCCGATAATGTGCCACCGGTAATAGTCCCAGATATACTGGAATTTTGACTTTGTGGGAAGTGCTTTAAAATCTGTTTTTTTCTCCATGGTAATCTCCCGATTCTGTTTTTTGTAGCTTTGTAAATCATTATTCTAATAGGATAACACAGACTGAAAGATGAAAAAAGTGGCAAATCGTGAAGTTTTTCTAAAATTTTGGAAAAGCGGGTAGTCGATATCGACCATCTGTAGGCAAAAAACGACCAGTTATGGTGAAACAGTGGATAATTATTGGAAGAGAGCTATACTAGAAACCAGAGAGGAGGAAGGCAATGAAGCTGAATATTAAAATTGACACAGGGATAGAGGAACCGGAAACGGTGATTACAACGCCAAAAATGACCGCGGAAGTCAACCGGGTGGTGGACTTCATAGGCAGATTAAATGATACGGCAACGGTAATTTCCGGAATCAGGGAGGACAAAATCGAACTGCTCGAGCAGGCGTCGCTTGTGAGAGTGTATGCACAGGACGGAAAAGTGTTCGGAAGGACGGGAGACGGGCTGTATCAGATTCGGTTACGGCTTTATGAACTCGAAGAACGGCTGGATAAAAATACATTTGTAAGAATATCCAATTCCGAAATAGTAAATCTCAAAAAAGTGGAGAGCCTTGATTTGAGTTTTGCGGGAACGATTTGCATGGAGCTGTCCAATGGTGAAGTAAGCTATGTTTCGAGAAGGTATGTTTCTAAAATTAAGAGAACACTGGGATTGTGAGGGATAACTATGAAAAAAAATTTGTTGATGAGAATTTTGACAGGACTATTAGGTGGAATTGTGATTTGTTATCTGATAACGATTGGCGTTTCACTGGCGTTTCGTGACGGAAATTTCTATCCATGTGTGCCGGGGCTGGCGGAGCGTTATGGGAGTGAGCTGACAGCTGTCATCATACAGACGCTGTTAAGCGCATTTCTTGGAGCCGGATTTGCAGGAGCGTCTGTCATCTGGGAAAAGGATGACTGGAGCCTGCTAAAACAGACTGGAATTTATTTTGCAATTGTGACGACGCTTATGATGACGGTTGCCTATGTATGTGAGTGGATGGAACATTCTATAAAGGGCGTGGCAGAATATTTTGGAATCTTTTTCGGAATCTTTCTGGTGATATGGGTGATACGCTACCTTACCTGGAAGGTGCGCATTGCAAAGATAAAAGAAAAGCTGACACAGTAGGGCGGTTGGTGCTAGGTGCCGGTGGCACCTGTTTAGCACCGACCGGAGCGGAGCGAAGAATGAACCGGAGGTTCGATTCACATCACCAACACAAACAAAAAAGGAAACCTTTTTCAAGGTTTCCTTAAAAAGAAGAGCGGGTGATGGGAATCGAACCCACGTATCCAGCTTGGAAGGCTGGTGTTCTACCATTGAACTACACCCGCAGATAAGTGCCCAGTTCCGGAATCGAACCAGAGACACGAGGATTTTCAGTCCTCTGCTCTACCAACTGAGCTAACTGGGCGTCTCACAAGAATAGATGCTACTAGAAAACTGGGCAGATGTCAAGCAAAAATTAAAATTTTTTTGAAAAAATACAGAGCCGGTCAAAAGACAGGCTCTGTATGCAAAGTTTTGTCTTATGCAAGATATGGCAGAATATCCTGCGTATAGGCGCGTAATACTTCTCCGACGCTCCATGCCTGGGCGTAGCAGCCTCTTGGGTTGTGCGGGGCATCGCCGTCAAAAATCTCAGAGATGGAACCGATGCAGCCGTTGTCAAACAGATGATGTTTTACCGGCTCTAACATCACAAGCGCTTCTTTGACACTTTCAGGAGAATGATGATTTACTTTCAGGTAAGCGGAGAGAAAGCCACCTAAGAGGAAGCCCCATGCGGTGCCCTGGTGATAAGCGGCATCACGTTTTGCAAGTGCACCGCAGTAAATGCCGTGGTAATCCGGGTGCGAGGTGGACAGGGAGCGAAGCCCACAGCCGACATAAAGCTCACGGCGCACCAAATCGACAACGGCGCGTTCCTCTTCTTCCGGCAGGATGCCAAACGGGAGCGAAACCGCATAAATCTGATTCGGGCGGATGTGGTCATCCGGTTCATCGCCGTCTACGACGTCAAAAAGACAGCCGTGGGCAGCGTCCCAGAACTTTTCGCAGAAGGACGCACGGGTGCGTTCTGCCATTGCAGAAAAATCTGCGGAAGTGAGAACGTCAGATGCAGTTTTTACACCCTTTGCAGACTCAAAATGGAGTGCAAGCTGTTCCATAATCCTCAGCGCGTTGTACCAGAGCGCGTTAATCTCAACCGGTTTTCCATGGCGCGGGGTTACGACCCATTCGCCGACGCGCACGTCCATCCAGGTAATCTGGTCTAAGCCGCTTCCGGCATGAATTAATCCATCTTCTTCCATATAAATAGAAAAATCCGTTCCATCCCGGTAAGCACAGATGATTTCCAGAAGATGCGGATAAATCTCTTTTTCTACAAAATCCCATGCCTCTGTTGTTCTGGTGTACGCAAGATACTGCCAGACTGCGTAAAAATACCAGAGGGAAGCATCAGCCGTATTGTAAAGCGGCGGCTGGTTGTCGTCCGGAAACATATTCGGAACGATGCCGTGCTTTATATAGCGGGAAAACGTGAGCAGAATTTCCTCAGCTTCCCTGATGCGCCCGGTGGCAAGTGTTAATCCGGTGAAGGCAATCATGGTATCGCGTCCCCAGTCAGTAAACCATGGAAGTCCTGCAAGAACGGTTTTGAGTCCTGAGGACTGCCGGTCAGACAGAAACTGGTCGGCGGCAAGCGTCAGCCGCGCCGAAAAATCATCCTTTGCGCCGGAAAGAATGGCTTTCGTGTAGGCGGCTCTATCGGCTAACAGGTCAAATGCGGTCTGTGGTAAAACAGAGGGCAGTGTTTTGCCGCTTTCTGTCACGGAGCAGAGAACGGAGACCTTCTTTTTGGAACCCGCCGGCAGGGAAATGGTTACGGCATAAGGGCGATAGTGACAGTCCAGACCGTCAGTTTCCAGATCCACTTCAATCTGTAATTGCATATCGATATCGAAAACCTCTTCTAACGGGACAAAGGTTCCCTCGCTGACCTGAAACTGGATGGCGGTATCTTTTTTTGCATCCGGAATCAGGCAAAGTCCGGATTTTGTCTGTGTTGTTGTAAAACGAAGCGTTTCCGGTGTACTCGAGGCACTGTGTTCCCGGAAATTAAAAAGTGGTACTAACGTGATGGTGGCATCGGGACCGTCATTTTCCAGTTCATAGCCGACGGCACAGACATTTTCCCCCTGTTTCAGACAAATGTTTTTTTTCAGGGTGACAGCGCCGGCATGGTAGGTAAAATGCACACTGCCGTCGTAGCAGAACTCGGTGAGATACTGCTGACCGTTGGCGTAGACGGTCTGTCCGTCTTTTTTGTGCTGTGAAGTCTCCAAATCATAGACGGTTTTTGTCTCGCCGTCCATCACGGCAACCGATTCATTGATTTTGGAGAATACCAGATAGCGCTCAATGGGTGGATGAAGGCTTGCAATCAGATAGCCCTGGTGTGTGCGGTTGTGTGCTCCAATCAGAGAACTTCCGGCATAGCCGCCGATACCGTTGGTAAGCGCCCATTCCCGGACAATTCCGTCTTTAAATGTCTGCCAGCAGTCTTTTTTGTATTCGTAAGTAACCATAAGAACCTCCCTCTGTGGTATGATTTACTATTTAATATAGAAACGAAAATTTGCGAAAACCCCTTTTCGCCTTTATTTTACAGGAAAAAAGAAAAAAAATAAAGAAAAATTCATAGAAGGACTGGCTTTTTTTCAGAAAACGAATTAAAATAGAAAAAGCGCTTGCTATGACAAAATGGAGGGAATTATGCACGAAAAATTAGTAATTGTTCCAAAACAGAGAACAACAGGAAAGAAAATTTTAATTATGGTATGGTTTGCACTGGCATGTATCTGTATTCTGATGTCTACATTTGTTACGCCGTTAATTTTTTCAGTTCCGGCGATTCTTTTTGGCGTTATCTGGTATTTCCAGGCATTTCAGTCTGATATCGAGTGGGAATATACCTATTTTGATGGAGACTTACATATGGCACGCATCAAAGCAAAACGGAAACGGAAACGGATGGCTGAGATTTCCATGGAAGATGTGTTAATGATTGCGCCAAAGGGCGACAGAGGCGTTTACAAGTACGAGAATGACAAGAACGTTCCGTGCAAGAACCTGACATCCGGAAATGCAGATGCGAAGGTTTATGAGCTGATTGCAAAGAGTGAGAACAACATTACACGTTACGAGTTCGAGCCGGATGAGGAGATGCTCGATGCCATTATGGTAAAATACCCGCGTCTGGTAGTAAAATAACAGGCACGGATTCGGAGGAATGGGATGTTAGAGTTAAGGAATATTTCCTATGAAGTGGATGACAACCACGAGAATAAAGAAATTTTAAAAAATATCAATCTGACCATTGACAATCATTTTGTGGCAATCACAGGACCAAACGGCGGTGGAAAATCGACGCTCGCAAAGATGATTGCCGGAATTATCAAACCGACCGAAGGACAGATTCTGCTTGACGGAGAGGATATTACAGACTTAAACATTACAGAGCGTGCGGGGAAAGGAATCAGTTTTGCATTCCAGCAGCCGGTTCATTTTAAAGGCCTTACGGTAAAAAATCTCGTTTCGATTGCTGCGGGCAGGGAAATGTCCGTAACGGAGATTTGCGAGATTTTATCTGAAGTGGGACTTTGTGCCAGAGAATATGTCGACAGAGAGTTAAACGGCAGTCTTTCCGGCGGAGAGTTGAAGCGGATTGAGATTGCAATGATTCTTGCCCGTGGAACCAAGTTGTCCATTTTTGACGAGCCGGAGGCAGGAATTGATCTCTGGAGCTTTAACAGTCTGATTCGCGTATTTGAGAAAATGCGGGATGAGATAAATGGAACGATTCTGATTATTTCCCATCAGGAGCGGATTTTGGATATTGCAGATAAGATTATCGTCATTGCAGATGGCACAGTCAGAAAAGTGGGAACCAAGGAAGAGGTACTTCCGGAACTGCTTCATACGACCGAAGCGTGCAAGACGTTACTCGACAAAGCATGATTCTTTAGGGAAAGGCATTGGTTTTAGAAATGGATTTAGTGCAGAAGAATTTATTAGAACAGGTGGCCGGACTGCATGATGTACCGCAGGGGGCTTATAATATCCGTGCAAATGGGGCAAAACTCGCAAGAAACACGACCGCAAACATTGATATTGTTTCAAAGACAGATAAGGACGGAATTGATATTATCATCAAACCGGGAACGGTGAATGAGAGTGTGCATATTCCGGTACTCTTAAGCGAGAGCGGTTTTTCTGAGTGTGTATACAATGATTTTTATATCGGGGAAGGGGCCGACGTGACGATTGTAGCGGGCTGTGGAATTCATAACTGCGGTGTCGATACGTCTAAGCATGATGGCGTTCATACCTTTTATCTTGAGAAAAATGCCCGTGTGCGTTATGTAGAACGCCATTATGGCGAGGGAGACGGCAGAGGCGAGAATATCATGAATCCACAGACCATTGTGCATCTGAAAGAAGGTGCATACATGGAAATGGAAACAACCCAGATAAAAGGAATCGATTCAACAAACCGTGTGACCAGGGGAGACCTTGCAGCAGGCGCAACGCTTGAAATTCATGAGAAAATCATGACACATGGAAAGCAGTTTGCTAAAACAGATTTCTCAGTGGACTTAAACGGAGAAGGGGCAAGTGCCAACATTGTTTCCAGGTCGGTAGCAAAGGGAGAGTCCAGACAGGAATTTCTCTCGGTTGTGAATGGAAATACAGCCTGTGCAGGACACAGTGAATGTGATGCGATTATTATGGACCATGCCTGTGTAACGGCAAGCCCACAGCTCACCGCAAACAGTGTGGATGCAAATCTGATTCATGAAGCTGCCATTGGAAAGATTGCAGGAGAACAGTTAATCAAGCTGATGACGCTTGGCTTGACAGAACAGGAAGCAGAAGAACAGATTATCAATGGATTTTTAAAATAGAAAAAAGCCCGTTAAACGGGCTTTTTTGCGCTGTAGACGTTCTGTTTCAGATTTCGGATGCCGGACTGTCGAGGTAACGCATTCTTGTGCTCTCGCCGGAGGCTGCGGATGCAGCAGCGTGACCGGAAGAATTCAGAAGCTTTAAGCATTTCGGACAAAGCGTTCCAAATGTAACCGGCGCACCGCAGCGTTCACAGTGAAGATTCATGAGAGAAGGGGTATTGTCTTTCTTATATTCAATCCGTCCTTCCCGAATCCACTTGCGAACCAGCGAAAGCGGGAGGTTAAAGTGGTCTGCAACATCAAATTCCGTCACGTCATTTGCACGGATATAATCGCGCACATCATGAAAGAGCGCCGTTTCCTGGCAGGCGAGACAAAATGTCTCCTTGTAGCCGAGCGGAAGCGGACGTCCGCAGTATTCACATGTTTTGGAGTTTTGAGTATTTTTTTCTTCTTCCATCGTTAAGCCCCCAGTACAAATGACCTATAACTGATATGTAATGACCTCTTGTCAAGTACAAATTAACAGAAATCACCAAAAACATTTATTTAATTGTCTGAAGGCACCCTGAAAGAGCCTCGGAGTATCAGTTCCCGGCATTGGCCACTCTGATATACGTGGATTGGCTACCTACAGGTCAATGGTCCGCCGTGAGCTCTATCGTCTATTCGCGTGGATCACAGATTTCTCTGTGCCAACATAGTTACTTCGTAGATAGCTCGAACCTTGAAATGGCCGAAGCCCTTTCAGGATGTCTTCAGTTGTTACTTTTATTACTGGTCAGATGTATGTGGCGCAAGCCATCTTACATCCGCTTGATTACCACCATAACAGCGGGATGATGATGTCAAGGCTGCGAAGCACCGCCAGCGGCGGCCCAAGCCTTGATATTAGCAGCACGGTGTTATACCTGTATCAGGCAACGTGATCAGTCATCATGCCCCACATAAAACAGGCAAGCTCACGTGCAATCGCTGTTTTAGCTACATTGGGTTTCTTGCTTTTTCCAAGAACCATTTTGTAGTATCGGCGCCTTAAGCGTTCATTGGCTTTATCTGCATAAGCAATAACTTGTGGCGAATTACCGGCTTGACGTGATTTCAGTTTCTTGGATTTAAATCCTATCTGACCACGAGCATAGCATTGAGAAGCTTCTGTAAGGAGCATACGGACATGGCGATTTCCGGCTTTGGTAATACCAAGCCTTGTCTGTCCATCACCGCTGGAATCCTCGCCCGGAACAAGTCCGAGATAGGACGCAAAATTCTGTGCAGACGCAAAACGATGAAAATCACCAACCTCGACCAGAACAGATAATGCGGTGTGTGTCTTGACACCGATGAAACAGCAAAGTTTCTTAACAGATTCTTTGTATTCATCCTTGGAAGCAAGTTCCTCTATGCGCTTATCTAATCGTTCCAGCTTATCACTAAGGGCAGTATAGGTCAGCAGATATTCGTCGAGGATTTCTTTGTAAAGTGCCTCAGGTTTTAATGACTTAAGCCATTTGATATGTGCTGCTGTCCAGTGACTATTTCCATCATAGCGATAGTTGTGGCGAAGACAAAACGCAAGGATCTGCTGTTTGACCTTCTTAAGTGCCAGTTTATGATCATCCCTCATACGGAGAAATTCTTTCGTTTCCTCATCTGCTGCTGTAGGGATGTGAACAGGACTGTAGTTATGCTGCGCCAAACATTTGGCGATGATTTCAGCATCACGCTTATCAGTCTTAATTCTTTTTTTACTACGCTGCTCAAGCATCGTAGTTGGAGCAAGTATCACACAGTTAACATGATGTTCTGTTAGCTGATGATATAAAGTGTAACCGAGGCAGCCAGCCTCATAACCGCATATGAAGTTAGCATCGTTTCCGTAGACGGTACGAAGAAACTCCAGATATCTCAGAACATTTTTGTAATCAGCTTCTGTTCTCTGGAAGCGAGAACCTTTTTCGGCATCGATTGTGTACGCACAAAATGTAAAACTTTCTTTGTGTACATCCATTCCTACGTAAACTGTGTTATAATTCATTTGATGACCTCCCTTTGTATGCGGTAATCCCTGTTACCATTGACTTTGACAATCTTTAGTATACAGGCAAATCCACGAACCTACAATGTGGAGGTCATTACATATTGTCTATATTATAGCATATCATGAATTGAAAGGACAATACCCATGAAGTTTTTTCATTTGTCAGACCTTCACATCGGAAAACAGTTTCATCATTATAATATGAGTGCTGAGCAGACTGATATTTTACAGCAGATTCTTTTGCTTGCCAGACAGGAAATGCCGGATGCGGTTTTAATTGCAGGGGATATCTATGATACGCCGGTTCCGTCAGCGGAGTCGGTTGCGATATTTGACCGTTTTTTAACAGAATTATCTGCGATAATGCCTGAGATAACAATACTTGTGATAGCAGGAAATCATGACAGTGCAAGAAGACTTTCCTTTGCGAACAATATTTTGGAAAAACACGGGGTGTATATTGAGGGTCTTCCACCAATGCAGCCGGAAGAACATATCAAATGTGTAACACTTTCAGACGAGGAGGGAGAAGTGGATTTTTATCTTCTTCCATTTACCAAACCGTCTTATGTGCGAAAGGTTTTTGACGAAGAAATCACTGGATATGATATGGCGGTGCGAAAATTGTTAGAGCGTGAGACGATTGACACCTCAAAGCGGAATGTCATAGTCAGCCACCAGTTTTATACGGCATCCGGAATGGCACCGGAGATGAGCGATTCCGAGGTACACATGGCAGGCGGCATTGAAAATGTGGATGTGTCAGTGTTAGAGCCGTTTGATTATGCTGCGTTAGGACATATTCACAGACCGCAGAGAATGGGAAAAGAAATTTACCGCTACTGTGGCACACCACTGTCCTATTCGGTCAGTGAAGCGTTGGATGAAAAAAGTGTGACAGTGGTGGAACTTGGAGCAAAGGGAGGGGAACCGGTTATTCGAAAGCTTCCGCTTGAACCGTTAAGGCAGGTGCGAAAACTAACCGGAACGTTGGAGAAAATCCTTGCGGATACGCCTGAGGAGTGGAATCATGACTTTGTCAGTATCACACTGACAGATGATATAGAGGCATACCGTCCCAAGGAGCAGCTCGAGGAGCGGTTTGACCATATTCTGGAAATTCGTGTGGATAATGCGAGAACACGGAAGATGCTTGCATTTTCCGGGGAAAAAGTGGAACTTCAAAGCCCGTATGATGCGTTTCAAAGCTTTTTTTATGAAATGAACGGCAGAGAGATGACTGCGGAGGAAAGCAGTCTGATTCAGACTGTCATAAACATGCAGAAGGAAATGGAGGACGTATGAGACCACTGAAATTAGTTTTATCTGCCTTCGGTTCCTATGCAGGCAGAACGGAAATCCTGTTTCCGGAGACAGAGAGCGGACTGTTTTTGATTACCGGAGATACCGGAGCCGGAAAGACAACAATTTTTGATGCAATTACGTATGCGCTTTATAACCAGACCAGTGGTGGAGAGCGCAATGGTGCCATGATGCGCAGTCAGTATGCGTCTGAAGAGACACAGACGTATGTAGAATTTTCCTTTTTATATGGAGAACAGGAATATTCGATTCGCAGAAATCCGGATTACCGGATTGTAAAGCAGTTAAAAAACGGAAAACGAAAAGAGCAGAAGGTTGCAGGGGCGGTCGAACTGGTAATGCCTGACGGAAGCGTCTATCCGGAGAAAAAAAGCGCAACGGATGCTAAGATTGTGGAAATTATCGGGCTTACGGTGGATCAGTTTACCCAGATTGTAATGATAGCGCAGGGCGATTTCTTAAAACTTCTCTATACAAAATCAGATGACCGGAAAAAGATTTTTTCGAAACTGTTCCATACTGATTTGTATCGGAAAGTGGAAGAAGAATTGAGGGAACGTTCCGGAAAGCTTGATGATGCCATCCGGGAAAATGAACGCTCACTTGCCCAGGAGATGGAACAGATTGTGATTCCGCAGGAATTGAGCCTTGAGGAGGAGCTTTTGCTGCCCGAGCTTGTTGAGAGACTTGCTGCTGCAGAAAGCAGTTATGAGAAAAAGCGGGAAGAGGCGCAGGAATGTCTGTCAAAAGAAAATAGAACATACAGTGCCATGGAAACAGATGAAGAACTGTTTAAACGCCTTGCGGCAGCAGAGACGCAATTGGAGAGGCTGCATTTACAGAAGGAGGAAGAAGCTGCACGAAGAGGAAAAATCGAGGCGGCAGAGCGGGCGAAAAAGGTACAGAGTGAGGAAGAAAACTGGCTGAAATTGCAGAAGGATTATAAAATTGCAGTGAGTGAGTTCGAATCATTGGAGACAGAAATTCTTACGGTACAAAAGAGGCAGGAGCTTAAAACACAGGAATTAAATAATATGGAAGAAAAGCTTACTGCCTTTGAGGAAGAAAACAGCCGAAAGATTCATCATATCGAAGAAAGTTATGTACGGTATGACGGGCTTGAAGAAAAAAGAATCCTTGCGCAGGAGACAAAAAAGCGCTATGAGGAACAGGAAAGAGCTTATCAGGATGAATTAGTTAAAAAAACACAGAACGTTGAAAAAAAGGAGAAGGAGACAGAACGCCAGGAGAAAATTGTAAACGAGAGCAGGAAAGACTGGGAGAAGAAAGGAAAGGAAGCACGGGAAAAAGTCGAAGCATATGAACGGATGTATGCTGCATTTTTGCTGGAACAGGCGGGATTTCTGGCACAGGAGTTAGAAGACGGGAAGCCTTGTCCGGTATGTGGAGCCGTGCATCATCCGAATCCGGCAGAACCTTCACCCGAGGCGGTGACAAAAGAAGAACTGGACCATGCAAAAGAAGAGCGTCAAGCGGCAGAGGAAGCAAGGGAGAATGCAAACCACCAGTATAACGAAAACCTGACTGCGCGGGATGACTGCCGGGCGGCGCTTGCGGCGGCAAAACAGGAACTTGCACAACTGAGTGGACAGCAGACGGTAGAACTTGCAAAGCAGGAATGGGAAAACTGTCGCAGAGAAGCAGAACTTCTTGCAGAAGGACTTTCCTTTAAAAGCCGCAGGGAGGCAGAACAGGCAGCAGAGCAGCTAAAAAAGGAACAGGCGGCAAGGCGAACGGAAGCAGAGAAGGCAAGACAGGAGCAGCTTAAGCTGAAAGAGATGCTTGACCAGAAACAGGGGCAAAAAGAGCAGAAAACCATATTGGTTCAAAAACGTTTAACTGAGCAGAACGAACAGAAGCAGAAATTTCAGGTGACGATGGGGGAAACAGGGTTTACATCGGTGGAGGAATACCGGACAGCAGTACTCTCACAGAAGGAATATGACAAACTGCAGGATGAGAGCAGGAACTATCAGGATGCCTGTAAGAACGGCGAGGGACAGGTGACGGCGCTTACGGATGCCACACGCGGAAAAATTCGACCGGACCTTGCGGGGCAGAGAGAGAGATTGCAAAAGTGTAAAGAGCAATATCAGAGCATAGACCGGATTTATCAGGAAATGCATACTGCATACACGAGAAATAGTGAAATACTTCAAAAAAGCGAAAAACTGCGTAAGGAAAGAGGAAAATTAGAACAGGAAGATGCAGTGGTAAAGAGTCTTTATTTCACAGCAAATGGCAGACTGGCAGGGTCTTCCAAGATTGATTTTGAAACGTATGTGCAGCGGCAATATTTCAGACAGATTATCGGAGAAGCGAACAAACGCCTGTTGACGATGAGCGGACATCAGTTTATGCTAAAGCTAAAAGAAGATACGGATGTGGGAAAAAAGACAAATGAGGGACTTGACTTGTCGATTTACAGCCTGATTACAGACAGTGAGAGGGATGTCAAAACGTTATCCGGAGGAGAGGCGTTTCTGGCTGCGCTTTCCATGGCGCTTGGACTTTCTGACATTGTAGGAAAGAATGCAGGAGCGCTCCGGTTTGACATGATGTTTATAGATGAAGGATTTGGTTCGCTGGATGCGGCATCAAGGGCTAAGGCAATTGAAGTATTAAAGGAACTGGCGGGTCAGACGAGGCTCGTTGGAATTATTTCCCATGTGACAGAGCTAAAGGAGCAGATTGACAGAAAGCTGCTTATTACGCGGACTGATAAAGGAAGCAGGGCTGCATGGGATGATGCAGGACTGTAAAAGAAAGCAGGGATGAAAATGGATATAAAAAAACAGCCAATCGGCGTATTTGACTCTGGTGTGGGCGGAATCAGTGTCCTGCGGGAACTGGTAAAGCTGATGCCGGAAGAAAATTATATTTATTTCGGGGACTCAAAAAACGCACCCTATGGAATAAAAACTCTTGAGGAGGTTCGGAAACTTTCCATTGCGGATGCGGAATTTCTGATTGAACAGAATGCAAAAGCACTTGTAGTGGCGTGCAATACCGCCACAAGTGCGGCAATTCAGATTTTACGGGAAAAGTATCCTAAGATGCCCGTTGTCGGAATTGAACCGGCACTTAAACCGGCGGTTTGTTTTAAACCGGAGCCGAGGGTTCTTGTGATGGCAACACCGATGACATTGAGGGAAGAAAAATTTCATCAGTTGTTGCTGCGCTATGAGGACCAGGCAGACATCGTGCGGCTGCCAAGCCCGGGACTGGTTGAACTTGTGGAGCGGGGAGAGCTTAGTGGTGTGGAGTTAGAACAGTTTCTTACGGAATTATTTGCACCGTACCGGTAAGAACGAATTAGGATGCACCCATTTCCCACTTGTGAGGGAAACAATTCAGAAAGTACTTGGAAATGATGTGGCAGTTTTTGACGGTGGTGCGGGGACTGCGCGTGAAACAAAGCGCAGACTGATAGCGGCCGGATTAAAAAATGATTCAGCTGGGCGGGGAACGATTCAGATGGAAAACAGCCTTGGAACAGGTGAAGCAGAGGAACTACAGTGGAAACTTTTAAAGGCAAAAAATCTTAAAGAAAAATAAAATTATCCTTTTGGTTTTTTA
>OIXH01001850.1_pt1 | contig 22537 bp, 17 predicted proteins | sample 1587741 | NCBI WGS metagenome assembly OIXH01 (sample SAMEA3888916, study PRJEB22519) | human gut metagenome | biome: human gut; feature: human-associated habitat; material: faeces | place: Denmark | collected 2011 | reverse complement strand
TGTGTTCAAGCTTTAAAAATTGGATTACCATTAGCGCTTCAAGAATGTTTAACACAAATTTCATTTTTCGCAACAGATTTTCATAAATTTGTCCAAAAAAAGCAGAAAAAGGAATCCAAAGATTCCCTTCTGCTTTTTCACGCCTGTTACTGTTTCTGTTCTTTTTTTGTTTTTTACCTATTTTTCTTACATTTTAACTACTTTTACGCTCTTGCTGATCCCTGCATTTTTCAAAAGTTTCTTATAAGCATCCAGCTTCTTTTTCGGCACTTTGATCGTTGCTTTTTTATGGATTCCCTTGAACGCATTCTTTCCAACGGTCTTTTTCGTTAATTTCGTCGTCTTGATCGTAATTTTCTTTAAGTTCTTGCAGCCGTAGAATGCATTTTTTCCGATGTTATTGACATTCTTATCGATCGTGACCTGTGTCACTTTTTTGTTATTCTTAAATGCATCTTTCGATACTGCCGTTACCTGATATTTAATTCCTTTTACCGTGATCGTTGCCGGAATGCTTACTTTCTTCACATTCTTTTTCGGTTTTACATAAGTTACCGTTGGATTTTTTACTTTTGCACCGGTTACTTTATAAGTTGCACCCTTGCTGTCTTTTAGGGTCGTTCCCTTAGCTGCCGGCTTCTTTTTGTTATTGGTCGGTTTTGTCGGGTTCGACGGGTTGCTTGGGTTCGTCGGCTGACTTGGTTTTGGTGTCAGCTTTGCAATCTTTACTTCTGCTGTCTGTGTTGTAAACAGACCGTTTTTAAATACTGCCGTATAGAGTCCGACTCCCTCTTCTTTTTCTGTTGCCTGTCTTTTCACGCTATAGGCTGCCTGTGCTGTTTCTGTCTGTTCTGAGTTACAGTTCTGACAGGTTGCTTTTGCCGCACAGCTCTTCTTATCGTCTGACCATTTGTATGTGGCATCACCATAGGTATGTTCTGCATTTGCATAGATATCGCCATCTTTATAAACGGTCGCTCCACCTAATACCGGACTCTCATCTGTTCCGATATTCTGTCCCCATACCGGTGCTGTGGCACGGTTCTCTCCGGTTCCATCTAATAAATATGCCACTTCTCCGGAAGCAAATTCTGCCTTTGTCTTAGATATCACTTCCTCTGTTTCCGCCACACCCCGGTATTCTTTTATATCATAGCAATTCTCTACACCGTTCGCTTCATCTGCTGTTCCTGTAATTGGGTAAAGACTCGTGTGATAGGAATTTTTTATTTTATTTCCTGCATAATATCCTACTAATGCTCCCACCTTGGATTGTGATTCACCACTGGCTGTTACACTTCCTGTACTGTAGGAATTTTCAATATTTTTATATTCTTCCGTACTGCTTTTTAAGTTTGCCGTTCCAAATAATCCACCAACATTATTGGTACCTGTAACCGAGCCTGTATTGATACACTTCTGAACCGGCTTTGTGGATGCCTGAACAGCATAATATCCTCCGATTCCTCCTACCATTGTACTGTTTGCAGTAATATCGCCTTCATTTTTGATCACTCCTGTCTCAGAGAAAATGCCTTCCTGACAATCAAAGCTTCCTAAAATACCTCCGACACTGGCTGAACCACTGCTTATGGTTCCCTGCAGCTTACCCTGATTTACAATATCTCCATATGCCATAACCGGTATTTTTGCATCTTCATCTGTGGCATAACCTACAATGCCTCCCATCGCACTGTTGCCTACAACATTCCCTTCGTTACGGATCTCTCCTTTGACTGAAACAACCTGTGTATCCTGCAGTCTTCCAATGATTCCTCCAATATAAATATCACTAGCGTTTACCTCTCCGGTATTGATCATATTTCCGGCTGCAGTGATCGTGCCCATGTAGGTAGCCCCCACAAAGCCTCCGATACATTTCGTTCCCTGCACATATCCGGTATTTTGGATATCTCCTGTCGCAGCCGTAATTTCTATATTGCCGTCGTACGCTCCTACAATTCCTCCGGCATGCTCACCACTGCAATCGATACTTCCTGCATTCAGAATACTTCCTGCCTGTATCTGTAATAAATCGCTGCTCGTCATCTGTCCGATAATTCCTCCGGCATATCCGGTTCCATTGATATCTGCCGTATTTTTTGCGGCTCCGGCAATCTTCACGGAGGTCTTAGTCTCTGCCTTTCCGATGATTCCTCCTGCATATACATCTCTACTATGGACCATTCCTGTGTTCAGCAGTTCTCCGTCGCCTTCTATGGAAGCCTTACTACAGTATCCTACGATTCCTCCGACCCTGCTTCCTGCCTCGATCTGACCGGAATTACTCATGGTTTTAAAGGCGATCAGTTTACCGCCATCCATACAACTGCCCGCAATTCCCCCTACACGGTCATTTTTGCCGGATACATCTGCTTTGTTATTGCAGTCTATGATGGTTCCCCCGTTGCGTCCACATACACCACCGACATCATAGTTTCCTGATACACTTCCGTCTATGGTAACATTTTTGATCACTCCGCCTGCATCCAGTGTGTTGAAAAATCCGACCTGGTAACCAGCACTTATTGCCATTGTCAATTTAATAGTTGCACCGTTTCCATCAAAGGTTCCCCTGTAGCCGTCCGGCATTGTCATATTGGACGGTATGCCCTGCCACATCTCGTCAGATACATCGATCATGGTCACTCCATCCGCTATTTTTGCACAGTCAGAAAGATGGCTTGTGCTTCCCCTTAACATATTCGCAAATGTCCACAGATCGGCTGCATCCTCAATGATATAAGGATCTTCTACTGTTCCGGAACCGGATAATGTCCCGCCTGCTGCACGGACTGTCAATGTCCCAAGGCTGCTTCCTAAAACACTTGTCACTGTTAAGGCAAGTGCTAAAGAAAACGCAGTCACAGAAGCGATCCCCCTGTTCTTTATCAGCTTCATTCTTTCCATTTTTTCTGCTTCTCTCCTTCCTGTATGTTGATACAAATCTTCGCCCGAAGGTCTTTTTACTCTATAGGAAACACGGTATTTTCTATAGAGTAAGAGAGTGCCCCTGACAGAGCCACCCTCTTATCCGATACTTTTTTTATTTGATCTTCATTACTTTTACACTCTTTTTCATCCCTGAATTTTTCAGAAGCTTCTTATAAGCATTCAATTTCTTTTTCGGCACTTTGATCGTTGCCTTTTTATGTATTCCCTTAAATGCATTCTTTCCGACAGTCTTTTTCGTCAGCTTTGTGGTCTTGATGATCACTTTCTTTAAGTTCTTGCAACCGTAGAATGCATTCTTTCCGATGTTCTTAACGTTCTTATCGATCGTGACCTGTGTCACTTTCTTGTTGTTCTTAAATGCATCTTTCGATACTGCCGTTACCTGATATTTCACACCTTTTACTGTGATCGTTGCCGGAATGCTGACTTTCTTTACATTCTTTTTCGGTTTTACATAAGTTACCGTTGGATTTTTTACTTTTGCACCGGTTACTTTATAAGTTGCACCCTTGCTGTCTTTTAGGGTCGTTCCCTTAGCTGCCGGCTTCTTTTTGTTATTGGTCGGTTTTGTCGGGTTCGACGGGTTGCTTGGGTTCGTCGGCTGACTTGGTTTTGGTGTCAGCTTTGCAATCTTTACTTCTGCTGTCTGTGTTGTAAACAGACCGTTTTTAAATACTGCCGTATAGAGTCCGACTCCCTCTTCTTTTTCTGTTGCCTGTCTTTTCACGCTATAGGCTGCCTGTGCTGTTTCTGTCTGTTCTGAGTTACAGTTCTGACAGGTTGCTTTTGCCGCACAGCTCTTCTTATCGTCTGACCATTTGTATGTGGCATCACCATAGGTATGTTCTGCATTTGCATAGATATCGCCATCTTTATAAACGGTCGCTCCACCTAATACCGGACTCTCATCTGTTCCGATATTCTGTCCCCATACCGGTGCTTCCACACGGTTCTCTCCGGTTCCGTCTAATAAATATGCCACTTCTCCGGAAGCAAATTCTGCCTTTGTCTTAACTACGACTCCCTCTGGCTCTGTGACGCTTGTATCCTCTGACATACTGTAACAGTTCTCTACACCCTGGCAATACTTTGTCGTGCCTAACATTGGTAATGCATCTGTTACCGTATCATAGCAATTCTTTATTTTATTTCCGCTAAAACCGCCTACTAAAGTTCCATTCCGACTGCCTGGTGCATCTGTTATGTTCACCTGTCCGGTACTATAAGAATTTTCAATATTTCTATATTCTTCCGTGCTGCTTGTTATGCTTACATATCCGAATAATCCACCTACCTGTATACCCTTTGAGGCTGTGACATCTCCTGTATTGATACATTTTTTGACAGCTCCTGTAGATGCTGAGATACCGTAAGATCCCACGATTCCTCCAACATAGGTACCTATTCCCTCAATCGCACCTTCGTTCTTTATCACACCGGTATCCGACACGATGCCTTCCTTACAGTTATAGCTTCCAACGATACCGCCTACATTGCCAGCATTCGTAGTTGAGATTTTTCCCTGATTTACAATGTCTCCATATGCCCGGATCGGACTATCTGTCCGATTCCGATCACACTGGCCTGCGATTCCTCCTACCGCACTTGCTCCCGTAACATTCGACTCATTGCGGATTTCTCCTCCTACTGCAATGAGCTGTGACTCATTCAATTTTCCTACAATCCCTCCAATTTCATTACCCGACGAGAGATTGCTTGCCACTTCCCCGGTATTGACAATGTCTCCGGCTGCTGTGACCGTAGTGCTGTTACAAGATCCAAACACACCTCCGATATCACTTGGCCCTTTGACTGCTCCGGTATTTCTGATATCTCCTGTCATTGCTGATATTTCAGCCTTGCCTGTAATATATCCTATCACTCCTCCGATCGAATTGCTGGCATAGCTGCCAGTGACATTTCCCGTATTCAGAATGCTTCCTGCCTGTATCTGTATCGGGTCACCACTGCTTGATGCCAGATAGCCTATAATTCCTCCTGTATAAGTATCTCCGCTGACTTTTGCCGTATTCCGTACTTCTCCTGTAACTTTCAATGCAGCAGCGTCTCCTAATTTTCCTGCGATTCCTCCAGTAGATTGATAATACATTCCACCGTCAATAACTCCTGTATTCTGCAGTTCTCCGGCTCCCTCAATAGAACCCTTGCATTCTCCCACAATTCCTCCCATAGAACCATTTGAGTCAATTACACCGGAATTTGTCATAGAGCCGGAAAATTGAATTTTTCCGCTGCTTTCACAATAGCCTGCAATTCCTCCTGCCATACTATTTCTTGATGTTACATTTGCTTTGTTATTGCAATCACTAATTGTTCCTTTATTCGTTCCACATATACCACCGACATAGCTCCTTCCTATTACATTGCCCTCTGTGGTTACATTTTTAACTTTTCCGCCGTCACCTATGATGCTGAATAAGCCGGCATTTTTTCCTGACTTGTCCACATTTAAGTTGATTGTTGCACCATTTCCATCGAATACACCGGTATATCCGGCATCGTTGCCTTCAGTATCTTTGACATTTGCCGGCATAGGCTGCCACGTTTCGTCTGAAACATCAATGCTGACAACACCATCTGCCACCTTTGCACAAATGCCAAGATTTTCTGCATTTCCATCTAACAATGCTGCAAATGCCTTTAATTCTGCTGCATTTTCAATAATATACGGGTCATTATCTGTTCCACTACCGGATAATGTCCCTTCTGCTGCCTGTACTTCGAGTGTTCCAAGACTGCTTCCTAAGACACTTGTCACCATCAATGCAAATGCCAGAAAGAGACTGAACACGGAAGATATACTCTTTTTTTCTGTGAATCGTCTTTTCTTCATATTTTCCCTCCTACATATTTTCAACACTTGACTTTTCATTAAAATTCTAACATATGGTCCGCATTTTGTATAGCAAACTAAAGTCTAGGTTTTTGTCCTGATTTTTCCAAACTTTTTACCAAACTCTTACACTGGACCATTGGCTGAAAGCCGCTTCTGACAAGGATTTACGGATATTTTTTCAATCCAAAAAGAGGATGCACTCCCTGCCGGAAGTTCATCCTCTGATGTTCTGCTTTTTATGATCCTGTAAGATCCTTAGAATGTGAATTTGTCTGCAAAATATGCCTCTAAATCGGTAATCTTGATGCGCTCCTGCTCCATGGTGTCACGGTCACGGACGGTAACTGCTCCATCCTCTTCGGAGTCGAAATCATAAGTGATACAGAATGGTGTACCAATCTCATCCTGTCTTCTGTAACGCTTTCCGATATTTCCACGGTCATCAAATTCACAGTTGTATTTCTTAGATAACTGTGTGAAGACTTTTTCTGCACCTTCATTTAATTTCTTAGATAACGGAAGTACACCGATCTTTACCGGTGCAAGTGCCGGATGGAAATGAAGTACGGTTCTCATATCCGGTTTTTCTTCTGTTCCGATATTTTCCTCATCATAAGCTGCACATAAGAATGCTAATACCACACGGTCTGCACCCAGTGAAGGCTCGATAACATATGGAATGTATTTTTCTTTCTTTTCATCATCAAAATAACTCATATCCTGACCGGATGTGTTCTGATGCTGTGTCAGGTCATAATCGGTTCTGTCTGCGATTCCCCAAAGTTCTCCCCAGCCGAATGGGAATAAGAACTCGAAGTCTGTGGTTGCTTTGCTGTAGAATGCCAGCTCTGCCGGATCATGGTCTCTGAGTCTTAACTCATCTTCTTTCATTCCAAGGCTTAACAGCCAGTCACGGCAGAAACTTCTCCAGTAATCAAACCACTCTAAGTCTGTTCCAGGCTCGCAGAAGAACTCTAACTCCATCTGCTCAAATTCTCTGGTACGGAAGGTAAAGTTACCCGGTGTGATCTCGTTACGGAAGGATTTTCCGATCTGGCAGATACCAAACGGGATCTTCTTTCTGGAGGTTCTCTGTACGTTTTTGAAGTTGACAAAGATTCCCTGTGCCGTCTCAGGTCTTAAATATACGGTATTCTTTGCATCTTCTGTAACACCCTGGAAAGTCTTGAACATCAGGTTGAACTGACGGATGTCCGTGAAGTTATGTTTTCCACAGGTCGGACATGGTACATTGTGTTCTTCGATGAAGTTCTTCATCTGCTCCTGTGACCAGCCGTCTACGGAATCTTCTAAGGTAATTCCATTCTCTTCTGCAAAATCTTCAATGATCTTATCTGCACGGAATCTCTCATGACACTCTTTACAATCCATTAACGGATCGGAGAAACCGCCAAGATGTCCGGATGCCACCCATGTCTGCGGGTTCATCAAGATCGCACAGTCTACGCCGACGTTATATGGATTCTCCATTACAAATTTCTGCCACCATGCTTTTTTTACGTTATTTTTTAATTCTACACCAAGATTTCCGTAATCCCATGTATTTGCCAGTCCTCCATAAATCTCAGAACCCGGATATACGAATCCTCTTGCCTTTGCCAATGCAACAATTTTGTCCATGGTCTTTTCCATTGCTTTTTTCCTCGCCTTCTTTATTTGTACACAATATACGTCAGTGACGTATCATCTGCATTTTCTTTCTGGATCGAAACGGTCTTTTCGTCTTTAATCTTGACGTTGTTTCCTGACACATATGCTACTTTTCCACTTACCGCAACATCTATGCTCTCACTCGTAATGACTACTTTATAGCTGTCATCACCATCGATATTCTTATCGGTTGCTTTCTTTTTTAATTTTCCATCCTTGACCGGATAAAAATGCTCCGGGAATGTATAACCGTCCGCTATGGCTTCTACAACGCTTCCCTGATATAAGGTCTCGTCATTAAAATCCGAATAGGTCTTGGTATCGTCAAATTTGACGGTCAGATATGCTTTTCCTTCTTCTACCGCAAACCCGCCGGACTTGACGCTGTTCCCGCTTTCTTTTTTATAATCTTCAATCTGCTGCTCTATGAATGTCTTTAACTCTTTCTCATCATAGTTATCCTGATTGAAATCTTCCGTGATATTTTCTACGACTTTCCCGCCGTCTTTAATATGAAGTGTTGTGCGGTCTTCCTTTGTCCCACAGCCGGTCACAAGCATCATTACCGCTGCTGCTGCAAGGCAGACAACCATCTGTTTTTTCATATGTAACCTCCTAACTCATGCAAATCTCTCACATTATACCCTTTTATCCGCAAAATTTCAACTTCTAGCGGCGAATCTCCTCTAAGACTTTTAACGATTTGAATTTCCGGTCTACATACAGGGCAAGATAGGACTTCAATATCCGCTCTAAGGTATGCAGCACATCTTCCGATACCTGAAAGGTATAGAGCTTTTCAATGCTGCTTGTGATGATGTACTGCATGGTATACAATGCGGACTCATCTAAACGTATGATGTTCTCATCATTTTTACACTCACTGCACAGGGTTCCGGCATATTTTGCACTGAACCATCCTAAATCTTCCTCTTTTTTACACTTTCTACAGGAAAAGACATTCGGATATTCTCCATTGATCGTAAGGATCTTCAGTTCATAAATGCAGCGTACCAGCCGGTTTAAATAGGCATCACTCTCTAATGCCCGGAGGGACTGATAGAGCAGCTTTAACATCTCTGTCGCATTTTCATTTTCCACCGCATAATAATCCGCAAACTCCAAAAAATAGAACCCGTAATAGGCGGCTTCTAAATCCATGGTCAGTTCCCGGAAGTAGTTGGTAATTTCTGCTTTTACCAGATTATATGTACTTCTCCCTTCATATAGTTCAAACTGACCAAATGCAAAAGGATTTGTTGCAGCGAGGAGCTGGGAATTCGGTCTTCTCGCTCCTCTTGCAAATGCTGTGATCTTTCCTCTTTCTTTGCTGAGCAATGTAATTCTCTTATCGTAATCCCCTATGGGTATCACTGACAGCACCATTCCTGTCAACACCAGATTCTGCCCCATGCTTTGCCACACCTCTTGCCTTCTGTTCACTGTCTGCCATATGCTCAATCATTTTATATGCCAGATAGTCCGTGACTCTTCCTGTACTCATGAATTGTTTCCAGGTTTCCTCTCCCATGAAAATTCCTCCTTGTCGGATGCTGTTATCTATGTTATTAGAATTTCCATGGTGAGCTTTCCTATACCAGCAAATAATTACCAGTTGACATTTTTCTTACATTTCGTCTTTGCGGTAGCCAAAATTCTTAATTAAAAAATCACTGTCACGCCAGTCTTTTTTGACTTTGACCCAAAGCTGCAGATTGACTTTTGCATCTAAAAGACGCTCGATCTCATATCTTGCATTACTTCCTATCTTCTTTAACATACTTCCCTGTTTTCCGATGATGATCCCTTTATGGGAATCTTTTTCACAGACGATGGTCGCATCAATATCGATGATTTTTTTGCCTTTTCGCACTTTCATTTTATCAACGGATACTGCAATTCCATGCGGAATCTCTTCGTTTAGTGCATGCAACGCTTTTTCACGGATGACCTCTGCTACGATCTGACGCTCCGGCTGGTCGGTGATGGTATCTTCATCATAGAACTGCGGGCCATATGGCAGATATTTAAATATGAGGTCTGTCAATATTTCCGTGTTCTGACCGCGAAGTGCAGACAGCGGTACAATTTCCGCAAAGTCATAGACTTTTCGATAGGTGTCAATGTATTCTAATATTTTTTCTTTTTCATCAACGGTATCTACTTTATTGATAATCAAAATGACCGGTGTATTTACCCGTTGCAGTTTTTCGATAATGTGCTGCTCACCCGCTCCGATAAAATTACTCGGCTCCACTAACCAGAGTACCACATCCACTTCATTTAACGTCTTTTCCGCAACATTGACCATGTATTCTCCCAGCTTATTTTTTGCTTTATGGATGCCGGGTGTATCTACAAATACAATCTGTCCTTTTTCCATATCGGTATATACGGTCTGAATCCGGTTTCTGGTTGTCTGTGGTTTGTTGGATGTAATCGCTATCTTCTGTCCGATCAAGTGATTCATCAAGGTTGACTTTCCTACATTCGGACGTCCGATGATCGTTACAAATCCCGATTTAAAATTATTGTTCATTCCGTCTCCTTTGATTTTTCCTTTCGTACATTCCTAGTACAGATTTTTCAGTTCCATAAACATCTCTTTTTCTGCTCTTAATGTTTCTTCGTTTCCGATTACACAGAGATCCTGCTCTTCTAAGACCGCCTGTACTAAAGGTGCCAACGCACGGATGTCCTCTGCCGTGCCGCTTAATACTGCATCTCTTTCTTTTTGCAGTTCTTCATCCGTGATATGTCCTAAATAGCTGATCAGGGAACGCCGTCCTCTTGAAATCGGGGTCAGCGGTGTGTCCATTTCGCTGATGGTACCGATAATATATTTTGTCATATCTCTTTCGTCTGCATCAAATTCCTTTAAATACTCTGGAATCTTTTCATAGATTTCATTGGTCGCACGAAGTTTCGGGTCACGGTAGGAAGCAAAGTAGGTGTCTCCGTTCTTTCCAAATCCACTCATGCAGCCATAAGCTCCGCCCTTGACACGAATGTTAATCCACAGGTAATCATAGCCCATAATGACTTTTAAAATCCTTAGTGTTCCTGTATAGGAATACCCTTTTTCCACAAAGTTGCCCGCACGGGAAACATACTGTACTTTTGAGGCATCTAAAAAGCCTTCGTTCTTTTTCTCACAGATGATCTCCTGTGGTTTTACAGGATTTTTATCACTTGGCAGGGACTCTAACAGCATCTGCAATTCTTGTTCTAAGAATTCCGTTCCACCTGCGGAAGTAATATTTAACATCAGTCTTTCTCTTACAAATATTTCTTTGACTAAGCGTTTTAAGGTTGCTTTTAATTCTTCTTTCTTTTCCTCAAAATGTTCTTCTAAATCTGCAACCATTTTATAGAGTTCTATTCCACCGGTCAAATCTGAAATTTTTGATGTTTTGGAGAAATAAGACATTGCACGCATTCCTGCCATATAATGTCCCATTCCGCCGATTGCCATCTGTAATCTGGATTTGCCCTGGGCAATAATCTCATAAAGGCGTTTCTCATCATCCAGATTGGAACTGCAAATAATTTCTTTGACTAAGCGAAGGGCTGCACCTGTCTTATCTTCTAAGAATTTTGTGCGTACTTCAAATTTCAGACTGTATTCTTCGATGTTTTCCACATCTGCCGTTCCTAAGATGTTATTGCTGATCCCACCGGTCTGCAGATCGATCTCATTAGACAAATCTGCATATCCGTAATGTTCTGTATCGACATAGCCAAGCACTGCCTTTAACAATCCGACATATGGCAGGTCCTCCTGACGGATATGTTTGATATCAAACATAAAGTCCACATAGTGAATACCGCTGGTAAACACATCGTGATAGAGTGCCGGTACGCCTGCTACCTCACATTCTTCGTTTGTCAGCTTTACAATGTCTTTTTTCAGGTCTTCCCGTTTTAAAAGCGGAATCTTCTCTAAATCCTCTTTTGGTGACGGCTCCTCCTGATACTCTTTTAAATGTCTGGTATCTGCGATGAGGCTGTCAATCTCTTCTTTGCTGAGCGTTGCCTTATATGCTGCTAATTTTTCTTCTAAGGCTTTTTCATTCTCGGCATTCAGACCCTTCTGCGGTTTTGTGATTACTACCGATACATGCGTGTTGTCTAAGAGATATTTCTGTACTAACTCCTCAAAATATCTTCCTTTTGTCTGCTCTTTTAAAAATGCATATGTCTCGATTGCTTCTATATGCATAAACGGTTCTTTTTCATCATAAATCCAACTGTCCAGACACTGTAGTCCATACATCAGTCCTTTCGGATAAGCACCAAAATCAGCTTCGCGGAATTTAAATTCCATGCTGTTGATTCCTGCTAACAGTGATTTTTTACTGATACCGTTTTTAACACAATCCTCTAACACGTTTCGGATCACAGATAAAAATTCTTCTTTCTGCTCCTCATTCGCATTCTTTGCAATGATCGAAAAGATCGGCTGATAGATCCCGTTGTCATAGGAACCCATGATGTCTTTTCCGATGCCTGCATCGATCAGCGCTTTTTTTAACGGTGCTCCAGGTGCATTTAACAATGCATATTCTAAGACTTCAAACGCTAAATAGAGTTCTTTATCTAACACATTGCCCACTACGGTATTGTAAGACAGATAGGTGTTGTCTGTTAAAGATTCACTGCTTGCGATCGGATACGGGAAGCTGATTTCTTTTGGCTTCTCAAATGCTGCCTGCTCTTTGACCGCGGAATCTAAGGTGATCGCGTCATATGCGGATAAATACTCTTTGTCGATCCACTCTAATTTTTCTGCAAAATCCATATCTCCATAGAGGTAGATATAGGAATTGCTCGGATGATAATACTTGCTGTGAAAATCTAAATAATCCTGATAAGTCAGGTTAGGAATATCTACCGGGTCTCCGCCGGATTCATTTCCATAGGTGTTATCCGGAAACAGGGAATTCAAGATGCTTCGCTCTAACACGCTTTCCGGTGAAGAAAATGCTCCCTTCATCTCATTATAGACTACTCCGTTATAAGTGATCGGCGCATCTTCGCTCTCTAATTCGTAGTGCCAGCCTTCCTGTTTAAAAATCTCTTCATATTTATAGATATTCGGATGGAATACCGCATCTAAATAGACATCCATCAGGTTTGCAAAATCTTTATCATTGCAGCTTGCCACCGGATAGACGGTCTTATCCGGATAGGTCATGGCGTTTAAAAAGGTATTCAGGGAACCCTTTGCCAATTCTACAAACGGATCTTTGACCGGAAATTTATCCGATCCGCATAATACGGTATGTTCTACGATGTGTGCCACTCCGGTACTGTCCTTTGGCGGTGTACGGAATCCGATATAAAATACTTTATTCTCGTCGTCATTCCGGATCAGTGCTATCTTTGCCCCGGTCTTTTTATGACGCAATCTATATCCGACAGAATTCAAATCCTGTAATTCTTTCTTTTCTAATAATTCGTATGCCTCTAATGTGTTTAAGTCTCTCAATGCCGTGTCTGCTCCTCTCTGCAAAAATTCACTTGTTTGCTCTATCTATTTTTTATAAAAATATATCATTTAAAAAGAGGGTGCCTGACACCCTCTTTTGGTTATTATTCCCAATTCTACTCTATTTATGAATTAACCAAGACGAACAACATTTGCTGCCTGTGGTCCCTTCTCGCCTTCTACTACTTCAAACTCTACACGCTCTCCGTCTTTCAGCTCTTTGAAACCATCCATGTTCAAAGCAGAAAAATGTACAAATACATCTTTTCCTTCTTCATCAGAAATAAATCCGTAACCTTTTTTGGCATTAAACCATTTTACTGTTCCCTGCTGCATAAAACCTTCCTCCTAACACACTGTTCATCCCTTCCCCAAGGGCTTATTTACTTTTTTATACTAGCACAATTTTCCATGTTCGTCAACGAGTTCCATAGCCCCGGAGCATGGTTTTACAGATACCGTTTTGCAGTTATCATATGTCTTTTATTTTACTCTTTTCCTTTTATCATAAACGCCTGCTCCTATCAACACACTGCCGCTTATGATCACCAAGGCAGTCCAAAGTATCATATAACTGTCATCCCCCGTTGTAGGTGATGCGGATTGTCGCTTATCCGGTGTTAGTGCTACAGATTGCTCTTTATTCTGTATTGATAATATGGACGGCGCCTTATTTGGTGTTTGTAATATGGCTGGTTCTTTATCCGGTGCTGGTAATACGGCTGGCTCTTTATTTGGTATTGGTAATGCGGATGGCTTTTTGGTTGTTATAGTAAAGTTTGCTGTTGCTTTTCCGCTTTTTGATACAATATCAATCGTATGCTCCCCAATCGGAAGTGTTGCTATATAATCAGCTTCCAGGGTAATAATCGTGCTGCCCTCTTTCTTAGTGTAGTTCTCTTCATTAAGGGTTTTAGCATCAATTTCTACACGGATGAAATCACAAAATGCCGCATTGGAACGAAAAACAAGGGCTTTTCTTTCACCTTCTGATGCGCTGGCACCCTGTCCCTCTATGATTTTGGGTGGGAGCTTTGAGATTACGATATCATCCAATTCGATTTCTGTTATACCATCTTTATCAGCAAAGCATTTACCACAATCTTTACAGTACCAATATTCTCTATTTCCTCTAGAAGTAACTGTCGCAGCATTAGAGTCCCTATGCTCTAAATCCCTATGATTTTTGCTATCAATCCCACCGTACTGCCCACCGCAGATTTCGCACACTGCCTGTAATGTACAGGTTGCCGTACCTCCTGAGCAGTTCTTTGCATTAGCTGCTTTGCAACCGGCTGTGATACAATGACGATTGTGTCTTCCATTTCCGGCAGATGCCCATTCACTCCAGGTATGCTCTTTCTTTGCAGCAATCGCCTGTTCACCACAAAATTTACACAGAACCGGCGTGGTGCAATCGCCGTCATCGTCCAAAGGTGTATGCCCTTTGTTTACAGTTACAGTGATTTCAGATTTATTGCCTGTTTTGTCAATCACTACTATCTTCTGTTTTCCTTCTTTCGGCGAAAGAGTAAATTCACCATTTATAGGTGTTATGGATTCGCCATTTACAGAAATAGTATCCATATATTTTTCATCCACCATTACCGTTTTTGCTGAACAATAAGTCTTTCCATTTGTCACACCCCAAATCACAGAATTGGTTTCATTGATCACGATACCATCTGAGTTAATATAACAGGTGTTACCTGACTGATCGCTTAACCGGACATAGATAACATACTCGTTATCCGGTTTTATATTAAATGCTCCTTTATATTGCTTAAAATTTTCTGTTTCAATTTCTTTTTGGCTCAATTTCCTGCTACTTAACAGATATTCAATCGTAACCGGCTGACCACTATTATCAGATGCAGTAATCTTAACTTCCTGTGCTTCCCGAAAGAACAGATTGAAAGTAATGTTGTTTAAAGAGGTACTCCATGTATTCGTGCCAATGCTGATCTTTCCGGTAGGTACTTCTACATCTTTCCACTGTGCATAAAGAGTTATCTCAGCATTATTTTCACTTGTCAGATTCAATACGGACTGTTCATCTGTATAGCTTGTCCCTGTGCCATCAGCCTTTGTATTCCATCCCAGAAATTCATATCCATTTTGGGTAAACGTATTTTTTGAAAGCATTTCTGCTTTGTCGTATTTCATATTAAGTGCCGACATTGTTCCATTGCCGCCGTTTGCGTCAAAAACAATCGTATAATTATTAGCGCTCCATACCGGATACAACGCCGTTATCCCACAATTATACATATAAGCAACACTATAGGTTCTATTCAAACCATAAGTCTCTACATACTCATCCTTATATTTTGACGCCTTCCAAGCAATTTGCTTGTAACCGGTACGATGAAATATCTCACCTTTCAACACTACCAGCTCATCACCGTAAAACCTTTTTTTATCAATCTGCTCTGTCGTTTCTATGGCATACTCATCGGGCTCATAGGTTATGACATAGGTATCTGTCCACTTTGCTTTCAGATACAAATCAGTGGTAACCGCATTATGGAAATCATATTTCGTCTCTCCATTGTACCATCCAATAAAAGCATTCCCTCGCTTGGTTGGTGGGGTGGGTTCTAGGGCAGGTGTATTAACACAATACTGGGAAGTAACCGCCGTTCCTCCGTCAGAATCAAATGTCACCGTATATCCACCATTTGGTTTACTGCTGAAACTGCCATTGGCAACAGTTCCATAATTGGTAACCGTACCATAAAATCTACCACCACTGATGGTGCCATAATTGATCACCGTACCTTTATAAATACCATCACAGATTGCATTCCGGTTGTCCACATCACCTCCGAAATAAGTGACATTGGCAGCATAGTAGCCATGAGTAATTTTCCCCTCATTCAGCACCGTACCCTCTACATTGCCACCGTCTGCATACATATATGTTTTAGTCAGAAACATACCACTACCCTGTTTTGCAGTACAGCCACTAATTGTACCACCTTCCATCTCGAAGCAACCGCCACTTGCACAGAGGCCACCGCCCTCACCGGAAGCAGCACATCCCACGATGCTTCCTCTTTCCATCGTAAATGTTCCTCCTCCTAAAGAGACTCCTCCGTAATAGGAAGGGGCGCTAATACCCGCTCTGTCCTGGGTGATAACACCGCCCTTGACAATTTGTGTACCATTGGCTTCATCCAGCACCCACAAATCATTTACTTCACTAAACTTGTGTATAGCTTGCGAATTACTGTCTTGCAAAGTCAGCTTCCCATTTTCCATCCTAATAACACTGTCTTCACCATTCTCAATACATGACCATTTAAATCGAGGGTAACCGTGCTATTATCTGTGATGGTAATGGCACTATCAATAGTTATATCACTGTTCAAATAATATTTGCCTGTTGCAAGCATTGTACCACCATGAACAGACGTCAGTTCTGTCCATGTACTGTCAAAATTTGTCTCTGCAAATACCGTCATTGGTACAAACCCCAGTACCATGCAAAGGATGAGCAAGATACTTAAAATTCGTTTTTTCATTTCGTATTCCTCCCAAGTTGTGACTTATACTTTTACATACCTATTTTGCACTCTGTTCCAGCAAGACAAACTGTTCTGTTCACTTGACATTTCATCGGAAGTTTTAACATAAAATGGTCCAGTCCACTTACTTGTATAATGCTCAGTGAACCGGACCCTTAAAGCATCCAAATCGTTAACGTAGTTATAAATCACAGCGGAATTGCATCCGCAAATCTTTTCTAAAACTCATATACCTACACTCCCAAGTTTATTTTCATTCAAACTCTCAAAGCAGTTCTCCATAAGTTCTGTCTTACTGTGAAAATATATCCTCCATTGTGCACACGCATCATAACATCTTTATTTCAAATGCTGATCACATGATCGTATTATACACTACACATATTAAAAAAATCAATATGTTCCATAGCCCCGGAGCATGGTTTTTCGCTCCCGGTAATCCGGCATCATGCTCTCTACAAATGCCCAGAATTGCTTTGAATGATTCGGATGGATAAAATGTGCAAATTCATGTACCACTACATATTCAATACACTCCTTCGGCGTAGCAATGAGCCATGCATTCAAGGTGATCCTTGCCTTTACGGGCTGGCACGAACCCCAGCGGGATGTCATGCTGCGAATGGTGATCTTCGGATATGGCACTCCGTATTTTTCAAATTGCGGATAGATGCTTTCTATGATCTCAGAAAACACCTGCACGGTCTGTTCTTTGAACCACTGTTGTACCAGCCGCTCCTTTTTTGTAAAATTTTCTGTTTGTTTTAAATATAGGCACAAATAGATTCCGTCCGTCTCTACCCGCTCGGTCTCTGCCTCTTTGACTTTTAAGCACAGGCTTTTTCCTAAAAAGCCGAAGGTTTCTCCGTCCACATATTGTTTTGATGCTAACTCCTGCGTATTCTTCCTCGAATACTCCCGGATTGCCCGCTCTATGTAGTCCTGCTTTTCTATAATAAAATCCTCGATCCTCCACACCGGGACTCTGTTATTTGCCGACACGCAGACGGAGCCGTCGGACTTGATGCGAAGGTTGATGTTCTTTACCGGCTTACGCTCTAAGAGGTAGGTCAGGGTGGTGTTTTTTAATTGTAGGTTGTGATATTCTTTTGGGGTTGTCATGTTTTTGTCCGTGATCGTTTTATTCTATATTTGCCTATAGTTTATTTATAGTTCTTTTCTGTAATTATTCTATACTTTTTATATCTTCCGGGTTTTGCTTTTATATAGTTATAGTCTTTTGTTGTTTGGTACCTATTATACCATTTTGTTTCTGTAATGTCAGTGATATATGCAGAATTTAAAAAGTGTATCAATTAGTGCGTTTTGTGTTGTATTTTTGGTGCAACTGTTGTATCATAATATTGAGGTGATGCAATGAATCCATATTACAATCAGAATTACACCCGAGAAGAAATCCAGAATGTACTTGATAAAATAAAAACTTGTGTTTCGTTAGGAAAATATACCATTTCTCTAAACGAAAAGCGACAGGAGAATATCGAATTTATTAACGAGTATAATATACGAAGCGATAAGCAAAAATCTATACTTATGCAGATTGAAGTAGAAGATTTCTGTCATACACTCCAGAACACGAAACCCGGTTATGAATATGAAATATTATATGTATTTGTCCCACAAGTGGAACTTTATAACGCAGATGGAGAGGAAGAAACCGTTGATATTTATACAAAATTTAATATCATCGACTTGCCAAAGGGAAATCGAACCGTTGTTATCTCATTCCACAAACGTAACAAATCCATTGACTACTTATTTAGATGACTTTTGAAAGGAGGTCACAATGATGACTCAAAAAAAGATTTTTTGTGAAGAGTGCAGAAATGATGTTGACTATATGATTACCGAAGTTCCAATGACCGGAACCATCAAAAAAACAACCTACCATTATACCGGTAAGGAGGCTCATTGTCATGATTGCGGTTCCCTATTATATGTTCCAAAAATCAATGATTACAATCTTAAGGCACTCTATGACGTTTATCGTACTGCCAATGGCATTATCCCATTAGAGCATATTATGGCGATCCCTGAAAAATATGCTATTGGAAAACGCCCGCTCTCCTTACTTTTAGGATGGGGTGAGCAGACTTTCTCCCGCTATTATGATGGAGATATCCCAACAAAACAATACTCGGATATGCTTACGCGGCTGTACAATGACCCTGCATATTATTCCGAAATATTAGAAGCCGGAAAAGACAGCTTTAAATCCCCTGCCTCTTATGAAAAAAGCAGAAAGACGGTAGATACATTACTTGGACGAGGACTTGATACTGCAAACGAATCCAAAATATCCATAGCCATCCGATACCTTTTAAACCGTTGCGAGGACATTACACCTTTAGCACTTCAAAAAGCACTTTATTATATCCAGGGATTTTACAATGCCTTTTATCATACGTTTCTCTTCTCCGAAGATTGTGAGGCATGGGTTCATGGTCCGGTATATCGCGACATCTATTACCGGTATCGCGATTATCATTTCGATCCGATTGCTTCTGCTTCTGACTTTGACGACACGATATTAACCACTCAGGAAAAGACAGTTTTTGATAGCGTTATTAATTACTTTTGCTGCTATAGCGGTAAAGTATTAGAACATTTTACACACAATGAAACCCCTTGGCTATCTGCCAGAAAAGATTTATCCGCATCAGCACCTTCCGAGCGTATTATTACGCAGGAATCTATTCACGAATATTTTTCTGCCGTAAAAGATAAATACCATATGGTCACCCCAAATGACATTCGTGTATACGCACAGGATATGTTTACGAATTTGTAGTATCTCCACCTTGACTTTTCAAAACGGATATGCTATATATGTTACGAATATACAATCTAAATACAAATTGCCGCCGGGTAAGCTCGCTTTACCTCATTCCGTTAGGCCTTAGAAGGAATGAGCGTAAGGCGTTTTTTTTGCTCTATAGGAAGCACCGTGTTACATGAAAATATGAAAGTTGTGTTTCCTATAGAGCAAAAAGCCCTTCGGGCGAAGATGCGCAGCTCACGAATAAGTAAATATCTGCTATGCAGCACCGCTCGCGCGCGGAACAAAAACTGTGCTATGGAAGACACCAGAGCGCAGGAGTGTATGAAGCACACTTTTGTTCTAATTTTTTCAGGAAAGGAAAACACAGATGAAACAACATACGATTCTCAATGATTTTATAAAATATGCCTCTCTCAATGTCCTTGGCATGATCGGACTGTCCTGCTATATTTTAGCCGACACCTTTTTTATCTCTAAAGGACTGGGTGCAGACGGACTTACCGCCTTAAATCTCGCCATTCCGGTGTACAGCTTTATTCACGGAAGCGGTCTGATGATCGGCATGGGCGGAGGCACACGCTATTCTATTTTAAAAAGCCAGAACCGGCAAAAGGATATGAATCAGGTATTTACCAATGCAGCTGTTGCTTTTTTACTGCCTGCACTTTTCTTCTTCTGCGCCGGTCTGTTTTTCTCTGCCCCACTTACACATCTGCTTGGTGCAAATGAAACGGTCTTTGAAATGACACAGACTTATCTGCGGGTGATCCTGTTTTTTGCTCCGGCTTTCATGCTCAACAATCTGCTTTTATGTTTTGTCCGCAATGACGGTGCTCCACAGCTTTCCATGCTGGCTATGCTGATGGGCAGTTTTTCTAACATCCTGTTAGACTATATTTTTATTTTCCCATGTAAAATGGGGATTTTCGGTGCTGTCCTCGCAACAGGATTTGCTCCGCTGATCAGTATCCTAATACTGTCAACTTTCTTTTTTCAGAAGAAAAATCATTTTCATTTAGAAAAATGCCGCATTTCTTCCGGATTGATACGCCACATCTGCTCCGATGGTCTGCCGTCTCTGATCACAGAGCTTTCGTCCGGCATTGTGATCATTATTTTTAATATGATCATTTTAAATCTGCAGGGAAATACAGGTGTGGCCGCTTATGGTATCATTGCAAATATTTCTCTGGTTGTGATCTCTGTCTACACCGGAATCGCACAGGGTATCCAGCCGATCCTCAGCAGCAGCTATGGAAAGGGTGACCGCACCGCGGTACATTCTATTTTGCGTTATGCTCTGATCACAATGCTGTCTATCTCTGTTTTGGTGTACCTTGGTATTTTCTTCTGTACCGAGCAGATTACTGCCATTTTTAACAGCGAAAAACAAGTCCTTCTACAGCAAACTGCTGTAAAAGGACTTGTCATTTACTTTACCGCATGTGTTTTTGCGGGATTCAATATTATTCTGTCGGTGTATTTTACCTCCACGGAATTTGCCCGCCCGGCACATGTCATCTCGCTTTTACGCGGATTTTTTGTCATTATCCCGATGGCATTTTTCCTGTCTTACCGGTTTGGCATGACCGGTGTATGGCTCGCCTTTCCTGTAACTGAGTTGTTGGTCAGTATTCTTGGCGGAATTTTATTTTTCCGGCATAACAGATCATAGACGACTGGCTGGGAAACCACGAAATCATAAAACCGTAAAATGATAAAACTACAAAGCTATAAACCTATAAGATTATAAAATTACAGCAAGAACTCCGTCAAAAGTGTGTTGCTGACATCAATGCCTGCTTCCGTGAAGAAAATCCTGCCCTCACGTTTCTCTAAATAACCTTCAGATGTCAGCTTTGCAAGTGCCGGTCCGTAGGCACCTTCAATCTCCATTCCAAAAGCTTCTTTAAAATCTGCCCTTGAAATTCCATTCGTCATGCGGAGTCCTAAAAACATGAACTCTTCCATCTGTGCTTTTTTCGTTAAGACTTCTTCATCTTCACGCTCAAAATTGCATTTACGATATTCAAACATGATATCTGTATTATGGAATCTGGCATTTTCAAACAGGGAGCTTGCTCCAATTCCCATTCCGATATAGTTCTCTCTTCGCCAATAACCTACATTATGTTTACATTCGTAACCCTCTCTTGCGTAATTTGAGATTTCATATCGGTTATAACCATGCTCTGCTAACAGTTCCTTTGTCAGCTTGTACATCCTGCGTTCTTCTTCCTCACTTGGAAGATATTTCGGTTTTCCACCGGCAGCACGGATATATTCATCCTCAGAATAACGCTCATAAAACGGCGTATCTTTTTCTATCATCAGACTGTAGGCAGAAATGTGTTCCGGTTTTAAGCGAAGCACATTTTTTAAGGTAATCTCATAGGAAATAACGGTCTGCGCAGGAAGTGCTGACATCACATCTACGTTGATATTTTCAAATCCTGCTTTTCTTGCCGCATCATAGCTCTCTAAGAAATCTTCATAGCTGTGGATCCTGCCTAACATTTTTAATTCCTGATTATTTGCAGACTGCAATCCAAAACTCAAACGATTGATCCCACTCAACCGGTAAAGTGCCAGCTTTTCTCTCTCGACCGTTCCCGGATTACACTCAATCGTAATTTCCGCATCTTTTTTTACATGAAAATACTTATAGATTTCCTGTAAAATAGAATCGATTACCTGTGCTTTTAACGTGGATGGTGTTCCTCCTCCAAAATAAATCGTCGATACCTCATAATCCTCGCAGTCATATGCCTGATATTTAATTTCATTTAATAATGCCCTGATATATTCCTTTTTCTCAAATGCACTTGCTTCCCCTGATAAAAAGTCGCAATAGTCGCATTTTTTTATACAAAAAGGGATATGTATATATAATTCTAAATTCTTCATGTTTTTATTATAACGCGAATCCCGTTTGCTGTACAGTTCTAATCTTGGCTTTCTGTACCGATTCCTTTTTTCTTCCTTTTATGGTTTACAAGCATCCTCCTTATATGTTATGATTGCATAGTCAGCTGTCTTGTCAGTTGTAAATTAAAGTAAATCAATTTAGAGGAGTTGTTATTATTATGTCAAAAGAACCCGGTTCATTTAAACAGTTTTTAGCACGGAAAAATGTTGTATTTTCCGCAAAACGATACGGTATTGATGCCCTTGGTGCTATGGCGCAGGGACTCTTTGCCCCCCTTCTGATGGGAACGATCCTTTCCACA
>OIXH01001847.1_pt1 | contig 22550 bp, 20 predicted proteins | sample 1587741 | NCBI WGS metagenome assembly OIXH01 (sample SAMEA3888916, study PRJEB22519) | human gut metagenome | biome: human gut; feature: human-associated habitat; material: faeces | place: Denmark | collected 2011 | reverse complement strand
TTTTATGGGGATAGGAAAAAATGTTTGGAATAAAGGCACCGAACCTAAAACGCCGATTCATCAGTGTTTTAAGCTTGCCCGAAGGCGTATAAAGGTACGGTCGATAGGTGAGGTTCGTTTATAACAAAAAGACTCGTTTTCTTCTTTCAAAAGCTTAAAATTATAAAAATGTGATAATTCGAGCAAATTATCTGCTTTCTTGCACTGATTTTTTCGTGTTTTCCTGTCCTTTTGCGCTCTGGACTTTTTTGCATCCTTTTTATCGGCGTTATTTTGCGTGCTTTATGCTTGTAAACAGCGGGACTATGTGCTACAATTATCAATAAAATCCCGCAATGAAAAGAGACTCGACAGGCTATGCACTCAGATAATATGCAATATTTACGCAAATTACCCACTCCGGAGGAAATAAAGGCACAGTTTCCCATATCCGAAAAATGCGCCGCTCTGAAAAGCGACAGCGACCGCAGAATAGCTGAGGTTTTTACAGGAAACAGCGATAAATTCCTGCTGATAATCGGGCCATGCTCCTCCGACCGCGAGGACGCCGTGATGGAATACGTCAGCCGTCTGCGCCGCGTTCAGGAAAAGGTCAGCGACAAGCTCATCCTTATCCCGCGCATTTACACCAACAAACCGCGCACCACCGGTCAGGGCTACAAGGGTATGCTTCATCAACCGAATCCGACCGAAAAGCCGGATATGCTGGAGGGGCTGATCGCTATCCGCAAGCTGCATACCGACGTTATTGAGCAGACCGGATTCGCCACCGCCGACGAAATGCTCTATCCCGAAAACTACCGCTACCTCAACGACATTCTCGGCTACATTGCCATAGGCGCGCGTTCCTCAGAAAACCAGCAGCACAGGCTGGTATCGAGCGGCATGAACATTCCGGTAGGCATGAAAAACCCGACCTCAGGCGACCTCAGTGTTATGCTTAACGCAATCGTTGCCGCTCAGGGCGGACACACCTTCCTTTACAGCGGATGGGAGGTAACGACGCAGGGCAATCCGCTTTGCCACGCGATACTGCGCGGCAGCGTTAACAAGCACGGCAATTCCCTGCCCAACTATCACTACGAGGATCTGATACGCCTGTACGATATGTACACGGCAAAAGGACTGAAAAACGTGGCCTGCATTGTCGACTGCAATCACTCCAATTCGGGAAAACAATATCTGGAGCAGATACGCATTGCAAAAGAGGTACTCCACTCCTGCCGACACAGCGAATCGGTACGGTCGATGATAAAGGGCCTGATGATTGAAAGCTACCTTGAGGACGGTTGTCAGCGGCCCGAGGAGGGCGTCTACGGCAAGTCGATTACAGACCCCTGTCTCGGCTGGGAGAAAAGCGAACGGCTGATACTGGAGATTGCCGACCTGCTGTAAACGACAGACATGAAAATTCAGCCGACATTCATATTTCCGATATACAAAAGCACGGCTGACATTCAAATTGCCGATAAAAAAGCACGGTTGAAATTAAAAGCACCGATAATAAATTACGACAAACAAAAACGCTTCGTATCGTTTGAACGGTACGAAGCGTTTTTCATCAGCAAAAGCTGCTTACTGAGCAGCGTTCATCTTTTTAACGATAGCCGATTTCTTGTGAGCTGCACAATTCTTGTGAATGATTCCCTTTGCAGCAGCCTGATCTATCTTCTTGACAGCGGCCTTTACGACGTCAGCTTTGTCGGCAGTGTTGTTGTCGATAGCTGCGTTAGCCTTTTTAATGGAGGTTTTCAGCGCAGAATTAACAGCCTTGTTACGGGCAGCTCTGACTTCGGCGATCTGAACGCGTTTCTTAGCGGACTTGATATTAGGCATACTTACACCTCCTTTAATCATCTGCATAAAATCTTTTTTAATAAGCAACAGTAATCATACCATTTATGTAGCCAAATTGCAAGCATTTTTTACAAGAATGGGGTAATAATTTTTATTTTTGCCTATTCTGCACATAATAATCGTAAAATTAATACATTCGGAGGCAAATATGTCCATCAGAACCGATCTGGCTCTAGAGCAAAGAGAGCTGAATCCGAACGCGACCGACGGTATTGAATACAAAGAAAAAAGCGTCGGAAATATAAAAATCACCCGAATAAAAATCAAAAATCAGGCAGGTGCCGACGCCTATTCAAAGCCGATAGGCACATACACCACTGTCGAAATGCCTCCGCTGACCGACAGCGGCGAGCTGAATGACGACGCCGTTGAAGCAATATGCGGCGAGCTTATCTCCTTTGTACCGAAAAAGGGACTGATACTGGTAGCAGGTCTCGGCAACACGTCCATCACGCCCGACGCAATAGGTCCGAAAGCTGCGTTCGGAGTGCTTGCAACACGGCACATCGAGGGCGAGATCGCGCGCTCGATCGGGCTTGACGATATGCGTCCGGTAGCGGTAATCGCTCCCGGCGTGCTCGGTCAAACCGGCATAGAAACGGGAGAAATAATCTCCGGCATTGCAAAGCTGATTCATCCCGCTGCCGTCATCGTTATCGACGCGCTCGCCTCCCGCTCGCTCAGTCGTTTAGGCTGCACGGTACAGATGTCCGACAGCGGTATCAGACCGGGTGCCGGTGTCGGCAACGCACGCACCGAAATAAGTTATCAGACGGTAGGCGCGCCGGTCATAGCGGTGGGCATACCGACCGTAGTTGACGCGGCAACGCTGGCACTTGACCTGACCGGGCACAAGTGCGACGACAAGATAAATCCGAGGGGTGCAAAAATGATCGTAACGCCGCAGGAAATAGACCTGCTTATCGAGAGGGGCGCCTCTACCCTCTCGCGCGCGATAAACTGGGCGCTGCAGCAGGAGCTTGATCGAGAAACGCTGATGGGATTGCTATGAAAGACGCATTTCGCGCGTTCGTGATGACGCTCATGATCGCCCTTGTTCCCATGCTGACATTTTCGGGAATGATACGAGCCGACGAGACCACGCGCAGTATCGGTTACGACGACAGCACGCCTGCTGCCGCGATCACCGACAGTGGCGTGACCGTATTCGGTGAAAGCTATTCGCCCATAATTGACCGATCAAAAATCAAACAGGCGCAGTCATTTCTGACTCCGCCCGTAATAAAGCTCGAATATTTGCTCATTCAAAAGATAGCTGCTCTGATTCCTCAGCCGGAGGAACAAGCACATTAACCACTCTCAGGCCGCTTTTTCGCGCGTAATTGAGAGTGTACTCTGTGCCGCCCTTTGTCCCGTTATACGCCGCGATAAGCAGCGACGAACGGTCGACCATGTAACGGTTGCGCCTGTGCATGCAACGCGGATCGTACCTATCGCTCAGGCATATGACCTCGTCCGCCGAGTCCAACAGGTCGGCATATCGGCTGCGGTCGGCACCCGACCACTGCTCCGACTGGCCGCTGAACGGAAGCACACATATCAGCCTGATGTCTGGATATTCTTTTTTTAAGTCGCAGACAGCTTCACCGAAAAGGAAATCGCCGCCGCGACAACCGCCGCACATAAAATCGGTATATCCGTCCAGCACAGCGCTCTCCACCGCCGAGCGTATATGGCCGTAAACCGTGTACTCGTCCTCATCGTAGAGATACAGAGCCTCAGGGCGGTGGCCTGTAAAACAGCAAACCTTGGTTCTGTTCATTATTTCTCGTTCAACAGGTTATTTAATTCCTGCATGAAGGTATTTATATCCTTAAACTGGCGGTAAACGGAGGCAAAGCGAACATAAGCGACCTCATCGACCGCTTTCAGCTTGTCCATTACCAGCTCGCCGATGTGAACTGTCGACACTTCGCGATCGAGCGAATTGCATATCGACGTCTCAATCTCGTCAACGATGCGCTCCATTGTGTCGAGCGACACAGGGCGTTTCTCGCACGCACGCATCAGTCCGTTCATCAGCTTTTCTCTGCTGAACGGTTCACGCGACTTGTCCTTTTTTATAACTATAATCGGCAGACTTTCAATAATTTCATAGGTAGTAAAGCGCTTTTGACAGTTCAAACACTCACGGCGGCGGCGAATACGCTCACCCTCGTCGGTCGGCCTGGAGTCTATTACCTTGCTTTCCTCAAATCCGCAATACGGGCATTTCATTGACAGTCACCATCCTACTGATTAGTTTACATAACAAATTATATCAACAAGTCGTCACAATTACAAGCACAAAATCACGCATAATTACTGATTTTGCACGAAATTAACATTTTCGAGCGCCAATGCAGTGCCTCCGTAAGCGACAGTTGCGGTTATATCGCCAATTTTTTCGATCGAACCGTCACTGTAAACGGCGTCAACCGACACGATCGCTGTTATTACGGCGCCGCTGAGAGTAAACTCAATACTGCGGCCAAGCTGCGCGGTAAGATAATCACGTTCTGTAGACGCATTTTTGTCGTTAAAGGAAGCGGTATTTCCTCCCGCACGCACGGTAAAAATATCATCGATCATATCGTAGCCGATGTCAACAACCGATTTCAGTTTCTCAACCGTATCGGCCGAGTCAAGCCCCGCATCGTTATAGATAGGCGCAGTATCGCTGTTTGACTGAAAACTGAGTACATGGACTCCGTTTTGATTTTCGCCATCGTCGCCCATTGTTTTCAACAGCACAACTATCTCGCTTTTTCCGTCGCGGTCAATGTCGACCACCTGCATCTGCGGCTTTGTCATGCTGTCGGATATACTCAGCCAATCAAAATAATTGCCTACTCCGTTGTTAACAAGCACAACTCCGTAAGGACGCACGCCGTAAAGGAACAGGCTGTGTTCCTCGGACGACGCGAGCAGAGGAAAAACATCGTTGTCGGCAACGGCAGGCGTATTGTCCGATTGGCTCGGTATTACAGGATATTCGCCGGAATCATCACCGCCGAGCAGTTGACACAGGTTAAATACCACGCTGATAAAAAGCAATACGGCAAGGGCGATACAGCATATACGCAAAGCGGCATTATTTCTTGTCCGCGAATGCTTCGATCCGGTAATAAGTTGTATGTCAGCCGACGGTTCGTCCGTAAATGAGACAGGCGCTTCACCGGTCGGTGCGACGGCTTTGACTATGTAATCATCGTCAAATGCGCTGCTGTCCTCCACCGGAGCATCAGCCGACAATTCGTCAGTCGCCTCAGTGCCAGCAGCATCTGTCTCTGCAAATGGCTCCGATTCGGCACTTGGGGTCGGCATATTAAATTTATTTTCGGCATTATTTTCGTCGTTTACAAGATCATTTGATTGCTTATTTGTTTTAACCGCCATTATTATCGCCTCACGATCCGTCACAATATGATAAAATAATAACTCATTTTGGCAAAAAAAGCAATATATCAATTATTTATTGAAATAAATAAGCGGCAGAGTTATAATTATATAAATATATTTTTTTGAAAGCGGATAGTAAAATGAAAACATATAAGGTCTATTTTATACGCCACGGACTGACCGCCGGCAATTTGAAAGGCCAGTACATCGGCCGCACCGACCTGCCTGTTATACCGGAGGGACTTGAAATGCTGCGGCGCATGAAAGATAAATACGTTTATCCCGACGCGGAGCTGTTTTACATCAGCCCGCTCAGCCGCTGCAAGCAAACGCTGGATGTGCTCTATCCCGACGCCGACGCAATTGTTGTGCCGGGACTGATAGAGTATAATTTCGGCGATTTTGAAGGAAAAACGCACGACGAACTGAAGGATAACGAAGCCTACCGAAAGTGGGCGGAATTTAACGACATTGACGCAGTTGTCCCAAACGGCGAAAGCACAGCCGACTTCATAAAACGCGTCGGAACGGCGTTCAACAGTATCGTACAGCACATGATGACCGAAGGAAAAACGACGGCAGTCGTATGCGCTCACGGCGGCGTGATATCTACCATTTTGGCAGCTTACGGACTGCCTCAGCAACCGATATCGCACTGGGAATGTCTGAACGGAAAAGGCTACTGCGCGATCATAAATCCGTCGATTTGGATGCGCGGAGGTATGTTTGAGGTTGCAGGATTGGTGCCGTTTGAAAAGGAAATCGACGAAACCGACGAAATCGAATGACCGTCGCACGATCGCATAACACATATTGTATAACTGCATAAAAATCAGCAAAAGTTTATAGGTTTTTCGGTTGTAAGCAAGACATGGGCGAATTAACCGCCGTGCGGTTATAAAAGTCAGAACTTTTACATAGAGTTGTATAGCATAAAACCGCTGTTTGGGTACAATTTTCCAAACAGCGGTTTATTATCGGAAAATCATCGCAAAAAGCGTGGATGGAGCAAAGTTCCATCCACGCTCTTATTCATATGATAATCATTCAATCAGCGTCTTTATCCTTTGGCGCGAAAAAGGCACAGCCGGTCGCACGCAGGCGTTCGATCATTGTCTCCAAACTGCTGCGCTCGGTATTGAAATGCTCTGCCAAACAGTCAAGACACAAAAACTCGGTTGCCTGACGGTTCACCGTCTTTCGATAAAGGCCGACCTCATCACCCGTAAGATGCGCGCCGCACTTATAGCAATCGGACATTATTTTTTGACCGGTGTTACACGGTAAACGATAGCATCGTGCTCATCGATCCAAGTGCTCATCGAATCGTCAACACAGGTGAACTTCTCGCCTGTCAACACGTTGTGAACCTCAAACTTAAGTCCGCAGTCGGCGGGATAACCGATATCCTCAAAGTAAACAGGCAGCATTGCTCTGTAATCGTTGAAGTTGAATATACCGATTGCAAAGTCGCCGTTTTCCAGTTTGCGGGCAAGAACGACTCCATCCTTATCCCAACTCTGAGAAAGACGAAAAGCCTGTCTGCATTCGGGATCCTGATTGATACGGATAAGCTCTTTATTTGTGATCAGCTTCAAAGTTTCTTCGTCCATGCTGCGAATATCACAGCCGAGCATGAGCGGAGAGCCCATAATGCACCAAACCGAGAACTGCAGCTTGTAATCACGCGCGTTGCATCCGTCGGAGCCGACATTGCCCTTACCGAACATACCGACAGTCAGCATATCCATATCATTAAAGCAGCCGGGTGTATTATAGCACATTTTATCAATCTGGCTTGTTGAAATATCCTTGAACGACTTGAAATTGTCCACGATATCATATGTAGAACGATACATATGGGCGCCGGTCGCGCGGATCCACGAGAAAACGTCGTCCTGACCCCAGTTGCAGGCTGAGAAAAGAATATCCTTGTCGGTAGCACGCAGAGCGTTGCCCATGCGATGATACAGCATTTCACCGGGCAGACCCTTATGCGGACGGAAGCAGTAATCATATTTCAAGAAGTCAATGTCAAAATCGGCAAATGTCTCCGCGTCCAAGAACTCGTGACCGTAGCTGCCAGGATAGCCGGCACAGGTGCGTACGCCGGCGCAGGAATACATACCGAATTTAAGTCCTTTTGAGTGAACATAGTCGGCAACTGCCTTCATGCCGTTCGGGAATTTCTCCGGATCGGCTTCCATACGCTGAGTTTCCGGATTGCGCTGTCTCTTTGCCCAGCAGTCGTCGATAACGAGATAGTTGTAACCGGCGTCAAGCAGTCCGTTTTTTACCATCGCATCTGCCGATTCCTTTATCATATCCTCGCTTATCTTTTCGCCGAAGGTATTCCATGTATTCCATCCCATAGGCGGTGTCTTTACTATCATTTTTTAGCCTCCCATAAAACATAATGTCAGTTAATTATAATAGTACAGTAAAAAAATACCATTGGCATTATAACCATTTTTGAAATGATTTTATTGTAAAACCGTACTGAAATCGCATTTGCAGTTATTGAAAGCCGTCTTTGTCCACATCATACGCAATCAAAAAATCGCAATTTATTGTTATTCGTAATAATTACTGCAACGCTCACAGTGTGAATGATATTTCTCTGCCCTGCGGCTCATAGAGGCGGTATTTCACGCCGGCGGAATCAAGCATGCGCTTTGACGCGACTGTGTCGTCGGTATCGGCATACTTGTCGCTCATATAAATGATCTCTGCAATGCCCTTTTGTATTATCGCCTTTGCGCATTCATTGCACGGGAAAAGCGTCACATAGCAGCGGCTTCCCTTCATTGAGCCTCCGTTATAGTTGAGTATGGCGTTAAGCTCGGCGTGACAGACAAAAGCATACTTTGTGTCAAGCACATCGCCTCTGCGCTCCCACGGATAGTCGTCATCCGAACAGCCGCGCGGCATTCCGTTATATCCGACGGTCATTATCCTGTTTTCGTCGCTGACGATGCAGGCGCCGACCTGCGTTCCGGGATCCTTGCTTCTCATTGCCGACAGAACGGCGATACCCATAAAATACTCGTCCCAGCTTATGTAATCGTTTCTTTTCATTTATCATTCACCTGCTTTATTTGTTAAAGTAGCCGTATAATATTAAATACGGACACATAATTGCTTATGCGTCCGCAAATAAATCATATGGAAATGTCGTGAGCTATCTTATGCAGCTCGAACTCGTAGGACTTCTTTTCATTAAGTGCTTCAAAAATATCCTTGTCGACGACCTTGCCGTCGCAAAGACATACAACGCGGTTGCCTATTCCCTGCTTGAGCAGCTGGACGGCGTGATAGCCCATCTCGCTCGCCATTACGCGGTCGCGCACTGTCGGCGAGCCGCCGCGCTGAACATGGCCGAGAACGGTCGCACGGCTTTCAATGCCGCACTTAGCCTCGATTTCCTTTGCAAGCTCGTCAACGTGTCCGACGCCCTCGGCAACAACGACGATGAAGTGCTTTTTGCCTGACTTCTTTGTATTAAGAATCTTTTCGATAACGTCCTTTTCAAGATCAAACGGAACCTCAGGCACGAGGATAGCGGTAGCACCGACGGCGATACCAGTGTGCAGAGCGATATAGCCGGCGCGTCTGCCCATTACCTCTACGATGGTGCAGCGCTCATGTGACTGCGCCGTGTCGCGCAGGCGGTCGACCATCTCCATAGCGGTGTTCATCGCTGTATCAAAACCGATAGTATACTCGGTCGAAGAAATATCGTTGTCGATAGTGCCGGGGATACCTACGCAGGGGATGCCGCGCTCGGAAAGATCGCGCGCGCCGCGATAGGAACCGTCACCGCCGATAACGACGATACCGTCGATACCGTTTTTACGGCAAGTAGCGATAGCGGTCTGCATACCTTCCTCGGTCTTAAACTCAGGGCAGCGCGCGGTGTAAAGCATGGTACCGCCGCGATGGATAATATCTGAAACGGAACGCAGATTCAGATCGACGATCTCATCGTCAATAAGTCCCGCGTAGCCGCGCATGATTCCCTTGACCGAAAGGCCCTCTGCAAGGCCGGTACGGACAACCGAACGAATAGCCGCGTTCATGCCCGGAGCGTCGCCGCCGCTGGTCAGAACGCCGATAGTTTTAACTGACATAATAATCACCTGATCGTGTTAAAGTTAGTAACAAATAATAAAATTCGCATATTACTATTATAATAATACATTTACAACAAGTGTCAAGAGTTTTCGCCGCGATTGCTCACTTTTTTATATTATTTTGCAACAATTTTACATTATTCAACAACCGCTACATTATTCTCGCCGAGAATGTTTTTCAATTCGTCAAGCATAGGCTCATTTATATCCACCCACATCGACTGAGGAGCAACAAGCCGTTTACCTGTGTCTACACAAACGATTATCAGCCGCGTTCTGCCCTCAAAGAGGTCAAGCACTGCCTTTGCTCTTTCAAATTCGCGGCAGTCGGCTGACGGAACACGCAAATACAGCCCGCTTCGAGATGAAGGCGCCGACGGGCGTGTTGCGTGCGGCGTACCGGCAGACGCGGATATCGGCGCGCGTTTGGCGGACGAAGCCGTACGGTTTAACGCCGGATCATCAGGCAGATAAATGCGCTCAGCAATTATTTCGGGAGCGCGTTCCTCGCGCACCGAGACTTTACCGTCAATGACCAGCACAGCGTCCGATCGTATCAAGCGCACATTTGACGCATATACTTTCGGAAAAAGCATCACACTGATGCTTCCATACATATCCTCGGCAATCAGGAAAGCCATTTGCTGACCCGATTTGGTAGCTTTTTGTTTGACCGATGCAATGCTGACAAGCAGGCGAACCGAACTGCCGTCCTTGTACTCGCTGTCCTCGTCATCATCAAGCACATCGCAAATGTTTACCGCTCCTATTTGACGAGCGCGCTGTTCATACTCCGACATAGGATGACCCGAAAGGTACATTCCTGCCGCCTCGCGCTCCATATTCAGCAAGGTCTTTTCGGGATACTCGGGAAGATCGGGATAAACGTAAGTATCGCTACCTGCATCGGGAGCGGCTTCATAAAAGCCGATCTGTCCCTCGACATTACTGCGGTGCCGTGCGCCGAGCCTGTCCAAAATAGCGTCAAGCGAGTCCATCATTTGACGGCGATTTGCACCCAGTCCGTCAAATGCGCCGCATTTTATCAGACTCTCGACAGCGCGGCGGTTCATATCCTGACCAAAAAGGCGGCTGCAAAAGTCGTACAGGTCGGAAAACGCTCCGTTTTTCTCGCGTTCGGAGATCAGGCGGTCAATAACACCGACGCCGAGATTGCGGACGGCGAGCAAACCGAACCGAATGGATTTATTGCTGACCGAAAATCCCTTTTGCGACTCGTTGACATGGGGTGCAAGCACCGGTATTCCCATGCGATGACACTCGGCGATATTTTCGGCGACCTTTGCCGGTGAATCAAGAAAGCCGGTCAAAAGCGACGCCATGTATTCTCTGCCGTAGCGGCATTTGAGGTAGGCTGTACGGTATGCGACATATGAATAAGCGGCGGCGTGCGATTTGTTAAACGCATACGATGCGAAAGACGACATACTGTCGAATATTTCGTTCGCCGCCTTTTCGGGCACGCCGCGTTTCACCGCACCGTCGCACTCGTCATCACCGTATATGAATGAACGCCGCTCGCGCTCCATCACATCGTGCTTTTTCTTTGACATGGCGCGCCGTACGATATCGGCTCTGCCGAACGAATATCCCGCAAGCTCGCGGAACACCTGCATAACCTGCTCCTGATAAACAAGGCAGCCGTAGGTAACCTTTAGGATAGGCTCGAGTTGAGGCGCGGCATAGGTTATATTACCTGAATGACGGTTTGCGATATACTTAGGTATCGACTCCATCGGGCCGGGACGGTATAGAGACAGCACGGCTATTATATCCTCGATGCCTGTCGGTTTGAGCTGAGTCAGCACCCTTTTCATTCCCGCCGATTCAAACTGGAAAACGCCGTTGGTCTGACCGTCGGAAAACATAGCAAATGTCTTTTTATCGTCAAGCGGTATCTTTTCGATATCAAAATCGGGTTCGCGCCGCTTTATCATCTTGACCGTGTCGTCGATGACCGTAAGGTTACGCAGACCGAGAAAATCCATTTTGAGCAATCCGAGGCGTTCCAAAGTGGTCATTGTAAACTGAGTGACAACCGCATCGTCGTTGGTTGCAAGCGGAACATACTCGTCCACTCGGTCGCGCGTGATAACTACTCCGGCGGCGTGACGGGATGCATGGCGCGGCATTCCCTCCACCTTGCGTGACATATCAATCAACGCGCGGATGGTCGGGTCGCCGTCGTACATCTGCTTCAGCTCCGATGAATCGGCAAGTGCCTTGTCAATGGTCGCGTGCAGCTCGAACGGCACGAGCTTTGCCACGCGGTCGGCGGTGGCATATGGTATCGCCATTGCACGGGCGACGTCGCGTATAGCGGCGCGCGCTTTCAGTGTTCCGAATGTGACGATCTGAGCCACATGATCGGAGCCGTACTTTCGTACGACATAGTCGATGACCTCCTGACGGCGAACGTAGCAGAAGTCGATGTCAAAATCGGGCATGGAAACGCGTTCCGGATTCAAAAAGCGCTCGAAAATAAGATCGTGCTTAATTGGGTCGATGCCTGTAATTCCGACGCAATAGGCGCAAAGACTGCCGGCGCCCGAACCTCTGCCCGGACCTACGGGAATATCGTGCCGTTTTGCATAACTGACAAAATCCTGAACAATGAGATAATAGTCGATATATCCCATGTCGCGTATTACGCCCAGCTCGTATTCAAGCCTATCGAAAAGCGACTTGTCGGGCGTATCGCCGTAAAGCCGGTAAAGGCCGTCATAGCACATTTTTCGGAAATATTCATAGTGATCAACATCACCGATATCGAAAAGCGGCAACTTTGTCTGACCGAAAGTAAACTCAACATTACAGCGTTCGGCGATCCTGCCGGTATTTTCAATTGCATCAGGGCAAGATGAGAACAGCGCCGACATTTCACTGCCCGACTTCAGATAAAACTGATCGGTGCCGAAATCGAGCGGATTATCCTCGTCAACGGTATGGTTGGTGGCTATGCACACCAACACCTTCTGCACCATACTGTCGTTTTTCTCAATGTAATGCACGTCGTTAGTGGCAACAAGCGGAATGCCAGTATCGCGCGACAGGCGTATCAGTTGCGGCAAAATACGCACCTGCTCGTCAATGCCGTGATTTTGAAGTTCGATATAGAAATTATCCCTGCCGAAAACCGAATCGTACCACAGCGCGGTCTCCTTTGCACGCTCGTAATCGCCTGCCGACAGTGTGCGCGGAATTTCGCCTGCCAGACACGCCGACAGCGCGATCAGCCCCTCGTGATACTGCTCAAGCAATTCGTGATCGACACGGGGTTTATTGTAAAAGCCGTCGACGAACGACTTTGACACCAGCTTTATCAAATTCTGATAGCCGGTTTGATTTTCGCACAAAAGAATAAGGTGAGACGACTCGGAATCAAGCCCGTGCACCTTATCGGTATGAGAACGTGCGGCAACATACACCTCGCAGCCGATGATCGGTTTGATGCCTTCGGCACGGCACGCCTCGTAGAAATCCACCGCGCCGTACATAACGCCGTGATCGGTTATCGCAAGCGCGGTCTGACCAAGCTCCTTTGCGGCATGAGCAAGCTTGCCGATACGGCAGGCACCGTCCAGCAGACTGTACTCGGTATGAACATGAAGATGAACGAATTCCATATTACGTCGCTCCTTACAGTTCGTTTGCAAGCTCGACCAACCGCTGCAGCCGATGATTCAATCCTGATCGGCTCATGCCCGACAGCTCGCAAAGCGATTTAAGCGAGGCGTCGGGATTATCGGCACGCAGCGCCGCCGTCTCCCTCAGTGGATCGGGCAATGTATCAAGCACGCCCGAATCTGAGAGTTTTTTAATTGCATTAAGCTGATCAACGGCCGCGTTGACAGTTTTTTTGAGATTTGCATTTTCAAAATTGTTGACGCGGTTCAGCTTGTTTCTCATATCCTTGACCACCTTGATCTCCATGAGAGACAGCGACGAATTGACCGCGCCCGCGACGGTCAGAAAGTCCTCGATTGCCGTACTGTATTTATAGTACACGCAGTACTGGCCGTCGCGTTCCGCCATTTTAGCTCCGTCGATCATGCCCACGAGCAGAGCGAAAAGGTACTGCGCCATGATATGCGACGGGCAGACAAATTCCAGTCGATAGCCTTTGTTCGGGTCGGTGACGATGCCGCAGGAAAGAAATGCGCCGCGTAAAAACGCCGAAACGCAGCAGTCATTTTTAAGCAGTGAATCGCAGGGCCTGTCCCCCGTTTTCATCCGTGCAATTATCGTGGCACGTTCGGATGCATCGGGCACGGTGACTTTATTTACACCTTTGTCGGTCACTGTATGCTCGGCGGTTATTTTGAACCGCTTTTTCAGCAGATAACACAAATGCTCGGCAACATAGTCATACTCGGTATAGAATGATATTTTCTCCTCGCTGAGATGTCGGGCGAAAAACAGCATCCCCGCACATTCCGCCAAAAGACAGCATGACCGAGTTCCTTTTATCCTGCACAGTTCTGCTTTTACGTCTGATGAAAACGACACCGTTACACCTCCTCATTTTTCACTGCATCTATCATAACAGGTTTTTACCCCTATGCTGAGATCGCATATGTTTACCCAAAATGCCCTTACCGAACACGATAAGGGCATTTTTCATAAAGCAAGTTACTTCTTTATATCGCGGTGATTTACCGACACATTGTAGCCGCGATTCTTTAAATGATCATACATTTCACACGCAAAAGTGACCGAACGGTGATGGCCACCGGTACAGCCGAATGCGATAACGAGCTGACTCTTACCCTCGCGTATATACAGCGGAATAAGATAATCTATCATGTCAAACAGTTTATCGCGAAAGCACTGCGCTTCTTCGGATGACATAACATAATCACGAACCTCTTTATCAAGCCCGGTCTTGTCCCTCAGTTCGTTAATATAGAACGGATTAGGCAGGCATTTTACATCAAAGACAAGGTCGGCATAGCTGACTCCGCCGTGCTTTGCTCCGTAGGACATACACAGTATCGACATACCGTCGCGCTTATCCTCTAAAAAGAGGTTGCGTATACGCTCGCGGAGTTGTATCGCCGAGGTGTCGCTCGAGTCGACTGTATAATCGGCAATTTCGCGCAAATGACCGATCACGCTGCGTTCCTTTCGTATAGCGGCAGGGAGCAATCCGCCCGTCTCATCGAGCAGAGGGTGCCTTCTGCGCGTTTCCTTGAACCGATGCGCCAGCACATCGTCCGACGCCTCCAAATAAAGCATGTGAAACGGTATTGAATCTTCGCGCAGCTTTTGTATAGCCCGAACGAGATCGTCGTACATATCGCCGCTGCGTATATCGGTCACGATGGCAATGCGGTCGTGCTTATTCTGCGAATCCATAAGTAGATTTACAAAGGTAGGAAGCAAAAACGCTGGAACATTATCGACACAGTAGAAGCCGATGTCCTCCAAAACATCAACCGCCTGCGATTTTCCCGAACCTGACATTCCCGTAATAAGTACAAGCTCCATTTTAATCAAAATCTCCTGCTATTTTTCGCCGATTACTTTTATTTCGCATTCAAGACGAATGCTCTTTTGCAAAAAGACCTCTTTCTGCACTGCTTCTACCAGCCTCATGACATCGAAGCAGGTTGCCCCGCCGGTATTTATAATAAATCCGGCGTGCTTTTGGCTGACCTGCGCGCCGCCGACGGAAAGTCCCTTTAATCCGCACTCGTCGATAAGTGCGGCGGCGTAACCGCCAACGGGGCGCTTAAAGGTACTGCCTGCCGACGGGTATTCGAGCGGCTGCTTTTCCTTGCGCCGAGACATAAAATCGTCCATTTGAGCGCGAATCTCCGACTGGTTGCCCGAATGCAGCCGCACGGTAGCACTGACTATCACGCATCCGTTATCGTTAAACGCGCTGTGACGATAGCTTAAATCTGCTTGCTCTGCGGTCATGGTTTTAAGCTCGCCGTCAGGCGTGATGTACTCGCATTCGGTAAGAATGTCTTTCATTTCTCCGCCGTATGCTCCTGCGTTCATATAAACCGCACCGCCGACGGTACCGGGTATGCCCCACGCAAATTCAGCGCCTGTCAGAGAATTAACGCACGCAAAATCGCTGAGTTTTGACAGCTTAACTCCGGCTCCGCATTTAATTTCAAACGCATTGAGCAAAGTCATCTCGTTCAGGCAGCCGGTCGTCGAAATTACTACGCCGCGAATTCCTTTATCCGACACGAGCAGATTTGAGCCGTTGCCAACGACATGAAACTCAATTTCGGCACGCTGACAAGCGTTGACCGCAGCGACCAGCCCGTCGACAGTCGACGGCGCGATATATACATCTGCCGGACCGCCGATGCGAAAGCTGGTATGCGCGCTCATAGGCTCATTTTCAGACACGAAACTGCCATGTTCGCGAGCGGTTTCGATCACATTACTATAATCGGTTATCAAAATAACAGCACCTTTACCGTTAGAATTATTTCAGATTGCCGAGCAGCGCCGCACCGATCAGTCCGGCATCTCCGCCGAGTTCGGCAACTACTACTTTTGTGAAATTGCGCTTATCCGTACCGTACGTCTCCTGCTCGACATATTCGCGCAGAGGCTTCATCAGATATTCCTTTTCGTTACAAATGCCGCCGCCGATGCAAAGCACCTCAGGACGGATAATATTGATGATATTTACAACGCCGCAGGCGATGTAGTAAATATAACGGTCGACTACTTCCTTACCGTACTTATCGCCCATACGCATAGCGTCCCACGCGGTGCGTCCGTTGACTTCGTCAATATTGCCGTTCACTAGCTCCCACATTTTCGAGTCCTTATGAGCCTCCATAGCGCGCTTGGTCTGACGAATGCAGGCGGTTGCGGAAGCATAGGCTTCCCAGCAGCCGTTTCTGCCGCATCCGCACGGTTCGCCGTCAATATCTATTACGATATGACCCAGCTCACCGCCGGCGCAGTTGAGTCCGTTAAGCATTTTGCCGTCGATGATGACTCCCCCTCCGACACCGGTGCCGAGAGTAATGGCAACAAAGCTGGAGGTTCCTTTTCCTGCGCCGGCAAGCATTTCGCCGTAAGCGGCCGCATTAGCATCGTTTTCGACATAGCAGTCGATACCCAGGCGCTCCTTCATCATTTTCGACAGTTCAAGGTCATGAAAGCCGAGATTGCATGAATACTCGACCGTTCCCTTATATTTATTTACAAGTCCCGGTGAGCCCACACCCACCCATTCAATATCACTGATTTTAAGGCCTGCCGACTCAACAGCCTGTTTTGCTACAAGTGCCATATCATCGACTATTTCAACGGACGGGCGCGGCAAATTTGTCTTTGTCTTTGCCTTTGCAATAATGTTGTAGTCCTCGTCAACAACACCTGCAACAATGTTCGTTCCGCCCAGATCAATTCCAAGATAGTACATTTCTATTCCTCCGAAAATTAAATTATCAATTTATTATCAATATATTGCAAAATCATCCTGTGCCGGCGTGCCGGTATCTGTACCGTCATCCATTCCAAGGCGCTTCAACAGTTCCTTTGCGGCATTGTAGCCCATTTTCTTCTGGCGATTGTTCATTGCTGCAACCTCCAGAATAATTGCGAGGTTTCGTCCGGGGCGAACCGGAACGGTCACCTGCGGCACCTTTATACCGAGTATTTCCGCTTCCTCATTATCAAGTCCCATGCGGTCGTAAACCTTATCCTTGTTCCACACTTCGAGGTTTATAACCATATCTATTTTTTCCGACTGCTTTACAGCGCCCATACCGAAAATGCGGCGTGCATTAATAATACCTATGCCGCGAAGCTCGATAAAATGGCGAATATTTTCGGGCGGCGTGCCGACCAAAGTCTTGTTTGACACGCGGCGTATTTCGACTGCGTCATCAGCAATCAAACGGTGTCCGCGCTTAATAAGTTCAATCGCAGTCTCGCTCTTTCCTACACCGCTTTCGCCGACGATGAGCATTCCTTCGCCGTACACCTCAACAAGCACGCCGTGGCGAGTAATTCGCGGCGCAAGTTCAACATTGAGCAAAGCGATAAGCGCAGCCATAAATGACGATGTGCCGTCCTGTGTTCGGAGAACCGGAACACCGTACTTTTCAGCAGTGTGGAGCATATGCTCGGACACGCCCAAACCTCGCGTTATAATGACCGCCGGCGGCTTTTGCGACATAAGGCGTTCAATTCGCGTCTCGGCGTCAACAAATGTTTTCAGAAAGCTATCCTCATTCTTTCCGATAATCTGTATGCGATCTTTATCAAAATAGTCGTAAAACCCGCTGAGCTGAAGTCCGGGACGGTTAAGATCGGCGGTAGCTACCACACAATCATCCAGATTGTCGGGAACATATAACAGTTCAAGTGAAAACTCCTTTATTATTCGTTGGAGAGGCACCGAATAGTTGCCTGCCATAAATACACACCTCGGAATTTATAATTGTTAAAATAAGACATACTAATTGATTATATTATACAACAAAAGAACAAAAAAGTAAAACATTTTTACAATATTATATTGTCCTGAAAATTCATCATTAGATTTGACAATAAATACGAAGTGAAATATAATTAAAATAATTACTGAAATATGATAAAAAAAGTATCAACTAATAACAAATCATGGATGTGTTTAAATTGAAACTGAAGGTAGGATTGCTTAATGATTCTTTCCCTCCTCTCATTGACGGCGTAGCAAACGCTACAAAGGCATATGCACAGATTATTCAGGACAAGTACGGCAAAGCCGTTGTTATTACTCCAAAGTATCCTCATGTCAAAGACGACTACAATTTTCGCGTTTACCAATATCATTCGGTGCCGAGCGACAGATTGATCGGATATCGAGCCGGTGATCCTTTTTTGCCGAAGGCGGTAAGCGATTTACGCAATGAAAAAATGGATCTGCTGCACGTCCACTGTCCGTTTGCGTCAGCAATTATGGCTCGAGTGCTCTGTTCATCGAAAAAGAGCCGTGTCCCAATCGTATTTACCTATCACACTAAATTCGAATCGGATATTAAAGCTCGCGTCAAATCAAAACCGTTGCAAAAAATTGCTCACCGCTTTGTTTTGAACAACATTAATCATATGGATGAAGTTTGGGCAGTATCCGAAAACGCCGCAAAAGACCTTGTTGAATTCGGATACAAAGGGAAATACCGCGTTATGCGTAACGGCACCGACTATGAAAAGAGGCGGGCTTCTGATGACGCGCTTGCGGAAATCGACCGCATATTCCGCCTGAAGGACGATGAGCTTGTTTTTCTCTTTGTCGGACGAATGATGTGGTATAAAAATCTTGCGCTCATCATTGACTCGCTTAGGCGAGTGAAAATGAGCGGAATTAAATTCAGAATGTTTTTTATCGGAGACGGCAGAGACCGCCCTGCAGTGGAAAAATACGCCGAAGAACGCGGAATCAAGGACAATGTTGTGTTTGTCGGCGCAATATATGACCGTGAACGGCTGCGTGCGTTTTACAGCCGCGCCGACCTGTTCCTTTTTCCGTCAACATACGACACCTGCGGACTGGTTGTTATGGAAGCCGCTGCATGCAACTGCCCGAGTCTCCTCATTCGTGACAGCTGCGCCGCAGAAATCGTTGAGGACGGTGTTTCGGGATTCTTATGCGAAGAAAATGCAAAATCCTGCGCTGCTGCCATCATCCATGCGGTTGCCGATCGGAAAAAGCTGAAAAATATAGGTGTCGCTGCTTCGGAAAAAGTATATTACTCATGGGACGATGCAGTCGAAAAGGCATACAAGCGATACGAGGAAATAGTAGCGGAATTTCAAGCAAAATGAAAACTCAAGCTTTTCAAGCTGCTGTTTACGTTTTGCTTCTCTCACAATGGTTAATATAATTAAACAAAAACATCCTATATGATTCACCCGACGGTGTACACCGCGTCGTTTTATCATATAGAATGTTTTTGTTAAAATATCAAATCAAATACATAACTATTATTAAATAGTCGAAAACAGAAAGTCGCCCTGCAAACTGTAAACAGCTTGCAGGGCGACAATGCTATTCTTCATTTTGCTTTAACCTATACGGTCAAAACGACTTTCCATTATCTGACGGTTAAATTAAAGATCGGAGACGCCGATGAGATACGATTGAAGAGCGAGCAAATCGGCAGAGTCGATAACTTTGTCTGCATTGATATCGCAACGGTCAGCATCAACCACTTTCGCAATATCGAGAATGTGCATCTCAAGCAAGAGCAAATCAACACTGTTAACCTTGTAATCGTTATTGATGTCGCCTGCAAGAGTTGAAACATAGTCATACTTCTCATCATCAATGTGGATGCCTTTAAGTGTCTTTTCAGCGTTGATGAGGTAACGAATTTCGTGAACCTCGTCAATATCGTATGAATTAAGCTCAGCATACGCAGCATTTGCCGATTCGACAATGTAACGGTCATCTTCGGTAATCTTGCTGTATTCCTTAGGAATAGAAGCAATCATGAGACGAACATTCATAGCTACATTAAACAGCTTATCGTACTCGTATGTCGGGCGTTCCTTAACAACACAACGTGCCAAAAGTATACCGTTATTGGTATTATAGTAATTCAATTCACCGACAGAGGCGTTTCTGGTAGCTCCGTTCGAGAGCGGCTGGAAACTACTGCCCCACCAGTTACCGCCAGCATTGGTTGTTACGTTGTAACATGTGCCGGTGCCTTTGCTGGACTTTATAGAGCCGTCATCGTTGTACTCGATATCGTACAAGCAGTTTGACCAATACACGCCGGGTTTAACAGTATCGCCTTCATAAATATCAACGGTAGTATCATCCTCACCGAAATAGTAACCGTCGGCATTCGGCAATACACCGCCGTTATAAGATTCGCCGAGCTGCTTAAGAGAAACGATCTTCGGAGAGATCAAAGTATTATTTGCAGCTTCCAGTTTTACGAGAGTCGCAGCATCGTCCATAAGCTTGTTTGTGTTGACGACAAGGCGTTGCTCGGCAGTGCAAAGGAGTGAATAAGCACCGACTGCTTTAAATACCGCATCGTCATTTGCCATAGTAACAGTATCGGGCAGAGCCTTGATCATCGAATTGACCAAACGGTAGTTGACTTGTTTTCTGAGACTCTTGACGGTTTCTTCCGCTGCTGTAAGCACTGCGTAGTCGGCAACAAGAGTCTTGCCCTGTGCAGTCAACTTTTCATACGAGCCACGGGCATCCTTAACAGCAGGATAATTCTTATATGTGATCTCGCCCATAGCAAGTATCTCTTCGTTTACGATATTGGCAGCATCCGTATCCGCCTTGAGAATCTCAAGACGAACAATCTCTGCTTCGGCTGCGACGAGGTTGTCGTAATCAACTACTAACTGCTTCTGAGAGTCTGTAAGAGCATCATACTGTTCACGGTAGGAAACTATGGTTATTTTATCTTTCAGTTTGAGCTTAGAAACATCCACAGCCGCAATAAGTCCGTTAAGATGCTCGGCCTCAATTTCCAAAGCGCGAGCCTCAAGCGCAACAAGGTTTTCATAATTAGTTACCTTTGACTTTTCGCTTTCGCTGAGGGCATCATACCAGTTTCTGAGTGAAGTCACGTTGGCAATATCATTGTAAGTAAGGCCGTCGACAGTGATTGCACCGATCAGAGAATTAACCGATGCGCCGTCAATGTTCGCCTTAATATTCATAGAATTGGTATACATACCGTTTGACCAAACCGAACTTCTCTTATACACCATAACAGCGGGACGAACGGCGGTAAAATCATAATTTGTGTCAAAATCCGCAGCGTCTACGCTAAGGAAAAGTTTATTTTCACAATAGCATTCCAAATTGCCGCTATCAAACTTAATAACAAAGGATTTTGTGTTTATGCCGATATCATCCGATTCTCCAAGAAGCTTATCAGACGCGGTATTGTAGGAGATCGCAGTGCCCCCGAGCGTCAGTATGTCGGCACCGTAATAAACACGGGCAACACCATGATTATCATTAGTACCGGAGCCATATGAAAAATAAGCAATTGTAAGATCGCCGAACTCGAACACCAAACGGTTATTGGAATTGGGGTTCTGGTTATCGCAGTTTGTATTGAATGCAATCTCAAATTTATCGCCGAGATTGTACACTACCTTTGAACGAATAATGTACGGACCGGCGCCTTTTATTTGATTAGTCTTGATTTCGCCGTCATCGGTAACAGTCGTTTCAACATAATCGTTGCCGAAACGATCAGCAATGATATTAGCCGTATCGCCGCTCCAATAATAACTCGAATAACCCGATGAAGCAAGGACAGTCAGTCCTTCAGTATCAATTGCAGCACTTGCCGATGCCACACCTGTTGTTGCAACGAGCAACGCAAGGACCAATGAAATAATACGCTTACTCATTTAACTGCATCTCCTTTGCATATATATATAGATAATAGCACGAAAGCATAAAATATGCAATAAAAAATGCACAAAATGGCGATATTATTGTTCTGGCAGGAAAAGGACATGAAGATTATCAGGAAATAAAAGGTGTAAAATATCCTATGGATGAGAGAGTTCTTATAAAAGAAGTTGTTAAAGAACTTGAATCAGAAGGCTGGAAAAGATAAAGCTGCAAAAATATGTGAAAGGGTGTGACGGATGTACGCAAATATTATTGTTGATATTTCACATGAACAATTAGATAAAACATTTCAATATCATGTACCCGATGCATTGCTTTCGCAGATAGATACAGGAGTTATGGTTAATATTCCGTTTGGAAGGGGAAATCGTATTATAACAGGCTATGTTATAGAACTTACATCGAAAGCAGAGTTTGATGAAGAAAGAATAAAAGACATAGACAGTGTCGTTCCTAATCGTGTAAAAGCTGTTGAAGATATGATAAAGCTTGCAGCATGGCTTAAACATAATTACGGCGGAACTATGAATCAGGCTTTAAAAACAGTAATTCCTGTCAAAGAAAAAATCAGGCAGAAAGAAAAAAAGCATATAAAGCTTAATGTTACAAAAGAAGAAGCAAAAGAATTTATAAAAAATGCGAAGAGAAAATCACCGTCAAAGGAGAAACTCATAGAGTATCTTTCTGATAGAGAAGAAGCAGATATGGATGTGCTGAAAAATGAAACAGGCATATCGCCTTCGACAATAAAATCGTTGGAA
>OIXH01001840.1_pt1 | contig 22616 bp, 16 predicted proteins | sample 1587741 | NCBI WGS metagenome assembly OIXH01 (sample SAMEA3888916, study PRJEB22519) | human gut metagenome | biome: human gut; feature: human-associated habitat; material: faeces | place: Denmark | collected 2011 | reverse complement strand
CCGCCGTTTTGTTTTTAGATGTGTCCTTTACTGTTTGAAGACCTTGTCCAGCCCCTTCTGGGCACTGCTCTTATTGCTTCTCATGAAGGAGGAGAAATTCTTCTTCGGGGACTCGCAGATCATGGGGAGCATATACACCAGGTTATCCATGCTGCCACTGCAGTTGCAGCAGACCAGCCCGATATCGCTGACCAGCGATTTCCAGATGATATCCAGCATATCCGCGTCCTCCTGCGCCTCGGAGACCTTGGCGCCCAGCTGAAGCTCGTAGTATGCGGTCTTGACTGTGCCGGTGTAGTAGCCCAACAGCTCCAGCACCTCGCCTACCATCTGGGGATTGCCCGCCTTGTTGACGGAGGCCGGAACGCCCATCAGACCGTTCCAGTTGAGCGAGCGGTAATTCTCCTGCTTCTCGTCAAACTTGGGGTAGGGAAGCACGCCGAAGCGGATTTTCTCGGTGGCAAGACTGATAAGTCCTGTCGTGGAGTACAGCTGGAACAGCGAGTGACCTTCGGCAAACTTCAGCGCGGTATAGTTCACAGAGGGCCACATATAGGAGTAGTTTGCCTTGTACATGGTGGTCACCTTGTCGATGAGTGAGAGCATCTTCTCGGTGTTGTCCTCATAGGCAACGTAGTAGCGTCCGGTATCCTCGTCCCTGTCCACGATTTTCATGTCGCAGGAGGTGATGAACGTGATGAGCGGCACCCAGCCCCAGCCGGAAATGCCGTAGTAATCATCCACCGTCCACTTGCCGTCTCCGTTATCCTCCGAAACGGCGGATGCCAGCGAGAACAGCTTATCCACCGTCCACTTTTTGTTGTTGACCAGTGCATAGGGGTCTTCCAAACGGTAGTTCTGCAGCATATCCTTATTGAAGACCACGCAGTGCGTGCTGGAGAGGCAGAAGTCGCTGTAGCCCAGCAGGTACCTGTCATCGACCTTCAGGCTTTCCATCAGGTTGCGGTTCCAGTAGGGCGCATCCAGATTGACGGAGGGCAGGTCGGTGAAGTTCATCAGACTGTTGGAGGTGACAAGATCGGTGACGCCCTGGTAGACGTGCGTGAGCACCAGCTGGTAGGCATCGTCGCCGGTTTGCACCGTGTTTGCGATCTTGCCGGAGTAGGATATCCAGTCCCCTGCGTCTGCAAACTCGCATTCCACGCCCAGCTGCTCCTTGACAAGCACGCCGCGCTCGTACACGGCTTCGTCTAAGCTGTTGCCGTCCCGCTTCTTGTCCTCGTCGAGGATAAGGAGGTCCTGGTTGAATCCGATGGCGACAACGTTGAAGGTGGTATTGTAGTTCTTTTTGGCAATGTCGGGTACGTACTCGGTGCTTGTTTCCCCGGCAGTGCCGTTCTGCCCGGAGGCGGTTTCCGTGGCGGGGGCGTCCTCTTTTGCGCATCCTGCCAGGATTGAAACGGAGCTGAGCAGCATCAGGCAGGCGAGGAGCATGGCGATCAGGTGCGGTAGACGGTTTTTCATGGCGTGGTTCCTTTCTGTAAATTACGGTTGTCTCCATTATAGCAGATATCTTGTAAAAAGTAAATAGATAATCCGAAAAAAGTTTGTCTGTTTCGTCAGTTTTGATTGCGTCCGGTGATGCGGAGACCTCCTCTCCCCCGAAAAAAGCAGTAAACCCGCTTGACAATGCCGCCCGGCTGTGCTATAATGCGAAGGTTTTTAAGGCTGATCGGCACTTCCTTTATATTATGTTTGCCCGAAAGGATACGGTATCATGAATATCCGCACTTCATACAGGCATACGCTGTATGCCAGCTACCTGGGTTATGTCACGCAGGCGGTCGTGAATAACTTTGTCCCCCTCCTGCTGCTCACCTTCCAGAGCACGTGGGGTATCTCGCTGTCCCGCCTGGCAACACTGGTGTCCGTGAATTTCGGCATCCAACTGCTGGTTGACCTGGCGGGTGCCCGCTTCGTAGACCGCATCGGCTACCGCCCCTGCATCGTTACGGCACACATTATGGCTGGTGTCGGACTGATATGTCTCGGCATCCTGCCCTTCTGCCTGCCCGATCCGTTTGTCGGGATCCTGCTGTCCATCATGCTGTACGCGATCGGAGGCGGTCTGACGGAGGTGCTCATCAGCCCCATCGTGGAGGCGTGCCCGACCGACCATAAGGACGCGGCAATGAGCCTGCTTCACTCCTTTTACTGCTGGGGGCACGTGTTCGTCATTCTGGTATCGACCGCCTATTTTGCCTTGTTCGGCATAGAGAACTGGCGGTATATGTCGTTTGCCTGGGCGGCACTGCCGCTGCTCAATGCGGTATACTTTTCGCTTGTCCCCCTGAGGCGGCTGGACGAGGCGGAGGGCACCGCGCCGATGACCATCCGGCAGCTGCTCTGCCGCCCCGTTTTCTGGCTGTTCGTGGTGCTGATGCTGTGTGCGGGAGCCAGCGAGCAGGCGATGAGCCAGTGGTCATCCGCCTTTGCCGAGCAGGGACTGAGTACGTTTGGCTCGCTCAGCGCGGCTACCCGCAAGACGCTCTCGGATCTGGCAGGTCCCTGCCTGTTCGCCCTGCTCATGGGAACGGCGCGGGTCGTGTCCGCCCGCCTTTCGCACCGGCACGATATGCGCCGGATGATGCTGGTCTGCTGCGTCACCTGCATGGGCAGTTACCTGCTTGCCGCGCTTGCCCCCTCGCCGCTTGCCGCACTGGCTGGCTGCGGACTGTGCGGGCTGTCGGTGGGCATCATGTGGCCCGGGACCTTCAGTCTGTCCACCCGTGCGTGCCCCGGCGGCGGGACCGCAATGTTTGCTTTGCTGGCGTTGGCAGGGGATTTCGGCTGTACCGCCGGACCGTGGCTGGTGGGCAGAATGGCGGGGGATACCGTCCGGTCCGGACTGCTTCCGGCGCTGGTGTTCCCGGCACTGCTGTTCGCCGGGCTGTTGGCTTGCCGCACCCGACGTCAGGGCGTCGCGGTGAAGAGGTGAGCGCGTGACGGCTGTTCTTGCCATCTTTCTGCTGAGCTGTGGCGGACTGCTCCTGCTGGTGTTCTGTAAACCGGCGGTGTCCGTGCGGGGCAGACGGGTGAGCATTTTCTGGACGGCGCCGCTGGCGGGGGCGCTGTGCATGATTCTGACCGGGCAGATCAGCCCCGGCGAAGTAGCCGAGGGGCTGACCGGCGCGGGCGAGGTCAATCCGCTCAAGATACTGGTGCTGTTCTTCTCCATGACCATGATGTCGGTGTATCTTGACGAGCTGGGCTTTTTCCGCCTGCTGGCAGTCCGCATCCTGCGGCGTGCCGGCGGGAGTCAGCGGATGCTGTTCTTTTTGCTGTATGGGCTGGTGTCGGTGCTGACCGTGTTTACCTCCAACGACATCATCGTGCTGACCTTTACGCCCTTTATCTGTCATTTTGCCGCCAGCGCGCGGATCGACCCGGTTCCGTACCTGGTTTCGGAGTTTGTCGCCGCCAACACATGGAGCATGGCGTTGATTATCGGCAACCCGACCAACATATACCTGATGAGCGGCGCGGGCATATCCTTCTGGCAGTATACGCTGCGGATGCTTCTGCCGACGGGGTTGGCAGGAGCCGTGTCCTGCGGCGTCCTGTACCTGCTGTTCCGGCGGCGGTTGCGCGCCCCGCTGGACGCACGGGAAGAGTCGCTCCCGCGCATAGATCGTCCGACCGAGATCATCGGGCTGTGCCATCTGGGCGGGTGCATTCTTCTTTTGTCTGTTTCGTCCTTCCTGAATCTGCCCATGTGGCTGATTACCTGCTGCTTTTTCGGCAGTCTTGTGCTGTTCACCATGGGCATCGGCTTTTTCCGTCACCGCGCGCCCTATCTGATCGGGCGTTGCTTTGTGCGTGCGCCGTGGGATCTTGCTCCCTTCGTGCTTTCCATGTTCGTGCTGGTTCTGGCGCTGGAGAAGCACGGTGTGACGGCGGCATTGGGGGACGTCCTGACATCCCCGCGCACGGTGGCAGGAACGCTTCTGAGCTTTGGCGGCTCCTCGTTTCTGGCGGCGAATCTGGTCAACAACATTCCGATGAGTGTGCTGTACCGCTCGGTTATTTCGGCGTTGCCCGCCGGGATGGGGAACGGGACAGCCGCACTGTACGCGGCGGTGGTCGGTTCCAATCTGGGCGCCTTTTTCACGCCTATGGGAGCGCTTGCCGGCATCATGTGGACCGGTCAGCTCCGCGACCACGGCGTACCGTTCTCCTTTGGCTCGTTTGTCCGCTACGGCGCCGCCGTGGCGATCCCGGCGCTGACGGCAGCCCTGCTGGGGCTTTGGATTGTGCTGTGAGTTCCCGCGGGGCGAGCGGTGCGCTTTTCCGGTGGGGGCATGCTTCTTTATGCCCCCTTGACAACCGCCCCGCTTTGTGATACCATGTAGCAGACCTCTCCGACACGGAATACAGGCAGGAAAGGCGTTCCGCAGAAGGAACGATATTGAAAGTATGCAGTCAAATACAGCCAGAAAAAAGCTCTTGTTTATCGGCACCGGCGGCACTATCGCTTCGGAACTGTCCGAAGGCGCACTCTCCCCGGCGCTGGGAGCGGAGCAGCTGCTCCGTCTTGTCCCGGACGTGTCGCGTATGTGCGATGCGGACGCGGTGCAGCTGTTTGAACTGGACAGCACGGATATCATGCCGGAACATTGGATCCGCATCGCGGACGAAATCATCCGGCGGTATGATGACTATGACGGCTTTGTCATCGCGCACGGTACCGATACCATGGCCTATACCGCTTCGGCGCTGTCCTACCTGATCCAGAACAGCCGCAAGCCGATTGTGCTGACCGGCGCACAGAAGCCGATCGGCTTTGAAACGACCGATTCCAAGCAGAACCTGTCCGACAGCTTCCTGTGCGCCGCATCGGGAATGGCGGGGGTGCTGGTGGTCTTTGGCGGGCAGGTTCTGCTCGGGACCCGTGCACGCAAAACGCGCAGCAAGAGCTTTTCCGCCTTCTCCAGCCCGAATTATCCGCCGCTGGCAACGGTTCAGAACGGACGCATGGCGCTGTATTTTGATCCGACCGAGGGGGAGACGCACTTCTGCCGGTCGCTGGATCCCTCGGTGGGGCTTCTCAAGCTGACACCCGGCACGGACACGGAACTGCTGCACTTCATGCTGGGGCGCTACCGGGCATTGGTGATTGAGTCCTTCGGCGTTGGCGGGCTGCCCGATCGCGGCGGCGCCTTTCGGGCGGAGATACAGCGCGCGACGGCTGCCGGCAGGCTGGTTGCGCTGACTACGCAGGTACAGAGCGAGGGAACCGACCTGTCTGTTTACAGCGTCGGGAGCGGGCTGACGGACATGGGCGTTCTTGAGGCATTCGACATGACGCCGGAGGCGTGCTTTACCAAGCTCATGTGGATACTGGCAGAATCAGACGATCCTGCCGTTCGCCGCCGGCTGTTTTACACGCCGGTCTGTCACGATATACTGCCGCCGGCGGATGCGGCGACTTTGACCGCCTGCCCGCCCCGCTTTTAGAAAACGCCGAATAAAAAAGCGAAAGGAAGTGCCCCCATGCGCGCATTTACACCCATCCTGACCGCCCGGCAGATGCGCCGGTGCGATGCGTATACCATCCGGGAAACAGGCGTTCCCTCCCATATTCTGATGGAGCGCGCGGCGGCGGCACTGGTGCGTTGCATAGACAGTCGCCCGGCGCTGTTTCCGGCAGGGCAGGTGCTGATTCTGTGCGGAGGCGGCAACAACGGCGGGGACGGCTTTGCCGCCGCGCGAAGGCTTGCGACCGGGCAGGACTGCACGGCACGTCCGGTTGCGGTGCTGTACCTGGGGCAACCGGGTGTGGACGGCACGCCGGATCCGACCCGCATGAGCGGGGAATGCGCCCGGCAGTACGCGCTTGCGACAGCGGCAGGCGTCCCGGTCTGTACGCCCGAGGCGCTGGATCGCCTTCTCCCGGTCAGCACCGCCGTGCTGGATGCGGTGTTCGGCATCGGACTTGACCGCGCGGCGGAAGGTGCTGCCGCCGATGTGTTCCGCGCGGTCAATGCCGCCGGATTGCCCGTGCTGGCAGCGGATATTCCGTCCGGCGTCATGGCAGACACGGGGGCAGTGCCGGGTGATGCAATCCGGGCTGCGGTGACCGTGACCATGCAGGCGCTCAAGCCGGGACTGCTGCTGTACCCGGGCGCCGATCTGTGCGGAGAGGTGCTGGTTGCCGATCTCGGCATTGCCACCGCGCAGGAGGAAACTCCGTGGGCGCGTCTCGCAGACGGCGAGCTGCTGCGCACTGTACTGCCCCCCCGGCAACGCCGCACCAATAAGGGCAGCTACGGCAGATTGGCGCTGGTTTGCGGCTCGACGGGAATGGCGGGTGCGGCGTTGCTGTCGGCGTCGGCGGCACTGCGTACCGGAGCGGGACTGGCGCATATCGTGACGCCGGAAGGCAACCGCGCCGTCCTGCAGGCAGCCCTGCCGGAGGCGATTCTGACGCCGTACTGCGCAGATCCGCCCGCCCTGCCGCACGCCGACGGGTATGTCGTAGGCTGTGGGCTGGGCACTTCGGCGTCCGCGTGCCGGGTACTGGAGGCGGTTCTGCAAGCGGCGGAAGCGTCCGCGCCGGTGCCTTGCCCCGCCGTGCTGGATGCGGATGCGCTCAATCTGCTTGCCGCGCATCCGCAGCTGTGGGACGCACCGATGCTCCGCAATCCGAACCGCGCCGTTGTGCTTACCCCGCATCCGGCGGAGATGGCACGTCTGACCGGGCTGTCCGTATCCGCGGTACTCGCGGATCTGCCGGGCATCGCGGCTGATTTTGCAAGGCTGCACGGTGTGACGGTCGTCCTCAAGGATGCACACACGGTGATTGCCGGACCGGACGGGGCGATATGGCTCTCGGTCGCGGGCAACGCAGGCATGGCGCGGGGCGGATCCGGTGATCTGCTGGCGGGCGTCATCGGCTCCCTGCTGGTGCAGGCGCGCGATCGCTTGCGGGACGGAAGTCTGTCGGTTGCCGCGGTCGCCGCCGCCGGCGTGTATCTGCATGGGGCGGCGGGCGACCGATGCGCGGCTGTACGGGGTGAGTACGGGATGCTTCCCTCGGACATTCTGCCCGCGCTCTCCGACGTAACGCGCGGGTTGTCGGACAGCAGAACGGTGCTGGGGAGCATATAAGGGCGCCGCTGATTGATTCGGCGGAACCGGAGCAGGGAAGCGAACCATGCGCCCGGCGGGGGCTTGTCCCTTCTACCGCCGGGCGGCTTTTGCTGTCCCGGTACCCGCGTGTGACCTGCCGTCCGCGGTTACCGGAAACGGCGGGGAAGGCTGACACAGCAGGCAGGAAAGCCCTCAGGGTTCAGACCGCCGTCCCCGCCGGAGCAACCCGAGGCGATTTCCCTGCATATTCACCAAAACCGCCTTGACAAGCGAGGCAATTTCATGTATAATAAGCCGTGTATTTGCAATACTGGTGGCGCGCAGAAGCCGCGCCGGAGAGGATATGCCATGGATATGAAAATAAAGCGGAATATACTGCTCAACCCCGGACCCTCCACCACGACCGACACGGTCAAGCTGGCGCAGGTGGTGCCGGATATCTGCCCGCGCGAGCGCGAGTTTGCCGATGTGATGGCGGATTTCCGCCGTGATCTGCTCCGGGTTGTTCACGCCGATCCGGACGTGTACACCGCCGTGCTGTTCTGCGGCTCCGGAACGCTCAATATCGACGTCTGCCTCAACTCCCTCCTGCCTGCGGGCGGCAAGGTGCTGGTGGTCAACAACGGCGCTTACAGTACCCGCGCAGTGGAGATCTGCCAGTTCTACGGACTGCCGCACATTGATCTGTCCTTCCCGATTGATGAACTTCCCGACCTTGACCGGGTGGAACAGGTACTGCGTGAGAATCCGGACATCGCACTGGTGCATACTACACATAACGAGACGGGGACCGGCATCCTGAACCCCATCCGTGAGATCGGCGCTCTGGCGCATCGCTACGGGGCGGTGTTCACGGTGGATACTACCTCCACGCTCGCCATGCGCCCCATCGACGTGCAGGCGGATAACATTGATTTCTGCATGGCGTCGGCGCAGAAGGGACTGATGGCGATGACAGGGCTTTCTTTTGTCATCGGACGGCGGGACGTCATCGAGGCGAGCCGCGACTATCCCCGCCGTTCCTACTACTGCAATCTCTGGTTGCAGTATGACTTCTTTGAGCGCACCGGGCAGATGCACTTCACCCCGCCCGTGCAGACGGTTTACGCCGCCGTGCAGGGACTGAAGGAGTATTTCGCCGAGGGCGAGCAGGCAAAGTGGGCGCGCCACACGCGGGTGTTTGAAGCCATTCATGAGGGATTGGACAGGCTGGGCTTCCGGGATGTCATCCGCCGGGAATGGCAGGCGGGGCTTGTGGTGTCTGCCATTTATCCGGACGATCCCAACTGGGACTTTGAAAAGGTTCACGACTACTGCTATGAGCGTGGCTTTACCATCTACCCCGGCAAAATCTCCACAACCAATACCTTCCGGCTGTGCGCGCTGGGCGCCATCGACGAGGCGGATATCCGGGACTTTTTCGCCGTGTTTACCGACGCACTGCGCGTGACCGGTGTCCGCATCCCGGTCATGTACCGGGACTGATCCACAAACGGAGAATCCGAAGGGCACCGCGCGAAAGCCCGGCGGATATTCGGAAACTCCGCCAAAAGACAAGGAGCATCAAATTATGAAAACCATTTACACCTGCTTCTGCACGGATGTCATCCACGAGGGGCACCTGCATATCATAGAGGAGGCGCACAAATACGGCGCCGTTATCGTGGGTGCGCTGAGTGACCGCGCACTGATCCGCTGTATGCGGTTTCCGACCATCCCGTTTGAGGAGCGCGTCCGGCTGTATGAAGGTCTTGACGGCGTGGATCGCGTGGTGGTGCAGGACGATATGCTGTATGACGATATACTTGCCGAACTGAAGCCGGATTATGTTATCCACGGCGACAACTGGCGCACGGGACCCGAAGCCGTGCTCCGCGAGAGCGCGATCCGGGCGCTGGCGCAGTACGGCGGTGAGCTGATCGAGGCGCCCTATACGGTCAACGAGGAGGTGCGCAAGATCGACCTGCGGCTCAAGGAAAAACTCGCCATGCCGGAATTCCGGCGGCGGCGCCTGCGTCAGCTGGTCGAAATGTGCCCTATCGTCAAGACCATCGAGGCGCACAACGGACTGACTGGGCTGATTGCGGAAAAGACCGTGGTCGAGACGGACGGCAAGCTGGATCAGTTTGACGCCATGTGGGTGTCCTCGCTGTGTGACAGCACTGCCAAGGGCAAGCCGGACATTGAACTGGTGGATATGTCCTCCCGCATCCAGACGCTGAACGATATCATGGAGGTGACGACCAAGCCGATCATTCTGGACGGCGACACGGGCGGCATGATCGAGCATTTCGTGTATAACGTGCGGACGCTGGAGCGGCTGGGCGTTTCGGCTGTCATCATCGAGGACAAGACGGGACTTAAGAAAAACTCCCTGTTCGGCACGGAGGTAGAGCAGACGCAGGACAGCGTGGAGCATTTCTGCGCGAAGATCACGGCGGGCAAGCGTGCCCAGCTGACGGACGATTTCATGATTATCGCGCGCATTGAGAGCCTGATTCTGGAGCGGGGCATGGAGGATGCGCTGACACGCGCGTTCGCGTACGTGGAGGCAGGTGCAGACGGCATCATGATCCACAGCCGCCGGAAGGATCCGACGGAGATATTCACGTTCTGCGATACGTTCCGGCAGAAGGATCCGGCTACGCCCATCGTGGTTGTGCCGACCTCCTTCAACAGCGTGACGGAGGAGGAGCTGGCGCGGCACGGCGTGAACATCGTGATCTATGCCAATCAGCTCACGCGCAGTGCGTTCCCTGCCATGCAAAGCACGGCGACGGACATTCTGCGCTACCATCGCGCGCAGGAAGTGGATGCGCGGCTGATGCCCATCAAGCAGATCATTTCGCTGATCGACGAGCTGTAAGGAGGCGCACCGTGAAACCGGATTTTCTCAGATCGTTTGAATTTTTCACCGGCGTGCCGGACTCCCTGCTGGCGCCGCTGTGTACGTGGCTGATGCAGGAGTACGGGCTGGGGAAGGATCACATCATTGCCGCCAACGAGGGAAACTGCGTGGCGTTGGCGGCTGGCTACCACCTTGCTACCGGCAAGGTGCCGGTCGTATATATGCAGAACAGCGGCATCGGGAATATCGTGAACCCGGTTGCCTCCCTGCTCAACGGCAAGGTGTACGGCATCCCGTGCCTGTTTGTCGTGGGTTGGCGCGGGGAACCGGGCGTTCATGACGAGCCGCAGCACATCTTCCAGGGGGAGGTGACCGTCCGCCTGCTGGAGGATATGGATATACGCACCTTCGTTATCGGCAAGGAGACGACCGAGGACGAAGTGTATGCCCGGCTGGAGGAATGGAAGCCGCTGTTCGCATCGGGCGGGCAGGCGGCGTTCGTGGTGCGCAAGGGGGCGCTGACCTGCGACGGAAAGCCGGATTACCGCAACGGGTATACCCTGCGGCGGGAGGAGGTCATCCGCCGCATCAGTGCCGCCGCCGGGGACGATCCGATCGTCTGCACGACCGGCAAGGCATCACGGGAGCTGTTTGAAATCCGCGAGGCACGCGGCGAGGGGCACGGGCACGATTTCCTGACCGTCGGTTCCATGGGGCACAGCTCCTCCATCGCGCTGGAGCTTGCTTTGCGGATGCCGGAGCGCCGCGTCTGGTGCATAGACGGGGACGGTGCCATGCTCATGCATATGGGCGCCATGGCACTGATCGGAACGGAAAAGCCGCGCAATTTCGTCCATGTAATCATCAACAACGGTGCACACGAGACGGTGGGCGGGATGCCGACCGTTGCATCCGGACTGGATATCGGCATGATCGCACGCGGATGCGGCTACCCGCGCACGCTGTGCGTCGAGCGGGAGGACGAATTGGATGCGGCACTGGCGGAGGCGCGTCAGTCCGGAGAACTGATATTGCTGGAGGTGCGCTGTGCGCTGGGCGCACGTGCCGATCTCGGCAGACCTACCACGACTGCGCGGGAGAACAAGCAGGCGTTCATGCGCGGACTTCAGCGGTAACCGGCGTGTGGGGGAATAAGATGATTCTGCGTCTGCCGGATAGCGGAAAAAGGCTGTCCTATGAATTGGAGCGCAAGGCGGTCGGGAACATCAATCTGCGGGTGCGGCCGGACGGGAGCATATACGTGTCTGCTCCGTTGCGGACTCCGCAGGAAAGCATTGAATCTTTTCTGATCGCACGTGAGAAGTGGATTCTGCGTGCGCTTGAACGGGTAACGGACAGGACTGACGCTTATCCGGACCTGCCCGTGCTGGCACAGCGGGACAGTGTGCCGTACCTCGGCGGCAGTCTGCGCGTGCAGTATGCCGCCTGCAACAGTCGAAAGGGGCGCTGGTCGTTGGACGAGCCGGCGGGACTTTTGCGTGTGGAGCTGCCCGACCCGACATCGGACAGCTGGCGCATCGGTGCGTTGCAGTCCTTTGAAAAGCAAAGGACGCAGGAGTTGGTGCAGGAATACCTGCGGCAATACCTGCCGTTGTTTGCGGAACGCGGCGTGGCGGCGCCCGCCGCCGTCCGCTTCCGGATTATGCAAAGCCGTTGGGGTAGCTGTTCGGGCAGAACGCATTCACTCAGTTTCAATGCGCGGCTGTGCGAGCGGCCGCATGCGTTCATCGAGTACGTCGTGGTGCATGAGCTGTGCCATTTCCTGCACGGCAATCATTCCGCCGACTTCTGGCGCGAGGTGGAGCGTTATCTGCCGGACTGGCAGGCGCGGCGCAAGCTCGGGGATTAGCGGTGCGGGCTGGCACCTCTCCTCCGGAGCGCGAAAAAAGCAGGGGCTTTTCGCTGTGGGAAGGCTCCTGCTTTTTGTCTGGCGCGGGGCTACTGTATGATTCCGTACTGCTTCAGCAGATTCAGGCGTGCCGCTCAGACAGCCAGCTGGACAAGCAGTGTTACCCCGTAGTACAGAACCGGAATCAGCATGGCGGGTGCGAGATTGCCGACCCGGTATTTTTTTCCGAACGCCAGATTCAGCCCCAGCGCAATCAGGATAACGCCGGCGATCACGCAGAACTGCGCCTGTATGGTCGGGAAGGTGGTGCCCCAGAACCCGTCCAGCAGTGCGTTGACCGCTTTCTGCCGCGCCGGATCTGCGGCGGTGCTGTGTCCGAAATTGCTTGTCTGATAAAGATTTTGCAGTTTGTACAGCAGCATCGTCACGCCCTCGGTTGCCAGCAGAGGTGCGGCGGCAAAGGACACGCCTGCGCCGTACACCGTGGCGAGTGCCGCGATGACGATGAAATCCAGAACCGACACGTAGTAGTACAGCGTCGGCGAGCCGGTCAGTCCCGCCTGCTGTGCGGCGGTCAGTGTGAAGGGGTTCAGGCACAGGAACAGCGTGGCGATGACGAATCCGTCCACGAACCGGTGTCCCGACCGGGCGGAGGGCAGATTGTACACCGGCATCTCCTCCAGCCGACGCCGCGGCTTTTTGCCGCCGTCCGCGCTCTCCCCCGCTTCCGGGGCGGGTACTGCATTGGCTTTCACGGGTTTGCGCTTGGCGGCAGCGCTTTCGGACGGCGCAGTCAAGCGCCGGAAGAACCTGCCGAGCCTGTCCAGCCCCTCCTCCGGGTTCAGCGAGGAGCCGAGCATTCCGCCGATGATCAGGGACACCACAATCAGTACCGAGCCGGCAATTTCCAGCTTGCCGTCCGACAGCGAAAACAGCGAGCGCAGTCCGCCGGCAAGTCCTGCCACGCCCATGACCAGCCCGCATGCCAGCACGATGATTTCCTGATACCGCGTGCGCAGCTTCCCGCGGAACATGACGCCCGCGTTGCCTGCCACGATCACGGTCAGCACGTTTATGACCAGTCCCAATACTGCCATCGGAAAATCCTCCTGATTCCGCCCGTTCTGCGGTTACCCTTGCTACAGCTATTATAGCATACTTTTCCCCCGAAAACAAGTAGAGAACGCAAGTCTGAAAATAATTTTTCGGGCAGATGGTTTTGTGCCTTGGCAGTCGGGGCGACAGCCGTTCCGGCAAGCCGGGACAGTTTCACACTCCTGCGCCGCACCGGCAAACTTGTAAACTTTTTCGGAACCCATTGCGCAGGCTGGCAGGATGTGGTATAATAAATCGGATAAGAGGTGCCTATGCGCCGAATGGGGGGCACGCCCCCGGAAAGGAATCCCGTGCAGGCGGGTGGTGCAAAAAATGCGGAAACGAAATGCAAAAGACCGCCCCGGCGGCAAAAAACGTTCCAAAGTATGGCGCGTGGTGACCACGATCCTGATCGTGCTGGCGGCACTGCTTCTGCTGGCGGCAGCGGTCATCGGCACATATATCGGTCTGAAAATGAAGAAGTTCAACGACCGGAATCAGGGACTCATCGACCGCCCCCCGGTAGAACGTCCGGAAAGCTATAGCCGCCCGGAAACGCAGGAGCCGATTGTGGATATCGAGTTCCCCACGGATTTTGACCCGAACAAGGAGTACACCTTCCCGCCGGACGAAACGACCGCCGGGGAACCGACCGATGCGCCGACAGAGCGGGAAGAACCGACAGGCAAACCGGAGGAACCAACCGGCAAGCCGGAGAACCCGACAAGTAAGCCGGAAGAACCAATCAGCAAGCCGGAGGAACCAACCGGTAAACCGGAGGAACCAACTGGTAAACCGGAGGAACCGACAAGCAAGCCAGAGGAACCAACCAGCAAACCGGAAGAACCGACAAGCAAGCCGGAGAACCCGACAACAAGACCGGAAGATCCGACCGGTAAGCCCACAGAACCGACCACGACACGTCCGCCAGAGCCGGACACGGAGCCGGAACCGATCAAAAACGGCATTGTCAAGGAGAACGGCAAGCTGTTCTACTATGAAAACGGGAAGAAGGTCGGCGCGGGACTGATCCGACTGGACGGAAACTACTACTATGTCAAGCCGTCCGGCGATGTGGTGCGGAACACGACCTATTACATCGAGGACGGGAAGAATATGATTCCTCCCGGATACTACGTGTTTAACGCGCAGGGCGCTGTCGTCCGCCGTGCCGGCAACGAGCAGTCGGTCAACAGCTTCCATAACAGTACCGACGAGGTGGATGTGTTCGGCAACGTGCCGATCTACCGCGAGACACAGCGTGATCCCAACATCCGGAACATTCTGGTGCTGGGAACCGATTCCCGCGACGTGAGCAAGGAGCGCGGGAACAGCGATGTCATGATTGTTCTGTCCATCAATAAAAAGACGAAAGAGGTCAGGATGATCTCGGTTCTGCGCGATGTGCTGGTACCCATTGAGGGGCATGACTGGAACCGCATCAACGCCGCCTACCGGCTGGAGGGCGCAGGTCTTGCCGTGAACACGGTCAATGAAGCGTTCGGGCTGGATATCCAGGAGTTCATTGTAGTGGATTTCAACGGCGTGATCGAACTGATCGACCACATCGGCGGGATTGATATCACGCTGACGGCTGCGGAGGCGCAGTATTACAGCAATAAGCACTCCGTTCTGTTCGGTAATAATCTGAGCGCCGGAAGCATCCACATGAACGGCGACCAGGCGCTGGCACATCTTCGCAACCGGACGCTGGGGACGGATTTTGAGCGGACGCGCAGGCCGCGCGATGTGATGATTGCCATGTTGAATCAGGTGCTGGGGCAGAGCCTGACTCAAATGGACAGCACGCTGGATTTCGTGCTGGATATTATTCGCACCAATATCAAGGCGACGGACTTCCTCTCGGTGGGGCTGTCGATCGTCACCAATTTTTCCTCCGGTGTCAAGTCTATGAGCGTACCCAACCGGAGCCAGCAGGGCAAGGAGTATCGGTTCGCTTCTTACAAGGGCATGTCAATTCTGAAGCTCCTCGACCCGAATGACCCGACGAAGCAGATGGATCTGACCTACACGGAGCGGAAGGTACGGGAATTCCTGTACGATTGAGCGCAGAGACGCGGATCAAAGAAAGGACAGTGAAACAGGGAAATGAACATTGTTTGCCTTGATATGGAAGGGGTACTGGTCCCCGAGATATGGATCGCGTTCGCAGAGGCGAGCGGCATCCCGGAGCTGCGCCGCACAACGCGCGACGAGCCGGATTACGATAAGCTGATGCACTGGCGGCTGGGGGTTCTGCGTGAGCACGGACTGGGGCTTGCCGAAATACAGCGTGTCATTGCAACGATTGACCCGTTGCCGGGCGCGAAGGATTTCCTGGATGCGCTCCGCCGCGAGACGCAGGTCATCATCCTGAGTGATACCTTTGAGCAGTTTGCCATGCCGCTGATGGAAAAGCTGGGGATGCCGACGCTGTTCTGCAACACCCTGCAGGTGGCACCCAGCGGCGAGATTACCGGCTTTGCCATGCGCATCGCACAGTCCAAACTGACGACCGTCCGGGCGCTGCAGTCCATCGGGTACGAGACAGTCGCCGCCGGGGACAGCTATAACGACCTCGGCATGATCCGGGCATCCAAGGCGGGCTTCCTGTTCAGGTCTACCGACAGGATCAAGGCGGACAACCCCGATCTGCCTGCCTTTGAGGAGTTCGGCGATCTGCTTGCCGCTATCCGGCGCGCACTCTGATATTCATACTGCGGAAAGCACTCCTCCGGGGTGCTTTTCTGCGTAGATCATTCCGGGAGACCGCCGGAACCGGCGCTTCCGCATACACAGGAGACACAGACATGAAGGTTTTCTTTCGGTTTTTCCGCGACTACCCGCGCGAGAGCATTCTGGCGCCGCTGTTCAAACTGCTGGAGGCGTGCTTTGACCTGCTGGTGCCTATCGTGGTGGCGCAGATCATTGACGGCGGCATCCGGGGCGGGCAGGGTGACGGGTTCATCTGGCGCCGCGCGGGCGTGCTGGTACTGCTTGCCGTTGTAGGGCTGACCTGTACGATCATCGCGCAGTATTTTTCAGCCAAAGCGGCGGTGGGCACCGCGACCAACCTGCGGCACGATCTGTTTGCGCATATGCAGGCGTTCACCTATGCCCAGACGGATCGCGTCGGAACCGCTGCCATGATCACGCGCATGACCAGCGACATCAACCAGATCCAGTCCGGTATCAACATGACGCTGCGGCTGACACTGCGTTCGCCCATCATCGTGTTCGGTGCCATGATCATGGCATTCACCATTGATGCGCATCTGGCACTGATCTTCGCCGCTGCCATACCGCTTCTTGCGCTGGTGGTGTTCGGGGTTATGCTGGGCGGCATTCCGCTGTACCGCCGCGTGCAGGGCAAGCTGGACGGCGTGACAGCCGCAACCCGCGAAAACCTCGGCGGCGTGCGGGTTATCCGTGCTTTCCGCAAGGAGGAGCAGGAGATTGAAAAATTCGGGAAGGTGAACCGCGAGCAGACCGCCCTGCAGGACAAGGCAGGCAGGCTGTCCGCACTCATGAATCCGCTGACCTATGTGCTGGTCAATCTGGCAGTCGTGCTTATCATCCGGCAGAGCGGCGCGCCCGTGAATGCGGGGACGCTCACGCAGGGACAGGTGGTCGCGCTGGTCAATTACATGGCGCAGATTCTGGTGGAGCTTGTCAAGCTGGCGAACACCATTTTCCTCATTACCAAGGGCGTTGCGTGCGGAAACCGCGTGGCGGCTGTGTTGGATATGCCTGCTGGTATGGAGATCCTCCCGGAGGCGGGAACGGCAGAGCAGGACGCGGCGTGCGAGGGCTCGGCGGCAATACCGGCAGTTGCTTTCCGGCACGTGGAGCTGACCTACCCCGGCGGCGGTGCCCCGTCGCTGACGGATATAACCTTCACGGCGATGCCGGGGCAGACGGTGGGCATCATCGGTGGGACGGGATCCGGCAAGACCTCGCTGGTCAATCTGATCCCGCGCTTCTACGAGGCGACCGGCGGCAGTGTCCGGGTATTCGGACGCGATGTCCGGGAGCTTGATCCCGAGGCGTTGCGGGCACGCATCGGCATTGTGCCGCAGAAAGCCGAGCTGTTCCGCGGCACTGTCCGCTCCAACCTGCTTTGGGGCACGGCGGACGGACAGGCGGACGATGCCAGGCTCTGGGCGGCGTTGGAGACGGCGCAGGCGGCGGATTTCATCCGGGCAAAGCAGGGCGGGCTGGACGCACCGGTCGAGCAGAAGGGACGCAATTTCTCCGGCGGACAGAAGCAGCGCCTGACCATTGCGCGGGCGCTGGTGGGAGCGCCGGACATCCTGATTCTGGACGACAGCGCTTCGGCACTGGATTTCGCCACCGATGCCGCTCTGCGCAAGGCACTGCGGGCACTGCCGGGCAATCCGACTGTATTCATCATTTCCCAGCGCACCTCTTCCATCCACGCCTGCGATCTGATACTGGTGCTGGAGGACGGTCACGTGGCGGGCATGGGCACGCATACGGAGCTGTTGGAGACCTGCCCGCTGTACCGGGAGATCCATGAGTCCCAGTTCAAGGGAGGTGAGGCACAATGAGCAAGCGAAATGCAAACGGAAAGAAGCAGAAGCTGGACAGGGGAGAATCTCTGGCGACCATGAAAAAGGTTCTGCACTATCTGGCTGCCTATCGGGTGCTGTTTGTCCTGTCGCTGCTGCTTGCGGCGGTTGTCGTAGTGCTGACGCTGTACCTACCCATCCTGACCGGACGTGCCATTGATCTGCTGGTCGGTCAGGGTGAGGTCGATCCGGACGGCAGGCTGCCCGGCATTCTGATGACTGCCGGTATCGTCATTCTGGTGACGGCGGTGTGCCAGTGGCTGATGAACATCGTCAACAACCATATTACGTTCGGTGTGGTGCGCCGCCTGCGGCAGGATGCCTTTGTCCATCTGCAGCGGCTTCCGCTGTCCTATCTCGACCGCCGTCCGGTGGGGGATATTGTCAGCCGTGTCATAGCCGATGCGGATCAGGTCACGGACGGACTGCTCATCGGGTTTACCCAGCTGTTCACCGGCATCCTGACCATACTCGGAACGCTGGTGTTCATGCTGACCATCAATCCGCTTGTGACGGCGTGGGTTGTGCTGATAACGCCGCTGTCGCTGTTTGTTGCGTCCTTTGTGGCGCGGCGCACCAGCGTGCTGTTTACCGAGCAATCCCGTATCCGCGCCGAGCAGACCGCCCTTGTGGACGAGCTGATCGGCAGTCACAAGGTGGTCACCGCCTTTTCGCACGAGGACGAGGCGGTATCGGATTTTGATGAAGTCAACGGGCGGCTGGAGACCGTATCCCGCCGCGCGACCTTCTACTCCTCCCTGACCAATCCCTTTACCCGCTTTGTCAACAATCTGGTGTATGCTGGCGCCGCGCTGTTCGGAGCTTTGGTCTGCCTGCACCCGGTCAGCGGCATGACGCTGTCCGTCGGTATGCTGTCCAGCTTTCTGTCCTACGCCAGCCAGTATACCAAGCCCTTCAACGAGATTTCCAGCGTCATCACGGAGCTGCAGAACGCGCTGGCGTGTGCCGCCCGCCTGTTTGAGCTGATCGAGGCGCCGGCGGAGGAGCCGGATGCGCCGGACGCGGTCAGGCTGTCCCCCGCCGATGTAAACGGCAGTGTGGAACTGGATCGCGTAGCGTTCTCCTATTCGCCCGACCGCGAGCTGATCCGGGACTTCACGCTGTCTGTGAAGAACGGGCAGCGCGTTGCCATCGTCGGACCGACCGGTTGCGGCAAGACCACCGTCATCAACCTGCTCATGCGGTTCTACGATGTGGACAGCGGGTCTGTGTCGGTCAGCGGGCACGACATCCGCGACTTGACGCGGCACTCTCTGCGCGGCGCGTGGGGCATGGTCCTGCAGGAAACCTGGCTCAGCGGCGGCACGGTGCGGGAGAATATCGCCTTCGGGCGCCCCGATGCCACCGATGAGGAAGTCATAGCCGCCGCCCGTGCCGCCCATGCCGACAGCTTCATCCGGCGTCTGCCTGACGGCTATCAGACCGTCATTGGCGATGACGGCGGGTCGCTTTCGCAGGGGCAGAAGCAGCTGCTCTGCATCGCGCGCGTGTTCCTGTGTCTGCCGCCCATGCTGATCCTGGACGAGGCGACCTCCTCCATTGATACGCGCACCGAAATGAAGATTCAGAACGCTTTTGCCAAGCTGATGCAGGGACGTACCTCCTTCATCGTTGCCCACCGCCTGTCTACCATCAAGGAAGCGGACATCATCCTCGTCATGCGCGACGGGCACATCGTCGAGCAGGGCGACCACGAAACGCTTCTCAGACGCAACGGATTCTACGCCCAACTCTACAACAGCCAGTTCGAAGCGTAATCCGGCGGGGCGGAGAAACGAAGAAACGGAGAAATGTTGGGGGCTTCTTGAAAGAAGCCCCCAAACCCCCAAGAACTTTTCCCGATTTATCATTTGATTGGAAGTATAGTTGGCGCCCGGTTCCGGACATTGTTGAGCCGCCGGGAACCCTTCTCTCCGGGTGTCACAGGGGCAAGGCAAGCCGATGCCGCGAGGGGACGCTCCCCTCACGGTATTTTTTGCCTTGACAGGCGCGCCGCACTGTGGTATACTTATTGTGCTAAAACTATGCAAAGGAGCTTATCTCATGCTGAAACCGAAGAACAAAGGCTGGCGCTTGCTGACGTTGCCGGCAATCCTGCTTCTGATTCTGCTCGTTGTGGCAGTCGCCGCCTGCACGGGTGACGGGAACGGGGATTCCACCGGCACCGAGCACGGCACGCCGACGCAAGCCGAGACGTCCGCAACTGCTCCCGGAACTGCCGGAACACCGTCCGAAAGTACGGCTGCGCTTGCAACCGATACATCCTCCGATTCCGGACAGTCCGGGACGTCCGCCGAGCCTGCAACGGAGCCGCCGGCACCCCAGGTCGGCATGCGGCTGAACGATGGGGATATCCTCAAGTTCATCAAGCTGCAGAACCAGTGTACCGTGAGCATGGCGGATGACCCGATTGAGGGAGCCGTCCTGAAGATGGAAACGTCCGGTAAAAAGTTTACCGATCCCCACGTTGAACTGTCCTACGCACAGGCGGTGCGCCGGCAGCTGGGGGATGCCATTGACCTGTCCGAGTATCCCTTCCTGATGCTCAAGGTCAGGTGCGTGGGCTGCACCAGCGCGACCTTTGAGCTGTTCTGGGCATCCGGCACGCAGTCGGGCATGAGCAGCTCCAAGCGGATTCAGATGCCGTTCGATAACGCCGACGAGAGCTGGCAGTATATCGTGTTCAATATGAGCGGCAACGGCGAGTGGGCGGGTAAGCTCAATGCCCTGCGCTTTGACTATGAGTTGCAGGCGGAGGGTCCCGGGGAGACCATGTACATTTCCTCCATCCTCTTTGCCCGGACGGCGGACGAAATGCTGGTGGGTATCGGCAACCCGAAGGATCCCCGTGAGGTCGTGACCGATCCGGTGCTGGAGTCTCGCGTGGACAGCATGCTGGAGGTGTCCGATCCTGCGCCGGAGCCGGACAATACGCCCGTGCGGGCGGAGGTGGAGGACAGCGGCATTTCGCTGTGGTTCAATCATTCCTACACCAAGACTGCCGCCGAGGACACGAAGTCCACGGGACGCAATACCTATCTGATGCGGCTGGCGAAAAATGAGATTGAGGACTGCCATCTCCTGCTTTCCGCCGCCGACGGGCGCACGGGACTGACCGTGTCTGTGTCGGATTTCACCAACGCAAACGGCGCTACCCTGCGTACCGATCTGATGTATGCCTACTACTTTGCGGATGTGGACGGCGAGACTATTCCCGACCCGACCCCGTGGGTAAGGGACGGCATGACGTTTGACCTGCCTGCCGGGAAGAGCCGGATGTTTATCATCAAGGTGCACACGACTGCCGACAGCGCCGCCGGACTGTACGAGGCGACCGTGACCGTGAAGGACGCCTCCGGCAATGAGGTCAAGCGTGCCCGCGTTTCGGCATACGTCTGGAATTTTGCCCTGCCGGAGAATACCTCCTGCAAGACGCAGATGGATCTGAGCTGGTATAATATTTACGTGGCGCACAAGTGCTTTGAGGGTGACGACAGCCTGCTGTACAAGAATTACTACGACTACCTGCTGGAGAACCGCATCTGCGCGTACACGCTCCCCTACGACACGGCAGGCTACTACACCGACGAGCGCATCCTCCGGTATCTGAACAATCCCCGCGTGGTGGCGTTCAACCCCATCGCGTGGAAGAAGGATGCCGACGCAGACCGCGTGCGTGCCGCCTATAAATTCCTTTCGCAGAATCCTGCCTGGATGGAAAAATCCTACTTCTACGTAGTGGACGAGCCGACCGACAAGGCATCGCTGGATCGTGTCAACGCGGTGGGCGAGGTGCTGAAGGAGAACTTCCCCGGCTACAAGATGATGGCGCCCGAGCACGTCAACTACGCGCTCAACAAGGATTCGACGGCTGACAACTTCTCGGCAGTGCAGAACTGCATCAACGTCTGGTGCTACAAGCCCTACTTCTACACAACCTTCGCCGAGTACCGCTACTCCTCCTATACGCCGGGGCAGAAGCTGACCTACTGGAATACGCCCATGCTGGAGCGCAATCTCGGCACCTTTGCCGATCGCATGAAGGCGGAGAAGGAGGGCGGCGACGAGCTGTGGTGGTACGTCACCCGCAATCCCGAGTCGCCGGAGATCACCCTGCTGATGGAGACGCAGGCGGTGCGCTACCGTATCCTGTTCTGGCAGCAGAAGCTGTACGGCGTGGACGGATTCCTGTACTACCTGGTAAACGACTGGTACGAGATCTCCGAAAACCAGGGGCTCAACAGCAAGCATGAGATCAATCCGGATTTCCCCTATGACGTGTACGGAAACGGCGTCCTGCTCTACTGCGGCGCACCGTTTGATGAGTACGGACCGGTCGGCTCCCTGCGGCTGGAGTGCGTGCGGGACGGCATCGAGGACTTCGAGTACCTGACCATGCTGGCGGACGTGTACGGCACCGAGACCGTGAACGCCCTGATCTGCCGCCTGACGACCTCCATTTCGCAGTACAGCACCGACGAGGAGCTGTTTACCGCTCTGCGCATCGCTGTCGGCAACCTGCTGGATAAGGCAGTGGGCGCGCGGTAAAAGAGGGCGCACCGATGCCGATTACACTGCCTATTCACGAGTGGTTCACGGCGGACTTTGATTTCCAAACCGGACTTGGCAACCGGTACTCCGGCTCTGTCGGGACAGACGGCAGTACCGGAAGCCTGGGGCGGACTCTCTTTGAGTACAATGCCGTCATGTGCCGAACCGAGGAGCAGGACGCGGACGGCGGGAAACGGAAAACCGTGACCCTGCACGTTGCCTGCGGTATCCGTCGCCCATGGCCGGACGGCGCGGTCTGGACAGACGCGCAGAAGGCGGATTTTCCCGGAACGCCGGCGGGACTTGAGCAGGCTGCCGCATGGCTGGAGGAACGGCTTGCGGAAAGCGACGTCGGCGGGGGACGGATCGGCGTGTGAGACCTCCGGGGAACTCCCCGGACGAGCCTTCCGGATTTCTCAACAAAGGATCCTTGCGGAGCGGATCACGCTCTCTGCGGGGATCCTTTTGCTTGTGTGCCCGGCACGCGTAATAACTTGGCGGTGAAAGTCCGCTACAGGCATGGCAG
>OIXH01001831.1_pt1 | contig 22718 bp, 20 predicted proteins | sample 1587741 | NCBI WGS metagenome assembly OIXH01 (sample SAMEA3888916, study PRJEB22519) | human gut metagenome | biome: human gut; feature: human-associated habitat; material: faeces | place: Denmark | collected 2011 | reverse complement strand
TGCTGGCAGGGGGACGATGTGACTGGCTTGGAAAATGCCGGGGAGGCCCTTTCCGGCGGCATTCAGACCACCGGCAATTATCCCGGAAAGGCCCGAACCTTCGAAGAATTGACTGCCGATTTCGACAAGGCCTGCAGCCTGATCCCCGGCAAGAAGCGTCTGAATCTGCACGCCAGCTATGCCGTGATGACGGACGCGAACCGGGCCGACCGGGACGAGCTGCGCCCCGAACACTTCCGCCCATGGGTGGATTATGCGAAAAAGCGCGGGCTGGGGCTGGATTTCAATCCCACGTTTTTCAGCCATCCCATGGTAAAGAACGGTCTGACCCTGTCCAGCCCTGACGAGAACGTGCGCCGGTTCTGGATCCGTCACGGCATTGCATGCCGACGCATCGCCGCGTATTTCGCCAAGAAGCTGAACACCCACTGCCTGTGCAACGTCTGGATTCCCGACGGCCTGAAGGATGTTCCCGCCGACCGTCTGTCGCCCCGGCTTCGTTTGAAGGACAGCCTCGACCAGATTTTTGCCGAGAAGCTGCCCGGGGTGATCGACAGCGTGGAAAGCAAGGTATTCGGCATTGGGCTGGAAGCCTACACTGTTGGCAGCAACGAATTTTACACCGCCTACGCGGCCCGGCAACCCGGCGTGTACAATCTGTTGGACAATGGCCATTATCACCCGCAGGAATTTGTCAGCGACAAAATTCCCGCCATGCTGTGCTATTTCGACAAGCTGCCGCTGCATATCACCCGGCCCATGCGCTGGGATAGCGACCACGTGGTGCGCTTCGAGGATGAAATACGGGAGATCGCCACAGAGATCGTCCGCTGCAACGCCACGGAGCGGGTGCTGATCGGGCTGGATTTCTTCGACGCGTCCATCAATCGGGTGGCGGCGTGGGTCATCGGCGCGCGCAACGTGGAAAAGGCCCTGCTGTGGGCCTTGCTGATGCCCCATGACCGGCTGAGAACTTTGCAGGACGAGGACCGATTCACCGAGCTTCTGATGGCGCAGGAGGAGCTTAAGACCCTGCCCTTCGGCGCGGTGTGGGAGGAATACTGCCGTCAGTGCGGCGTGCCGGAGAACGAGGGCTGGTTCCAGACGGTTGAAAAATACGAAGCCGACGTGCTGAAAGGAAGAAACTGAAATGAGCATTTTCGATTTGGAGGTACTGCAGGGCTATATCCGCCTGTGCAACGACGGCTGGCTGCAGGGCTGGCACGAGCGCAACGGCGGCAACCTGACCTATCGCATGACGGAGGAAGAAGCGGCGCAGTGCCGGCCATTTTTCAAGAAAACGCCCGGCCCGTGGGTGGAACTGGGCGTACAGGCAGACAACCTGAAAGGGGAATATTTCATCGCCACCGGCAGCGGCAAGTACCTGCGCAACGTGATTCTGGCCCCCCAGGACAATCTTTGCATCTGCGAAATCAATCAGGCGGGGGACGGCTATCGAATCGTCTGGGGAATGGACAAGGGCGGCAAGCCCACCAGCGAGTTCCCTAGCCATTTTCTGAACCACAGCGTCCGCAAGACCGCGACCAATGGAGCCTGCCGGGTGATCTATCACGCCCATCCGGCCAACGTCATCGCCATGACCTACATTCTGCCTCTGACCGCCCGCGACTTTACCCGCGCCCTGTGGCAGAGCGCCACCGAGTGCCCCGTGGTGTTTCCCGGCGGCGTAGGCGTGGTGCCGTGGATGGTGCCCGGCGGCGCGGACATTGCGCTGGCCACCAGTAAACTGATGAAGGAATACGACGCGGCGGTCTGGGCTCATCACGGACTGTTTGTCTCCGGGCCGGATTTCGACACCGCCTTCGGCTTGATGCACACCATCGAAAAGGCAGCGGAAATTTATATGAAGGTCGTTTCTTCCGGGCGGCCCGTGCTTCAGACCATCCGGGACGCGGATTTGCAGGCCATTGCCGACGAGTTCGGCGTAAAGCTGAATCAGGCTTTTCTTGGCTGAGGGGGGAGGTGCAGGTCATGGAACGCTACGCATGGAAAGCCACCGTCCTGCCCGGTAAGCTGGACGAGTACGTCGACCGGCACGCTCATCTCTGGCCGGAAATGAAAGCCGTCCTCAAGGAAGCCGGGATTCGCAACTACACCATCTGGAACGTGGGCAACGAGCTGTTCGGCTATTATGAATGCGACAGCGTCCAGACCACCGCTCAGGTGCAGGCCCGCAGCGCCGTGGTGGACCGATGGAACGAGTACATGAAGGACGTTATGCAGATGGACATGGACCCCGTCACCGGCGCGCAGCCGTTGATGCGGCAGGTGTTTCTGCTGGAATAAAGCCAGAGCCTTCCGGGCGCTTCCCGGAAGGCTTTTTTCTGTACGTTTTTCAGGGACGAATGACCGTGTAGGCAGGCTTTTCCTCCACCTCCACATAAGGGTGAGCCGTAAAATAATTCAGGATCAGCTCGCTGATCTCGGTCTGGATTTCCCGAACCCGGGGACACTGAGCGTAATAGGGAAAATCGCCCGCGCCTGTGGCCCGATAGCTGGACAGGCACAGCGTGAAGGAATCCTCCGGCTGCACCGGCTTTCCGTGATATTCCAGCCGGAAGACCCGCCTGCCCACCGGCTGGCGCAGGTCGAAGCCGTATTCAACGCCGCTGAAATAGTCGTAGTTGAAGTGAGCTTCCTTCGGCTGCAGGAAGGAACGGGCCACAGCCAGCGTACCGTCTGCCTGTATGTCAAAATAGCTGGCGCATTGCTCCAGAGCCTGCCGCAGAATGCCGCCGGTAACGCGCAGCACCACCAGCGTGTTGGAATATACATAGCTGGCTACCACGTCCCGCACGGTAACGGCGCTGTCAAACCCGCGCAGGCTGTTGGGCAGGGCGGCGCAGGAAATATCCGCGCCGCTGGCCTCCAGCTGCACCTGATTGAAGAAGGCCGCGATGGGCGAGGATTCCAGCGCCATGGTCAGCTTGTCCTCGGGCCAGAGGGCACGGCTCAGATGACCGATGGGCCGGTCCAGCCAGCCGTTCACATCCTTCCAGAGCCGCTGCTGGGAAGGGGTCAGCTCTGCGTGAGCGGGGGGAGTCATCAGCTGCGAATGGAACGTTCCGTCTTCCTCCAGCTCTACCTTTACGTAAGCGGCGGCATTGCAGGGCGTTTGCACCACATGGGTTCCGGCGTACTGCCTGTCGGCCATGGCGATATGCTGATGGCCCGTCAGCAGCAGGTCGAAGGGAAGCTCCTCGCACAGACGGCAGCCCTCGTTTTCATCCGTGGAGCTGAGGCATTCGCCGGTGCGCAGATCCTTTTCCAGCCCGCCGTGGTACAGGCCGATAAGCACGTCCACCTGACCGCGCAGCTTTTCTGCCAGCGGCCGGGCCGCCTCTACCGGGTCGGTCAGGGTGAAGCGGGTCAGATTTTCCGGCTTTTCCCAAAGGGTCACCCAGTGGGTCACCAGCCCGATAACGCCCACTCGAAGGCCGTTTTCCAGCGTGCGGACGGCATAGGGGAGGAGAGGCAGCCCGCCTGTCCGGTCGGTCACGTTGGCGCAGAGACACTGGGCGTTCAGCCGGGTCAGGTAGCTTTCCAGCGCTCCGTAGCCGTTGTTGAAGTCGTGGTTGCCCAGCGTGACAAAGTCGTACTGCCGGTCGTTCAGCGCGTCCGCCACAGGCAGGGGCAGATGATGGCCGTAGCAGTAATAGGTCAGGGGAGAACCCTGAATGGTGTCGCCGCCGTCGATGATCAGCGTGTTTCCATCCTTGGGAAAGCGCATGGAAAGCAGCCCCATGGGTCGGGGCTGCTGGTCGCAGAAATGACTGGGGTAAAGATACCCATGGGTATCGGAGGTAAAGTAGATCGTCAGCCGGTTCGCCATGCTTACCCTCGCGCCAGACGCTTGCGGATCTTGGTGGAGAGCCACTCAATCAGCAGCATCAGCACCACCATGCCGCACAGGTACGCGCCCACCATGCTCCAGCGGCTGGAATTGATGCACTGGATCAGGGCCGCGCCGATGCCGCCCGCGCCCACGATGCCCAGCGTGGTGGCGTCCTTGACGTTGATGTCAAAGCGGTAGATCACGGTGGAGATGAAGTTGGGGATGATCTGGGGCAGCAGCCCGTAGCGAATCTTCTGGAAGGCGGTGCAGCCGGCGGCGTCCAGACTTTCCAGAATGCGGGTATCCACATCCGCGATGGCGGTGATGTACATTTTGGAGATCATGCCGATGGAGCAGATGGACTGGGTGACCACGCCGCAGAAGGCGTTGGGCCCGGTGACCCGGATCCAGACCAGCGCCCAAACCAGACTGGGAATGGTGCGGATCATCAGGATAAACGCACGGAAGAGGAAGGCTACCCAGCCGGGAACGATTTTGTCCGAGGCCAGAAAGCTGAAGGGAATGGCCAGAATGCCGCCGATCAGCGTGCCCAGCACGGCGATTGCCACCGTCTGCAAAAGCTGATAGGGCACGCCCTCCGGCGTAAGGTTGAAGAGCAGCGCGGTATCCGGGTGGGTCAGGCCGTTCCATACGCCCTTGGCCACCTCCACGCCCTTGGTGGCAAAGCCCTTGAACACCACCGCCGAGCCGGACCAGCCCAGCAGGGAGAACACGATCAGCAAAATCAGCGTGTATGCCCACCAAAGCCGGGGGCGGGCTTCATAGGCTTCCTGAATCGTCATGGGACGATCCATTTTGTTTTGTTGTGCCATCGTTCCCATCCTCCTCAGCTCAGCTTCTTGCGCAGGTATTCGCTGGTGTTTTCAATGATGAGCACCACCACGAACAGCGTCAGCAGCAGCGTTCCCAGCCCGTGATAGTCGCGCCAGCCGACGCGCTCGTTGATCAGAATGCCCAGACCGCCGGCGCCTACGTAGCCCAGAATGGCTGCGGCGCGGATGTTCATTTCAAGGCTGTACAGGCAGTAGCTCAGATAGGTGGGCAGAATCTGAGGGAAGCAGGCGGACCAGAAGGACTGGAACTTGTTGCCGCCCGCAGACTCCATGGCCTCGAAGGCGCCCATGTCGATGGTCTCGATGGCCTCGTACAGCATCTTGGATACCACGCCGAAGGTAAACACGGTGATGGCCATGGTGCCGGCAAAGGTGCCCAGCCCGAAGATCAGCGCAGCGAACTTGGCGATAACCAGCGTGGGCAGGGTACGGATCAGGTTCAACAGGAAGCGGCACAGGGCCACCACAATGTCGTTGCGGTTGATGTTGGTGGAGGAAACCACGGCAAAGGGCAGGGCCAGCGTAGCGCCCAGCACGGAGCCCAGAATGGACATCTTGATGGTATCCACCAGCGGGCCGATCACCTTGGGCAAGAAGCTCCAGTCGGGCTGGAAGATCTGCTTCAGAATAACGGTGAACTGATGACCGCGCTTGATCAGAATGCTGAAATCAAACCCGGTCAGAACGACGGAAGCCCAAACGGCGGCGACGACGCAGATCCAGATCAGCGGCTGGCGGGAGCGGGGGCGCTCCACCGTATGGCCGTTGGGAAGCGTGATCACCTGCGGCTTGAACAACCGGTCAAACAGCGGCGTCCGGTATTCCGTTGCTGCGTTTTTCTTTTTCATGCTTGGCCCTCTCATTCCCCGGCCTGAGGCACGGAAGCGCCGTTGTAAATGCTGTCCAGAACCTCCTGCGTCACGTCGGCGGTGGGGCCGTCGTAGACGATCTCGCCGGCGCGGATACCGATGACGCGGGTGGCGTATTTCAGGGCCAGATCCACATGGTGAATGTTGATCAGCACCGTAATATTCATGTCCTCGTTGATACGCTTGAAGTCGCTCATGACCTGATGGGCGGTCACGGGGTCCAGCGCGGCCACGGGCTCGTCGGCCAGAATGATGGTGGGGTTCTGGTTCAGGGTGCGGGCCAGCGCCACGCGCTGCTGCTGGCCGCCGGACAGGTTTTCGGGCAGACGGTCGGCATACTGCTTGATCTGCATCATCTCCAGAAAACGATCTGTCTCTCGTGCGATCTCATCCTTGGGCGTTTTGCGGTTCTTCAGGCCGTAGGCGACGTTCTTTGCCACGGTCATGTGGGGGAAGATCGCGTAGTTCTGGAACACCATACCGATGTTCCGTTTGCTGGGCTCCTTGTCGTTGATACGCTCCTCGTTAAAATAAAAATCGCCGCCCTCAATGGAGTTGAAGCCGGCGATCATACGCAGCAGAGTGGTCTTGCCGCAGCCGGAGGGACCCAGCAGGGTAAACAGCTCGCCGTCCCGGATCTCCAGATTCAGACCCTCGATGACGGTGGTGTTGCCGTACTGCTTTTTTGCATTTTGAATAGTGATCTTGCTCATACTTCTCTCGCCTTTCTTGAAGCGGCAAGCCGCCTGCCGCGCACGGCAGGCGGCTTGCCAAATAGGAAAATTTAGAAAGTACCCTGGTAAACCTCGGTGAACTTGTCCACGATTTCGGTCTTATGCTGGTTGACATACTCCTGATCCAGATCCACCGTCTTGATGTCGGAGGCGGGACGGAAGTAGTCGGGATAGCTCACATCGTCACGGACGGGGCGCACGTCCAGCTCGTTGCAGAGGATGTTCTGCACTTCCTGGCTCAGCACGAAGTCGATGAACAGCTTGCCGTTTTCGGGGTGGTTGCAGTTCTTGATCAGACCCACGGTGCTGGGGGTCAGGACGGTGCCCTCCTCGGGGTAGACGATGGCGATATTGGCGCCGGAGCGGGCCAGAGCGATACCGGCCTCCTCGTAGGTCAGAACCACGGTCATCTCGCCGTCAGCCACGGACTTCCAAGCGGAGCTGGAGCCGCTGGCCAGCTTGCCGTCCAGATTCTTGATGAGCTCGGAGACAACGTTCCAGCCCTCCTCGTTCTCCAGCGTCAGGCCGCCGAAGTCGGTGAGGATGGTCTCGATGTGCATCATGGCGGAGGAGGAAGCGGTGGGATCAGCGGAGGCGATCTTGCCCTTCAGCTCGGGGTTCAGCAGATCCTTGTAGCCCTTGATCTGGATGTCGCCGATCAGATCGGTGTTGTACATCAGAATGGCGCAGTCCAGATTGTAGTTGGTGCAGTAGCCCAGGGTGTTGCGGCAGCTCTCGATGAGGTTGGCGTCCTCGGGGCTGACGTAATCCTGGAACACGTGCTTGTACTCGGAGTAGGAGGATTCACCGCCGCCGAACACCACGTCGCAGTAGGGAGCGTCGCCCTCGGCGTCGATACGGGCCAGCAGCTCACCGGTACCGCCGGTGATGACCTCGACCTCAATGCCATAGCGCTCCTCGAACAGAGGAACCACGGCGTTGACCTGTGCGTCGGTAGCGGGGGAGTAAATAACGAGCTTCTTCTCCTCTGCTGCGCCGTCGCCGTTGGCGTTGGCGTCCCCGTTGTCCTTCTGCGCACCGCAGGCGACCAGAGACACAGCGGCGACCAGTGCCAGAAGCATGGCCAGCATTCTCTTGATACGTTTCATGTTTTCATACTCCTTTTTTGTTTTTCGCGGGGGGTTACCTTTATTATAGAGAGATAAAAAAATGGGGAAAGCAAAAATCATGCACAAAACGGGGACTATTCTACACACTCGTTCCCGTCGTTTCGCATAAGGCGCACTTCCTGCGAATACTGGGCCGGGGAGCAGCCGATCTTCTTCTGAAAAACCACACGGAAATAGCGGTATTCCGAAAAACCGCAGGCCTCGGCGATCTGGCTGATGCTCATATCACTCTCGCGCATCATGGCGATGGCCTTTTGCAGACGGAAGTGGGTCAGGTACTCCGAAAAGTTGATGCCTGTTTCGCTTTTGAACCGGCGGATCAGCAGCGTCTCGCTGTAATGGAACTGCTCGCCCATCCGGCCGATGGTGATCTTTTCGGGATAGTGCTCCTCCACGTAGGCCATGACCTGCCGAACGGGCTGGCTCTTGCCCTGCTGCTCCGGCAGCTCGCCCAACTTCTGGAGCACATCGGTCTGGCGCGCCAGCTCATGGGTCATCATCCGGTGTTTTTCCACCTTCTGCTGTGCAAATCGGATGGCCTCCTCCAGCTCGGCAGTTGCCACCGGCTTGAGGAGATAGCGCTGCACGCCACTGTACATGGCGCGCTTGGCGTAATCAAAGTCGGCGTAGCCGGTGACGACAATGGGTACGAAGTAGTACAGACCCTTGGTCTGGAGCAGTGCGTCCAGTCCGTCCATCAGGGGCATATTCACGTCGAGCAGCACGATATCGGGCCGGTGCTGGCGTATCATCTCCGCCGCCTCCTCTCCGTTGGAGGCCTCCAGCGGAATGGCGCAGTCCAGCTTGGCCCAATCGGTGCAGTAGATGATGCCCTTGCGGATCAAGGGCTCATCCTCCGCGATCAAAACCGTGAACATCCTGTCAACCCCCTCTCCTCATCCGAAGCGTTACACGGGTGTGTACCATGTATTCGCTCTCTATCGTCACCGAGCTCTCCTTTCCGTAGAGGAGGACAAGCCGCCGCGCAAGACTTTGCAGCCCGCTTTGGCGCGTACCCTTCTTCGGATCGGTCAGCGAGTCCTGCACCTCCTTCAGCCGCTGGGGCTCAAAGCCGGTGCCATTGTCCTCCACCGTGAGCAGCAGGAAACCATCCTCCATGCGTGCCGTAAGGTCCACATGGAGCGTCTGCTTGCGCAGGGAGCCGTATTTCACGCTGTTCTCCACCACGGGCTGTACCCACAGCTTGGGGATGAGCACATCCTGCACCGCCGGATCCACCTGCACGGTATAGGTAAAGCTGCCGTCCTGCCGGAGACGGATGATCTCCAGATAGCCCTTCAGCTTTTCCGAATCGCTGCCCAGCGGGACCATGGAGCGGCTGGTATCCGTGCTGTACCGCAGCAGGGCCGTCAGGCGGCGGATCATCTCATCCGCCCTGTCCGGCTCGCCCAGGAGGATCGCATACCGTATGTTCTCCAGCGTGTTGTACAGGAAATGGGGGTGGAACCGGGACTCAAGCTGGGCGATCTCTGCGCTGTTGTTCAGCTGTACCAGCTCCACGTTCCGCCGGTTCAGCTTGTGGATGGTGTCCAGCATGGAGTTGATGTGGGCGGCGATCTCCTGAAACTCGTCGTCGGTGTCCAGTTGGATCTTGTGATCCACGTTGCCCTGCTGAATGATGCTCAGCTCATCGTGCAGCGTTTCCACCGAGCGGGAGTTGCGGCTGGCGATCTCCCCGGACACGCGGAGCAGGGTGATGAAAAGCACACCGAACATGAGCACGGCGCACAGGCAGCCGATGGCGTAGTAGGTACCCCAGTTGCGCCACGGCAGCAGGGTATAGACCAGCAGACCGCCCACCGTGGACTGCCCGACGCTGACCATGTACTGCTGGTCGCCGCAGGTGACGCTGCGCTTTCCGACCCCTACAAATTGATTGAGGGAGTTGACGGTGGCGCCGTTGCTGGCCACCATGACGGTGCCGCTGGCATCGGTGATCGCAAAGTCATAGGGCAGCCGCCCCAGAGAGAGGTTCCACGCATTGCCGTCCAGCAGCAGGAAGGCGTATCCATCGTCATCCAGCCGCGTTGCGAACAGAAGGCGGGCGTCTCTGGCTGTCATGTAATAGATCGTGGTGTAGACCTTCATACTCTCGGTCAGCCGCGGGAGGGTGGACTGGCAGAAATACAGCAGGTGCATACTGGATTCATCCAGGGTGGAAAAGGCCGCGTTGCCGCTGCTGTCCAGCAAAAGCAGGTCGCTGACCCGCAGGGAGGCATAGCTGAAGCGGTGGAACTGGTAGGACATGCTCTGTTCGGAGATCTGGCCGTCGAGGAACGAGCGCATGACCGCCGTGTTGTCCGTGTCTCGCAGATACCCGGCACAGGAGCGGTAGATCTCCCCGAAGCTTTCGGTGAGCTGCTGGTTGTATGTCCGGTTTTCGTAGTGGGTATAGCCCTCGGAGTAGATGGCCAGCAGACCGCCGAACAGGAGGAGAAAGGCTGTCAGCAGAATCACCGTACTGCGGGTGATCTGTGTTTTCAGCCGCTCCTGAAAGCGGGGGGCGGCGGGAGCCGCCTTCTTGTCCGCACTCACAGGAGCTGCGGCTCGTGGCCGCGATAGAAGGCCACCGCAAGACCGGCCTGCTCCGCCAGCGCACCGGCCTCGCGGAAGCGGCGGCCCAGCGCACGGGGGTTGTGGGCGTCGGAGCCCACCGTGACGAACCGGCCGCCCAGCTCCCGGAACCGGCGGAGGATGTCCAGCCCCCACGGCTCGTCCGCCTCCCAAGCGGAGGTGTTGATCTCCATGGTCTTGCCGTGGGCCACCAGCCAGCGGAAGATGGCATCGAACACGTCGGGTGCGTCGTCATAATGCATGGCGCGGTCTGTATAGGGGGCGTAGTGCGCCACGAAGTCGTAGTGACCCAGCACGTCCAGCTGCGGCAGGGAGTCCAGCGCCAGTAGGATCGTCTCCAGATAGAGGCGGTACGCCGCCTCTCTGGTGCGGGAGGCGTAGAAGGCGTCCGCCCAGACGTTCTCCGCGCCGATGGTGTGGACCGAGCCGATGACGAAGTCCAGCTTCACCCCGTCCAGCGCCGCCATGGCACTGCGGGCGCAGGCGGGGTCGGCGGTCATGCTGACCTCAGCGCCCTCCAGCACCGTCAGCTGGGGGAACTGTCCCCGGAGCTGGGCCAGACGGGCGCGCCGGGCGGCAAAATCGGGCAGGTGGACGTCGGATGGCGTATAGAAGTCCACGTGGTCGGTAATGCATATCTGGCGCAGGCCGTTTTCCGCGGCGGCGGCCAGCATCTGGGCGGGGTCATAGTCCGCGTCGAAGGAATAGGCGCTGTGTGTATGCAGATCCGCTGTAACAAGCATTTTGCAGAACCTCCGTTGATGAGTTGGCTGTATTATATAGCACGCCGCCGCTACATCACAAGCAGTTTATCCACCAGTTCCTCCATGGCATCGTGGTTGTGGTCACGCTGGAGGACCATATCCGCCAGCGCCTTGATCTCCGGCTCGGCATTGCCCACCGCTACGCCGATCCCGGCGTTTTCGATCATGTCCCGGTCATTCAGGTAGTTTCCGACGGCCACGACGTTTTCCGGCGAAATGTCCTCCAGGCGGCACAGCTCCAGCAGGGCGCTCCACTTGTTGATCCCCTTGGGGGTGATGTCAATGACATTCGGCTCGCTGAACACATAGTCCAGCGCAAGGCTGCGGCTGCCGATGGCCTCGATGGCCCACTGCACGTTTCCGCTGACCATCATGGCCTCCACCCGGCGGAGGTGCAGCTGCTCCGCCGCTGTATAGACCACCGGCTGGCAGCCGTTGCTGCGCACATAGTCCATGACGCCCGGCGTCATGCGGCTGACGCCCATATACCCGGCGGCGACTACATAGAGCACACAGTCGTCGTGGCAAAGGCAGGTCTCCGCCAGCGCGCGGACGCAGTCCGGCTCCGGCAGATGCAGAGAAAGGACGGCGTCGTCCCGCGTTCGGGTGAGCTTTCCGCCGGTGTTGCCGATGACATAGTCCGCCTCCCGGTGGTCACCGCACATGTTGCTCATGTCGAAGTCGTTGCGCCCGGAGGCAAAGCAAACCACGTGGCCCGCCTGACGGAACCGGCGCAGCGCCGCGACGCTGGCCTGTCCCAGTCGGTGGTCGCTGCCCACCGACGTCCCGTCGATATCCATGGCCAGCAGCATCCGGCCTGTAATCGTTCTGTCCATCGGTCAAACCTCCCGGCGCAGGGCGCGGACCTCGTCCATAAAGGCGCTGACCCGTGCCGCGTCCACGCGGCGCCGCAGCTCGCCGTTTTCTTTGAAGGTCGTACCCACCACGGCGGCGTCGGCGCAGCGCAGCTTCCGCCGGATGGTATCCACGCGGCAGCCGGTGTTGCACAGCACGACCATGTCGGGGGAGCACTCCTTGACCGACTGGATCAGCTGGTCATCCACCTCCTGACCAGCGGCGGAGGCGGAGATGCACAGACCGTCCGGCGCCGCCTTGAAGATGAGGGAGCGCGCGATATCGCCGAGGGCGCGGGTGTCCAGATTCCGATCCGATTCCGGGTTCAGGAAATAGAGCATCCGCAGATCCTCCAGACCCAGTGCGGCCTTGCGGCGCAGAGTGGCGGAAAAATCGTTGTTGTAAAGGCCGCCGTCACCGACGTATATGCCGCAGAACGTGCCGCGCACAAAGTCGGCGTCCACCGCGGCAGCCAGCTCGATGGTGGCGTCTCCGTCCGAGATGCAGTCCACGCCATAGGGAACGGAGATCTCGCTGCGCAGCTGACCCAGCACAAAGGCCATGGCAGCGGTGGTCACAGTATCCACCTTCCGCTGGTAGGGCAGGCTGAATTCGTTGCTGATAAGCACGCCGTCCACGCCGCCGCGCTGCAGCGCCTCCAGATCCCGCTTGGCCAGATCAGCGATCTGCTGCATATCGGTACCGCGGCTGAACAGCGGGTCGCCGGGCAGCGGCTCCAGATGCAGCATGGCGATAATGGGCTTTTTTACATGGAAAAGCTCTTCAGTCCATAGCATCGTGTCGTTCTCCTTGTATGCGGCGATCAATACGGGAACTGGCGGTAATAGCGCCGGATCTCCATGGGATGACGGTTGATCTGCTCCATATGTGCGTCAATGCGCTGGGTAACTGCATGGGTCACCAGATGGGAGATGTCACCGCGGAACTCGGGGCTGATGCCCACCAGCGGATACTCGGCGGAGTCGATGATGGTATAGTTTCCGCAGACGCGGGGCAGGAAGTTCTTGACGCGCTCGGCCAGGGGACGCTGGCTGTCCTCACCCATGAACAGGGTCACAGGGGTGTTCTTGTCCACGATCTCCAGCGTGCCGTGGAAGAACTCGGCGGCGTGGATGGACTTGCTGCGCAGCCAATGCTGCTCCTCCCAATAGCACATGGCATAGGAGTAGGTGGAGCCATACTGATTGCCGGCGCCCACGAAGTAGTGCATGGCGTCCTCGCAGTGCTTCTCCGCGAAGCGCTTGCCGAACTCGTCCGCCGCCTTTTCCGTGTCCACCAGCGCCTGGGGCAGGTAGCGGTCGTACTCGGCGTACTGCTTCTCATACTGGGGGTAATCACCAGCCAGATACATCAGACGGTCTGCCAGCATGAAGAACTTCAGCTGCTCGTTCTGGGGATAGCGGATGGAGTAGTCGCTGAGCTTTTCCAGCGGCGTATCGGCCTTGTCCACAAAGCCGATGACAACGGCGCCCAGCGCCTTGACCTTCTCCACGGCCTCTACGACCTCCTGGGTGGTGCCGGTGACGGAGGACAGCACGACCACGGTGTTTTCACCGATGCGGCGATTGCCGGTGGTGTTGTACAGGGCGGCGTTCTGGGCAATGATCTCCATGCCGCTGTTTTCCTGTACATGGCTCTGGGTCTGAAGTGCGGAGGCATAGGTGCCGCCGATACCCAAGTAGCAGAGATTGCTGTAGCCGCGACCGGTCACGTCCTCTGCGATCCGCTCGATCTCCTTGCGGATGGCCAGAGCGCCGGCGGTGCTGTCCAACTGCTTCTGTTCGTCAAATTTGATCATAGCTCAGTGTCCTTTCTTTTTCGGGATAACCCGGTGATTCTTTCACAGCCTGACGGCCATTGTACGCCCCTATCATAACATAACGCATACCGCCACACAGTGAAAAAAACTGCACACTTGGGGGAAAAAACTGTCAGTCTTGCATATGTGCGTGGGAGAACGGTTGCACTGATTTTGTGCTTTATGCTATAATTCACCCATCGTCAAACGTGGAAAGGAGCATATCATGGAGCTGGGTCTTTTTACCTGCGGGTACCAATATGAGAGCATTGAGGCCGCCTTTGCCGACGCCGCAGCCTTCGGCTATGATTTTATTGAGCTGTGGGGTGGGCGGCCCCACGCATGGGCGCCGGACATGACCGCTGAGCGAGCCGCGCACCTGCGGGAGCTTTCGGAGCGGTACAATGTACCCATCCGGATCTACACGCCGGAGCACAACGGGTATCCTTACAACTATATGCTGGGTGACGAGGCGCAGTGGGAGGACTGTATGCGCTATCTGACACGCAGCATGGAGGCCGCCGCCCAGATCGGCGCGTCCCACACCCTGATCTCTGTGGGGCATGGCGGACATACGGAGCCGCAATATCGCCACGATCGGCTGATGCGCTCGCTGCGCCGTCTGGCGGAGGAGGCGCGAAGCACGGGCCAGACCATCCTGCTGGAGCCGCTGTCACCGTTTGAGTCCAACACCTGCACCACGGCGGCGGAGATCGCGGCGGTCCTGTCGGAGCTGAACGATCCCACCGTATGCACCATGTGCGACATGGTCGCCTCCTATGTGCAGGATGAGACAGCGGCGGAGTTCTACCAGTGTACCGGCAGCGCCATGGTCCATCTGCACATCGCAGACAGCGACGGCCGCAGCGAGGCGCACATTCTGCCCGGCGACGGCACGCTCCCCCTGAGGAGCGAGCTGGAGGCCCTGCGGCAAGCCGGCTATGACGGTACCGCCACCATCGAACTGGTGTCCATGTATACGGATGACCCCACCTACTACGCAAGGTGTGCCATAGAAAGAACGAGGGAGCTGCTGTGAAACGGATCGGATGTGTGGGAGATAACTGTGTAGACCATTACCGCCAGACGGGCGAGGATCATTTCGGCGGCAACCCCGTCAACGTGGCCGTCTACACCCGGCGGCTGGGGGGAAACGCCTCCTATGTGGGCGCCGTTGGCACGGACAGCCGGGGCGCGGCCATGCTGGAGGCTCTGCGCGGCCGGGGTGTGGATGTGAGCCACGTCCATGTGGAGCCGGGCTCTACCGCTGTGACCTATGTGGAGCATATCAACGGCGACCGGGTCTTCGGGGACTATGACGAGGGCGTTATGACCCACTTTGCACTGACGGAGGAGGATGTGGCCTTCCTGGGCAGCCATGACCTGGTGGTCAGCGGTCTGTGGGGACACGCGGAGGCATACCTGTCCCGCATCCGGCAGCACGGCGCGGTCACAGCCTTCGACTGCTCCGACCGGCCGGAGGACCCTGCGGCGCAGACGGCGCTGCCCGGTACGGACATCGTGTTCTTCTCCGACGACAGCTCGGATGACGAGACGCTGCTCCGGCGGCTTCAGGCGCTGACAGCGGCCGGGCCCCGCATCGTGGTAGCCACCCGGGGCGCCCGCGGCAGCATGGCCTATGACGGGCAGCGGTTTTACGAGCAGGGCATCATACCCTGTCAGGTGGTGGATACCATGGGGGCAGGTGACAGCTTTATTGCCGGATTCCTCCACGGCTATCTGGAGGGGCTGGATATCCCGGCGTGTATGACCGCCGGTGCGCAGTGCAGCGCCGTGACCCTGTCCTATGAGGGCGCATGGTAAGGCGCCGCATAACCGCATAACAAACAAGCTCCCGGCCACCGGCCGGGAGCTTGTGTTTTGCGGGGACACATGATAAAATAAGCCGATTTATGTACAGCCACGCCCTGCGGGACGTGGCGGAAAGGGGCGGTATCATGGAAAGCTATGGGGTCCTGTTCAGCAGCCGGACAGGCAACACGCGGGCGCTGGCGGAGGCGATCCGTGCGGCGCTGCCGCAGGAGGCGTGCGTATATTTCGGGGAGAGCGGCGCGGCGGTACCCGATACCGATACGCTGTATATCGGCTTCTGGACGGACAAGGGCGGCGCGGATGAGGCCACGGTGCGCCTGCTGAAAACGCTGCGGAACAGGCGGATATTCCTGTTCGGCACGGCGGGCTTCGGCGGCAGCGAGGCGTATTTTCAGAGGATCCTCGACAACGCCCAGCGCTCTATCGACCCCAGCAATACCGTGATCGGAACGTATATGTGTCAGGGCAGGATGCCTCAGACCGTGCGGGAGCGGTATGTGAAGATGAAGGGACAGCCGGAGCATCCGGCGAATCTGGATGCGCTGATCGAGAATTTCGACCGCGCCCTGTCCCACCCCGACGGGGAGGATCTGCGGGCGCTGCAAGAAGCGGTCTTGCGGTGACGGCAGCCGCCACTGCGGCGCGGGGCGCCGGAAAAATACGAAAAGAGACACGGAACGCAAAGGCGCTCTGTGTCTCTTTTGTTGCATGTATCGCGGTGCGGCGGTAAGGCAAGAGGATCAATCGCTGTCCAGCTTGAGGACGGCCATGAACGCCTCGGTAGGCACCTGCACCGTACCGAGGTTCCGCATCTTCTTCTTGCCCTCCTTCTGCTTCTCCAGCAGCTTCTTCTTACGGGTGATGTCTCCGCCGTAGCACTTGGCCAGCACGTCCTTGCGCATGGCCTTCACTGTCTCGCGGGCGATGATGCGCCCGCCGATGGCCGCCTGAATGGGTACCTCGAACAGCTGGCGGGGGATGTTGTCCTTCAGCTTCTCACACAGGCGGCGGGCGCGGCCGTAGGCCTTATCCCGGTGGGCGATGAAGCTCAGGGCGTCCACGCCGTCGCCGTTCAGCAGCAGATCCACCTTCACCAGATCGCTGGTGCGGTAGCCGGACAGCTCGTAGTCCAGACTGGCGTAGCCCTTGGTGTTGGCCTTGAGGGTATCGAAAAAGTCGTAGATGATCTCGTTAAGGGGCATCTGATAGTGCAGCTCCACCAGATGGGTGTCCAGATACTGCATGTCCTTGAACTCGCCCCGGCGCTCCTGACACATGGGCATGATGTTGCCCACAAAATCCTGCGGCGTGATGATGGACACCTTCACATACGGCTCCTCGGCATGCTCGATGCTGCCGGGGTCGGGGTAGTTGTGGGGGTTATCCACCTTCACCATGGTGCCGTCGGACTTGTACACATGGTAGATAACGCTGGGCAGAGTGGTAACAAGATCCAGATTGAACTCCCGCTCCAGCCGCTCCTGAATGATCTCCATGTGGAGCATGCCCAGAAAGCCGCAGCGGAAGCCGAAGCCCAGCGCCACAGAGGATTCCGGCTCGAAGGTCAGGCTGGCGTCGTTCAGCTGGAGCTTCTCCAGCGCGTCCCGGAGGTCGGGGTACTTGCTGCCGTCCTCGGTGTAGATGCCGCAGTACACCATGGACTGGGCGGGGCGATAGCCGGGCAGCGGCTCCGTGGCGGGCTCGGCGGCGTCGGTGATGGTGTCGCCCACGCGGGTGTCCTTCACGTTCTTGATGCTGGCGGTGAAGTAGCCCACCTCGCCGGCCTGTAAACAGTCGGTAGGCTCGTTGCCCAGCGGCTTCAGATAGCCGCACTCCAGAATGGTATAATCCGCGCCGCTGGCCATCAGGTGGATGGTCTGGCCCTTGCGGATGGTACCCTCCATGATGCGGAACAGCACCACCACGCCCACATAGGGGTCATACTGGCTGTCGAACACCAGCGCCCGCAGGGGCGCTTTGGGATCGCCCTTGGGGGCGGGAACGTTGTTCACCACGTCCTCCAGCACGGCCTCGATGTTGATGCCCAGCTTGGCGGAAATCTCGGGAGCCTCCAGCGCGGACAGGCCGATGATATCCTCCACCTCCTGCTTGGCCTTCAGAGGGTCGGCGGCAGGCAGGTCGATCTTGTTGAACACAGGGAGGATTTCCAAGTCGTGATCCATGGCAAGGTACGTGTTGGCCAGCGTCTGGGCCTCCACGCCCTGGGTGGCGTCCACCACCAGCAGCGCACCCTCACAGGCGGCCAGAGAACGGCTGACCTCGTAGTTGAAGTCCACGTGGCCCGGCGTGTCGATGAGGTTGAGCGTGTAGACCTTGCCGTCACGGTGATAGGTCAGCCCGACGGCGCGCGCCTTGATCGTGATGCCGCGCTCCCGCTCGAGCTCCATATTGTCGAGGATCTGGTCCTCCATGTCCCGCTGGCTCACCGCCTCGGTGAGTTCGAGGATGCGGTCGGCCAGCGTGCTTTTGCCGTGGTCGATATGCGCGATGATGCAGAAATTACGGATGTGTTCCTTATCCATTTTGCCCTGCCGTTTCCGCCCGTCCAATGGGCATCCTAAAATTTTTCCAATACTAAAATATAGCATAACCGCCCGGCGGGATGCAATACGGCGCGGCGGCGATCCCGTCAGGAACCTTTTTTGAGGATCCTCTCGATCCCGGCTGCGTCGAGCTGGTTGACCGTCACGAAACTTCCCCCATAGAACACCGCCCAGTTGTTGAAGACGCAGGGCAGCTCCTTCGCCTTTTGCAGCGAATCGACCTTTATCAGGCGATAGGGGATGCCGTTGCCCTCGCAGTATTTCTTGACGGCGGTAATGCTGTGATAGGTGTAGGGGCATTGCGGCGAATAATAGACCGTCAGCTCCTGCTCGTCTATCGTCTGCGCCTTTGCTCTCTCGGTGAAGTGCGGCACGGAGCCGTCAAACGAGAGGGCGAGCAGCTCGTATTCGCCTGCCGTGTCGACCGCCACGAAGCCGAAGCGCTTTGCAAATGCCTGATCCGAGAGCCACGCCTTTTGCTTGAGTGAGCCGAGCATACAAACTCCCGAGCGCCCCTGAGCCTTTGCGTCGGCAATGCAGGATTCCATCAGCTTCTTGCCGTAGCCGTGCTCGCGGTAGTCGCCGAGCACCCAAAGACAGTATATATAGATGTAATTGTCGCCCTCTATCGGCACCCACGCTTTCTCAAGCGGGGCGTATTCGATAAATACGGTCGCTTTCTCGTCGAGCTTGCGGAAAATGTGCCCCTCCGTGAGCCTCTCGGCGAGCCATGCGCGCTTCGCCTCAACTCCGGGGTGGGTCTTTTTGCTGCGGATAATGCAGCAAAGATGCTCGTTTTCAATATTCTCGGGGGTCAGGTCAATGAACTTGTCCATTAATTCTCCTCAAGTCTCCGCAAACGGAGTGTTGATATTAGTCAGACGGAAATTCACGGGATCGCGGTCGCAGTTGAAGCGGTAAACGCTCATCACCATGCCTATGGCAAAATATATGCAGAGGTTTGATGAGCCGCCCGCGCTGACAAAGGGGAGCGTGATTCCGATACAGGGCAGCAGCATCAGGCACATGCCGATGTTGATTATCACCTGCGAGCCTATCATGAACGCCGTGCCGTAGCAGAGCAGGCTGCCGGAGATATTCCTTGAGCGCCTGCCGACGGAAACTATCCTTATAATAATAAATGCGAATACCGCAAGCAGCCCTATCGCGCCGAGGAAGCCGAGCTCCTCGCCCACAACGGAGAACACCATGTCGCTCTCATTGACGGGCACACCCGCAGCGGACTGGGTGTAAGTCCCCTTGAAAAGTCCGTCGCCGAGCAGCTTGCCCGAGCCTATGGCGTTTACACAGCGCTGCTGCTGATAGATGACCTTGTTATAGACAGATTCGCTCAGCGCCGAGGGGTAGTATATCGCAAGAATTCTCTGGCGGTGCAGGTTTGAGAGGAATTTGACCCAGATCACGGGCGCGGCTGCCACGGCGGCGCATATCGCTATGGCGAAGTAGCGCAGCTTGACGCCCGCCACAAACATCATGCCGACAAACATCAGGCCGAAGATTATCGCCGAGCCGGGGTCGCCGGTGATGACGATTATGCCCATGGGCACAAAGGCGTGCAGCGTGAGCAGCAATACGTTCTTCACTCGGTTGATATCGTCCTTCACGGCGTCTATGTGAGCCGTAAAGGTGATGATGAAGCCTATCTTTGCAAGCTCGGAGGGCTGGAATTTGAGCGTGAAGGTCTCCGTCTTGATTATCGGCAACCAACAGATGGCGTCCGGCCTGTCGGAGGGGGCGTCACCCCAGATAAACAGCGCAAGCAGCAGCAGCAGGCACACGCCGCCCGCTATCGGCCACAGGCTGATTATAGCGTTGTATTCAACGAGCGAGATGAAGGCGCACAGGATAATGCCGAGCGCCGAGGCGCAGATCATTATCAGGCAGTCGCGGCTGAGCGTGAGCCCGCTTTTGGCTGCGGCGTTCATCGTTGCGCTGTATACCATGAGCGCCCCGAAGGCGGAGGTCAGTATACAGGTGATATACAGCAGGAGGTCCGTCTCTCTGAGCGTATGCTTCAAGGTTGTGCTTTTACTCACGCTGTCACCGCCTTTCGTTAATTTTGCTTTCGGATTTGTGCCGCTCAAGCAGGAATATGCCCGTCACGAGCAGCGCAGGGAAGATTATTGCGGCAAGGAAGCCGGCCTTCAGATTGTCGTTAAATGCTCCCGAGACCGCACCGACAAGGGCGGGGCCGGAGGCGCAGCCGAGGTCGCCCGCCAGCGCAAGCAGGGCAAACATTGCCGTTGCGCCGTTTCTTGCATATTTCGCCGCAAGGCTGAATACTCCCGGCCAGAGTATGCCGACCGAGAAGCCGCAGATACCGCAGCCCGCAAGGGCGAGCATGGGGTGGGGCGCAAACGAGGCTGTCAGGTAGCCGGCAACGCACATAACGCAGCTTGCACGGATAAAAGCGGTCAGCTTGATCTTTTCGCTGAAGGCGGCGTAAAGTACCCTCGACAGGCCCATAAGTATGGCGAACATACACGGGCCGAGCAGGTCGCCGACGGTCTTTGAGACCTTTAAGCCTGCCTCCGCAAAGGCGGAGGACCATTGGCTCATTGCTTGCTCCGATGCGCCGGAGCAGACCATCAGCACGGCGAGTATCCAAAAGAGCTTCGATTTAAAAAGCTCCTTCATCGGTGCGGCTCCCTCCTCTGCGGCGAGACTGTTTATCGGCACGAGGCAGAAGTAAACTGCGTTCGCAAACGGGACTATCGCCCAAAGATAAGCGAGGACGCGCCAATTCTCTATGCCCGCCGTTACAAAGAACAGGGTCGTGAGCAGTATCACGGCGACATGACCCCAGCAATAGAACGAATGGAGCAGGCTCATCGCGGCGGATTTTTTATCCGTCGGGCACGCCTCGACTATCGGGCTTATTAGCACTTCGATAAGGCCGCCGCCCACGGCGTAAAACGCAATGGATATCAGTAGGCCGATATACGGGTCGGGCAGCGCAAAGGGGAGCGTGCCGAGCATTATAAGCCCCGCGCCCGCAAAGAAGTGAGCCGCTACTATGGCGACCCTGTAGCCGATGCGGTCGATGAATTTTGCTGAGACAAGGTCGATGATGAGCTGAAAACAGAAATTGACCGTTACCAGCCCTGCTATCTTCTCGAGAGATACGCCGAAGCTGCGCTGAAAGGTCACAAAGAGCAGCGGGGCGAAGTTATTGACTATCGCCTGAGTGATATAGCCGAAATAGCTTGCCGTAAGGGTGTGTTTATAGTTGTTTCTTATACTCATAACAGGTTAAATGAAGCCCCGGAGATCGGGGCTTCTTTTTGTTTGGATTTATCTGACTTTGGTCACAAGGGTGAGATAAGCGGACGCGATGGTTTCGCCTGCGCGCGGGCCGGTGGAGACTATCTCCTCATTCTCGGTGAGGTATGAATGCCAGCTGTTGCCGTTGAGAATGTAGCCGATTTGATCGTTGGTGATGCCGAATACAAGGAGCTTCCTGCTCGGCGAAGCGTCAACGAAGGGGGAGAAGTTCCAATCCTGACCGAGCCATGACTCCGCTGCGGTGTCCGTGCCGCCGAATGCGATCTCGGGTGCAAGCTCGCCGGGCATGATAGCGACTGCGAGGTTGCTGCCGAATTCGGCGTAGCCTATCTCGGTGACGACCTCATATTTGAAGCCGTTTCTGACGACCTTGTTGAGCAGCAGGCCGCATTTGGCTGCAAGCACGAGAATGTTATTGCTGATGGGAACGAATACCTCGGAGTATTTGACGTTGAGGATGGGCGAAACGGCAGTCTCGTCGGTTATCGAGCAGACAAGCTCGCCGAGCCTCTTGCCGTAGGCCATGAGAGTTGCATATCTGTTGCCGTATTTCTCAACGTCGGCGGGTTCGGGAGTGATGCCGTCGCTCTTATTGCTGATGGCGAGCTCGGCGCCCTGGATATAGAAGTAGTTTGCGCCTGCGGTCTCATTGATATATTTCTCCATGTAGTAGGGATAGTCGCCGGTGAGCACGGTGCCCGCAGCGCCGTTGCCTACGCAGTGGATAGCGCCGTTGATTATCCAGGTCTCTTTCTTTGAGCTGTCGTCGGGGACGAAGCGAAGCCTGTGAAGCTCCTCGTCAAAGACCTGAGGATCGCGCTTGTCTCTGATATACTCTGCGGCGTTGACCGAGCCGTAATAGAGAGTGCCGTCGGTCATGTTCTCGACTGCCTCTATCATCGAGTTGACGGTCTTCTCATAGAGATTAGCCATGTAATCCTTATTCTGACCGCTGGGCAGCTCAATGCCGAGGATGTTTTTGACGCAGGAGGTGAAGAGGGCGTTGACGATGTCGCCGTTCATGCCGAAGGTGTCAACGCAGCTGTGCTGATGAAGAGCGGAGATGTTGATAGCGGTGATGTCGAGACCCTTTTCCTCGGCATACTTTGCAAAGATGCCTCTGATGGCTCTGACGTCGGTGCTTGCCATGCCGTAAGCGTCAAGGGAGGAGAAGATGGTGATGCCCCTGCCGTCGGAGATGGCAACGGTCCTGACCTTCTGATCGTCTCTGACCTCGGTCGCGAGCTTCTTGGTGACCGAGAGGCTGCCGCCTACATAATAGTCGCCCTCAAGCTCCTTGCCGGTAAGCAGGGAAGCGTTTGCGTAGCCGACGCTCCAGTGCGCGCCGTCTGCGGGGGCGTCAAGGAATTCATCCGTGCCGCTGTAGAAGTTCTCGGATACATAGTCCTTCTTTGCGTCCCATTTGGGGCTCTTGATGAGAGCGGCGATGCCGCCGACGAGCGTGTCGATTATTTTATCGACCGTGCGGTAGAAGCCTCTCTCTGCGGGGTTTGTGACTACGGTGTTGGCGCTGGCGGG
>OIXH01001826.1_pt1 | contig 22769 bp, 19 predicted proteins | sample 1587741 | NCBI WGS metagenome assembly OIXH01 (sample SAMEA3888916, study PRJEB22519) | human gut metagenome | biome: human gut; feature: human-associated habitat; material: faeces | place: Denmark | collected 2011 | reverse complement strand
GTGTTCGTAACGACCTCAAGCATACAAGAGGCGTTATCTCAATGGCACGTTCAGCAATGCCAAATTCAGCAAGCTCACAGTTCTTTATCATGCACCAGGACGCTCCTCATCTTGACGGACAGTATGCAGCATTCGGCAAGGTAGTCGAGGCATGGACGTTGTTGACGAGATCGCAGCAGTTGACGTAAATTTCAACGATAAGCCGCTTGTAGATCAGGTCATGAAGAAAGTAACTCTTATTGAGGACTAATAAAAAGGAAAATCATGGGCTGCGGTCTTTATGGCGGCAGCCCTTGTTTACGTCAAAAAAATATCAGGAGAGTAAATAATGGATTTCAAAAAAGTAACAGTGGGATTTTTTGCAGCGGTCATGGCAATGACCTCAGTGTGTTTCGCTGATCCCGAAACGCCTGTGACAACCGATGTGCCAGCCACAGATCCTGTACCGGAAACAACCACTACCGCTCAGCCTCAGTGGGAGGACACTGAAACGACTACAACTACCACAGCTCAGACATGGGAAATCACCACATGGGGAACTACCACATCTTATTCCTATGTTCCGGACACTCCGACTTCTACGCCGACAGTTGTAAAGCTTGTGGTCAGCGAGGTAAAGGATAAAAAGTTCACAGCGAAAATAAATATCCAGTGCGACCACCTTATCTCAAACGCCTCTATCTCCGTGGGCTATGACGATAGCCTCGTAGAGTTTGAAAAGTGCGAAACCAATGATAAAGCAGGTGGCATGGCAGTTGACAATGCCTTTGCAGGGAAGTTTGTATATAACTATGTGAACGCAGACGGCACAGACTTTGACGGTGATTATGCGACCCTCCATTTCAAAGTCGCAGACGAAAAGCTCACCTCAACAGTGCTTTATCTCACAGTAAATTCCCTTGATGACGAAAACCTCAATGCCATATCAAATCAGGTAGAGAACGGTATCGTCAAGTATCAGGACGCTGCAGACGTTCAGCAGGACGACAGCGATTACATCGAAATAGACGTTGACTATTCCAAGTACCCTATCGCTCCTGAGGATATAGGACTTACAGATGTTGACAGCGTAACAGTAGCCAACGGCGAAGTGCTTATATTCGAGGACGGCAAGTTCCAGACCCTCAGCACAGGCGAAACAAAGATAGATATTGTTTATAAGGACGGCTCAGTAGGGCATTTTAAAATAGTGATAAAAGAACCTGAAGCCGTGAAGCTTGAAAGCTCAGAAGCAGAAGCGACCTCAAAAGCCGCAAGTCCGGTGTCGGAAAAAAAGAGCGGTTCATCAATGGGCGTTATTATTGGCGTGGTCTGCGTTTTGTGCGTAGCTCTTATTGCCGCTGAATATCTTATGATAGTGAAAAACAAAACAGTAGGCGACAATAAGTCAGCCAACAAGGATAATGATAAAGATATCCACGATACAGACGAAAGCGATGATACCAATTTGTCCGAGCCTGACGAACCTGACGAAAATGAAGAGCAGGAAGAAACTGATAATACAGACGACGATACAGACACAGAAGAATAAACAAAAAGCGGTGCAGAGAATTGAAACTCTGACACCGCTTTGTTTTCTTATTTAGCTATTATTAGACAATTCCTTAAGCTCTCGACCCTCTTTAAGCAGGTCATGCAACCTTTGAGCGTCATTATTTGCAATAGCATCACGATACTCCGTTAATCTTGCGATTATATGCTCTATCTCGTCCACCAGTGGGCCACGGTTCATAAGGAAAAGCTCCGTCCACATATCTTCGTTGAGTTTGGCCACTCTCGTAAGGTCTTTGAATGATCCTGCTGAAAAACCTGCCTGCTTTAAAAGACTAGGGCTTTTTACATAGGAGCTTGAAACAACGTGTGCAAGCTGAGAAGTGAACGCAATAACGCTGTCATGCTCCTCAACGTTTGATACAACGACCTTCGCAAAACCAATATTATAAGCAAGCCTTGATATCTCCTGCACCACCCTCATAGGCGTCCTGTCAGTAGGCGTCATTATAAAGCTTGCTTTCTCAAAAAGATTGTCCACCGAGTATGCAAAGCCAGAAAATTCACGTCCTGCCATAGGGTGACAGCCGAGAAAGTTTACGCCGTTTTCAATGCAAACGCCCTCTACAGCTCTGACTATCTCGCCCTTTACTCCACAAGTGTCAAGAACGATACCGCCTTTCTTGAACTTGCCTGCATTCTCCGTGATAAATTTTATGGTAGCCTCAGGGTGAAGTCCCACGATAACAACGTCACAGCCTGCAAGGTCGTCAATGGTCATTTCACCGTCGATAGCCTCCTGAGCCAGCGCCCCTGCTATCGTTCCCCTGTCAATATCTATACCGAAACAGCTCTCGTGAGTGTTCTTTTTTATTGCCTTGGCAAGCGAACCGCCTATAAGTCCAAGTCCAACTATACAAATCTTCATTGTCCGTCATGCTCCCTTTGCTTTTACACTTTTAAGCTTTTATGTAATAAAGTATACCACTAAAATCACACTTTGTCAAGAGCCATGCACACCCAATTATTCACCGCAAAGCTCTGCAATAGCATTAGCGTACATATTCAGATTTATTTTGAAAGTTTCCATGGAAATATGCTCGTCAGCTCCGTGCATATTGTTGTTTTCCTCAGGAAATTCCGCACCGAACGCAACACCGCCCTTTGTGTTGTGAACGTAGGTTATTCCGCCCTCTGCGATACATTTTCCCTTTTCGCCCTTGACCTTTTCGTAGACCCTGAGCAAAGTCTGAACGAACTCACTGTTTTCGTCCACATAATGGGGCTCCATGCCGTCAAGCTCGTCCACCTTGAAGCCCTTGCTTTCAAGTGCCGAAGTTATGATACCGCTTATCTCAGCAAGCGTCTTGTCAATAGGGAAGCGTATGTCGATACCGCCATGAAGCCTGCCACCCTCAGTTTTAAGGATAGTCAGCGCACAGGTCATCTCGCCTGATACATCGTCTGAATAACCAAGACCGCAGGACTTTCCGTTGCATTCTCCGTGTGGGAAAAGCTCAGCCAACCCACCAAGGAGAGCATTTTCATTTTTGTATTCTGCCACAAATTTTGTTACCGCATTGTCGCCGTTTTCAGGTCTTGACCCGTGTGAGGATTTTCCTTTGATGACCTTCTCACTGTCGTCGGCAAACTTCACAATGCACTTGTCCGGGATAGCATTTATAACGCTTCCACCATTTATCTCAGCTATCTTATCGTCTGAAAATTCAGCAGAGAATGTAAGATGCACCATGCCCTTTTCGCAGTTGAGCACAGGAAAAGAGCCGTCGGGGGTGAACACCATTTCAGGGAAAGGCTGTTTGCTTTCATAATATTCCATGTCCTCACAGCCGCCCTCTTCATTGCCACCGAAAATAACACGGAAGTTCTTTTTTATAGGAATGTTAAGCTCTTTGATAGCCTTTACAGCCCACAGCACCGCAACGCTCGGACCTTTGTCGTCAATTGTTCCTCTGCCGAAAAGCTTTCCGTCAGCTTTAGTCAGCTTGAAAGGCGGATAGCTCCAGCCCTCGCCTGCGGGAACAGTGTCAAGATGTGAAAGCACAGCAAGCTTACATTCTCCCTCAGGGTAAAAATCACCGTGAACAGCATAGCCGTCAAAGTCCTTTGTTGTCATGCCGAGCTTTTCAAGATAAGCCTTTCCCCAGTTAAGAGCCTTGCGAGAACCCTCGCCAAATGGCTTAACAGGGGCGTTTATGTCACCAATGCTCTCGATAGAAATAATCTCGTCAAGGTCACGAAGTATCTCCTCCATGTGCTTGTCAAAATATTCTGCAAATTGTTTCTGATACATATTTATTCCTGCCTTTCAAGTGTGCAAATCATTATTTCCGAGGGATTATTCAGCCTGAATTTACCAAGCCCCGCCGTAACAGCAAGCTTTGCCAAGCCCTGTTCAGCGTTAAGTTCGTAAATGCCCTTTGTGTATCGTGGAAAGAATTTCCGCTCAGGAGAAAGTATTCCGCCAATAAAAGGCAATCTTATAACTCCCCCGTGACAGTGACCCGAAAACGTCACATCTGCTCCCCAGTCCGCATACTCCTCAAAAAACAACGGGGAGTGAGCGAGAAGAAGACAGAACCTTTCGGGATCCGGTTCTCCCAGAGCGTCCTTTAAAAGTCCTGCCGGAATTTCTCCGCCCCCTGGCAGATAAGCACTCTTCGGAAGATCAAGACCGTAGATTTTGATGTCACGGTCGAGATCCGCCGCCTCATTGGAAAGATAACGGATCCCGGCATTTTCGAGGGTTGTCCGGTAGTTTTCATATGTGTCCCCGTAAATATCTGATTTCCAGAGCAGCCGGCACTCATGATTTCCATTTCCGCAGTATACCGGGAACTCTTTCGCCAGTCCTGTTAAAAGTGCAAGCGGAATTCTGATATCGGAATTTCCTCTTTTTGCGACCATCCCGTCCCCGCCAAAAAGCACGGCATCCGGGTTCACCCTCCGCACAGCTTCCATCAGGCGGCGGTTTTCTTTCCCGAATTCCTTATTGTGGAGATCCGTCAGAAAAACAATGGTCTTTCCCGGGCCATGGATCTTTTCCGAGGCGATCCGGTACTCTTCCGTTACAAGGCAGTCCCTCTCATACTGGGAACGTGCCAGGCAGCCGGCGCCAAAAGCCATGACACCTGCCGCCAGAAACGCTGCTGTCCCCAAATCGGATTATTCCTCCTCAAATACCTGGATTCCGCGCTCAACAACACCTGCGAAAGCCTGCGCATAGCTCTTATACTCCGGATGCTTTGCGATGATCTTATCCATAACTTCCTTCATCTCTCCGCTGATGATGACGGTGCATCCTGCTGCCTTCTTATTTGTGGAACGGTTCTCGTACACGTCCTGCATTACTTTTACTCTTTCTTTCATGATCCTTCTCCTTGTCTTCTCTGTTTTTCACTGATCCGCCATCCGTGCGCATCCCGGATCCACCGGAATGCAGGTACGGCTCTTATCCTCTTTCCTACTGGATCCATGCGCCATCCGCGCCTACGACATACTGACCGCCGATGGTCGTATTTTTTACGATCTTACCGTCAGATCCCAGGTAAAACCACTTGCCGGAATCCTGTCTCCAGGCATTCTTTACCATGGTTCCGTTGGACTCAAAATAATACCACTCGGTACCGAACATCTTCCATCCGGTTACCATCTTTCCTTCCGTATCAAAACCAAAGTCAGCCGCATCGATCGTGTAGATCGTTCCGACAGCCTTCGTTCCGTCAGTGAACTCATATCTCCAGCTGCCGTTATCCGGAACCCAGTGTCCGGCAGTTGTCTGCTTCCCTGTGGATGTGGTTCCGGCTTTCTCTGTGTTTACATACTGATAACCATAGTCCAGCATCAGCTTTGTATCCGCATAATGGGTACTTCTTGATTTTAAGACCACCGCAACCATGCGGACACCGTCTTTCTCCACACAGGTCACCAGCGTGTTCCCTGCCTTTGAAGTATAACCGGTCTTTCCACCAACGATTCCCGCGTAGTATCTGGAATCCTTCGGGTAGAGCATCTTGTGACCCGGAGTGATGGTTCTCGCGGAGGCTGCCTTTGTCGCCGGGAATTGATAACTCAATGTGGAATCGATCTCACAGAGCGTCTGATTCGCAAATGCCGCCGCCGCGATCTTTGCCATGTCGCGGCATGTGGTATACTGTTCATCCGAGTTTAATCCATTCGGATTCACGAAATGTGTATTTGTACATCCAAGCTCACGAGCCCTCGCATTCATCAGCTCCGAAAAACCTGAAATACTGCCGGAAACGTGTTCCGCAAGTCCGTTGGCGACTTCGTTGGCTGATTTTAAAAGAAGCGCGTAGAGGCAGTCCTTTACAGCCACCTGATCCCCTTCCACAAGCCCGATCTTCACAGCGCCGGCCTCCAGATCTGTGACTGCTGTTTTTGAAAACGTCACTTTGTCATCCAGCTTTGCTTTTTCCAAAACGAGAAGCGCTGTCATAAGCTTTGTGGTGCTGGCCGGAGCAAGCTTCTCATCGGCGTTCTTCTCAAATAGAACCCTTCCGTTCGTCACATCATAGAGAATTCCCGCCTCTGATGAGATCTCCGGCTTCGCGATGGCATCCGCGGCGGCTTTTGCCGCGTCACTTACCTGCTTCTGGTTTGTGCCGGTCGATGAATCCGATGTTTCATATCCTGGTCCGCCTTCGTTCCCGTCCTGTGTGCCGGTCGTCTGTGTTGTCTGTGCCTTCTTTGTATCTGTTGTGGTTCCGTCCGCGCGGATAATCAAAGCCGCCTGTGCCGGCTGTGCCGCGAAAATTGCGCACGCAAGCGCGATCGGAATCATTCTGTTTATTTTTCTCATCTTTTTTGACCTCTTTTTCCGGTATATTTTATTAAATTCAGCTTCTCTGACGCCTCCCTTTGTGTTTCCACGCCGGTTCCTGCATCGTCCGCTTTTCTTTTTCTATGCTATCATAGATCCACCGAAAAAGCTTTGCAATTTTCTGTCGATTTTCTTATGTCATTTCTGTGTCCGTAACAGGCGGACACAGCTTTTACAGATCTTCGTCCAGCATGCGGATAAGATCTTCTCTCGTAATACTGCTGAGCGCACCGGTCCCTTCAGTTACCACGGTGTCCGCCAGATCCCTCTTCATCTCCTGAAGCTTCAGGATATTCTCCTCGATGGTGTGCTTCGTGATGAGTTTGAATACGGAGACCTGGTTCTCCTGTCCGATCCTGTGGGCGCGGTCTGTGGCCTGATTCTGGGCTGCCACGTTCCACCACGGATCATAGTGGATCACCACATCCGCAGCCGTAAGGTTCAGCCCCGTTCCGCCGGCCTTCAGGGAGATCAGGAACACCATCACGTCGTCCTTCTGGAACGAGGAGGCCATCTGCATGCGGTCCCGCTTCGGCGTGGAGCCGGTGAGCAGGTAAAACGGGATCTTCTCCTTCTTTAAGCGCTTCGCGATGATCTCAAGCATCGATGTAAACTGGGAGAACAGAAGGATCTTATGTCCCGCAGATGTTCCGTTTAAGAGAAGCTCCATACAGGTATCGAGCTTCGCGGATCCACCTTTGTAGCCGTCAAAGCATAGAGACGGCTCGCAGCAGATCTGGCGCAGACGCATGAGCTCCGCGAGGATCTGCATCCGCTCTTTTCCGTAATCTCCGTCAGTTCCCTCCATGAGCTGTTCCTTTAAGGAAGCTGCCGCCGCCGTATAGAGGTCCTTCTGCTCTCCTTCCATACTGGAATAGAGGACCGTCTCCAGTTTATCCGGAAGTTCCTTTAAGACATCTTTCTTTAAACGTCTTAAAATAAACGGTCCTGTAAGCTTCTTTAACCGGGTCAGCGCATTCAGATCCTGATCTCTCACAATTGGCATCTCGAACGCCCGCTTAAATTTCTGTGACGTGAATAAAAATCCCGGCATCAGGAAGTCAAAGATACTCCAGAGTTCTCCAAGGTGATTCTCGATCGGTGTTCCTGTCAGGGCGAATCTCGTTCTGGCCGGAACAGCCTTCACGGATTTCGCTGCCTGTGTGGAGGAATTCTTGATGTACTGGGCCTCGTCAATGATCTCGAAGCGGAATTCCTTTTCATGGTACCAGAGAATATCGCGCTTTAAGAGGTCGTAGGACGTAATGATCACATCCGGGCGCTCCTTCTCATAAGCTGCGAACATCTCCTCGCGCTCTGCCTGGTTCCCCGCCGCCGTCATGATCTTAAGCTCCGGGGCGAACTGGGCAAACTCGTTCTCCCAGTTGTATACCAGGGATGCCGGACACACCACGAGAGACGTGCCGCCGTTCTCTGCCTTTTCATCCAGCAAAAGGGCGATGACCTGGATCGTCTTTCCAAGTCCCATCTCATCCGCAAGGATTCCGCCGAAGCCGTAGGCATCCAGGCTCTTTAACCACCGGTAGCCCACCTTCTGGTAGCTTCGAAGCGTCGATGCAAGGCGTTTCGGTATCTCATAATCGCTGTCCTCCACGTCCTTCATGCCACGGACCACAGCCTTGAACAGCTGGTCGCGGTACACGCTGACGCTCTTATCTTCCTTTAATGCTGCGTCCAGAAACATCGCACGGTACGCCGGAAGCCTGATCGTATCAGAATCCACAAGTTCCTTTGCTGCGCCAAGCTCCTCCGCAATCTTTGCAACCGTTAAAAGTCCGCCATCCCCCAGAGTCAGGAAATCACCGTTCTTCATCCGGTAGAAGCTCTTTTTCTTTCCGTAAGCCGCAAGCACTGCCGCAAGTTCCTCTCGCGGAAGAGCCCCGGTGTCTACCTCTAACTCCAGCCATCTTCCTAAAGTCCGGACCTGAACAGAGGTGCTCACCGGCGGCAGGACACGGATCTTTTTGAAGGACTCGGACACAAATACATCTCCGGCATCCATAAATTTCTTCATGCCTTCGGAGATCAGGCGGTAGACCGCCTCGTCGTCATTTTTAATGACAAGATTTCCTGATCCGTCCTCTGTATACTTAAAGTAGGTCGTGATCAGCTGACTCACCTGAAACTCTCCCGGAACATCCCTACAGATCTCTTTCGGAACATTCTCATCCGCCAAAGGATGGAAAGAGAACTCGCCATAGGAAAGTTCCGGACGGAGAGTTACGGTTCCCGCTGCGTCGCTGTCAAAATAAAAGGACGCCTTTAATTCTTTCGGGCGGTAGCTCTCAAGGTCGACCCCCTCGGAGCGGATGAGCCCGAGTGACTCCAGTTTTCTTAAAACACGCTCATAAAAAAGCGGCATATCACGGTCATTGACGGAGACCTCGTTCTCCGCATCCATTCCCATGACCATGTATTCCATAAATACGGTCAGGCACTCTGTATAATCCTGATCACAGCAGTAGATTGCTTCCTGATCTGCGATAAATAAGGACTTTTCACCGGAAAAAGCCATAATATCCTTATCCACCGTAACCTTGATCCCGTCACGGCCCTCTTTCTTTACAACAGCGGTAAAGACCGGATTCTCCCGTTTTACCGTCAACATCCTCTTTCTCTTCCGGTAATCCTCGCACTCGATGGTCTGCCCTTCCAGTATGGCAAAAAAGCGCTCTCGTCCGGCTTTTCCCAGGATCAGTTCTTTTAACGCCGGCTCCGCTTCCATGGAAAACCGCCCGCTTCCGCGGTACTGTTCCCTGAAAAAGCCGACGCGTTCCATGATGAGAAGCGCCAACGCCCGGCTCTCCTCGTCGAAAGCCTGAAGACTGTGATGGAACGCCAGTCCTTTTCCGTACTGGACAAGGCTCATGGTTTCCATCGCCTTCGCGAAGGCCGTCAGGTCCTTCACCGGGTACTGTTTTTCCCGTCCCACCGTGAAACGGACTCTTACCTGATCTCTTGAGATCGCAACAATGGGGATCAGACGGTAATGCCCTTCCTCAGAGGCCCCCATGATCCGGCTCACCTCGCGGTTCGTGTACTCCCGGACCATAAAACGGACTTTCTGGGATGTGGAGACCGGATGCTTTGACTCCCTGCTCTCCCGCCGGAGCCATTCCGCGATCAGCGCATGAGCGTGCGGACACATGGGGATCCCGTCAGGTCCCTGTGTGCAGGATACGCCGCAGAAACCGAGATTTCTGCCCGTCTTACTGATATGCGAACAAGAGTAGTCAAAATTCTGACTACCCTTGCGCAGGATACGGACACGGTATTCATCTTCCCCGTCCATGACGGTTCCCCTGATCTCAGTCTCGCCTTTCCAGAAGGTCTCGGCAGTAAGTTCCGTTACTTCCATATCATTCCGTCCCCCCGGTTTGTTTTATTGCTTTCCAGCCCTGAAACGGATCGTTCCGCACTTCGTGCTCCCACGATCCTGACTTCATTCGCAATCCAGCCTGACGGCTTACTTGCTCATGAAGTTTTGCCTGTCATATGTCTATGCATCTGTGCAGGCAAGCCTGCCCTTCTGCATAGCCGCATGACAGGCTGTTTCATCACATCCGTTCCGGTGCGCTGAATCCCAGAACGTTAATGCATGTCATTAACACATCACGTGTTAACGTAACAAGGCTGATGTACCCCGCCTGTTTCTTCCTGTCTTCCTCAGCGATGATCTTCGTCTCATGATAGAAGTGATTTAACGCATTTGAGAGTTCGTAAATGTAAGCGCAGATCTTATGCGGAGCAAGCTCCTCGAAGCATGTAAGCATCACATCGCTGTACCGGGAAAGGGCGAGCATCAAGGTCTTCTCCGGCTCAGCAGACGATGGAAGGATCTCGCCGCTCTCTGTATTTTCACAGGTATCACTGTATTTCTTTAAGATGGAGTTGATTCTCGCGATCGTGTAGAGAACATACGGACCTGTATTTCCCTCGAAGGAAGTAAATCTGTCGATATCGAAGACATAATCCTTTGTCGCTTGATTGGAGAGATCACCATATTTTAAAGCAGCGAGACCTACGATCTCAGCCGTTTTTTTCGCCTCATCCTCAGAAACGGTACGGTTCTCCATGATACGGTTGTAAGCCGCCTCATCGATATCCGCGATCAGGTTCTCAAGACGCATAACGCCGCCTTCTCTCGTCTTAAACGGCTTTCCGTCCTTTCCATTCATAGTACCGAAGCCGACAAAATCCATCTTCCGGTCTGCCGGAACGATCCCTGCCTTCTTTGCGACACGGAAGACCTGTGTAAAGTGGAGTTCCTGACGCTTGTCCACTACGTAAATATAGTGATCCGGCTTGAAATCTTCTTCTCTCTCAACGATGGTCGCAAGGTCGGAAGTCGCGTAGAGGGCCGCGCCATCGGATTTTCTCACGATACACGGCGGAAGCTCCTTGGTATCGGTCGGCTCGGCGATATCAACAACGAGAGCACCCTGGCTCTCATATGCAAGTCCTTTATCCTGGAGGTCCTTGATCAGGCCCGGGATATACGGCTGCGCGTCGCTCTCACCTTTCCACAGGTCGAAATCCACGTCAAGGTTTGCGTAGTTTCTCTTTAAATCTTTTAAGGAAACATTCATGATATGCTTCCAGATCGCACGGTACGGCGCGTATCCGCTCTGAAGCTTGAAGGTCGCCTCCTGGGCGCGCTCCTTGAATGCCTCGTCAACCTTGGATTTTCCGCTGGCTGCCGGGTAGATCTCCTCAAGCTCAGAGATCGTAAACGGCGCTTCCTCCGGATACTCTCCGGTAAAGCTCTCGTCAAAGTACGGAAGTTCCGGCTTTCTGTCCTTTAATTCCTCGATGATAAGGCCCATCTGGAGTCCCCAGTCACCGAGATGAACGTCTCCGATGACCTTGTGGCCCACAAAGCGTCCCATGCGCTTTAACGCCTCACCGATCACCGCGGAACGGAGATGTCCCACATGGAGCGGCTTTGCGACGTTTGCTCCGCCGTAGTCGATAACGATTGTCTCCGGCTTCTCGACCTCGTCCATTCCGAGCTTCTTTGCACCCTTCATTCCGTTCATGTAGCCGGAAAGGAAAGCCGGGTCTAATTTCAAGTTGATGAATCCCGGCATAACGGCATTCACTTCTTCAAATACTTCGCTGTCTTTTAACTGTTCTACTACACCGTTCGCGATATCGATCGGTTTCTTTTTATATGTCTTTGCGGCTGCCATCGCGCCGTTGCACTGGTATTCGCAGAGATCCGGGCGGTTGGACAGAGTCACTTTTGCAAAGTTCTCATCGTAACCGTTCGCCGCAAAAGCTTTTTTCATCTCATCCGTGATGATATCCAGAATTTTTTTCATCTGATTTTCTCCTTTTTTAGCGTGCCAGTCTGCATCATTTTCCCGCGCCATACCAAAAACATGGCAATTGCAGACACAGACTTATACAGTAACTATCATTATACCGTATCGCGGTAGAAAAATCCATAGTTCTGTTGATATTTTTGTTATCGTCCACGCATGACATAAACAGGAACCGATCCTGCCGATAGTTCGAATTTCAACGCGACAAAACCCACGACTGTCACTGGATTGTACGGCATTTTCACTCCAGAAACCTCCTGCTCGTGTGCAGAAAGAAATAGGAGCTGTTTTCGGTTATGGTCTGAACACGTCATGGGCAGGCATATTGGGGAGGAACAGCGAACTGCCAGGTTTCAAGGAAAGACCTGGCAGTTGAAAATATCATCTTATCTTTTACGCTTCCCCGATCACGCTCGTCGCGAAATTCACCGAAGCCATAGCGTCCTTACAATAGGCATCCGCCCCGATGGCATCTGCATACTCCTGTGTCAGGACTGCACCGCCAACCATGACCTTCACCCATGGTGCATCCTTCCGGAGCGCCTTGATGGTGTCCTCCATTGCCGGAACCGTTGTCGTCATGAGGGCACTGAGTCCCACCACCGGCACGTGCTCCTTCACTGCCGCTTCCACGATGTTCTCTGGCGGCACATCGCGTCCGAGATCCATCACGTCAAAACTGTAGTTCTCCAGAAGGACCTTCACGATATTCTTTCCGATATCGTGGATATCACCCTTTACCGTGGCGAGGATCACTTTTCCCTTCTTCTCCTGTACCTCACCGCTGGCCTCCATGGACTCTTTCACGACGGCGAACGCTGCCTTCGCCGCCTCCGCGCTCATCAAAAGCTGCGGGAGGAACACGGTTCCGGCTTCAAAGCCTTTTCCTACCTCGTCGAGGGCCGGGATCATATCCGTATTGATGAGCTCTAAGGCATCCGTGTCCTTCAAGGCGAGTTTCGCTGCATCGGCTGCCGCCTGAGACATTCCCTTTACAATGCTCTTTTTTAACGCAGATCCGGTATCTGCCGCTCCTGTGCCTGTGCCGGACGTATTTCCGGCTCCATTGCTGTTTCCTGCGCCTGCCGCTCCACTCACCCCGGCTGCCTGGTTCACCGCCGCCGCCTTTAAGATCTCTTTCTGTCTCTTCTTCTCCGCTTCCTTCGGACCATAGATTCCCACATATCCCGCGCAGTTCTCATCCTGAGCTGACAGCACAAGGAAGCTGTCATAGGCCTGCATCATGGCTTCCAGATTCGGATTCACGATCCCCGCGGAAAGTCCGTTCTGCATCGCGAGAAGGAAGAAGGAGGCGTTGATATTCTCACGCATCGGAAGGCCGAAGGACACGTTGGAGACACCGAGGACTGTCTTTCCTCCAAGCTCGTCCCGCACTCTTCTCACGGTCTCCAGCGTCGTGACCGCGCCGTTCTTATCGGAGCTCACCGCCATGCAGAGACAGTCCACGAGAATATCCTTTTTCGGGATCCCGTAGGATGCCGCTGTCTCGTATATCTTTCTCGCAACAGCAAGTCGTCCGTCCGCCGTCTCCGGAATTCCGTTCTCATCGAGAGCCAGAGCAACCACCACACCGCCATAATGCTTTACCAGCGGGAAGATCTGCTCCATGACCTCTTTCTTTCCGTTTACCGAGTTGATCAGCGGTTTTCCGTTGTAGATCCTGAGCGCCCGCTCCATGGCCACCGGGTCGGAGGTGTCGATCTGAAGAGGCAGATCCAGAACACCCTGAAGTTCCTTTACCACATCCACCATCATCTGGGGTTCATCGATCCCCGGAAGTCCCACATTGACATCCAGAACATCGGCGCGGCTCTCCTGCTGGGCAACACCCATGGATAAAATATAGGTCAGATCCTTATCCTTCAACGCCTGCTTGAATTTCGGCTTTCCCGTCGGGTTGATCCGCTCCCCGATCAGGATCGGTCTGCCGCCGAATGTCACTGCATGGGAGTAGGACGAGATCACTGTGCGATTTTTGTCCGTAATTTCACAGACAGGAATATCATCGCAGGCAAGCTTTGTCTTAAGGATGTGTTCCGGTGTCGTTCCGCAGCAGCCGCCGAGTACCGTCGCCCCGTTTCTCGCCATATCCTGCATCGCCGCGGCAAACTCATCGGCGTCGATATCGTAGACCGTCTTTCCGCCCTCGCTTCTCGGCAGTCCCGCGTTTGGGTTCACGAGGATCGGGGTGGAGGACACCTTCGCCATATCTCTCATAAACGGCAGCAGCTGGATCGGCCCGAGACCACAGTTTAAACCGATCACATCGGCTCCCAGTCCCTCTAAGAGTGCCGTCACAGACTCCACGTTGCCCCCGGTCAGCATTTTTCCCTTTTCATCCAGCGTGACGGTCGCAAATACCGGCAGATCACTGTTCTCCTTCGCCGCCAGGACTGCTGCTTTAAGCTCATATCCGTCGCCCATGGTCTCGATAATCACAAGATCCGCGCCAGCCGCTTTTCCGATGAGGACTACCTCTTTATATGCCTCATAGGCGTCCTCAAACTCCAGATCACCGTATGGCTTTAAGAGTTTTCCCGTCGGTCCCATGTCCAGAGCCGCGTAACCATGTCCGGCCGCCGCAATGGCGTTTTTTGCATTTCGAACCGCCGCCGTCACGATCTCTTTTACGGAATATCCATCCTCCGCTTTAAATTTAAAATGGTTGGCGCCGAAGGTATTCGTCGTCACCACGTCAGATCCCGCATCGAGGTACTCCCTGTGGATCTCCGTGATGATCTCCGGTCTGGAAAGATTCCATGTTTCCGGGAGTTCGCCGGGCTTCAGACCCCGGGCCTGCAAAAGGCTTCCCATACCTCCGTCAAAATAAATTCGTCTCTCCTTCATCAGTTCCAGAATTCCCATGGCTCTCTCCTATCTTCTTCAACTTATCTTCTGAACGCGCAGTCTTTCTTTCCGCACGCCTCGCAACCCTCGATCACACAGGCTGCCGGTGCCCGGCTCACCCCGATCACCGCCGTCACCGACTTCGACGGCATCATCAGATAACCCTCTGTCAGTGTGATCCCGATCCGTTTTCCTGCCTCCAGTCCGTCAAGGATCTGTTTCTGGGCCGATAGCGGAAAATCTCCGTAACCCGGTGAAAATCTTGGTCTCAGATAAAGCCCTTTTTCCAGATACTCCTTTTTCCACATGGCATTCAGTTCATTGCAGTACGCCTCCACCATTGCGGCGGCAGCGGCCTGCATGACCACTGCTTTCGCGACAGAAAGCTTTCCGTACCGGGCGAGAAGTCTGTCTACCTCCGCCCCCACGGTGACCGCCATCACAAGCACGGAATCACAGCCGGACAGGTTCTTTTTTAAGTTTGCGCTCTTTACCCGGAAGCAGCCGCCATCGATGGTTCCGTCCTCTCCCACAGAGAGCGGATACTCCCGCACAAGATACCGGAACTCCGCCGCGCGTTCCGCTTCCCGGATGCATTCCTCCAAAAGCCGTTCCGTCTCCGGATCCGGTTCATGTTTTCCAAGCCCCAGATATCGGAGCACTTCTTTTCTGTCCGTTTGCATGATTTGAACGAGTTCCTTCCTTATTATAATAGATCGTATAACCGGCAGTTAAGCTTCCCATAACCAGAGGTTAAACTATTTCTCTTCCTATGATCTGTCCGCATATCCTTTCCCTGACAGATCTTTATCAGCATATCACGTCTGATCCGCCATCGTCCAATATATCCACCATGTGTCTGGTTATAGTTTTTTCTTATTGCCATTCAGCATGCTACATGCCTTCAAATTTCCGGATCTCCTCCAGATACTTCTGTCCCAACGGGCTCAGGGCAATCCCTTTTCTCTTTAAGTATCCGATGGTCATGACCTCGTCGGACTTTAATTTCACCGCCCAGTAATCGGAACCGTTTAAATTGTCACAGAGGATTCCGGAACAGAGGGTATATCCGTTAAGACCTACCATCAGATTTAACAAAGTCGCCCGGTCATTGGCCTTGATCAGCTGTTTATAGCTGTAAGTGCTCAGCACCTCCTCCGCAAAATAGAAGGAGTTGTAATTTCCCTGTTCAAAGGAAAGGCACGGATACTCCTGAAGCTCCTCGATGGTGATCTCCTTCTGGTTCGCTAACGGATGGCCTTTCCAGAGATATACATAAATCCCGCAGTCCATAAGCGGGCAGAATTCCAGGTCGGACTCATCGAAAAGCTTTGTGAGCACTTTCCGGTTGAAATCGTTCAGATACAGGATCCCGATCTCACTCCTGAACGTCTTCACATCCTCAATGACCTCGTAGGTCTTCTCCTCCCGGACCGCGAACTCGTACTCATCCATACCGAACTGCTTTACCATCTCGATAAACGCGTTTACCGCGAAGGTGTAATGCTGCATGGAAACGCCGAATTTCTTCTTCACGTTCTTTTTCTCAATATACCGGGATTCCATCAGCTTATACTGTTCCGTCACCTGTCTCGCGTAGCCTAAGAACTCCTGTCCTTCCGGTGTCAGGACAACGCCGCGGTTGCTTCTCTTAAAAAGCTCTGTCCCGATCTCATTTTCCAGCTCCTTGAGCGCCAACGAAAGGCTGGGCTGGGATATGAAAAGAAGCTTCGCCGCTTCATTCATGGAACCGGTATCCGCGATGGTGATCACATACTTTAACTGCGTCAGCGTCATAACACGTCTCCTTTCGGGTGGATCCGGGCCTGTTGTTTTCCCTTCCCGGCTCCTGATATGTCAAATTTTATCCACTGTGAGTCATTTTGTCAATCCGAACCGCCATTCCGCAAAGGCACACCGGCTCTGGTCGTTGCGGTCCGTGCGCTGCCGAGCCAAACTGCAACAATTTTTTCGTTAAAAAATAAATTTGCTTGACATTTTGAAACAAACTCCCTATAATTCAAAATAATCTTTAACCGCTTCACTGCAACTCGACAGAGCGTTGAACGGTTATCATGATAACAAGTTCCAGAGGAGGAATCAATTATGAAAAAAAGAGTTTTAAGTTTAAGCCTTGCACTTGCAATGGCGGCTTCTTTAACTGCCTGCGGAAGCTCATCTTCCACAACCGAGACAACTGCCGCTGCAGCAGCTGACGCGACAACAGCCGCTGCTGGCGCTTCCAGTGAAGCATCTTCCGACAAAGTATTCAAGATCGGCGGTATCGGCCCGGTCACAGGCGCGGCTGCTGTATATGGTCTCGCAGTTAAGAACGGCGCCCAGACCGCTGTTGATGAGATCAACGCTGACGGCGGTATCAACGGATACCAGATCGAGTTTAATTTCCAGGATGACGAGCACGACGCCGAGAAATCCGTCAATGCCTACAACACATTAAAAGACTGGGGCATGCAGGTCCTCATGGGAACTGTAACCTCCGCTCCGTGTGTAGCTGTTGCAGATAAGACGAATGCTGACAATATGTTCCAGATCACACCGTCCGGCTCCTCTGTTGAGTGTGCGCAGAACCCGAACGTGTTCCGTGTATGCTTCTCCGATCCGGATCAGGGTGCTGCATCCGCAACTTACATTGCTGAGAACAAGCTTGCGGAAAAGATCGCAGTGATCTACGACAGCTCCGATGTATACTCCAGCGGTATCTACGAGAAATTCGCTGCTGAGGCTGCAAACCAGGGTCTTGAGATCGTGGACGCCGAGGCATTCACAGCAGATTCCAACAAGGACTTCTCCACACAGCTCCAGAAGGCAAAGGACGCAGGCGCTGACCTCGTATTCCTTCCGATCTACTACACAGAGGCATCCCTGATTCTCAAGCAGGCTGACACCATGGGCTACGCTCCGAAATTCTTCGGCTGCGACGGTATGGACGGTATCCTTCAGGTTGAGAACTTTGATACAAAGCTTGCTGAAGGTTTAATGCTCTTAACTCCGTTTGCTGCTGACGCTCAGGATGAGCTTACCCAGAAATTTGTAACTTCTTACAAAGAGAACTATGGCGAGACTCCGATCCAGTTCGCTGCTGACGCATATGACGCGATCTACGCGATCAAAGCTGCCATGGAAGAGGCTGACATCACACCGGAGACATCTGTAAGCGATACCTGCGATAAGATGAAAGAGGCTATGTTAAAGATCAAAGTCAATGGTCTTACCGGTGAAGACATGACATGGACAGAGGATGGCGAACCGCACAAGGCACCGAAGGCTGTCAAAGTCGTAGACGGCGCATATCAGGCGATGTAATCGATCATTTAAGAATGGCATCATGTTAAGAGGATTGTCGCTTCGGCAATCCTCTTGTTTCTTTCACGGCCCTGCGTTGTGATGTGCCTGAACTGTTCCCCGAAAAACTGGCCCACAGCTAATGAAAGCATACCGAGGTGTAAAATTTATGACGGGTTTTATCAACTACTTAATCAATGGAATCAGCCTTGGCAGTGTCTACGCGATCATCGCGCTTGGATACACCATGGTCTATGGAATCGCGAAAATGTTAAACTTCGCCCATGGCGATATCATCATGGTCGGAAGCTACGTGGTCTTTATCACGACACACAGTATGGGAATGCCGGTCTTCTTAAGCGTTCTCCTTTCTGTCATCGTGTGTACCGTGCTCGGTATCGTCATTGAGCGTGTCGCCTACAAACCGCTGCGTGACGCTTCTCCGCTGTCCGTCCTGATCACGGCTATCGGCGTCAGCTACTTATTACAGAACATCGCTCTCCTCTTATTCGGAGCCGACACAAAGTCCTTTACCTCTGTCGTAACGATCCCGGCTCTGAAGTTCGCGGACGGTGCCATCACAGTGACCGGTGAGACTCTCGTGACGATCGTTTCCTGTATCGTGATCATGATCGGACTTACCGCCTTTATCAACAGGACGAAGGCCGGCCAGGCCATGCTCGCCGTATCGGAAGACCGCGGTGCCGCCACCCTGATGGGGGTAAACGTAAACGGAACTATTGCGCTCACATTCGCGATCGGCTCCGCCCTCGCTGCCGTGGCCGGTGTTTTACTCTGCTCCGCCTATCCGTCCCTGACTCCTTACACAGGATCCATGCCCGGCATCAAGGCCTTCGTGGCAGCCGTATTCGGCGGAATCGGTTCCATCCCCGGCGCGTTGATCGGCGGAATCCTTCTGGGAATCATTGAGATCCTGTCAAAAGCATATATTTCTTCCCAGCTCTCCGACGCGATCGTATTCTCCGTCCTGATCATCGTCCTCTTAGTACGTCCGACCGGAATCCTGGGCAAAAAACTGAACGAGAAAGTGTAGGTGATTCCCATGAAAAGTACAGCAAAAAAGAAACTCTTTATCAACAATATGATCACGCTCGGCATGGTCGTTGCTGCCTGGATCATCATGGAAGTGCTCATGGGCACCGGACATGTATCCAGCCTTTTAAAGGGACTCCTCGTTCCTTTCTGTATCTACGTGATCATGGCGGTTTCCTTAAACCTGACCGTCGGAATCCTCGGTGAGCTGAGCCTCGGACATGCAGGCTTCATGTGTGTCGGCGCATTCTCCGGCGCCCTCTTCTCCAAATGCATGAAGGGCGCGATCGATCCGACCGTAAGCCTTGTGATCGCCATCTTTGTCGGCGCTGCCGTTGCTGCCGTTTTCGGCATTCTGATCGGTATTCCGGTCCTGCGTCTGCGCGGTGACTATCTCGCCATCGTGACTCTTGCCTTCGGCGAGATCATCAAGAACCTTGTAAACGCCATATTCCTCGGACGCGACGCTGACGGCTTCCACATCTCCTTCAAGGACTCCATGTCCTTAGGCTTAAAGGATGGCGGCGAAGTCCTCATCAAGGGTCCTCAAGGGATCACAGGGACCCCGCAGGCAGCCACCTTCACGATCGGCATCATTCTTGTCCTGATCACACTGATCATCGTCATGAACCTTGTAAATTCCAGAACCGGCCGCGCGATCATGTCCATCCGTGACAACCGCATCGCCGCTGAGTCCATCGGAATCAACATCACAAAATACAAGCTGCTGGCGTTCAGCATCTCCGCTGCTCTGGCAGGCGTTGCAGGCGTTCTCTATGCCCACAACCTTACGACACTTACTGCTCTCCCGAAGAACTTCGGCTACAACATGTCCATCATGATCCTTGTATACGTGGTTCTCGGCGGAATCGGAAGCATCCGTGGATCCGTGATCTCAACCGTTATCCTCTACCTGCTCCCGGAGCTTTTAAGAGGTTTAAACAACTACCGTATGCTGATCTACGCCATCGTCCTGATCCTCGCGATGCTCTTCAACTCCGCTCCGCAGTTCATCACGCTCCGTAAGCGGATCTTCGGCGGCTTAAAACCGCAGCATGCTGCCCATTCCGGAAAGGAGGAAGCTTAAAATGTCAGACATGTTAAATGTAAAAGGATTAAGCATCTCCTTCGGAGGCTTAAAGGCTGTCAACAATTTTGCCATCAACATTGAAAAAGGCCAGCTCTACGGTCTCATCGGACCGAACGGTGCCGGAAAGACCACGATCTTCAACCTTCTGACAGGCGTTTACAAGCCGGATACAGGAACGATCCTCTTAGACGGCCAGAACCTTACAGGAAAGTCCACTACCGACATCAACAAAGCCGGTATCGCCCGTACGTTCCAGAACATCCGCCTTTTTAAGGACCTCTCCGTTCTCGACAACGTAAAGGCCGGACTCCACAACCACCACACCTACTCCACTCTTGAGGGAATTCTCCGCCTTCCGCGGTATTACAAGGTGGAAAAAGAGATGGACGAGGAGGCCATGGAACTCTTAAAGGTATTCGGACTTGACGGAGAATGTGATTTCAAGGCCTCCAACCTTCCTTACGGAAAACAGAGAAAGCTCGAGATCGCCCGCGCCCTTGCAACGAAGCCGAAGCTTCTTCTTCTCGATGAGCCGGCTGCCGGCATGAACCCCAATGAGACCGCGGAGCTGATGGAGACGATCCGCTTCGTCCGCGACCATTTCGGAATGACGATCCTCTTAATCGAGCACGACATGAAGCTCGTCAGCGGTATCTGTGAGCGTCTTACCGTCTTAAACTTTGGTCAGGTCCTCTGCACAGGTCCTACTCAGGACGTCTTAAGCAATCCGGAAGTTATCAAAGCTTATCTCGGTGAATAGGAGGAGAACAATCATGGCAATGTTAGAAGTAAGAGATCTGGAAGTCTACTACGGCGTGATCCAGGCGTTAAAAGGAATCTCCTTCGATGTAAATCAGGGAGAGATCGTCGCTCTGATCGGTGCCAACGGTGCCGGAAAGACGACAACACTGCACACCGTGACGGGTCTTTTGAGCGCCCGTTCCGGACATATCATGTACGAAGGAACCGATATCACAAAGATCCCCGGCTACAAGCTCGTCAGCATGGGAATCGCCCATGTTCCGGAGGGACGCCGTGTCTTCTCCACGCTCACCGTTCTCCAGAATCTGAAGCTCGGTGCCTACACAAGAAAAGATAAGGCAGAGATGGATGCGACGCTCAATATGATCTATCAGCGTTTCCCGCGTTTAAAGGAGCGTGTGAACCAGCCGGCCGGTACTCTCTCCGGCGGTGAGCAGCAGATGCTCGCCATGGGGCGCGCCCTCATGAGCCATCCGAAGCTCATCGTTCTCGACGAGCCGTCCATGGGTCTGTCCCCGATCTATGTAAATGAAGTCTTCGACATCATCCAGAGCATCAACCGCGACGGCGTGACGGTTCTCTTAGTCGAGCAGAACGCGAAAAAAGCTCTCTCCATCGCAAATCAGGCGTATGTACTGGAGACCGGTAAGATCGTTTTGAGCGGCGACGCGAAGCAGCTCATGAATGATGATAAGGTTAAGAAGGCTTATTTGAGTGAATAATCAGAAGTTACGGTCTGTGCCTGGCACGGACCGTATTTTTTTTTACAAATATGTGAATCCATGAAAATTATGTAACGTTTTGACGGATTTTATGGTATACTCTTAGCAGACAGCACTGAAACTGTGCAGAAAAAAGGAGAAAAATCATGTACAGGGGAGGAAGATATTATGAGCAAAGTCATTACAGTCAGCCGCGAGCTCGGCAGCGGAGGCCGCGAGGTCGGTCTTCGTCTCGCAAAAAAACTCGGCATTCCTTTTTACGATAAAGAACTTATCGCCATGGCGGCCGAGGACAGCAATATCTCGGAAGATCTTTTCCATGCGAACGATGAAGTGATCGCCGGTCAGAAACGGATCAACTACGATGATTATGCCATTGTGGATCCTTTCTCACCTGTATACGAAGTCCCGGTCTCCGACCAGCTCTTCGTGATCCAGTCGAAGATCATCCAGCGGCTTGCCGCAAACGGTCCCTGCGTGATCATTGGCAGATGCTCCGATGTGATCGTCGAGCATCTTTATCTGTTCCAGCTTCAAAAAGCGTGTGGAGCGGATCCAGGGACTTGAGAAGGAGCCGGAGGATCTTAAAAAGCTTGAAAGCCGCATCCGCGCTGTGGACGCAAAGCGCCGGGATTACTACCAGTATTACAGCGGAAATGAGTGGGGCAAACCGAAGAACTATGACCTCTGCTTAAACAGCGGTACACTCGGAATCGAGCGGTGTGTGGAGATCATTGCGAATTCAGTCACTTTGGAATAGCAGGAATTTTCTTTATTGCATAAAAGCGTAAAACTTCAGCTTATTGAATTTTTTCTGTTGACAAATCCGCCCGACAGCGCTATGATAGCTTCAGCAGCCGGAGAGAATGAATCCGGCGGTAATCTTCAGAGAGGAGAACAGCAGATATGAAGAACCAGATGATGAATCTTTTTGCATCCTATTCTTTTTATTATTTTCCGGGCTATTATTACTGCGCGGACTGTTTCTGCTGCAAAAAACAACCCTCTCCGACCGAAGGTCTTTAGATCCTTCGGAAACGTAAAAGAAAATGCGGAGCCGGTGTTTGCGATTGCAGCAGACACCGGCTTTTTTGTTTCCGGATACCCTCAAACGTATGCATGAAGCAGTTCCTGTTTTTCGTCTAAGGTACCAGCCGAATACAGGAATATCCATTTTCCAGAGCGTTTTTATAAAGCAACCCCAACCGAAACCTGTCATATAAAGGAGAATAAAATTATGACCATTATTTTAAAAAGAAATGCCAACA
>OIXH01001821.1_pt1 | contig 22782 bp, 27 predicted proteins | sample 1587741 | NCBI WGS metagenome assembly OIXH01 (sample SAMEA3888916, study PRJEB22519) | human gut metagenome | biome: human gut; feature: human-associated habitat; material: faeces | place: Denmark | collected 2011 | reverse complement strand
CATTAGGAGTGTTGTTATCGCGGCTGTTCTGCCGTGGATAACCTTGTTGAGGGTAACCTTGCTGAGGATAACCTTGTTGAGGATACCCCTGTTGAGTATAACCCATTGCGGCTGACGTACTTCTTAATTTCTTTAAATAGGAAGCTATGCCCATACCCGCACAAATAATAACCACAACAGTAAAAACCAAGCCCAATATAATAGGGATTAAATTAGAATTAATATAAGAACGCAAATCCCTTGCCCCATCTCCGACTGATAAACGATTATACCAATTATTTGTGCTGAGCAATATGAGAGCTCCGCCAAGCATACTGCTGACTATCCATAAAACCCCGATACCCTTGCGCGGTACTTTGTTTTTAAAACGGCTTATTGCCGCAATAAGCATGGCTAAGAACATAACAACGCTGCTTATTATCATCATATATGCCAAAATAGCCGGAAGCGCGGGTCTTGAAGTCCAAACAGTGTATGTACCCGATCTTGACAATTCCCAACAATATATATAAACGATCACGTTGCCTAAAATCATTATCAGAGCGCAGACTATCGCAGTGATAAGCATTGATTTCCTAAAACGATACATAAATTCTCCTTTTCAACTATTGCTGCTCTTTCATTATAAAGTATGTATAACGTTTTCTCCCCCACGCGAAGCGGGGGGAGAAAACGTTATTTTAAAGCGCTTTTAGTGTGAAGCGATTTTATGAGCGTATTACTTGGGTTTTCCGCATTTGGAGCAGAACATATTTTCGCCAATATTTTGAGTTCCGCAGCCGGAGCAGAACCAAACGCCGCTTGCGGGCGCTGCGGGTTCCTGTTGAACGGGCATTTGCGGCTGAGCGGGTGTCTGCTGAACAGGTATTTGTGGCTGAACGGGAGCCTGCGGCATTTGCTGAACAGGCGCTTGCTGCATGGGGGGAACCTGCTGCGGATAAACAGGCTGCTGAACGGGCGCTTGCGGGTTCTGATATTGCTGATTGGGAACTTGCTGATTAGGATATTGCCCGTTTGGCATACCTTGATTGTAGTTGTTCATAAGGTATGCGTTGTGAGGCATAACAGGGGGAAGATCCTTTGCCATCTTTTTTGCTGCCGCGATAACAATTGTGAGAGCGGAAAGTACAAGCGCAAGATCAAAAAGACCTTGTATCAACACCGCTGCTCCATATCCGCCGCCGCTTTTAAATGCGTTTACAATATTAATAATAAAGAACGTAAACTTATAAACAGCAGTGAACAAAAGTATCCACAAACCGCCTTTTGCAAAAAATCTGATAATCGAATTTATCATAATCATTCCTCCAAATAAAAAATCTTTTGATAGAATTATCCGGCGATATAAAACCCCGGATAATATATTGCGCGTTGCGGAATAAAATTATTTTGGCTTTCCGCAATTGGAGCAAAACGATGTTTCGCCGCTGTTCTGCTTTCCGCAGCTGGAGCAATACCAAACATTGTTAGCGGGAGCGGGTGCTGCTGTTGGAGCGGGTGTGGGAGCAGGAGCGCTCTGAACGGGGTTTTGAGCCATGGGAACCTGCTGCGTGGGATATTGAGGATTTTGCGGCATAGTGTTGCCGTTCATGGCTGCAGCAACGCTGACGCCCTTAATGCCCGTGATCTTTCTTGTTACACCGATAATGGCAGCAAGAAGAACAAAGTAGAGAACCATATCGAACAGACCGCCGAACAAAGTCTTTACGCCGTTACCTCCTCCGCCATACTTAAATGCCGAAACAAGATCGAGTATGTAGAAAACAAATCTGTATGTTGCCGCGCCCAAGAATATCCAATCGCCGTATTTTGCAACGGTTTTGTTTATGCCGTTTACCATAGTTTACCTCCGTATGTTCTATAAAACTTTATGTTGACTGATCTCAACTATTTTATTATACCATATTATGCTAGGTTTGTCAAGTGCTGTTGGTGCTTGCCGTTTTGAATTTTCACTGATGTGCGTAATATTATGCGCTTGAAGTGGGATCATTGCCAATCTTCAACACCTTACGGCAATGTGACACGCCGTAATATTATCTCCGAAATGGTAATATTTTTTGCTCTTGGTGAATATGATTTCAAAAAAGGAGTGAAAACTATGGGAAAGTTAAAATCAATACTTATCGGAGCGGCGGCGATATGCTGCGCGGTATTATCGGGGACAAGCACGGCGGCGGGCGAGTTTGTGCGAAACGCCGCGTATCTTTCCGCGGGGGTTGTCGATGAAGAAGGCTCTGTAAGCTCGGAAACTTCGGCTGATGAAAGCAACGTTCCAACGGAAAGCTCGCATATATCCGAGAGCGTCCCCGAAACATCGACCGAAAGCAGCTCTGCAAGCGCATCGTACAGCTCTTCAAATACAAGCGCGGACGCCGAAAGTTCTGCTTCAGACAGCATCGTTACGTCAACGCCGCCGCCCGCGCCGCAAAAGCGCGGCAAGGTCATCACCAAAAACCGAGTGGACGGTACTGATGACGAGGACTATTCGCAATACACGAATAAAAGCGGCATTATCGAGCGCTTAAACTTCGGGTATTTTGACAATCCGAATATTATTACGCTATCAAGCGGCGCACAGATACGCAATCTCACCGAGGACACGAATGAAGACCTGCTCGCGGCTTCGGCGGAGCTGCCCGAACTCGGTAGCTTTGAGGGGTTCAAGTTGGGCAGCGAAGAGCCGCAAGTGCTTATATACCACACTCACACCTCCGAAAGCTTTTTGCCCGGCGGAGACAGCTTCGATCCGGAATATCCGATACGTTCAAGCGATGATTCAAGAAATATGATAGCGATCGGCGATGCGATATGCAATGCCTTGGCGGAACGCGGCGTTTCTTGTGTTCATGACTGCCGCGTGCACGATTATCCTATGTTTACCGGCGCGTACTACCGTTCCGCCGATACGATGCTTGAAGATCTTGAGGAGTATCCGAGCATAAAAATAGCGATAGACATTCATCGAGACGGCATTCTGAATTCGGACGGTACGGCGATCGCGCCCATTGCCGATATAAACGGCAAAACTGCTGCGCAGTTTATGATAATCACAGGCTGTGACAGTCCCGAAACGGAGATACCCGAGTATATGACGAATTTTAAGCTGTCGTGTTTGCTGCAAAACTGCGCTGAGACAGCATATCCCACGCTTGCGCGACCAATGCTGTTTGATTATCGGAACTATAATCAGTCGCTGTTTGCGGGCGATCTGCTGATAGAGGTGGGCAGTCAGGGCAACACGCTGGACGAGGCTCTTTACACGGGCGAGCTTATCGGAAACGTTCTCGCGGACGCGGTGGAACGGCTTGCAGCGCCCGAATAGAGAAAAATACGCTTATGAAATTGTAAATGTGTTGATGTAAAGGCGTTAAAATATTTTTTGTTTTCTCCCCCGCGAACCGAGGGAGAAAACGTTTTTATAAGCCGATCTTCCTTATTCGGAGCGTTTTGGGAATTAAATGCTAAAATGGCAAAAAAATACTTGACAAAGCGCGGATTTTGTGGTATAATATATTTGTATGCTTGTTGACATACACAAGATTTTTATTTATGTAGGGAGAATGAATTATGAAAGTAACTGTTGATACCATTATCGGTGATATTCTTGACTTTAACGGTGAGGCTGCAGCGCCCATTTTCATGGGCATGGGAATGCATTGTCTTGGTTGCCCGTCCGCTCGCGGAGAGAGCGTCGGACAAGCCTGCGAGGTTCACGGCGTAAACGCCGAGGAGATCGTGGAGCAGCTTAACGCGGCTCTTGGAAATTGATAGCTCTTGATAACCGCTTAAGGACGGCGGCAGAGCTTTGCCGTGAGGGAAAGACCGCCGCCGACGTAGGATGCGATCACGCGCAGCTTGCCTGTTTTCTGGCACAGAACAAGTCAAAGCTTGTGATCGCGTCCGATTTGCGCGACGGTCCTCTTGAAGCGGCACGAAAAACGGTCTCGGAACAGGGCGTTACTAACGTTAAAGTAGTAAAGTCGGACGGCTTGAAGTCGATAGACTTCGCCGACGACGTTATCATCTGCGGTATGGGCGGAGAACTGATAGCTGAGATAATAAGCAAGTGTCGATTTCTCTCGGAGGACACAAGGTTTATTCTCCAACCTATGACAAAGGCGAATTACCTGCGGTGTTGGCTTTGCGAAAACGGCTTTGAGATAATCGAGGAACGCGCGTCTTATGACGATCAGCGAATTTACACGATAATGTATGTGAAATACACGGGAGAGCGCAGCGAGCCTAATGAGATGTTCGCACTTTGCGGTAAAATGACGGACAGCGGTTATTTGCGGAAAACCGCCGAAAAGCTGCTGAAGCGGGCAGAGGGAATGTCGCTCTCGGACGGCTTGGGCGGAGAGGCTGAAAAAATACGCGAAACCGCCGCCGCGATACTTAAAAGAGCGGAGGAGTACGAATGACAGTCGGAGATATACTTGAATACTTGTCGGAGCTTGCTCCGCTTGAGACCGCGGAGAGCTACGATAACGTGGGTTTGCTTGTCGGAAATTCGGACGTTGAAGTTACGGGAGTTTGTACTTGTCTTGACATCACCCACTCGGTGATAAAAGAAGCGTTTGAAAAGGGCGCGAACCTTATCGTTTCGCACCACCCCGTGATTTTCGACGGCTTGAAGCAAATTCCCGAATGGAGCGTTGTGTACGACCTCATTCAGCACGGGATTTGCGCTATCGCTATGCACACGAATTTCGACATTGCGGAAAACGGCGTAAATGCAACGCTTGTGGAGCTGTTGGAGTTCGAGATCTCGGGTTATCTTGACGGAAAATACGGCGCGATATGCGAAATGCCGCTGTTTTTCACACCGAAGGCTCTTGCGGAGCATTGCAAGAGCAAGCTCGACCTCGACTGCGTGAAGTTCAGCGCAAAGGACGCGGAAAAAAAGTCGCTGTCGCGCGTTTCCGTATGCTGCGGCGGCGGAGTAGACCGCGATATTATGCGGCTTGCCCGTGAAAACAACATTGACGCGATAATTTCGGGCGACATAAAGCACAACTTCTGGATAGAAGCCGAAAACTGCGGTATCTCGCTTATAGACGCGGGGCATTTCGGTACGGAGAAAGCGGCGGCTCACTCGCTGGCAAAGCTGATAACGCTGCGGTTTTCAAGCGTTCCCGTATTCAGCGCGGAGTGTGAGCGCGACCCGTGCGGGTACGTTTTATAGCTGTTTGTCGAATGGTTTTTAGCCGTTGATTATGGAGGAGCTAATGAAAAATCCGTGGGAAGAGATACCGCTTGACGATTACGAAAATCATATGAAACTCGATTCCGTTATGCAGCTGCAAGTCTTAAACGAGATTATGAAACATCAGCTTGAAGCGTATTCCGCTTCCCGTGTGATGATATTGGGCGTTGCAGGCGGAAACGGGCTTGAGCATATTTCCGAAAACAAGTTTGAAAAGGTATTCGGAGTGGATATAAATTCCGCTTATTTAAAAGAGACCGCCGCCCGATACCCGAATTTGAACGGGATATTGGAGTGCTTATGCGTTGACTTAACGTGTGAATTTGATAAGCTGCCCCAAGCGGATTTGGTCGTGGCAAATCTTCTTATTGAATATATAGGCTGCGAATGTTTCCAAAAAGCAGTTCGACACATAAAATCAAAGTATGTTTCGTGCGTTATTCAGATAAACTGCGGGGGAAATTGGGTATCAAATTCGCCGTATCTGCGCGTTTTTGACGGAATAGAACAGGTTCACCGTCAGATCGACGGGCGTTCGTTGAAAAGCTCGATGCTTGAAATAGGTTATCGGGTTATAGAAACGTCGGAGCGCTTGCTGCCAAACGGGAAAAAGCTGGCGCGAACGGATTTTGAGCGCCAAATCTGAATTTTTCAAATAAATTTTGGAGGAAGACCGCTATGTCAAGACTGGGAATGCTTTATGCGCTTACCGATGCTGAGGTGGAAAAGCTTCGTTTCGTGCCGACAGAGGAACGGTATGATTATATGCTGAATGAGATAGAGGAAAAATTGTTCGGCTCATCCAGCGCCTGCGAGCTGGATAAAGCGTGGGAGGGACTTCATTTCTGCTTGTGCGGCGGGGAGTGGAACGAAACCAATCGTGTTCCGTATAACATTATTTTCAGCGGCGAATTCTTGGTCGATACGGAAGAGGAAGTTATCACTTTAAAAAACAAAGACGATGTAAAAAAGATTGTTGAGTATCTCCGACAAAATGATTTGCGGAACATTATAAATCAAAATTTCCGGAAAATCGATGATGAGTGGGCGTATAAAGATAATGACGGCTTAGAGCATACGTTGGGCTGGAGCGAGGACATTCTTCCGTTTTACGAAAGCGCTATGAAAGAAAATTGCCAAGTGATCTTTACCGTTGACTTCTGACCATTACATAAGCTAAAAGGAAGGGGGCGGCGAAATGTCGCTTGACGGAGCGGCTTTCCGAATACCCGATTATCGGCGTGGATTGCTGATATGTATAAAGACGACTTTGGAGAAAACAAATGATAGAGATAAAGTCTTGGACGAATGATTTTCTGCTGGCTTTGAAAAACACATTCGGCGAGCGCGTTTGGTTTGTCGGCTTGCAGGGCAGCTACGGACGCGGCGAAGCCACCGAAACAAGCGACATTGACTTGGTAGTAATACTTGACGAGCTGCTGCCGAGCGATATCCAAAAATACAACGCTATGCTCGATACGCTCACCCACCGAGAGCTTATCTGCGGTTTCCTGAGCGGAAAAAACGAGCTGATGAATTGGGTGCCGTCCGACCTGTTTCAGTTTTATTACGATACAACGCCCATAACGGGAAGTCTTGACACGCTGCTTGAAGTAATCGATGATAACGCAGTTTCGCAAGCAATAAAAACGGGCGCTTGCAATATCTATCACGGCTGTATTCATAATATGCTTTACGAAAAAAGCGAAGAGATACTTAAAGGCTTGTATAAGTCCGCATCGTTTGTTATTCAGGCTATTTATTTTAAACAGACGGGCAAGTATCTAAAGCGTCAAAGCGACCTTTTAACCGCTGTTTCCGAAGACGAACGGACGATACTTCAAACCTTTCAGCACTTGAAGAGTGGGGGAGAGGTCGAGTTTGACGAAATGTCGAACGCGTTGTTTTTGTGGAGCAAAAAACTAATTAATCAAACGTAAACAGATCGCGGAAATGCCGCTTGACGGCGCGTGGAGCGGGTATGTATAAATAACGAAAGGGGGGCGGCGAGATGTCGCTTGACGGAGCGTTTTTACATTGCGTAAAAGAGGAACTCTCCGCGCTTGTCGGCGCGAGAGTGGACAAAATATCCCAGCCCTCGCGTGAGGAGATAGTTGTTTCTTTGCGAATGTTGGGCGGTGAAGATCGTTTGGCGAAAAAAATAGTGTTCTCGGCGGGCGGCACAGCGGCTCGCGTTCACTTGACGGAGCAGGATTTCGAGAACCCTTCCGCGCCGCCGCTGTTCTGTATGATACTCCGCAAGCATTTGAGCGGCGGAAAGCTCGTAAATATACGTCAGGACGGGCTAGAGCGTATTCTGTACTTCGATTTCGAGTGCGTAAACGAGATAGGCGATAAAGTGCTGAATACGCTGACGAGCGAGATAATGGGGCGCTATTCCAACATCATCTTAATGCGTAATGGCAGAGTTATTGACAGCATAAAGCGCATTACGGACGGCGGCGACGAGAGCTTTACGGGTCGGCGTATACTCCCGAACATTCCGTATGAAGTTCCGCCGCGCGCCGAACGGCTCAGTCTTCTTGACGTTGAGCCTGCGGATGTGTTGAACGCTCTTTTTGGCGGGGAATACGATACTCAAAGGCTGGCGAAAGCCCTTTCGGCGGTGCTTGAGGGTATCGCGCCGATTTTCGCGAGAGAGTGTGCGTTTTATGCGGCGTGCGACGTCGACGCGGTTGTCGGCGGGTTGTCCGACCCCGAAAAAATGCGCGTTGGCGATTTCTTGGAGAACGCGAAGAACGCGCTTGACGGAGCGGCAACACGCTGCAGCCGCAACAGAGTCGGCGACACGATGTCGCCGACCCAAAGCGGCAGGCGGCAAATTACACGCTGCTCACCGATGAAACGGGCAGGAAAAAGGATTTTTCGTTTGTTGATGTGAAGCAATACGGCGGCTTGTATAATTCTGCGAGATTTGACAGTCCGAGCAAGCTGTTGGACGAGTTTTTCGGCGCGGCGGCAAGGCAAGACCGTATGCACCAAAAAGCGCGCGATCTGCTCAAAACCGTCAATACCGCATACGAGCGCGTTTCGCGAAAGCTTGAATTGCAGAAAAAGGAGCTTGCCGAGTGCGGAGAGCGCGAGGTTTTCCGAGTTACGGGAGATTTGGTCAACGCGAACATCTATCGCCTTGAAAAGGGAATGACGAAGTGCGTTCTGGAGGACTTCTACACGGGCGAACCGCGCGATATAGCTCTGGACGCGCGATTGACCCCCGCGCAGAACGCGCAGAAGTACTATAATGAGTACCGAAAGCTCGACACGGCGGAGAAAAAGCTCACGGAGCTTATCAAAAAGGGCGGCGAGGAGTTGTCCTATCTCGACAGCGTGCTTGACAGCGTAAGCCGCGCCGAAAGCGACAGCGAGCTTTCGGAAATTCGACTAGAGCTGCGAGAACAGGGATATTTACGCGCTCAAAAGGGCGACGACAGACCTGCGAAAAAAATCTCCGAGCCGCTGAAATTCCGCTCTACGGAGGGTTATGAGATACTTGTCGGGCGCAATAATCGCCAGAACGATATACTCACGCTGAAAACCGCAAAGGCTACGGATATTTGGCTCCACACAAAGGATATCGCGGGTTCGCACGTTATAATACGCACAAACGGACAAGCTCCCTCCGAGCGGACGATTTTCGAGGCGGCACAGCTTGCCGCGTTCCACTCCAAGGGCAAAAGCGGCTCTGGAGTGCCTGTGGACTACGTTGCCGTGAAGTTCGTTAAAAAGCCTGCGGGCGCGAAGCCCGGAATGGTTATCTTCACGAACAATAAGACGCTTTACGTTACGCCTGATGAGAGCGTGGTTGAGAAACTGCGCGGAAAGGATTGATTATGGCGAACTTTGGTAAAAAAATATCCGAATTATTTTTCGGGAAACACGAGTCGGAGTCGGTTTATGTGGAGAACGAGCTTGGCAAGTTCAAGCTGATTGAATCAAAGTCCGCGGTTTATGAAAACGGTAAGAAAAAGGGCTTCAAAAGTAACAACTATTACGACGGCGACGCTGTTTGGCACGGTGCGGAAAGCAAAATCTGCGCCACCGTGCGCTGCAACGATGACCCAAACGCCGAGAAGGGCTTTGAGCGGCTTGCGTGGGCTGTCGAGAACTCCGCCGAGCTTGAAAAGCGGCTTATCGAGTACACGTTCAATGACTTTATCGACAAAGAGCACCCCGAAGAGCCTATCGAGATATGGAGCGCGGGATATGACAGCGATAGCGAGGACAGCGACGAGGAACCCGACCCTATGCCGCCCGAGGAGTTCAAAAAACACATTTCAATAGGTTTCATCGGTGTTGAGGACGACGGGACGATAGTTATTGACATGAGTTTGGACGGCTTGTTCACCGACCACGGGTTTATGATATACTTAGACGAGGACGGGAACATCACGGACGGTGCGCTTTGGGGCTGATTGATGATTGAGAGACTGCACACGAAAGTTTAAAGGAGCATACAAATGAGCGTTTATAAAATTCCGCTGAAATTTAAGGCGGGCGAGTTCAAATTCACCGAGTTGAACGTCTCGGACGGCGAGTGCATAGAGCTTAACTATGACGAAACCTACGGGCTGCTTACATACGAAGCGCCGATTTACGAGAACGAGGTGCGCGTATACAGCGTTCCGAGAGAGCTTATGCCGAACGCGCTTACCGTTTTGTACGATAAGAACGGCGAACTTGATAAAGTAACGCTTGCCGAGGGTGAGCGCGTAAGGCTTATATACATTTGGTTCAAGAATATCGAGAAGTCGGAGAGCGGCGTTCTGAAATTCGTCAGGGAACAGGCGGACAGGATAGCGCAGGAGATAATCAAACGCAAGCAAACTCTCTCGCGGCTTTTCGTTGAGAAATTCTACGACGGAGAGGCGGTCGATATTGCCGCCAAGACCGCCACGGTAGAGGAAATGCGGGCGGTTATTGACGAATATAACGGAGATGTGTCGACCGCCGACAACAGCGGAAACTATCCCGTTGAGAAAATGATGACAGTCGACTATGAGCCGCTCGCCGTTATGCTGATGTGCACTATGGGCGAATTTCGAAGTATGCTGTTCAATAAGGCGGCGGAGACTTTTGAGGAGCGGTTAAAAAGCCGCGTTCTCGATAAGATAGACAAGACCGAGGATTTTAAGTTTATCTCTGAGGAATACGATTAAGAAACTTAAATTGTTTATAAAAGTAAATCAAAGAAAGGACAAAAGGCAATGAGAAAAGAACTCAACAAAACCTACTCCCCGAAGGATTTCGAGGACAGACTTTACAAATACTGGGAGGAGAGCGGCTTTTTTAAAGCGGAGCGCGACCCGCAGAAAAAGCCCTACACGATAGTAATGCCGCCGCCCAACGTCACGGGACAGCTCCACATGGGTCACGCGCTGGACAGTACTCTCCAGGATATACTTATCCGTTTTAAAAGAATGGAGGGCTACTCCGCGCTGTGGCTTCCCGGCACAGACCACGCGGCGCTCGCTACCGAAGCGAAGATCGTTTCGGCAATGAAAGAAGAGGGTATCACGAAATACGATCTCGGGCGCGACGGCTTTCTCAAACGCGCTTGGGAATGGACCGAGAAATACGGTGGACGTATAAGAGAGCAGCAGCGCAAAATGGGAAGTTCCTGCGACTGGAGCCGCGACCGCTTTACAATGGACGAGGGCTGCTCCAAAGCCGTTCAGAAAGTCTTTATGGACTTGTACAACAAGGGGCTTATCTACCGCGGCGAGCGAATAATCAACTGGTGTCCCAATTGCAAAACGTCCATTTCCGACATTGAAACGGAATATGAGGAGCAGGACGGCTTTTTCTGGCACATCAACTATCCTATCGCTGATGGCAGCGGTTATGTTGAAATTGCCACCACGCGCCCTGAAACTCTTTTGGGAGACAGTGCCGTTGCGGTAAATCCAAAGGACGAGCGTTACACAAGCCTTGTCGGCAAAATGCTGAAGCTGCCGCTTACCGGCCGCGAAATTCCCGTTGTTTCCGACGATTACGTTGATATGGAGTTCGGCACGGGCTGCGTTAAGATAACTCCCGCGCACGACCCCAACGACTTTGAGGTAGGAAAACGTCACGATCTTCCCGTTATCCACATGATGAACGACGACGCGACTATTAAAGAGGGCTTCGGCAAGTACTCGGGAATGGACAGATACGAGGCTCGTAAGGCTATGATAGCCGATTTGGAAGCTCAGGGCTTGCTTGTCAAGGTAGAGCCGCATAAGCACAATGTCGGCACTTGTCAGCGCTGCGGCACGACAGTTGAACCTACCGCTTCCCTGCAATGGTTTGTCAAGATGAAAGACCTCGCAAAGCCCGCTATTGACGTTGTTAAGAGCGGCGAGCTACGCTATGTTCCCAAGCGTTTTGAAAACAGCTATCTGTTCTGGATGGAGAATATCCGCGACTGGTGCATTTCCCGTCAGATATGGTGGGGACACCGTATTCCCGCGTTCTATTGCCAAAACAAGGACTGCGGTCACACCGAAATAACTCTCGACGGCATTGATAAATGCCCGAAGTGCGGCGCGGCTATGGTTCAGGACGAGGACACTCTCGATACTTGGTTCAGCTCTGCGCTGTGGCCTTTCTCTACGCTCGGCTGGCCCGAGGAGACCGAGGACTATAAGTACTTCTATCCCACGCAGACGCTCGTTACGGGTTACGACATCATTACGTTCTGGGTATCGCGTATGATTTTCAGCGGACTTGAACACACAGGCGAAAAGCCTTTCAAGGACGTGCTTATCCATGGACTTGTGCGCGATGAGCTGGGAAGAAAGATGTCGAAATCTCTCGGCAACGGCGTAGATCCGTTGGAGATAATCGAGAAATATGGAGCGGACGCTTTGCGCTTGACGCTCGTTACGGGCAACGCTCCCGGAAACGATATGCGCTGGACGGAAACGAAAGTTATGAATTCCCGCAACTTTATAAACAAGCTGTGGAACGCGTCGCGCTTTATCTTGATGAACCTGCCCGACGACTTCACCGAACCGAAGCTCCCTGAGGATATGCCTATCGAGGATAAGTGGGCGCTGTCACTGTTCAACGATATGGTAAAGAACGTGACCTCGAACCTTGAAGCCTATGAGCTCGGCGTTGCGGTTCAGAACGTTTACGATTTTACTTGGGATATCTTCTGTGACTGGTACATCGAGCTTACAAAGCCGAGAATAGCGGCGGGCGGTGAAACGGCTCTCGCGGCGCAAAACGTTCTCGTTTACATTATGCGCGGCATTTTGAAAACGTTGCACCCGTTTATCCCGTTCGTAACCGAGGAGATTTGGCAGTCGCTGCCGCACGGTGAACAGGAAAGCATTATGATGACGAAGTGGTGCGAGTACGATGAGAAGCTCAACTTCGTAAAGGAGAAAGAGGAGTTCTCGCGCGTTATCGGCGTTATCCGCGCTATCCGCGTACAGCGCAATGAAATGAATGTTCCGCCGTCAAAGAGAGTTACCGAGATAGTGGAAACGCAGTTCGCGGAGATCTTCAAAAACGCTGAACCGTTTTTTGAGAAGCTGGCGGGTGCGGGAGAATTCTCCGTGGTCGATAAAGCGGAAAACACCGATGGAATGGTAACGGTAGTCACCGACAGCGCGAGAGTATTCATTCCTATGGGCGAGCTTGTCGACAAGGAAAAAGAGCTTGCGCGTCTCGAAAAGGAGAAAAAGGCGGCTCAAAAGGATATTGACTTCCTTTCAGGCAAGCTTAACAATCAAGGCTTTTTGTCAAAAGCTCCCGCGCAGCAGATCGAGAACGAGCGCACCAAACTTGCCAAGGCAGAGGAGAAGATGAAGAAGATACTTGAAAGTATCGAAAGCTTGAAATAAGGAGCAGCTATGAGTTTATTCGGAAAAAAATCAAAAGAAAAGGACTTGAACACTCGTTGGCAGGAGGCTTACAAAGCTAATCCTCATGCTTACGAAAAGGATGGCAGGATAGTATTGGGTCTGGCGCTTACCGAAACCACCGATTCGCTGTTCCCGCTTGCTGCGGAGAAGCAGTGGGCGATAAAAGGCAAAACAATAGACCTTTTTTTCATTTCAATGGTGAGCATCACAAAAGACAGCGTACTCGGAACGATAGAGTACGGCGAGGCGATGAAGCGGCTTAAGCCCTATTTCTTGGCGGAAAAGGACGGCTGGGTTCTTATTCGCGGGTTGAGCTTAAATGAAATGGAGGCTCTCTTTGAGGGCTTGCCGAGGGATATATTGTGACTGTCCGCGCAGTGGCGGAAACATATTAAAGGCAGTCGGAAAGGTTGCCGATATCATCTGCCTGTTATCGGAGGTTGAAATAATGTCGGTTGAGATATTCGGAACGGAGGAAAATTTTAAGAATTTTCGCTGTATTCCCGTTTCAAGCGAGGAGCTTTTCAATACGGTCTGGCAGAGAGCAATAGACGCGTTGGGTCTGCGGCTCATCGGAAACGGGGTATGGCTTTTCAAAAAAGACCTTCGGGATATACTCGATGAATTTAAAAGGGTTGATGAATATATCGCCCAAAATGAAAGTATTCCTATGCAATGCCGTTTGAGTATCTCGGAGCGTATCGGTGCAGTCTTGCGTGATTTGGAAAGCAATTGGAACGAAGTGTCCGATGTTGAACGCTTGTGGATGGGGTGAAGAAAACGAAATGGAAATTCGCGCAATGACAAAAGCCGATTGCAATGCGATAGGCGAGTTGTATGCGGCGGCTTGGAAAGCGGGCTACAAAGGACTTCTGCCGCAGGATTTTCTGGACGGGATAACCTCCGAAAAGTACGCGGAGCGTTCGCGCGGTTTGGGGTTTTTGAATGAGGGCAGCTTTGTTGTACTTGACGGAGAGCGCATAGTCGGGCATTGCCACGCGAGGGCGGCGAATGAGCCGGAATGGCGCGGCTGGGGCGAGATACATACGCTGTACGTTCACCCGGAGTATTGGCGAACGGGTTACGGAGCGGCGGTTTTCAAACGCGCCGAGGAGTGGCTGTACGAGCGCGGATTTGATGACGTGTATTTGTACGTTCTTGAGGGCAACGAACGCGCCGAGCGTTTTTACAAGGCGCAGGGCTTTTTTCCGAACGGCGGCACTCTGTGCTGTGAGATTGGCGGCGTTACGGTTACGGATAACCGCTATACAAAGTACTATCCGCGTCATACCGAGTATGGAGAAACCGAAATACACATAGCCGAAAGCGGCGCGGCGGCTATCGCCGAGGTGCTGAAAAACGGCGGTTTCAAGGCGCGAAGCAGTCTGCTGTTCTGCCTTGACCGGTATTTTGATCCGTACTATGGGAAAACTATCCCAGAGAGGGAAAGGGTCGTTGAGATTTTAAGGGAGTATGAAAAAATTGCCGTTGACAGCACCCTTTTCGCGGTTCGGGAGCTGTTGGAGTACGTTTATTAGGAGGTGCGCTATGAAATTAGCAGAGGTTGAAAAGCATTTTGGGGTAACATTCCCAAAAAAGTTTCACGAGATTTACGAAACGGGCGCAATGGAGTATTTGGAACTTACCTTGGGCGAGTTTCAAAAAGTCCGTGACAAATACACCAACGACCCGAAAGCGTTTTTGATGATGAACGGCGACTGCGAACCGCTGTTTTTTGAGGAGATATCCGAACGCTCCGAGGAGTTTAAGGAATGGCTCTCTTGGAGAGATGGAGATGAGGGCGAAATGCTCCGTGAGGGGATAAAACTCGTTCCGTTTGCTCAAACGGGCAGAGGTGATCTGTATTTGTTCGTTTATGAAAGCGGTACAGAGCCGAAAATCGTTTTGTACCGCCACGATGATTTTGAGGAGCCGGAGCTTTGCGGCAGAGATTTTGACGAGTTTTTGTACTACGCGATGCTTGACGCTCTGCAATGGGACGAGGATATGATGAACGGCGATACCTGGCATTGTCACTTGAACTATCTGAGCGATGAATACCGCGCGAAGATCACGGGTAAATCCGTTGAGGAGTCGTTGGAGGTCTTTGAGGATTTGGGTAACGATTTGGACAGAAACGCGATTTTTGAGGAGGAGCGGTAGCTAATGGCACGTTTACTTGTGGTTTACTACTCTCTTTCGGGAAACACCGAGAGGATAGCGAAGCGGCTTGCGGAGAGCTATGACGCGGCGCGCGTCGTGAAAATCGAAACGGTAACTCCTTACACGGGGAGCTACAACGATATTGTAGACCAAGGACAGCGCGAGGCGGAAAGCGGCTATCAGCCCGAAATACGACTTGTTGACGCGGCAAGCGGGGGAGAAGCAACGCTTGATTTGGACGATTTTGACATAATCGCGATAGGCACTCCGACTTGGTGGTACACCTATGCGCCCGCCGTTTCAACGTTTCTGCAAATGTTCGACTGGAGCGGCAGAACGGTCATCCCGTTCCAGACGCACGGCGGCTGGAACGGTCACGTTATGGCGGATTTCAAAAAAGCTTGCGGCGGCGCGGCGCTTCGCGGTAAATTCGACATACAGTTCGACAGCACGGGCGGCACTACACAAATAACTTCTCAAAAAGACATTGACGATTGGATAAAATCTTTAAACAACATTTGACCAAAAAGGAGAATAATATGTCTGTAAATGAATCACAAATCAAAAACACCACAGCCGGCGCAATCGATGATGACGATGCCGTAATCTTTAAGGAGAGAAAGAGACTGCTGTTTCTCGGTCTGCCGTGGACTTTCACAAAATATACCGTCACACCGTCCTTTATCACTGTAGAGTCCGGACTCTTGAGCACCACAGAGGATGACTGCTACATGTATAAGGTAGCTGATGTAAAGCTCACCACATCACTGATGGAGCGCATTTTTAAGCTCGGCACCATAGTCTGCTACACAGGCGACGTCACAAACCCTGAGCTTAAGCTCGTTCACGTAAAGCACTCACGCGAGATAAAGAGCTATCTGCTCAAGCAGTCTGAGGCCGCAAGACTTAAAAGACGCACCTTAAACACTGTGGATATCGGTGCGCACGGAGCAGACATGGCAGATTTGGATCATGATGGTATTCCGGATTCTATGGAATAATACAGCCGTTGCTGCGCAGCTGATTTTGCTCATATATGTATGGATCTGAATAGTTACTTATGTCCATAAATAAAAAATGCGGTCGCATGACCGCATTTTATTTTCAGGTAACTATTCAGAATAATTCACAGATTAATATACCCGTCCATCGTTCTTCAAATAACCAGCCCAATAACTTGCATGAATTTCCATCTGTAACATCAGAAAAGTTTGACATCTAGCAGCAGAACATCTGCCAGCAAAGGAATGTGGCCAGCAGGCTGCAGCACTCGCTGCCCCTGCCACTAGGGCGTCCGTATATGTCTCCCATATCCGAATACCACGAGCCACCATTTTCAATTATCTGCATAAACTGGCGGTACTGCATGTTGTTTGGTTCAAGCGACACTGCTCGCTGTATGTGTTCTATGGCTGTCGCTGTGTTGCCGAGCTTTTGGTTTGCGATAGCACTATAGTAGTACCACCTTCCACGTCTCTCAGCAAAAGGTACCTCCTCAAGCACCTTTAGTGCCTCATTGTAGTAGCCGTTGCTGATGAAATTGCCTGCTGCACGCACCTTTGGATTGTCATCCTGTGCACTGCTGCCTGCATTATTGTAGGTATAGCGGCCATAGAAACCACCAAACGGTCCACCTGCTCCAAATGGATCACCAGCTCCCGGTCCACTACCATATGCTCCACCATAGGAGCTGCCGCCGTACGAGCTGCTGCTTCCTGCACCGCCATATCCACCGGCTCCGGCAGCACCGGACTGCTTTTCCTTCATTATCTGGTCATATGCCTGCTGCACCTGCTTAAACTTCTCCTCAGCCTGATCCTTGTTAGGATTGTTGATATTGGCATCAGGATGATATTTTCTGCTTAAGCTCCTGTAGGCCTTTTTTATTTCATCGTCACTTGCACTGCGGCTGACACCGAGCACCTGATATGGATCTATCATTTATGTTTCTTCCTTTTCTTCATCTGAATATACTCATACTTGCTCCACACACCGGAGTATAGAACATTTCTGATTATATCCGCATGTAAGAGAATTGGCAACCTCTCAAATATTTTTGCTGCCTCTGAAAGCATAGATGTCATCATAAGCCGACAGGATTTGTCAAATTTTTCCTGATCATTATTGCAGCAATGCATGAGCTGTATAAGTGGATTATATGATTTCTTTTTCACATCATCCCCAATATCCTCATACGCATCCATTATATAAATAAATTTACCCATATAGCAGCCAAATTCCTTCAGATCCTTCTGCCACTCATCCTGCTTCCACGCAAAAAGTATGCCGAGCATCTCTCCTGTCAGCCCCGCAACTGCATCAATATTGGTATCATTGCTCTTCTCGCACTCTGCAAGCCTTGCAATGTAGTCCTCTATCGCCTTAGCCTGTATCGGATAGCCTTTTTTTGCCTTCTCAAAGTCCTTTTTCAGCATCTCTGCGTATGTCTTCTTCGTCAGGCTTTTATCGTCCTTCCAGTCATCTATCAGATTGTAGTATGCAAGCAGTATGTTCATAGCTGCAGCATACTCTGTAATCTCATTGGTGCGAAGTGTACGCTTCTTCGTAGGGTGCACGCTGCATACAAAGCCTTCCCGCGTCACACTATCCGGCTCATACAAGCCTGTCAGAAGCACTATGAGAAAAGTCATGTCATAGTTTAGTGCCATCTGTGCACGCCTGCCATACTGCGACTTCATTGTCTGGCACAGCCCGCAATAATAGCTTTGATATATTTTTTTATTTTCCTCGGACAATGTGTCCTTATTGACAGTTATATATCCAAACATTTCTCTTCTCCATGCTCTTATGTACAGGTATATATATTGACGTACCAGTACATCGAAAAATAAGTTTCTGGCTATATGACGCAGAATGAATTTTCATCTGCAAGGCGGAGGAATGAGGCGTAGCGGTGGCTACGTCGATTGACTACAACGCCGCAGATGGGAAATCAGGCAAGTCATATGGCTGGTTACTTATTATTCGATGTACTAGCTGCGTCTCACGAACTGCTCCCGGCACTTCGGACAGGTAATACAGATCTTGCCATGTCCTCTTGGCACCCTGACCTCCTGCTTGCACATAGGACACTTGAAGAACTTGTACTGCTTCCTCTGTGCAAAGCGCTTTTTCCTGCGCTCTGCCTTTACGGTCCACTCATACCTGGCATTTAAAAACTTCTGATTCTCTGCATAGCGCTTGTTTACATTTCTCGAAAATACACGAAAATACATATGTATCATCAGTCCTATAGCCAGTATATCAAGTATCGCCGACCTTGTAAATATTGAAACCACAAGTAATATCATTACTACCCATGACTCAGCCCTTGCAAGCTCGTCCATCCCGTTTCTTCCATTCATAAATCTGATAAATTTTTCTCTCATATTACCGCCTCGCCCTATATTTTCATTATAGCCAAATTCTTACCTCATACAGTGTCCACGCTATGAATTTGAGGTTTTAAATCGTTCTTTGCATTTATTAAGATAATATTGAAGATAAAAACCGTCAATAGACCTATCGTCTTTTAAGAAACATTTTATATTTCGTTTATTAAAGTTGGTAAAAGGGCTTGATTTTTGGAAAAATGCTTGGTATATTAAATAAATATGCAGGACAGGTGATCGCGGCTGCAGGTGTCGAAAGACCGCAGGTGAGGAAAGTCCGGGCTTCATAGGGCAGGATGCCGGTTAACGGCCGGTGGAGGAAACTCTAAGGACAGTGCAACAGAAATATACCGCCACTTTTGTGGTAAGGGTGGAATGGCAGTGTAAGAGACTACCGCCTCACTGGTAACAGGGAGGGCACATGTAAACCCCATCCGAAGCAAGACCGAAACAAAGCTTTGACGTGGCCCGCCAGCTTTAGGTAGGTTGCTTGAGGCGTCTGGCAACAGGCGTCCTAGATAGATGATCACTCAACGACATAACCCGGCTTATCGTCCTGCGTATTTTAATAATCTAAAGCCTATTGGCGTTTCGTAAAATAACTTATTAGTAACGTGCGCCGCAAGGTGCACCATTAAAAATGCAACTGAGATATCTCAGTTGCATTTTGTTATTTCCCGGTAACTATCATTTGCTGTTGTATATGATGCAGTCTACCGGTAATTATTATTTGCTGTTGTATGTAATAAAGTCTACCGTCATCTCTATCTGCTCCTCGAAAGCCACATCAGGTGTACCGTCTCCCTTTTGCAGACCATAGCTTCCAAAATAAGAATGGCACCCGCCATCAATGACATACTCATATGTATCCTCCGGCAGGTTTGAGCGGTATTTGCGGTATTTGTCCATATCAAGCACACCATCCTCTGAACCGTACACGCTAAAAACCCTCAGATCTGAATCCGACAGGTCAGCGGTAGAATATGCTGCAAAAAGATATAGTCCGTCAAACTCATCTACATGCTTTGACACATATTCTGCAGCCATGGCTCCGCCTAAGGAGTGGCCTCCCATGTACCATTCCTGTATGGATGGGTATATTTCCTTGTATTTTTCAATGATACCATCAGCTGCATTCTTGTCCAATACTGCGAGGTTGCCCGGCATATGTACAAGTATGCACACGAAATTATTCTTTGCAAGCTCATGCATCAGCGGCGCATACGCCGTATATTGCACCCTGCCTCCCGGATAAAAAATCAATGCCTTTGTGGCTTTTTCCTTATCCTGCGGTGCAAAGGTTATCGTATAATTCTTATGCCTTAAGTCGTACTGGGTGGCCTGTATACGCTTGTCCTTCTTTTCTATGGTAACAGCAACCTCTCTGTCTGAATCGATTGCAGCCTCCGCAATTGAATCTGCACGATAATAATTTCCCACATAACAATTTATGGCGATACCGCCAATAGCCATGACTGCAATTGCCACAAGCAGTATTCTATATACAGCCGGAATGCGGGATTTTTTAGTTTTATACATTAAAGCAGCTTCCTCCTACAAACTCACGAAGCAGTGAATTGTTTGGTATGCCGTCAGCCGGCATCGGAAGAAAGTAGTCTAAGAGCTTAAGCAGCCTCTTTGCCTCGAGATACTCCGGGCAGTCTCTTTCTATGCCAAAAAGCAACGGCTCCGCATACACCTTGAGTACCGCAAGCTCATACACAAGTGCAGAGTTGAACATCACATCCGCCTGTTCCTGGAAAGGAAAGATATTCTCCCTTTCACCCTTTCTGACAGACGGCCACATAGCGATTGTCTCCATGGCATTTGTACCTCGTGTGCGCGCATCACGCACAATCCGGCGTATAAGTCTTTCATCTGTGGTGGAAAGAGGATTGTGCTCGTCAATATTGAGCTGTGTAAGCGCTGAGATATAGATTTTGAACTTGTGCTCAGGCGGGATAAGCTGTGAAAGCCTGTCATTTAAGCCGTGGATTCCTTCTATGACAAGTATATCATCAGCTCCCAGCGTCAGCTTTCTTCCGCGGTACTCTCTCTTTCCTGTCTTGAAATTGAAGGAAGGCATATCAACAGCCTCTCCTTTAAGAAGCCTGTTCATATCCTCATTGAACAGCTTCACATCAATAGATTCAAGGCACTCAAAATCAAAGCTTCCGTCCGGATGCTTCGGGCAAAGCTCCCTGTCCACATAGTAGTCATCCAGACTTAACGGATGTGGCTTTCTGCCCTTTGCGATAAGCTGGATTGACAGTCTGTTGGCAAACGATGTCTTGCCTGATGATGAAGGACCTGCTATCATGACAAATTTCTTTTTGTCATCCGAAGCAATCTGCGCTGCAAGATTTCCTATCTTCTGCTCCATCAGTGCCTCCTGAAGCAGCATGATTTCCTGTCCCCTTCCTGCTGCAATCGCATCATTTAGCGAGCCTATCGTGCCAATTCCAAGCATCTTGCTCCATTCCCTGGAATCATCCAGCGTGTGAAACAGCTTATTTGATGTCACAAGCGGCTCAACACTCCTGCTGTGAGCACCCGGAAAAAGAAGCACGAAGCCACTCTCATACGGCACTATATCAAAGTATTTGAGCATGCCTGTCGAGGGTGCCATAAATCCGTAGAAATAATCCACCACACCATCCAGCTCATAGAGATTGACTCTGGAGCTTCTCCTGTAGTGCAATAGCCTCTCCTTATCATGCAGCCCTTTTTCCTTGAAAAACTGCTCCGCATACTGTGTTTTTGCACTGTGCTTGGTAATTGGGAGGTCTTTTTCCACAAATGAGTACATGCTGCAGACTATCCTGTCGATATCATGCTCTGTCACGCTTTTCTCACTGTTTTCTCTGCTGCCTTGTAAGTCTGTATCTTCATTATATTTTTCCTGTTGGCTGTCCGCACACCCCACTGCTTTCTCAAGCTGACAATAATAGCCTTCTCCGAGCGAATGCATCACATGAAGCTGTGTCATACTGCCATATACATCGTATATAGCCCTCTGCAAAAGCAGCACAACACTTCTTCTGTATGTACGCCTGCCATCCCTGTCAGCTGTCGTCACGAAGCTAAGCTCACAGTCACTTTTTATTTTCTTATTCAGTTCACGAAGCCTGCCGTTTACAATTCCAAGGATTATGTCATCCTCATAATAATCCTTGAATCTGTCTGCTACGGCTTCTAAAGTATCACTTTCTGATGCTGTCACTGCCATGACCTGTCCATCCGGCAAGGTCACCTTCACACTATATTCCTGCATTTCTTATTGCCCCCATAGTCGAATATGCTGCCTCATTGTATGCCATCATCTCGTTTATCTGCTCGATTCTGTCCATGATGGAATCACTCATCTCCTGTGTCCTTAGCTGCTGCATGATGGCAGCCAGCTTGTGGTGTTCCCTGACAAGGAACTTCCGAAGCACCGGATTACCGTTTTTGATAAGTACCGGTCCGTACAAATCGCATACAGTAACCGTCGTCTCGTCCATATTGTCCCATGCGGAATTGTCCGCACACGGCACACATCTGAACATCGGATAGTATTTTCCGTCCTCCAAAATCATATCCTCATCAACTATCTTATAGCCTGTGTTCCTTACATATTCACGGACTTTGCTCACTTCCGACTGTGGCTGCAGAATCAGCTCCTTTGCCGACCTGCACACTGTCTCCCCTGCGGTTAAAATGTGAATAACAAGCTCTCCTCCCATTCCTGCTATGACAATAGAGTCAACCTCTCCGTCGTGTATCGCTTCAAGCCCATTGGAAAGCCTTGTGGTAATCTGCTCTGTCAGACCGTTTGCCCTTATATGCTCATTGGCGCGCTCAAGCGGTCCCTTATTTATATCAACAGCAATTGCTTTCGGTATTATATTACCCTGCACCAGGGCAATAGGCACATAGCCATGGTCGGTTCCCACATCACACAGCGTGTAGCCGGCCGTGACCATTGATGCCACTGCCTTCATTCTTCTGGATAGCCTAATCATCTTACTCTAAGTAGTCCTTAAGCTTTCTACTTCTACTTGGATGACGAAGCTTTCTGAGCGCCTTTGCCTCAATCTGGCGGATACGTTCACGGGTAACGTTAAATTCCTTGCCCACTTCCTCCAGCGTGCGGGTGCGG
>OIXH01001814.1_pt1 | contig 22851 bp, 21 predicted proteins | sample 1587741 | NCBI WGS metagenome assembly OIXH01 (sample SAMEA3888916, study PRJEB22519) | human gut metagenome | biome: human gut; feature: human-associated habitat; material: faeces | place: Denmark | collected 2011 | reverse complement strand
AATATTCAAGAAGCAATATGTCTTATAAATGTATATCGGCATTAATTTGTGCCTGCTTAATATTCTGACTGCGAATTTAAAAATATTTTGATTTTAAAATACATACATATTATAATGTGGTGGATTAGGATTATAACTTGCATATATTAAGGTAATATTAAAGTTATTTCTGAATTTAAGTGTATAGGAGATTGCTATGAATATCCGTGTATTAGATAAAAATGATAAGGCTGCTCTCGAACAGCTTATATTTACTATAGAAAATGCTCTTCCTGTTGCGGAATGGTGGATTCCTATCGATGATATTGAACGCTCGCATTTCTTTGATGCTGACTGGACATGCTTCTTAGGTGCATTTAATGACGATAATGAACTTGTTGCCGCCAGCGCCCTTTTCTTTAATGAGCATGAATTTGCCGAGGAAGCTGAAAAGCTCGGTCTCGACATTCATTCTACAAATGTAGCTGAAGTCGGACGATGCATGGTTCACCCTGACTTCCGCGGTCACAATCTCATGTGTGAGCTTAACAAGCGTCTCTGTTCAATTGCCCGCAACCGCGGCATCGACACAATCCTCGCCGTAGCCCACCCTGACAACGTCGCCAGCAATTCGTCTTTCCGCCGTCTCGGTGCAGAGCTTAAGGCAACTGCCACTGTATTCGGTTCTTACCAGAGGAATATGTATATTCTGCCGTGGTAGGAAGCCGGTCGGTTGTGGATGGTCGGGCAAGGCAGGCTGCCTACAGTTCTTCCTTAAGGCACTCAAGCAGCCCTTTGCATCCTGCCAGAACATCCCTGTAAGTTGCCTCAAAATCTCCCGTATACCATGGATCTGCCACATCAAGTCCGTTTCCCGCAAAAGTAAGCAGTTTATATATCTTCTCATCCGGATCTCCGCCCGATATCCTCTGCATATTGCGGATATTCTCAGTATCCATTCCAATAAGGTAATCATATTCCTCATAATCATTCAGAGTCATCTGCACTGCCCTGTGAGGAATCACCGGAATCCCTTCTTTCTTCAACTTGGCAACAGTGCCATGATGCACCCCATTACCAATCTCCTCACGGCTTGTCGCCGCAGAATTAATATAGAACCTATCAGCAAGTCCCTCTTTTTCAACTAAATATGTCATAACGCTTTCTGCCATAGTGCTTCGGCAGATGTTTCCATGACAGATGAAAAGTATTTTTATCATAATTTTATTTCTCCTTTTTTCCTTAACAATTTCACTATTCCTATAACCGATTCGATCAATACTACAGCCACAAATGGTATTCCCACAAGCGTCACGGCGAACATCATATATTCTATCCCATTCAGCAGATGTTCCCATCCTCCTGTAGCCTGCGACACTATCCACATTTGATTGTTAACCAAAGCACCTATCAGAAATCCCAGTATCAGTCCACAGATTAGCCACGTCTCACAGATTATGGCGACATCTTTCAGCCTCACCATCTGATTGTCATATATCCATCTCCTGAATATAATATACAGAACCACACACATCAGGGGGACCGCAAATACAACAATCAGATTGAAACTGTCGTTATATGTTTCTTCCATATAATCTGACATCGTCATAATACCCCAACATATGAGCTGTGCTATCAGACACAGTAATATTTTCTTCTTCATAATCCCCCTTAGGGAACATTTCTTATACATTATCGTATACACTCCTGTTCCAGTTTGATCTTTTGTGCCGGCATGTACCGTGCCACTTCCTGTTCTTCCTCGGAAAACCAGCTTTCCCTGCTCTATCCTATCTCTTATATACAGAATAAACCTGTGGGTTTCTTCGCTCAACACCCGGGATTTTAGCTACGCAAGAATTTCACTTGACAGTCTTTCACCATGGAATGAAAATGTAAAACAAATCTGTCAAAACAACTCATAGTAAATATTCGATAAAAATGCAATGTTTAATATGCAATTCTAAAATAATCCAAATACGCCTTATACTTATCCTGTGCGGTCAGACAGGTATCTGTCAGATAACCTTTTTCATTGTTCCATTCTTTCAATCCACGATAATAGAACATCTTCAGATTATCCTCGATGATAAACGGAATGATATTATATTTCAGACATTCCTTGAACATAATTAATCTGCCCACACGACCGTTGCCGTCCTGGAATGGATGGATGCGTTCAAACTTCACATGGAAATCCAGAATATCCTCAAAAGTCTTTTCTTCTTTTCCGTTGTACTCTGTCAGCAGAGCTTTCATTTTATCGGCAACTTCTTCCGGAAGTGCTGTATCCATACCACCGACTTCATTCGGTATCTTTTTATAGTCGCCTAAGGCAAACCAATCTTTTCTGGAATCACTGGTACCACTCTTCAAGACCAGATGAAGTTCTTTCATAAACTTCTCTGTCAGAGCTTTCTTTGCATTATCAATAATCATATCAATACAGCGGAAGTGATTTGCTGTTTCAATCACATCATCCACATTCAGCACATCTTTTTCTACACCGATGGTGTTGGTTTCAAAGATATATCTAGTCTGATCGTGGGTCAGGCGGCTGCCTTCTATATGATTGGAGTTATATGTTAACTCAATCTGTGTCTTATGATAAATACCACCGGAATACTTACTTGCCTTCTGCTCCTGCAGAATATCTAGCAATGTAATTGGCTGTTCTTTCTTTTTATTGGAACGCTCCGGCTTTTCTACATTTTCGGGAATGTTCCAAGTCTTGCCGGTAAGAAATGCACCGTTTACTCGTCCCTGAGCACAGTAATTTCTGACGCTACGTTCCGACACATCCCATTTTTTTGCTATTTCAGTAACTGAAAGGTATCGCATCTGCTCTCCTCCGTTATAAATCAAATCTAAATATATAATTTACTATGATATAGTATACTATATCATCGGCAAAATATCAAATATTTGCAAGTAATATTTTTCTTTATTTTGCCGTTTCTAGATTCTTTTCCGGTAATCCAGCCATTATGACTTCCACTCTTTTCTTTGCAATTTCCTGCACTTCATACAAATGCGGAAACAACTGCTCCGTCAGCACCAGATCATCAAACAATAAATGTTAATATCGGACTCCTTATTGAATATTTTTGACAATAATGTCAGTTATGTTCAAAGTCATCATATACCTGCAGCTTGCGTTTTTAAAATAAAAATGGCGTCAATGAAGTAATATTATCCTAAGCACCATTTACGAGTTTGATCTATTAAAATTATTATTCCTGGAAAAGCCAATAAGTATGAATACTTATTATTATATATTCCGCTTTGGCACAAACTCAATCTTAAGAGCCATTCCCATGCCGTCCGCTAATCTTTTAAGCAAATTAACAGAAGGATTCCGTGTTCCATTCTCAAGCTTGCTGATATCTGCCTGATTAATACCAGTGCGTTCAGCCAATTCCTTCTGTGTCATGTTCTGAGAAGTACGAGCATCTACGATAGCCCTTATAACGTCCATCTCTGGCTGAATTGCATCATATTCTTTTTTAAATTCTTCATCCTGTAATTGCTTAGAAAGCATATCATCAAATGTTCTCATCCCTCATCACCCTTTCTATGAAATCCTTTCGTCTATCCTTTGCAATCTGTATCTCTTCTTTTGGAGTTTTCTGTGTCTTTTTAATAAAACCATTCGTCAATATTATTTTTCCCTCATAATAGAAAAAATATAAGACTCTGGTGATATCACTTCCAAATTTACAACGCAATTCAAATATTCCGTCATCCAAATGCTTACTATATGGTTCTTTAAGCATATTCCCCTTTTCTTGAAGAATTCCCAATAATCCAAATATCTTAGCTCACATCTTAGGATTAACAGAATCCAGAAATTCTTCTACTGGAACCTCAACATTTTTCTTTTCATATGTAATCAATTTAAATTCTGTCATATAATCTCCTCTGTAATATCATATGGCATATATGCCATATTGTCAATTATCCATTTAATGTAATCATACTAAACCACTTTTCTAAATATATATATCCAGCAAACAAAAATACACCATTAGAATACTACTCCCACTAATATTCTAACGGTGTATTTAATATTTGTCATTGAATTTGTAATTCAATCTTATGCAACCTGATTATTTCTTAAAATCTTATAATACTCACTAATTCTTCTTATCTGCGCTTCATTGTATTGGTCAACATAATTACAATAAGCTGACTGTCTGCTGCCACATACAATGCAATCCATAGGCACCTTAAACAGTTCACTTAATGCATATAAATTATCAACTGTTGGCATACTAACTCCATCAAACCAACGATATACGCTTTGCACACATCCAAGTTCAAGATATTGCCAAACATCTTTTGCCGTCAGTCCCTGACAATCCATGATTTCTCTTATATTAATTCCGGTTTCTCTTTTATCAATTATTGGAAACATATCCCCTCCATACATAATGATGTTACCTTTAATTTATTATTTCATCACTCCATCGCCAGTCCCAGCCGATAAGCCTCATCCAGTCCATCTGTGTTCCTGACATCGCCTTTATCCTTAGCACCTCTGATCAGCACCATTCCCGCATCTTCAAGCTTGAAGAAATTAAGCACAAGCTGATACTGAATCTTAATAGAATCAAACAATTCCAGCAAAACTGCTGCCCCAACGAGTATCAATGCCAGCTTCTTGACTTTAAAATCATTTCTCATAGGAGTATGCAACCTGTCGATAATTGCTTTAAGCTGCGCACTCACTCCATAAAAATACACTGGCGAGGCAACGACAATCACATCAGCACATTTTAACTTATCATAAACTGTCCGCATGTCGTCCTGCTGAAAACATTCATGCCCCTGCCTGTCAAAGCACGAATTGCAGCCAATACAGGGATTGACCTTATAATCCGCCACCGAAACGACTTCTACATTATTATTCTTTTCCGCACCTTTAACAAATGCGTCAACCAACAGGTCAGTATTGCCACCCTTACGCGGGCTGCCTAACAAAACAATAATATTGCTCATGAAAATCCTCCTTACATGTCAGAAACTCCAAGGTCTTCCACCGCATTTTTCAGCAAATGCTTAAACTCATCCGTTCCTTCAACATACGCATTATCCTTATTCGTAAGTATGTATACTGGATTGGTTTCTGTCAAATCTTTTATCGGAAACACCAGCAGCTTATTGTCATTATATAAGTTCAGTTCGTACAAATGTGGCAGATACATGGACAAGCTGAAACACGCTGCCAGATTCCCCTGTGCCATCTGCTGATGCAAATCAAAATGACATGATGTGTGCACACAATCTAACGTAACCCTTCCCTCTCAAGCAAGTGGTCTAATATCTGCATACAATGCAGATTAGGCAGACTCCGGCAGAATGGCATATCACTAAATTCACGAATATCTGCACCTTTCCTAAATTCTTCAACACACTCAGGATACTTGTCCGAAAAATACTTCCGAAACATCTGTTCTGCATTGCCAATCACACCTCTGATATCATAATCATTGTACATTTCTTTAAACTGTCTCATAAGAGTAGGCATAATCATGCGAAAACACCCCTCTGTTGTTCCTACTCGGATGGTTGATTTGTGTATTATCATTTATCTTTATTCAACTCCTCCATATATCCTGCTGTTATTATGCCTACAAAATCCCCTGTATCTTTATTGTTCTACAGGGCAAATAACATATCAATTTCATTATTTATATAATACACGAGCCTTTATATCTGTAAACTCATAACATAAAAGATTTCATATTCTATTCCATATTACCGGAGTTCTTGATAATATGTTTTTCTTTAATCATAACACTTTAGATTTTTTAAGTCTAATACTTCCTTCTGCATTAGTGCAAAAATATTTTTCTCTCGTATAAACATACAAGAAATAGAATAGTTTCGATATCTCCCAAACTCAATAAATGAAAAAATTGCAACATTATTATGTGCTATTCCACTTGCTGTAACATACTGTAATTAAGATCTTACCGTAATATCAGATATTCATTTAATTAGTAAATAATACTCTGGTAATAACAAGAACTATACTTTTTCTTCATAACTTATTCTTAAAAATTGTATAAAATCTGTTCTATTTAAAAAAGCCGCTTTACTTTGTGACATTCCCACACAACATCTGTCAAAATCTAACCTAATATTAGCAAGTGCTACATTAATATTTTGCATTTTACATTCTCTTAAATCGATTGTTTAAACAATATAACCATTATATTTTTCTTCATTTTATAATGATATTTCAAAATTCTTTTTGTCAGGAATTCATCTGATTTATTAATTAATTTTTCAAAAAGAAAACATTAGATTCAGAAGATTTTTCTCGCTTTTATAAAATTTGTATGATATAATTTCGTTAAAATAACGCTATTAATGTCTTGATGATTATTGAAGATTCGAGACAAATGTTTCATGCAATAAACTATTCAAATTATTAATAGATCGTGTCATAAAAACAGGATTTACAGAGAAAAGTCGACATTAGTTCGGCATCAATAAGTAAATTTGCAAAAAACGAATGTGTAAGGATGGAAGTCCTTATAAAAATCTGTTTGTCGCTTGATGTTGTTTTGGGTGACATTATGGAAATCGTAAAGTAATCGTTTCCTTGGCAACAACTACTGTATATTATATTTCATTTCGCATGGATATAATCACAAGTGTTGCTGTGTACTATTCAAGCCCTCACGGGCAATACAATACTATATAGCAAAGGCGGAATTTCTAATAATGGCTGATTATATCTCTGCAAAAGAACTCTCCAGCATTTGGGGCATTACACCCACCAGAATTACGGTAATGTGTTCCAATGGTCAATTAGATGGAGCTACTAAAATAAAAGGACGTTGGATGATTCCTACAAATATTGTACGTCCAGATGATAAGAGAAAACGAAATATAGAAGAGGACTCTAATGCAAATTTTCGCTTTATTGATTTATTTGCAGGTATTGGTGGATTCCATCAAGCTATGCGATTTTTAGGTGGCGAATGCGTTATGGCTGCCGAAATAAATCAAGCTTGCGTTGATACATATAACCTAAATTTCAAAACACTCGAAGGCGGTGTACGCGGTGATGTCAAAAAAATTGATCCAACTACTATTTCAAGATTTGATGTTTTGTGTGCTGGCTTTCCTTGTCAACCATTCAGTAAAGCTGGCCTTCAGCAAGGCTTCAATGATAAAACGCGTGGCAATCTTTTTTATTCGATTATGAACATTCTTGATACACATCCAGAATGTAAATTCGTCGTGTTAGAAAATGTACGTAATTTAGCTGATAAATCGGAAAACTGGGAAATAATCAGAACGGAATTGCTCAAGAGAGATTTTGTCATTACTCAAAAACCACTTATCCTTTCCCCTTCTGACTTTGGCATACCGCAAATCAGGGAACGTGTTTATATTTTAGGTATAAAAAAGGATGGCTGTTCAACTGAAATTCAAGATAAGGGTTATATCGAACCCGCAGACTTAAACATTGATAAATACAGAAAAAAATGTAAAATCGGTGATGCATTAACTCTTCTTGAAGAGAATGTCTCAGAAGATTATAGAATAAGCGATGAACAAAATTTAATGATTCAAGCATGGGATGAGTTTCGACTTGGAACAGGAATCAAGATTATTGGTTTCCCTATCTGGATAAACTGTTTTGGTGTTGGCATACAAAAAACTGACGACCTGAAAAGTTCTCTTGGATATGATGATATGCCAGACTGGAAAAAACGTTTTGTTGATAAAAACAGAGAATTTTATCTTAAACATAAAAACTTTATTGATCCTTGGATTGAAAGATACGATATGTTTAACCGCATAAAGCTGTATCAGAAATTTGAGTGGAATTGCGGAGAGGATGTTCAAAATATGCACGACGGAATAATACAGATTAGACAATCTGGTATTCGCGTAAAAAGGACCACTTATTTTCCTTCTCTAGTTGCAATAGTAAATACTCCTATCATTTGGGACAATCAAATGAACGCATATCGCTATATTACACCTAGAGAAGCAGCAAATCTTCAGAAATTTGATCAGCGATATAAATTTACTGGAACAGATAAACAGATATACAGACAGTTAGGTAACTCTGTAAATGTGAGGATCTTAAAAATCCTGTGCAAAGGTTTGTTTGAATTAAGACTTAAAAATGATGTACGTATAGAAAATACCGAAATTGATGATTAATTTCGAAAAGAACGGAGGTACTCCTATGGGCAGAGGATTATCAGATTCGAAGGAAATGCAAATTATTTATGACGTTTCCAAAGATGTTTATGACGGTAAATATTCTGTAGCATATGCTCTCAAATTCTTAAAAGGAAAAGTAAAAGGAACCGATTCATCCCTTAAAATGTATTTTAATATCTTTTCTTGTATGAGAAAAGGTAAATGTTACAAAATGGGAACAAGTGAACCTTTTACTAAGTTTTTGTTAAATAGTATCTATCGTGACTTTGGAAAAACTGAATACATAAATGCTATTACTGCAGTAAAAGGGAATCTTGCTTACCGTGAAAGTGTCAATAATGCACAACCGGGTCTAGTCCGTGCTTGCACTGAATCTATTTCAGATTGTGGTTTGGATTTAGTTTATGAAGAAATCCCAACTGCCCGTATCGTTTCTGAAAGCAGACGAATTTTACCAGAAGGAAAAAAAGGAAAAGCACAGGAAATCAAGGGAGTTCACATCATGGGCAAAAATAGTCATTATAAATATACAATAGAAGATTCTCCTGTTTCATACACCAATCATTCTGAATCTGGTAGTTTTAATGCTGATGTAATGGAACTTAACATCCAGCCACCTGCTAGTATATTAAACGTCTTTTCACGTTTAAGTTATAAGCCTTGGTATGCTATTGCAGAATTCGTCGATAACTCTACTCAGTCTTATATTTCTCACTCGGATGAGTTATCTACAGCACCAGAATTTGACAAGTTAATTGTAAATGTAAAATATGATGCCGAATCGAACACTCTGACCATCATTGACAATGCATATGGTATGGAGATAGATAGGTTTAGAGATGCTATTCTGCTTGATTCAAGAAATGAATACCAGTCTGGAAGAAATGAGTTCGGTATGGGACTAAAAACTGCAGCATCATGGTTCGGAAAAGTATGGAAAATCACTAGCACACAATACGGATCTGCCAATAGATATACCGCCACCGTAGATATACCAAAACTTGATGAACTTCATCTGCAGAATACTAAAATATTCCGTGATTATGTAGCGCCTGATACTCACGGGACGGAAATCATCATTGAACAAGTCACAAAAAAAATAACTGGATCAAGAACAATCGGCAAAATACGTGATCTTTTATCCAGTATGTATCGTCGTGACATTAATAACAGAAATATTGAAATTTTGTTTAACGATGAGCCTATTGTATTTGAAGAATACCCAATTCTAACTAATTTCCGTGGCAAATCATGGAAAAAAGATCTTGATTTCACTGTAGACTTTGATGGCAAATCCTATCACATTACTGGTTTTGTTGCGATTATGAATCCTGGTAGTTTCCCCAAGGCTGGTTTTGCCCTTTTTAGACAAGACCGTGTCGTAATCGGTGGAACGGATAGCAATTACAAGCCAGCTCAGATTTTTGGGCAAGCTCAGAGCCAGAAATCCTTAAAATTATTTGGCGAACTTAATATGAATGACTTTCCTGTAAATCAGGCCAAAGATGGATTTATTTGGGATGATGGTCTTGAAGATGCATTCATTGATGCCCTTAAAGATAATATACAAGAATATATTGACATAGCAGATATGTCTATAAAAGAACGAGCAAATGAAATTCAATTCTCAGATCAAGTTTCCGCTGAACTACAACAGGATGTATCCACTATCATTGATAATGCATTTAGTTCAGCCAATGATGACGCTGATAACTCTGAAGATGAGAATACCAGCAATACAAATGGTGAGGATACCTCACTTGAAACTCCTGACGCCATTAATCCAGCAGAATCTGATATCACAGAATATATTGAAACTGTTTTAAACGTTGACCCTACAGACGAAATAGTAAGCACACCACGTTCATATTCCGTTCCAGTATCACCTGTTATACATGTTGATTTCTCTGTTCAATGGGCACGTGGAAGCAACAAGTACTGGATTGAATATACCGAAATAGATACCGATAAATATAAAGTACTTATAAATATAGATCATCCTTTCTTTATGCCATTTACAAAAGAGAATGGTTTTCAGAAAGTATTGGAAAAATTTGCCCTATCTTTCATTCTAGCCGAACGTCAGGCTAAGTTAGGGTCTAATAAGCAAGGTTATATTCAGTCTAATGTCATTAAAAATTATATGAATAGATTCCTTGAGAAATTAGCGGAGGATAAATAATGGAGCAATATATTATAAATTCTGGAAATGAAGTCGACTCTATTGCAGTAGTCCATGGCAAATATTATGATAAGATACATGAAAAGCATGTGTCAGCTTACGGAGAATTTGGTGCTGCAAATATTCGAGATAACATTACCAGCACATTTAGAGAAGCTCTTATTCAGTTGAATACCCCAAATAAAAACAACAATATGCTTCTTGTGGGTAAGGTTCAATCTGGTAAGACATCAAATTTAGAGTTATTTACTGCACTAGCATTTGATAATGGATTCAATTTAGTAATCATCTATGGTGGTTATGATAGTACCCTATTAAGTCAGACTACTAATCGTTTTAAAAAAACTTTTGATATTCCTAATGACACAGATTATTCAGATGATACTCCAGTAGTCTTTTCTTCTGACGACTCTGCCCAGTTATTAACTGTAGATGATGAAATAATTGAAGACTTATTGGATGCGGATAAGCCCATATTCTTAATATCAATGAAACGACCTGCTGCAATGAATAAAGTAAATGATTTGCTAGCACGTATTGATAAATCAAAACTTAAAGCCTTTATCATTGATGACGAAGGTGATCAAGCAAGTTTGAATACTAAAAAGAACAAAGTGCTAGATGCATCCGCAACATATGCCTCTATTGTTTCAATGAAGGATCACTTGAGTGATCCACTCTACTTGTCTGTAACTGCTACTCCACAGGCGCTTATCTTCTTAGATGAATATAGCCGTCTTCGTCCAGACTCCATACGCCTAATTGAGCCTGGAAAAGGATACTGTGGTGTTGATGCCTACCATCTATATGATTCAGGGATGATTGAATTAATAGATGATGAAGATCAACAGGACTTATCAAATGGAGTACTTGCCGACTCTCTAAAAAATGCCATTCGCCATTATATAATCGCAAGTGCTATCATGTTTAAACGCGGCAGAAAATCCAGTGAAATGATTATTCATTCTCACAGGAATGTCAGTAATCACAGCACCATTTATAGAATGGTTGATGTTTTCGTTCAATCATTTAAGGATCAGGTAGAATTTAATGATACTGAAGGTCTTGAAATAACCAAAAGCGAATATGCTCTTGCATATTCCGTTTACTTTGATACAGCCGTACAGCAATCTTATGATTTTGATTTGTTGTGGAATATTATATGTAATAAAATCATTCGCAGAGTATATTTGATATTGAAGAATTCTGCTGGTCAGGTCACACAAGCAAACGAAAACTTACGCAAATACAAAATATACATTGGTGGTGATTTACTTCAACGAGGAGTTACTTTTCCAGGGCTTGTAACCACTTATTTCTCACGTTGGGCTAAAGATAGCGGTAATATGGACACCAATCTTCAGAGAGCGCGTTGGTTCGGTTATCGTGAGAAATGGATTGATTTGTGTAAAATTTTCACTTCTGAAACAATTGCTAGAGAATTTACAAATCTATCCGAAATAGAAACCGACTTGTGGGAGCAATTCTACTCAATCCAGTCTGGTGAAATGCAAATAGATGAGATACTTATTCGCGCTGATAACACCAAGCAAAAGCCTACCAGAAAAAATGTTGCCAATTATAATACTGTTGCATTTAGAAATAAGTGGATAAAACAACGTGTTGGTATATTCGACAAAAATCAGATAGTTGCCAATAATGCTCTTGTGGAGGACTTACTTAGCAAGGTTACTTTACAGAACACCTCTGCTGGACGTGTTGATGGAGGAACAACTGCACAATACTCTATAATTAGTAGAAAGGCTCTTTCTGCGTTAATTGATCATATGCAAACCATTTTTGATTTAGAACCATTTGAACGTCGTCCCTTAATTGATTTAATAGAGAGTTCCGGTGACATCCCTGTAATCCTCATGAACGATGTTGATGGCTCTGGTAGAAAACGTAGTTTTTATCCAAACAATAAGATTTATGCTCTCCAACAGGGTGCTGATAATAAAGATAAAGATAAGGCTGTATTTTTAGGCGATAGTCATGTTGTGGTCGATGCAGATCAAATCAATATTCAAATTCATAAAATAATTCCGAAGAAAAAAGATTCTTCTGGCAACGTTGCAATACTTACAGATTATACACAGTACATGTTTGCTATCTATGTTCCTAAAGAAAAGAAATACTATGTGAAAGGGTAATCAAAATGGATATAGAAAATATAAAAGCGCAAATTCAACCCATCACCGACACCTCCAGCATATATTTATTGGAAGCACTGACAGAAGCAGCTGGTTTCTTTGCTACTGATGGTAAATTACTTTATATCGCGAAAGATATCTACGAATACACCTATGAAGGAATTGAAACAGATTACCTTAAATTACAGACACATGTAAGAATTAGTTCTGTCAAAAACAATCAGACCTTTAGCGATGATTATTATAACATAATTATTTATAAAGGAAATTTGGATGATTCGAATATTTCGTCTTTTATCCAATTATGTACCATACACGCCAATAATTCTGACGATTTGAATTTCAAGGAATTTTTCTATTCCTTAATTTCTCTGTTTCAACTACCTGCAGAACAGGCATTTAAGAATGCCGTTGGTTTATATGGGGAATTAAAGTTTATGCAATACGCAAAAGAACGCACAAAGATAGATATTTCAACATTCTGGCATAAAAGTGGTTCCTATTCTCAATATGATTTTTCCAATGGAGAGTCTAATATCGAGATAAAAACTACTATGTCCGACAACTCTGAAGTCACTATTAAGCATCAACAGATATTTGGCGATCATCCTTGCACTCTGGTTGCAATTAATTGTGAGCAATACGAAAATGGAGAAACAATTGAAGAGGTCATTGCTTCGATGTATGCTGATTCAGATGCATTCAATGGAATGAATTTTAGTATTAACTTAGCAAAAGAATTGAAACGTGTTTCTATAGTAGATGTAAAAGAAATTCGATTTGGTGTTAAACAAATTCAATTCTTTGCGGCAGAAGATATAAATCCCTTTCCAGTCATTCCAGATGCTGTAAACAAACTCAGCTATAAACTGGATATTTCTGAATTTAATCCACTTTCTGAAACTGATTCAGATTCTATTCTTAAAACATACTAATCATTTTATTTGCAGAGCTTCTCAACACGAGATGCTCTGTTTCTTGTTTCTTTTCTTTCTAAAATAGAGGATTTATTTCCATCACAAATCCATTCATAATGAATACATCAATTAAATAATTATGAGAGTTGGATATTGCTTTTTATTCTTAAGTTCTTCTAAAACACTATTTAAAACAATATCCCTTTCATCCATATTTTTATCCTCCAATCTTGTATATATACTTATACTACTACTCCTCATATACAAAATTTGTCAGATTATGTCGACAATGAATGTTATTTGCAATAATTTGTAAAATTATATTTTTTCTTGATTATTCTTTAAGAATTTAATATGACTGAGTAAAATCTCACGACTGGAAAAGGATGCTCGTTTCTTTTTTATTTTCACCACTTCTACAACATATAAAAAAACAGCACCCCAACAGTACCCATCTACTGCCGAAGTGCTATCCACTCCATCAATTATTCCATTAATATCTACCCAAATATACTCATCAGATTAGCCACAACCAGGCCGCCGCCGGTTCCGATGACATAGCCGAGCAGCGCCATCATGATACCAACCGGTACGAGGGCATTTGAGTATGCGCCGGCGAGGACCGGTGCTGTTGCTGTTCCACCAATGTTGGCGAGAGAAGCAACACAGCATGTGAAGATGTCGAGTTTCAATATCTTCGCAAGCGCAATCATGATTGCCACATGGATAAGGAGGATTACGAATCCTGCAAAAAGCCATATTGGGGCATTGCCGACTGCTCCAAGGTCTGCTCTTGATGCTATTAAGGCAATGACTATATAAAGCATTACATTTGAAATTTCCTCAGTTCCCTTAATCTTGCCAAATGGTGTCAGGGCGAATACGATACCAAGCACTGATACGATAAGGACTGTCCATGTTGTGCTGTCAAAGAATGATAAATGTGCATTAATCATGCTGCCAAGCTCCATTGAAACTGCAGATACTAAAAGTCCTGAACCGAGCAGAAGAATGATGTTCTGCCATACAAGCGGCTTTGTGTTGGCTTTTGCTTCCTCTTCGAGTGCTGCTCCAACACCATCGATTATGCTTGTGTCTGCCTTTGTCCATTTGTTGAACTTCTCGTGATTTCCGATTGCCCACAGAAGGAACATTACATAAAGTGTCGCGCAGATTGAATCCATAACAAGGGCGTAAGCCATTGTTGCTTCGTCAACATCAAGTGCTGCCTGGATTGCGAGCATATTGCCGCCGCCGCCCATCCAGCTTCCGCACAGTGCGCCGAGTGCTTTCCATGAACCTGCGCCTAAGAGCTGGTGGAATATTGCATATGAAACAAAGAATCCAAGTCCGATTGACAAAGTTGCTGCGAAGAAACCGATAAGCATTTTAGGTCCAAGCTTGATGATTTTCTTCAAGTCACAGCGAAGCAGCATTATGAAAAGCATCGCATATAATATCGGGTTCTTGACTGATTTGTACACAGCGCTTGTTGCACTAAGGTCCCACACTTTCATTGTGCAAAGCAGCATAAGCCCCAGGTATATAAGTACAATTGGCGGTGCAAAATTAAAGAACACCTGTGCCTTTTTCCCTTTAAAAATCTTAGGTAGATTTACTAATACTGCGGCTGCAAATATAAGTGCCGCAAGGTATAAAAATCCATCTTTTATCATGTATTAATTCTCCTTATGGTTAATATATAGCATATTCTACCCATTTTTCTGTAGTATATAACTAAATTTGCGGAAGTAAATGTGATGCAATCTGTCGTCACACACTTACTCCCGCAAATTTAGTTATAAACTTTTAAGTATCTCCAGCAGATATTCCCAAGTCCGCTCCACTGAAGCCGCGTCCATACACTCATCAGGCGTATGCACACTTTCAAGTGTCGGTCCAAATGATATCATATCTACTCCCGGCATTTTCCCGGCAAGTATTCCACATTCGAGTCCGGCGTGGATTGAGGTCACTTCCGGTTCGTGACCGTACACATTTGTAAAGCTATCAACGCATATCTTTCTTAACTGCGAATCACTCTTGTATTCCCACGCAGGATAGTCCGACATTGTGACTACTTTTCCTGACAAATGTTTTGCAAATGTGGTGACTCTCTCAAGCAATAATTTCTTTCCAGCCGCTGTATTGCTTCTTATAAGATATTTGTACACAAGCTTGTCATCTTCAAGATACGCTGTGCCCAGATTAAGTGAAGTCTGCACCATGCCCTTAATTTCCTGACTCATTCTGTACACACCATCAGGACTTAACCAGAGGGCATATATTACATTTGCAGTGCTATGGAAATCAAGAACTTTGTCTGCTGCAATGTCTGTCTTTTCAACCTCAATCTTAGCATATGGCTCTGTCGCTCTGATTTCCTGCATCCACACAGCCTCACTCTCTTTGATGCTTTGTTCAAATGTTGTGGCATCGCAGCTTCTGACACTTACAACTGCCTTTGCTTCTTTTGGAATTGCATTTTCCTTGCCGCCACCTGAAAGCGACACAAGACGGAAATCTGCTGCCCCGCTGGCATGTGAAAGTAATGAAGCAAGCAATCTTATAGCATTAGTGTGCTGTTTGTGAATCTCAACGCCGGAATGACCGCCGGCAAGCCCGCTTATCTTAACTTCGAAGCATACCGAACCATTCTGCACATCAATTGCACCATCTGCCACCCAGTCCGCAGCATCCTCATACGCAACCGGAATATCGCACTCAGCCCTTACACCACCAGCACAGCTTACATACAATATTCCCTCATTTTCAGAATCAATATTGATAAGTCTCTTTGCTGTAAGGTCAGAAGTGTCGAGGTCTCTTGCGCCAAGCATTCCAATCTCCTCATCACTCGTAAGCACTGCCTGTATAGGAGGATGCGCAATCGTATCCGAAGCAAGCACTGCCAGTATAAATGCAACAGCAATTCCATCATCAGCGCCAAGCGTCGTGCCATCAGCCCATACCATCTTACCATCGGTGCAGGCCTTAATGCTCTGTACACTCATGTCAATATCGCAGTCTGGCTCTTTCTCACACACCATATCAAGATGTCCCTGCAAAATCACAGGCTCACAGTCCTCATATCCAGAAGAACCAGCCTTAAATATAACAACATTATCAGACGTATCCTTCCTTGCCTTAAGCCCATGCAACTTAGCAAACTCCAGACAATAATCCGCAATCATCCCTGTATTCCCAGAACCATGCGGAATAGAGCATATTTTTTCAAAATAAGAAAACACCTCACTAGGTGACAATTCATTTAACTTCATAAAAAGCCTCCTATCAATATATAAGATACAAGGAAAATAAGCTCTTGGAGGGTACCGACCAAGAGCGCTATCCAGCCCAGCACCTGGAGTGCAACGACCAGGTGCGTCCGTCTGCCACACCTGCCCCGAACACACTCGTAAATAAAATCATATTTCCAATCCGGCATATATAGCCGCTGCGGCTGGGGCAATGCAGGGTGTACGCCTGAGTCTGGCAAGCTGTGCAGAAGTTAATGCCGCCAGATGCAAAAGTTCAGGGTGCGAAAGCTCGTTCAAGCGAAGCGCGTTTGCTTTCGCACCCTGTAAAAAACTCTGCAGATGGCGGCATTTACTACTGCTAAGCGAAGACAGTCCGAAGGTGTACACCCTGCACTGCCCCAGCCGCAGACCGGTCTACACATACCTTATCGAAAAATGATTCTATTTCACATGCAATATCTCATGAGCCCTATGTGACAACGGTTTCTCAAAATACTCCTCATAGCACTGCTTAACCGATGGATTCTCATGTGAGAATCTAAGATTATCGCGCTTATCAAGTCCGTACAGCACATGACGTCGCTCCTCAACCATCACAGCGTCTTCTTTGTAAGGCTGTCCGCCACCGTTGATACAGCCGCCCGGACAGGACATGATTTCAACGAAATCATAGTGAACCTCGCCCTTCTTAATAGCATTCACCAAACGTCTTGTGTTGCCAAGTCCGCTGGCAACAGCCACATTTACAGTTGTCCCATTAAGGTCAAATGAAGCTTCCTTCCAGCCCTCAAGACCTCTCACTGACTGGAACGCATCCGCATCAGGATTATTTCCTGTCACAAGATAGTAAGCACTTCTGAGTGCCGCCTCCATAACACCGCCTGTTGCACCGAATATAACGCCAGCACCTGTTCCTTCACCTAAAGGATTATCAAACTCGTCCTCATCAAGTTCTTCCGGCTTTATGAAAAATGCTTTGAACATTCTTTCAACTTCTCTTGTTGTAAGAACTGCGTCAACATCTTTGCCTCCGTCCCATGTACACTCGTCCTTTTTTGCAAGACAAGGCATGATTGACACACAGAATATCTTCTCTGGGTCAACCCCAAGCTTTTCTGCATAATACGACTTTGTTATTGCACCAAACATCTGCTGTGGTGACTTTGCTGTTGAAAGTCTGCCTGCCATCTCAGGGAACTCGCTCTTTACGAATTTCACCCATCCTGGACAGCATGATGTGAACATTGGAAGTCCTGACTCCTTGATTTCTGGGAGCCTTTCAAGAAACTCGCTTCCCTCCTCCATAATTGTCATGTCTGCTGCAAATGTTGTGTCAAATATATAATCAAATCCTATTCTTCTAAGTCCTGCAACAAGTCTTTGTGCTGTCGCATATTCCTTAGACATACCAAAATCTTCGCCCCATGCTGTTCTTACTGCAGGTGCAATCTGTACTACTGTAATGATATCCTCATTTTCAATTGCATCAAGCACGATTCCGACATCATCTCTTTCTGTAAGTGCACCTACAGGGCAGTTGCTTACACACTGACCACAAAGTGTACATGCAGTCTCCGCAATGTTCTTGTTTGCACGCACATTTACAGTTGTACGCGAACCTGTATTTACAACATCCCATATGTGCATTCCCTGAATATTATCACACACCTGCACACAACGCATACATTTGATACATTTCTGGGCATCTCTGATAAGTGGAAATGTTTTATCCCAATTATCTTTTTCTAAGATTGAATCATATGGCATCTCTGATATATTAAGTTCATTTGCAATTGACTGTAACGCACAGTTACCACTTCTTATACATGTACCACATTTGTAATCATGCTGTGAAAGTATGAGCTTGACATTAGTCTTTCTGGTTGTACGCACTTTTCTTGAATTAGTGTAGACAACCATGCCTTCTTCTACAAAGTTATTACATGCTGTAACACATCTGTCAGTACCCTCTACTTCAACAACACATACACGACATGCACCAATTGCGTTGACTTCTTTGAGATAGCAGAGTGTAGGTATTGTCTCTCCTATTGTTTTGGCAGCTTCAAGAATGGTAGTTCCTTCTTTTACTGATACAGCTTTACCGTTAATTGTTAAATTTACCATTGTTTCTCTCTGCCTCCTCTGAATGAACCAAATCCAAAATGATCACATCTTAAGCAGCGTCCAGATTCCTGACATGCTTCCTCGCATGAAAATCCATATTCAATAGGTTCAAAGTCTTTCTTTCTGTCTGCGGCATCACGCAGTGCAACCTCAACTCGTCCGCAAGGTACCTTGTCCTCATATCCAGCATAAGGTATCTCTACATCTGAAGTTATCTCGTGATGGTAGCCAAGATATTCATCAATGTTGGCTGCCGCAACCTTTCCGGCTGCTATAGCCCTGATTACTGTTGCAGGTCCTGTTACGCAGTCTCCTCCTGCAAATATTCCTTTACGTTCTTTAATCTCACTTGTATCAAGTGCCTCAATTGTTCCTCTCTTGACTGTAACGCCATGCTCCTCAAAATATCTTGTTTCGATACCCTGTCCGATGGCAACTACAATAAGGTCGCAAGGAATAAGAACCTCGTCCTTAGCTGCAGTCTTAGGTGATGGTCTGCCACCTTTTATCCTGCTTATCATCTGTGGCTGAACCCATAAACCAACTGCTGCGTCATTTTCATCTTTCTCTATTCTAACTGGTGACATAAGTTCAAGAACATCGCAGCCCTCTGCCTCTGCACCTTCAACCTCTTCCGGAAGTGCCGTCATGTCGGCTTTTCTTCTTCTATATACAATGCTTACTTTCTCAGCACCTAATCTTACAGAAGAACGGGCAACATCCATTGCTACATTTCCACCGCCAATAACAACCACTCGCTTGCCAGTATAGTCAGGCATTTCATCATCACCAATTGCACGAAGCATTTCTACTGCTGATGTTACGCCTGTTGTAGCATCCTCACCATCAATTCCAATCTTCTTGTCTGCATGTGCTCCGATAGAAATGTATACTGCATTATATTCTTTATTAATATCCTCAAGCGTAATGTCTGTTCCTACGCTTATATTTTTCTTGACTTCTATTCCTGTAGACAATATAGCGTTAATCTCCGCATCCAGCTTTTTTCTTGGAAGTCTGTAGTTAGGAATTCCATATCTTAACATTCCACCAAGCTGCTTTCTCTGCTCAAATATAGTAACCTTATGTCCCATAAGAGCCAGATAATATGCGGCACTGAGTCCTCCCGGACCACCACCGATTATTGCAACCTTCTTACCTGTTGGCTCATTACATGCCGGAACCGGAACATCACCGGCATTATCAACTGCCATTTTCTTAAGTCCCCTGATGTTGACTGGCGCGTCAATAAGTGTTCTCTTACATCTGTTTTCACATGGATGCTCACAAATGTATGCACATGTTGTAGGCATTGGATTGTCTCTTCTTATAAGACGAACCGCGTCTGCATATCTGCCTTCATGCACAAGTGCTATGTATCCCGGTATATCTACTCCTGCCGGACATGACTTCACACATGCAACCGGCTGGTTACTGTTACATGAACAAAATCCTCTCTCAATATGTGACCTGAAATCATCCTCGCAGCCATCAATACATTTTAGTACAAGCTTTGCTGCCTCATATCCGATTGCACAGTCAGCGGAATAATAGATTCCCTCTGCTGTAAGCCTGATAACATCAAGAGTTTCCTCTGTTGCGTTACCATCAAGCACATCATCAAAAAGTCTCGCAAGCTGTCTAAGTCCCACACGGCATGGGACACATTTACCACATGACTGTGCAAGACACATTTTTATAAATGACCTCGTAAGGTCAATAGTACACAATCCCGGTGGACTTGCTACTATTCTTCTCTCTAAATCCTGATATAAAGACTCCATTGTAACCTGAGCCTTATCCTTAGTAATAATCGTTAATCTGCTCAATTCCCGCTCCATTTCTGCATATTGCGTATGTCGTATTGCTGCTTGCCAGTATACCGCTAGGCAGTTCCATATAACATTTTACACAATATATATTAATTTGAAAAGGAAGGTTATTTTTTTCACACAATAACCTTCCCTTCATCCATTACTTGTGGTCGCACTTCGTGCACTGGCTCGTTTCTTTGTCAGTTTCTTTCTTGTAAAATGCACCTGACCAGTCACATATGCTCTGCAATATTGGCATTACAGATAAGCCCTTTTCCGTAAGTGAATATTCAACTCTTGGCGGAATCTCGTCATATGATTTTCTTGATACAATATCATCCGCAATCAGTGCCTTTAATGTTGTTGAAAGAACTGCATCTGTAATATTCACCAGTTCTGCCCTTAACTCACTATATCTTAATGTCTTCTTATCCGCCAGAACACATATAACTCTTGATTTCCATTTGCCTCCAAATACTTCCAGACCGTATTCCAATGGACATCTGATATCTGATTCTAATTTCTTGTGGTACATAAATCTCTCCTTTGTTTTTGGCATTTCTTTATAATATCATTATAACAATTATTTTAAAAGCTGCTCTCTTAGAACACCACAGGTACGCACTCCTTCACCAACACCACGATTAGAAGCATATTGTCAAGTGTGTATGTCAGATTTTTATATATTCATCGTCATATATGGGGGAATGCATATAATTCCATCTTTTACAATTAAATTTCTTGGATGAATAATATAACTTTCCCCTATGCGCTCCTTGTATTTTTCTCTGAAATTATTTAATGAGGTTGTTTTATATTGCTTTCCAGACTTTACTTCAATCGGAAACATCTTATATTTTAATCTGCTACTATTTGAAATGATAAAATCAATTTTCATATCATTTCGGTGCTTATTTTCATTATAGTGTGTATAAAAATATAATTTATATATTGATATTTTTAATCCTATATAATATACTTGTAATGTAAAAAATAACAAAATGAAAGGAGCAAGATACATGGAAAAAGTAAAAAATGTATTTGGCAAAATTGGAGCTTGGATTAAAGCACATACAAAATTAGTTATAGGAATTGTTATTGTACTAGTAGTAGTTATAATCCTAGCAATACTACTTGGAGGAAGTGAAAAAAGAGCAGTTAAAAAATATTTTAACGCAATAAATTCATGTGACTACAGTAAAGTCGCTAAAGCAATGGATTTAGATGCAGCAGTTGTTTGGAAAAATGCACAATCTTCAAGTTCTAGTTATTATTCATATTTAGATTCTTCAAAATCAAACAAAGATGTAGTTAAAGAATTTGAAGAAAATTTAAAAGATGTAGATGATGACGAAGTGGATAGTTACAAAGATAATTTGAAAGATAGTTATGATAAAGACGACAAAGGAAAACATAAAATTAAATTATTAAAAGTTGTATCAGTTTCGCCAGCTAAAGATAATAAGAATTTAAAGAAAGTTGTTGTAAAATATAGAGCTACAACTAAACCAGACAAGGATGATAAAGATGACGATGATGACGAAATCTGGAAAAAAGAAAAAGATTATACAAGACAAATTGAAAGCTATATGACATTATACCTATATAAAGGAAAAGTAATTGGTCAAGGTTATTAATATGAAGTAAAGGCCTCTTTTAAAGAGGCTTTTTCTTTTACTCTTACGTATACCACTGTTTGACTAAAATACAAGTATATGGTAAAATTAAAAATAACGAAAGAATGAAGGAGGAGAGTACGATGAGAGAAGAATTATTAAGAAAAGCAAATGAAATTTTAGAAAAAACTAAAAATGAACAAGAAAAATATGAAGCAGAAAGAAAAGTCATATATTGGCTTATGGAACATGTTTCAGACGGCGATATAAATATGCTAGAGTATATGGAAAAATTATATGAAAAAATTTCAAAAGTTGAAAAAGAAAATGAACAATATAACAAAGTAAAAGAATATATAGAAAAATTAAACAATCAACACATGAGAAAAGCAGAAGAAAATGAAGAAAACATTTATCTATTCAAAATAGTAGATAAATCTAATAATTCATACGTATTCTTCACAAGAGAAAATGCTAGAAATTTTATAAAAGAGCATCAAGAAATTTTCGAGGGGGAAATTGAGATACAAGTTGATAATAATATAAATGCTGATTTAATGATTGGACTTCCTAACCAAACATTGCAAGATGTAAAAGAAAGTTTGAA
>OIXH01001810.1_pt1 | contig 22888 bp, 15 predicted proteins | sample 1587741 | NCBI WGS metagenome assembly OIXH01 (sample SAMEA3888916, study PRJEB22519) | human gut metagenome | biome: human gut; feature: human-associated habitat; material: faeces | place: Denmark | collected 2011 | reverse complement strand
CACTCTCTGTTGTCGGAAAGTAAATATTCTGATTACTGTGCAATAACCGCAGCCTGCACACCGTAGGTCTCGGCCAATTTCATCATGCTGCCGTCCGCATAGCTGCTCTTGAAGAAATCATTGAGTTTGGCGGCCAGCTCACTGCCCTTACGGAAGCCGACGCCGTATTTCTCACTGTTCAGCTGCACTGTATAGGTCAAGGAGTCATAACCGGTTCCCTCGCCGACCATTGCGCCCGCCATCAGGGAATCAATGATAGCGGCATCGCTGGTTTTACCCACAATTTCTGTCAGCGCCGTTGCCTGATCCTTCACTTCGGTAAAGCTGAAGCCGTTTTCCGCCGCCATGTCCTTACCGGCCGAACCGGCTTCCACGGCAAATTTCAGATTTTTGCAGTCCTCGGCGGTCTTGTACTGCTCTGCAACCGCTTTGGGAACGATTACCACCTGGGCGTTGTTGCAATAAGCATTGGAACATTCCATAGCGCCGGTAACCTCATCGGTAAGCGTCATGCCGTTCCATACGCAGTCAATGGTCTTGCCGTCCAGCTCCATAACCTTATTGTCCCAGTCGATTTCTACAAATTCTACTTTAAGCCCCAAGCTCTCGGCAAATGCCTTAGCCATGTCAGCGTCAAAGCCGACCCATTCATCGCCGTCTTTGTAGTCCATCGGCGCAAAGTCAGTCACGCCGACAACCAGCGTTCCCTTATCTTTTACATAATCCAAGTCCGATTTGCTGCTGCATCCTGCCATGGCCGTAACCGCAAGAGCCAGCACTGCCAATATGGCGAAAATTTTTACCGCTTTGCTCATTTTCATAATTCAGTCTCTCCTTACGATATCATATTGATTTAGCGTGCTAAAGTGTTATCATAATAACATACCGTTTTGTCTTTGTCAAGGGGTTTTATGTATTTTTTTCATATTTTTTCTCAGCCGCGGGAACAGACTTCTTTTCCCACGCATGATCTTCAGCCATAGTGCTGTCGTCCAGCAAAAAATAATCGTACAGCAAATGGTTCTGTCCGGTGACGTCAATCGGGTCATCCCAGGTAATATCCATGTGGTAATAAGACTCTCCCAGCTTCACCATGTTCCACACATGGCTCTCTCCCTCCGCCGTGCCCTCCACGACATAGTTTTCAATCTTCGCCGCGTCCAGCAACAGCTTAGCGGTATACGTATATCCGTCACATACGCCCTTTTGCTTGAACAAAACGCCGAAGGGCGTATGATTTGTCATCAAATCGTCGTCCTTCTCATTATATGAGGTGCGGTTGATGATATAGTCGTGGATATTCTTTACTGTGGTAAAATCATCTTCCGCAAGCACCTCTTTAGCCAACTCGTCAATTTTCTTGCGTACCTTGTCGCGCGCATCGGCCACTTTTTCGGAAGAATCCATATACTCCAGCTGATATTCCATTATATAATCATCTGTAAAATTGTTGCTGCTGAAGGAGCAATTTATCGCCGTAATGCCCATGGTAGCAAGATAATTGCTTTTTTCAATATCCGTCCGCAAAGCCGCAATGTCCGGTTCTTTATCCCTCTGTCCGCACAGCACGATCGCACCCGCATCCGTGCATCGGTTCAGCTGCTCTTCCAAAACCTCAGCCAGCTGCTTCTCATCATTTGCTATGCCCACTTCGCTTTCCGAAATTTCAGAGTCGGAATATTGAACATACAGCTTACTTCTTAAAAAGCCGGTCGATATGGTTATGTGATTTAAAAACACCTGTAATGCCGGCCGATTTGTAAGCAGTTCGGTAATTTCCGCCTCCGGATTTGGGCTGAAAACAGAAAAACTGCTTTCCCGATTTTCCAGATGCTCGACAATCGTCTGCCTTTCCGCCGCGCATCCGCTGCAAAGCAGACAGAATATTATACAAAATAATACCGCTCGTTTTTTCATCAGTGTAGCTCCTCCGGCACCCGTAAGGCAAGGCTGGCGTTCTTATAGCGAAAATCGTCCGTAACCTCTTTTATAATTTTTATATCAGTGAAATACTCTGTACCTCCGTGCCTCTGTGTTCGATAAAGATAAATCTGCATGAACGAAGATATTGTCCTCACCCCGATGATGAAGCAGTTCCTGGACTTGAAAGCCAAGCATCCGGATGCCGTTATGCTGTTTCGTTGCGGTGACTTCTACGAAACTTATTCTACCGATGCTGTCGTTGCGGCCGAAATCCTGGGAATCACTCTGACCAAGCGTGCCAACGGTAAAGGAAAAACCGTTGAAATGGCCGGTTTCCCTCATCATGCGCTGGATACATATCTGCCCAAGCTGGTACGTGCAGGCAAGCGCGTGGCTATCTGCGACCAGTTGGAGGACCCCAAACTGACCAAAAAATTAGTGAAGCGCGGTATCACGGAACTGGTGACTCCCGGTGTTTCCATTAACGACAACATACTGAACTACCGGGAAAATAACTTTCTCGCCGCAGTTCATTTCGGCAAGGGAATGTGCGGTGTGGCGTTTCTCGATATCTCCACGGGTGAATTCCTTACGGCGGAAGGTCCTTTCGACTATGTGGATAAGCTCTTGAATAACTTCGCCCCCAAAGAAGTGCTTTTTGAGCGTGGCAAGCGCGGCATGTTCGAGGGGAACTTCGGAAACAAGTTCTTTACTTTCGAACTGGACGACTGGGTGTTTACAGAGACCACAGCCCGTGAAAAGCTTTTGAAGCATTTTGAAACGAAAAACCTGAAGGGATTCGGTGTGGAACACCTTAAGAATGGTATCATTGCTTCGGGTGCTATCCTGCAATATCTCATCATGACGCAGCACACCCAGATAGGGCACATCACTTCGCTGGCACGTATTGAAGAGGATAAGTATGTCCGTCTCGATAAGTTCACCGTACGCAGTCTTGAACTGATAGGCAGCATGAACGATGGCGGCAGTAGTCTGCTAAATGTGATTGATAAGACCATCAGCCCTATGGGAGCCCGTTTGCTGAAACGCTGGCTGGTGTTTCCGTTGAAGGATGTGTTGCCTATCAACGAGCGCCTTAACGTGGTGGAGTATTTTTTCCGTCAGCCGGACTTCAAGGAGTTGATTGAGGAACAGTTACATCTGATAGGCGACTTGGAACGTATCATTTCCAAAGTAGCCGTAGGACGTGTCTCTCCGCGTGAAGTGGTAGCGCTGAAAGTGGCGCTTCAAGCTATTGAGCCCATCAAGGAGGCTTGTATGGAAGCGGACAATGCCAGTCTGAACCGTATCGGTGAGCAACTGAACATCTGCCAGTCTGTACGTGACCGCATAGCCAAAGAAATCAATAATGACCCTCCGCTGCTGATAAATAAAGGCGGTGTCATCAAATCGGGCGTTAATGCCGAACTGGACGAACTGCGGCAGATTGCTTACTCCGGTAAGGATTACCTGCTGCAAATACAGCAGCGCGAAAGTGAACTGACGGAAATCCCCAGCTTGAAGATCGGTTACAACAATGTATTCGGCTATTATATCGAGGTGCGCAATACGCATAAGGATAAAGTGCCGCAGGAGTGGATACGTAAGCAGACTTTGGCAAATGCCGAAAGGTACATCACGCAGGAACTTAAAGAATATGAAGAGAAAATCCTGGGTGCCGAAGACAAGATATTGATACTGGAAACGCAGCTTTATACGGAGCTGGTGCAGGCTTTAAGTGAGTTCATTCCCGCCATTCAGGTCAATGCGACCCAGATAGCCCGCCTGGACTGTCTGCTTTCCTTTGCCAATGTGGCGCGTGAGAATAATTATATCCGTCCTGTTATTGAAGATAATGATGTGCTGGATATCCGTCAGGGGCGTCATCCGGTAATCGAGAAACAGTTGCCGATAGGCGAGAAGTATATCGCCAACGATGTGATGCTGGATAGCAGTTCGCAACAGATTATTATTATTACCGGTCCGAACATGGCAGGTAAGTCCGCATTGTTGAGGCAGACGGCACTGATAACGTTGCTGGCACAGATTGGCAGCTTCGTGCCTGCCGAGAGTGCGCATATCGGATTGGTGGATAAGATATTTACCCGTGTGGGTGCCAGCGATAATATCTCCGTCGGTGAATCTACCTTTATGGTGGAAATGAATGAGGCGGCTGATATTCTGAACAACCTGTCACCGCGCAGTCTGGTGCTTTTTGATGAGCTGGGACGGGGAACTTCTACCTATGACGGTATTTCCATCGCCTGGGCGATTGTAGAGCATATCCATGAGCACCCCAGGGCAAAGGCGCGTACATTGTTTGCCACGCACTACCACGAACTGAACGAAATGGAGAAAAGCTTCAAGCGTATCAAGAACTATAATGTTTCCGTCAAGGAAGTGGAAAACAAAGTCATCTTCCTGCGTAAGTTGGAGCGTGGCGGCAGTGAGCACTCTTTCGGTATTCATGTGGCGAAGATGGCGGGTATGCCGAAAAGTATCGTAAAACGTGCGAATGACATCCTGAAGCAACTGGAAACGGATAATCGCCAGCAAGGCATCGCCAGTAAGCCAATGGTGGAAGTGGGAGAGACACGCGGCGGTATGCAGCTCAGTTTCTTCCAGTTGGAAGATCCGGTACTCTGTCAGATACGTGACGAGATACTGACGCTGGATGTGAATAACCTGACGCCGCTGGAAGCACTGAATAAGCTGAATGACATCAAGCGGATTGTGAAAGGGAAATAGATATTTTCCGGTACGCTTTAGAATAACTTTCTGATCGTTTTCCTGATATCAGGAAAACGATCAGGATAAATTTTAGATTGTGCTTTTATAATAAAGACTTCTCTATCATGACGTTATCCTTTTGCTGTTCCCTATACTGCCGCGGCGGCATACCGAAGCGTGCAGTAAACAGCTTGTAGAAGGTACCTCGGTTATTGAACCCTGTCTGGTCCATAATCTCATCAATGGTGAGATTCTTGGTCAACAGTAACCGTTCTGCCATGGTAAGGCGATACTCCTTGATGATGTCGGCCGGTGACTTTTCGGTTATTGGCTTCAGTTTCCGGTAGAACTGGCGGGTACTATAACCTAAGTCGCTGCTCAATAGTTCGACGGATAAGTCGGGATTACTGATGTTCTTCTCTATGGTCTCTATTACCTTATCCAGAAACTCCTGTTCTTCTTTATGTATGCAATTGCCGTTTTCTATCTTGAAGGAACTGAATATGGAGCTATAATACTCTTTTAAGTCTAATTTCCGTTTTATCAGCCGGTAGACTATCTTCTCCAGATATTTCACATTGAAAGGCTTGGTGACGTAAGCTTCCGCCCCCGATTCGATACCCTTCACCTGCTCGTCCTCATTGTGGAGGGCGGACAATAGAATCAACGGTATGTGGCTCCACAATTTATTCTGCTTTATCTGTTGGGCGAAAGAGAGTCCGTCGATTTCGGGCATCATCACATCGGAGATGATTAAATCCGGTTGCTTTAGCTCCAGACTGTCTAAAGCCTCCCTGACATTGTTGAAGGATAATACATTATACTTCTCTACAAATATTTCCGAAACGAACCACAACATGGAAGGGTCATCGTCGATAATCATGATTGTTTCTTTGGACACATCGAAATCCGCAACAGTCTTTTCCAGTTCTATGGGTTCCTCATGGATATTCAATGGAGTGTTTTCATACACTTCCTGCGGTGTTTCCTGCTCTGTCAGTGTTAGTTCCGGTAAAGTAACTGTGAATGTCGTTAACTCGTTGGGCACACTGTCAACGCTGATCTGTCCATTCAGCAGATTGGTCATGCTCTTGCATATAGCCAGTCCGAGACCGTTCCGCGAATTGGTTCCGTTCATCTCGAAAGAATCCAGTATCTTGTAGCGGTCGAATATCTTTGCAAGGTTCTCTTTGGCTATTCCCTTACCGGAATTGGAGATACGGAGAGTAAGGTGTTTGTCTTCTGTTTTCAGTTCAACGGTGATACTCCCTTTTTCCGGTGTATACTTGAAAGCATTAGATACCAGATTGTTGGTTATCTTATTAAAACAACTGATATCCGTGTTCCATAAAACGTCAGGCTGTATGTCCAAACGGTAGTCCAAATTGCGATTTTCAGCCAATTCACCGAATGACTCTGCTATATTCCTTATCTTATCCGATACGGATAGCCGCTGGATTGACAGAGCCTTGTTGCCGGTTTCCAGTCTGCGGAATTCAAGTAATTCTAAAATCAAGCTATTCAACCTTTCCGTATTCTGCCGTATCATTTGTCCGTATTTGCGAATGTATGAATCGGCATTCGGGTAAGCCAGTATCTTCTCACACGGACCATAAATCAGTGTCAGGGGAGTACAGAATTCATGCGTAATGTTAGTGAAGAAGCGTAGTTTCGATTCGTAGATTTCCTCTTTCTTCTCCCGGTTCATTTTCTCAATCATGTGGTGTTGCTTGCGGCGATATCTTTGAATGAACTGATAAACCAGCAGGATGCAGAGAGAAGCGAACAGGATGAAATAAATTCCGTAAGCCCAGTAACTCAGATACCAGGGCGGAGTGATGTAGATGAACAAGGTCTGAGGCTGGCTTTCCTGTCCGTTAATGTTATTCTTGTATTTCACTAACAAAGTGTACTTTCCGGGTGAGAGGTTGGAGAATATGGCGCTGGCCGACGTTCCGCTCTCTATCCAATGCTCACTTACTTCTTCCAGTTTATAAGAGTAGGAGTAGTTATTGCCGTTGATGTAGTCGACAGCCATAAAGTTGATACAGAAGAAGTTCTGGCTGTAATCCAGTTGAAGTGCAGGCGTCCCTTTCTCCTCTGAGAAGAAATCGTAGATATTGTGATCCTTTCCGAAGATGGTCAGGCCTTTCAGGTGTATCTGGGGCATATAATCTTCCATAGTGTATGTATTGGACTTAACGGTCACAAACCCGTTTGTACCACCAAAAAGCAATGTGCCCGTCCGTTTGTCCTGGTAGAAAGCGCCATCGCTGAATTCGGTAACGGCCAGTCCGTTTTCCCGGTTATAGGTTTGCCCGGTATTGGTTTGGGGATTGAATCTTACCAGTCCTTGATTGGTGCTGATCCAGAGATTAGCCTGCTGGTCTTCCAGAATGCCATGTACGGTGTTGTTCAAAAACAGGTCAGCCCTGTCATGATAGTGCGAATTATCCTGGTTGAAATGAAGCAGCCCCGAACTGGTTCCCAGCCAATACCCCTTTTTATTCTTGTAAATGGCAAAAATATCATTGGCTGTCTGGCTGTTCACTACGTCATCGAAACTATATGGAGTTAGTTTACCGGTATGGGTATTCAGCTTGTAAGCTCCGTAGCCACGGTTTCCAAACCACAAGACAGAATCATTTTCCTGGAAAGAGGTAAAGAAATAGTTGGAAGCCATGCGTCCGTCATCCAATACTATCCTGGTGGCTGATTTTACGGTAGGAGAAGCACTGTTCCCACCCAGAACAATCTTCACAATACCTTCACCTACAGTAGCCACCCATAGGGTAGAATCATTCAGTTCGTTAATGGAATGTACATATTTCAGCTTTTCTCCGTTGGCTGTCACCGGGAACTCTCTTACCTGTTTACTTTTATAGGAATAGTAGTTGAGTCCATTTTCCGTACCTATCCATAGTTTGTCAGTGGAACCGGGAGCAAAGCAGTAGACAGAGTTATCAGTCAGTGTACTGTTGCTGACGGAAATACGGTCGAAAGATTCCGGTGCACTGCTTTCGGGAGAATAATTCCGGATACGCAGTATTCCTCCCCCTTTGGTTCCTATCCATAGTGTCTGCTCCTGGTCATAGTACAGGGCGCGTACAGGATTGTTTATCTGATATACCGGGGTATCCAGCAAGGTATTGGTGATGGAAAAAGCATCGTTGAAATACATATATACTCCTTGCCCGTCCGTTCCTATCCAGACAATGTCCTGGAATTTGTCTTGCATCAGGCAGAAGATGCCGGAATGAATCTCAGTGGGCTGTATCTGGTATTTGATTTTTTGGTCGGACATGTATTTGAGTACGATTAAACCGCTGCTTTTGAAGCCGATGTAGTAATCGTTCTGCTGTTTGATGATGGAAGAGACTTCACCGCGCGCTTCGATTTCCGCTTTGAGATCTGCGATGAAGTATTGCTGCTGGTTGTTGAAATCATATTCGTAGAGTGAGTAGGTTTCATCAATGAAATACACTAAACGTTCTTCCGAGAAGGCCCATAACAGTTTCTCCTGGTGCTTGAAGAGGTTGTTGGAGGTTAAGGTTACGCTTTCTGCCGTCTTGTTTATCTGATAGCTGCGGGTGTCATTATCGGAGGTGAAAACCCACAATATATTATTCGCATCGACGGTGACGGACAGCACATGCCCGAATGAGATCTGGGGAACGTCCAACTTCTGAAAAGCTTGTTTTTCCCGCTGAAAGTAGTAGAGATATCCGTCATCTTTTACGATGAACAGGTCATTATCGTCACTTTTAGCCATGTAGTTTTTGTCCTTGAACTCGGCGAAACTCCGGCAGGTCTGCTGCTTGGTGTCCAGCCGGTCGAGTCCGTAGTTGGTCTGGATCCACAATACGTCTCTTTCGGTTTCCATGATGCTGTTGATCAGGTTGCCGGACAGCAATGTTTTAGAAGAGTTGACAGGGCTGTATACATGCAGGCTTTTGCCGTCGAAGACGTTCAGACCGTCACACGAACCAATCCAGATGATGCCTTGGTGATCTTGATAAAGAGACAGGATGGCGCTGTTGGACAGTCCATCCTTATTGGAGAATTGTCGTAAGCTGTATGCGCGGGCCTGATGTGAAAGGCAGCATAAGATGCAGGTCAGTAATGAAATTCCGAAAAGGTAGTGTCTGTTTTTCATATTCTATATATCGGACTAATTGGTTATTGCAAAGATAGAGAATAATGGGAGGATATGGCAGGAATACTTAAAAAATAGAGTAATACTTTTCTGACTTTTTTGTTCATTCTCCTGCCATGACTGCATTGTGGGACTCTTATGTCGTAAATGTGTATAAGCTTTCAGGTAAATATGCTTACTTTTGTGTCTATCTTGATTATTCACTTAAATAGTTAACCATGAAATTACCGATTATCTTATTAGCATCTATGCTGTTTTGCTCGGGTGGTTCATACGCACAAAATACGGAGCAAGAGAAACAAGCGAAAGTTTATGCGGTGGCGGATGCCCACTTGGATACCCAATGGAACTGGGATATACAGACCACCATTAAGGAGTATGTCTGGAATACCCTGTCACGCAACCTGCTTTTGCTGAAGAAGTATCCCGACTATGTTTTCAATTTTGAGGGAGGTGTCAAATATGCATGGATGAAGGAATATTATCCCAGCGAATATGAGCAGCTTAAAGCATTTGTCCGTTCGGGACGCTGGCACATTAGCGGCAGCAGTTGGGAAGCCTCGGACGTGCTGGTCCCTTCTGTCGAATCTTCCATCCGTAACATCTTGCTTGGGCAGGAATACTACAGGCAGGAATTCGGAGTGGAGAGTACCGATATCTTCCTTCCCGATTGCTTCGGTTTTGGCTGGACATTGCCTACAATTGCCAAACACTGCGGTCTCATCGGCTTTTCTTCACAAAAACTGGACTGGCGTACCAATCCTTTTTACGGTAAAAGCAAGCATCCTTTCACAATTGGATTATGGCAAGGAGTAGACGGTTCCTCCATTATGCTTGCCCACGGTTATGATTATGGTAAGCGTTGGAAAAACATCGACCTGTCGGAAGATAAAGAATTGCAGGAACTGGCTAAACGCACTCCGTTGAATACCGTATATCGCTATTACGGTACGGGTGATACGGGAGGTTCCCCTACTCTGGGTTCTGTCAGCTCTGTGGAGAAAGGTATCAAAGGAAACGGGCCGTTGAAGATTATCAGTGCTACAAGCGACCAGTTGTTTAAGGATTATCTGCCATACGACAAACATCCCGAATTGCCCGTATTCAACGGTGAACTTCTGATGGATGTGCATGGAACAGGGTGCTATACTTCACAAGCTGCCATGAAACTCTACAACCGGCAGAATGAACTGTTGGGCGATGCTGCCGAACGGGCTGCTGTTGCGGCGGATTGGATGGGTGCGGCCAGTTATCCGGGTAAAAGTCTGACAGAGTCATGGCAGCGTTTTATCTTCCATCAGTTCCACGATGACCTTACCGGTACCAGTATTCCGCGTGCATACGAATTTTCATGGAATGACGAACTTCTTTCATTGAAGCAATTCTCCGGTATATTGACTGCTTCTGTCGGGGCGGTTTCCGAGAAATTGGATACTCGTGTCAAGGGAATCCCTGTTGTATTCTACAATGCGTTGGGTTTTCCGGTAACGGATGTAGTGGAAATTGCGGTTGAAGCTCCCAAATTTCCCAGGGGTATTAGCGCATACAATGCGGAAGGGAAAAAAGTAGCTTCTCAAATCCTGTCTTATAAAGACGGGAAGGTACACTTGCTGGTAGAAGCTACTGTGCCTGCTGCGGGATATGCGGTTTATGATATCCGTCTCTCCGGAAATCAACAACAAACGGCCTCATCCGTTGCAAAGGCGACAATAGAGAATTCCGTGTATAAGATTTCGTTGAATGAACAGGGCGACATCACCTCTCTGTATGATAAGATAAACGATAAGGAACTTGTTAAAAGCGGTAGGCAGATCCGTTTGGCCCTCTTTACTGACAATCCCTCTTACAACTGGCCTGCCTGGGAGATTATGAAGAAGACGGTTGACAGTACGCCTGTTTCCATCACGGAAGATGTCAGAATGACTTTGAATGAAGACGGAGAACTGCGCAAAACCATTTGCGTGGAAAAACGTCATGGCAAGTCATTGTTCCGTCAGTATATCCGCCTTTACGAAGGTGAGTTGGCCGGACGTATCGATTTCTATAATGAAATAGACTGGCAGTCTACCAATGCCCTTCTGAAAGCCGAGTTCCCTTTGAATCTTGATAACGAGAAAGCTACATACGACCTTGGTATCGGCAGCGTCCAGAGAGGTAATAATGTACTGACTGCTTATGAAGTTTACGCCCAACAATGGGCAGATCTGACCGACCGCAGCGGCAGCTATGGTGTTTCTATTCTGAATGACAGTAAATATGGCTGGGATAAACCGGATAACAATACCCTCCGCCTGACTTTACTCCACACACCGGCCACAAAGAACAATTATTCCTATCAGGACCGTCAGGACTTAGGTTATCATACATTTACTTATAGCTTGATCGGACATGCCGGTGCTTTGGATAAGGCACAGGCCGCTATGGATGCTGAGGTACTGAATCAGCGTGTGAAAGCTTTCAGAACGGAGAAACATACAGGAACGTTGGGTAAGACTTTCTCTTTGGTTTCTTCAAACAACAATAATGTAGTGATTAAGGCTTTGAAGAAAGCAGAAAGCTCTGATGAGTATGTGGTACGTGTATATGAGACCGGTGGTAAAGCCTTGCAAAATGCTGTGCTGACATTTGCCGGGAACATTCTGAGCGCTAGTGAAGCGGACGGTACGGAAAAGAATATCGGTAGTGCGGCTTTCAAAGGTCGTCAATTAGAGGTTTCCGTACAACCCAATAGTATCAAAACCTATAAAATCCGCCTGAATACTACCGGAGAAGAGAAGCTGAAGTATGAACAGCTGCCTCTGATTTATGACCGGAAATGCTTTAGCTGGAATGAATTCCGTTGGGAAGCTGACTTTGAGTCCGGTTATTCATACGCTGCAGAGCTGATTCCTGCGGAACTGACCGTCAATCGCATTCCTTTCTGTCTGGAAACGAAAGAAGAGAAGAATGGTATGGCATGTACCGGAGGGACTTTGCAATTGCCTGCCGGACATACTTATAATCGTTTGTACATTCTTGCTGCAGCGGCTACTTCCGAGAAAGATGCGAAGGGAACATTCCGCGCCGGTAAGAGTTTGCAGGAGCTTGTTGTTCCGTCTTATACCGGTTTTATCGGTCAGTGGGGACATACGGGGCATACGCAAGGCTATTTGAAGGATGCGGAAGTAGCCTATACCGGTACACATCGCCACTCTGCCGAGGGAGATCATGCTTATGAGTTTACTTATATGTTCAAGTTGGCCATTGATATTCCGGCTAAAGCTACTGAAATTGTTCTGCCGGACAATAAGGATGTGGTCATCTTTGCCGCTACGCTTGTAGAGGAACCTTATGCGCCTGTTGAGGCTGTGTCTACCTTGTTCCGTACTGCCAATAAAGATAATGCTTGTCTGCAAGAAATGGCGGAGCCGAAGGTTAATCTGTTGAAACCGGAACAGATCGTTGCCTGGTCGGGATATACCAATGATAATGAGAAGCCTGCATTCCTTGTCGATGGAAAAGAGAACACAAAATGGTGTGACATCTCCATGCTTCCTAATTACGTTGATTTCGACTTGGGGACGGAAAAGGAGATAAGTGGCTGGAAGATGGTGAATGCTGCTCAGGAAAGTCACTCTTATATAACAAGCAACTGCTTTCTGCAAGGTCGGAACAACCCGAATGAGGCATGGCGTACACTGGATTTTGTAACCGGAAATAAGCAGAATGTAATTAACCGTTCTTTGGGTAAGACTGAGAAGGTACGTTATTTACGTCTACTGGTTACTCAGCCGGTACAGGCTCCTAATGGGAAAGATACGCGGATTTATGAGTTTGCTGTTTACGAATAAACTCGTTGATAGTGATTCTAATTAAAAAAAATATCCGGCTGATTTTATTCAGTCGGATATTTTTTTTAGGCTTATCTAAGATTCAACAGGATATTTATCCTATTATCCATTTACTGCCCGGTATAAACGAGATAATCTTTGTAGTTATGAGACAACAGATGAATGTGCTTACTGCGATGCATGGTATGGCGGCAACAGTAGGCAGTTCCAGTGTAGTCTTGAATACGGTTACCCATAACCCCAGCCAGAATATATGCATGAGGTATATGCCATAGCTGAGTTTCGACATCTCTGTTACGAGCCGTGGAGCCTTCGGGAGGTTTATGCAGGTGAACATGAGGAATGTTCCGGCTGTGAGTATCACACAGTTGATCGTGCAGAAAGCCCATCCTATTTCTATTACGGGGGTAGTAAGAATCTCTCCGGGCGTAGCCTGAATATAAAACGAGTAAATGGTTGCCGCTGCCCCGATAAGCATTAAGACAGTCCCTATAGTGAGGCGTTTAGAACGTTCCCATGTAAGGTGTACACGTATGTAATGTGCCAGTACGAGGTATCCCAAGTAACCTGAGAAATACCACAACATATGGTATTCATTCCAAAAACATTGCCCCCATACTTCGCCGAACCAACGGTTGAGATAAGGCATGCACATAGATATGAGGAACAGCCCTATGAAGAAGCGTTCTTCTTTTGCCGTAGCTTTGCTCAACCATGGTGATATGATAGGGATGAAAAGGTAAAGACTGATTAAGGGATACATGAACCACAGATGTCCGGCAAGTGATGGGAAGTTTAGGAATATTCGTGAGGTGTCCTTTAAGGACGTTTCTCCGTCTATCTGTCCCCATAGCACAGGCAGGGTGCAGTATAATATCATGAATATGAGGAACGGTGGTAAGATGCGGATAAAGCGCTGCCGGTAGAATTGCCAGCTGGTTTGCTCTTTCTTCATTGGTACAAGAAGATAGGCGGAGACAATCATGAACAAGGGTACTGCCATACGTGAGAAACCGTCGTATACGGATACCCAAAGTCGGTCGGCCTCGCTTGCAAGATAAGACTGCGGACCTGCCATGTCAGAAGCTCCAATGGTGCCGTAAAAGTTTTCGCTGGCGTGGACGACTATGACGAGGAAGCATGCGAATACACGTACATAATCTAAAAAAACAATGCGTTTCATTTGTTTTATTTTATTGGATTTATTGATATAGTATTTTCTGCAAATATGTTGGCTTATAGCGATTTGTGTGTTATGTATTTGTGACGTATATGTCTTCTTGCGTGACAATTAAAAGAACTTTGCAGATAATTCAGCATGCACTGATTATCTGCAAAGTTCTTTCATCTTTCATACTTGTCTTATTCATCGGCTTTTCCGCTGAAACTACCGACTGAAAGACGAGGAAGTTCTTTCAGGCGAATCAAATCACTTCCTCGCACACCCGCATTTCCATCCCTTTATATACCACTACAATCTTGTGTCGTAATCGCCATTATAGGATAGTTAACTGACTGTAGAAAGGTATAAAGTTGTTCCTGTACCGCTAAGTTAGGGATGGTCAGCCTGATTCTTCCTTGATATTTGCCACTGATGGTAAGCATGCCGAAGTAGTAGAGTAGGTTTACAAAATTATTCGGGTTGGTGATGTTGGTAGGAGAGAATCCTTCCTGTAACTCCCCGATGATGTATCTCTGGCTCATCAGACTTTGGAGAATAGAAGCATTATGGGCGTCCTTACGGATGAGCATGTTCAGTTTCTCGAAGTCAATGCGGATATTGTCTTCTACCATGCTTTCCGGCACTTTGCCGTGGATGATGTAGTTCTTGACAAAGTATAGCACCATATTGGGATTGTACATCGTGGTTTCATCATAGCACTCCTGTGCAAAACAGTAATTGTCGTACCAAGGCTTCATTATTTCTATCAGTTCGTCCACTGTGTGATGGAAAGGGCTGTTTGTTGAATAGTAAGTCAGCATTTCGCGTACTTCCTCCTCTGTGAAGCCCATCATCTGGTTAAAATTCGGTGAGAAGGAGTAGTTGGTGCTAATGTTGAATCCGCTGGTTAGGTCGTTCATGGTCACAGGGTTTACGCCGGTGATAAAGCAACGCTTGATACTGGAGTAAGTTCCAGCCTTCACCTTGCTGAAGAAAGCACGCAGATAGTCTTCGCCATACGTTTCGTTAGTGTGATGATGTGAACCTTCAGGGTTGGCGAGAATGGCGTTGGTGAAGTAGTCGTATTCATCGATAAAGAGGTAGATGTTACGGTTAGCACGTTCGCATACCTGATAGAGGAACTCCAGTTGCGCTACAGCTCCTTTTTTGGTGTGCAGTTCTTCCCATGTCTCTGGGGGAAGGAGGTTGGCATATTTCTTGCAAAAGCTCTCGATGGTGGTGCCGCAGTGTGCATCCAATCCTTGGCGGTAATCATTCAGCTCTCCACTGATACCGGAGAAGTTAAGATAGAGCACCAAGTAGCTGTTGCGGTTTGGTGTGGGGTGTTGTCCGATATAAAGACCACCAAAGAGCTCATCGAATTTGTCGCGCATACTCACATCGTAGTAGTGTTGCAGTATGTTCAGCGTCAGGCTTTTGCCGAAGCGCCGAGGGCGGATAAAGAAAAAGAAAGGGTCTGCTTGCTCTATCAGGGGGATGAAGCGGGTTTTATCTACGTAATAATAATTGTCGCGGCGAATAACCGCAAAGTTCATCATTCCGTAAGGAAGTCTCTTTCTGTCCGGTACTATATATTCCAATGGATCCATATTCTGCCCTCCTGCTATTGTTTTTTTAATCTATTGCCTTGTCACACAACGATACAAAGATACGAAAAGTTCTTATAGGGATGATGAATTACTTCATATTTTAAGAAGCACTTCAGATTTATCTTTTGGGTGCTGCATCCCTTGACATTCCGTAATATCCCGGCATAGGCCGGTAGATGGGTTGTGCACGTCTTCCCACGTTCATCAGTTTACCTTCTTTCTGCAACCGTTGCAGATGGTTGTTGGCGGTGGTGCGAGCCATGCCGCACAATTCCTGAAAGTCGATGCGAAGCAGCAGGTCATGTTCCGCAAAATATTCTTTCAGGCGCATATCGATCTCTACTTCGGAGAGTCGCAGGGAGTGGCGCGTGTATTTGCTTTGGGTGGCGGTAACGCCTGCCAGCGCAGCTTTCAGGCGGATATCCGGGCGGAAGCTGATGCCTTTCAGACGTAGTTTCAAATGCTTGTTCTTGGTTTGGCGGGTCACTTTCTGCGTGGCCTCCAGGGTAGGGGCGAAGTAGCCCAATCCCTCGATGTGTACCTCCCGGCCTTCGCGCAACTCTTCGCCGCAAAGCTGGGTCAAAGTGTCTATTGCACTTTTTACATCACCTACGGTGAGCGAACTACGTTCATGTACTCGATAATACAATTTCTCCATGCTTACTTTGCCGTTGAGTAACGGGCGGGGATGCAGCCCTCTTTCTTCCGGTTCCCCTTCTGCGTTGGAGTTCTCGTACCAGTCGTAAACTATTGCCATAATGCTTGTATTTTAATGCTTTAAATGTATATGCTTGTTGACCCGAAGGTGCTGTCTTGAAAATGAACTACTGGAGTTGTTCGGGCGAATGACTGGAGTTGGTCGAATGAATGACTGGAGTCATTCGAATGAACAACTCCAGTCGGTCGTTTCAAAGTCAGCACACAAAGGTAGTGATATTAGTGGGATTTTCCGATGGAAACCCTTCTCTATTTTCCGGCAAGGACAGACCTCATGTAGGCGTAGATAATTACCTTGAGCATCATTTTAGGATGATAAGGGCAACGCCCCGTTCTCTTATAAAGCTTCTTGAAACTGTCAAGATTGAGATTATCTACAACAGCATTGACAATGCGCACTGGGTCGTTCACAACTATGTTTTTATCGATTCTTTGTGGAAAAAGAACGGTTTGGTTGGGAATGTAGGGACGAAAATATAACTTTACCATAACGAAAGACTTTATGCCTAAAGATACGAAAACTTTGGATAATAACAAAGCACGGACTTGCGAAAGTCTGTGGGCTTTGCGCATAAAAAAGGTTGTGCCAACGTTTTGACACAACCCCTCTTCTTTGCAAAGAATGTCTATTATTGAATCTTCTGGTCTTACTTAGAGAATCTTTGCCTTGTTTAATATCCCGGATTCTGATCTTCCATGCTCAACTGGTCGTTGGCGTCGATAGCCGCTTGCGGGATGGGCCATAACAGCTTGTCGCCGATGGCAGTAGCTGCACTTCCTTTCAAACGGGTATTATACAGATTATTATATTCCACGAGTTTGCCCACGCGACGAAGATCCATGCGGCGACAACCGTTACCGAACATTTCGCAAGCCGATTCTTTCAGGATAACGTCCAAATCGATGCTTGTAGCGTCAGCCAGGCCGGCGCGCTTGCGGACGGAGTTCAAACGGGCAAGTGCCTTGGAATCATTCATTTTATAATAGGCTTCCGCCGCAACAAAGAAGAGTTCGGGCAAAGTAATGATATGCAAGTCGCGGAAGCTTCTTCCTCCTTCGTACACAGCTCTTTGGCTGTCGTCAAACTTACGGCAAGGATGGCAAGACCAACTCATTTTTGTACAGTCGTCGCTGTCATAATCATATTTTGCGATCACACCGTCGGGAAATTCCTCTAAATCTTCGGCATAAATGGACATTGGCTCCATGCGGGCAGACAGCTCGCTTTGCGGAATGACGAATGTATTCTTGCGGTTCTCCGGGTCTTCGGCACGCCATGCCGCTACCGAGGCGGCGTCACATTCCCAGTAAGCCGGATAATAAACGCCTACCATTTTTCCTTGGGCGGTCTGTCCGTTTCTGTAGAATTCGAAGTAGTCGCCGATAGGAGTGCCGTTTTCCTTGAAGCCGCCTTCGATGGTCCACTCTTTCTTTACGAGCAGGGTTTTCATGAAAGTGGCGTCATAACGTTTGTCGCTCGGTTCGAAGTAACGCAACATGTGCATATTAGGAATGCAATTGGAAGAACCGTTCTTCATGCCTTCTTCGGCACCGCCGTAGTAGTTGGAGAACATGGTTTGCCAGCGGTTGCCGTCATTGTTGTCATGTTGGTTTGCTTCGTCATACTCCAGGTCGAAGATAAATTCGGCGTTGTCATCACCCGAACGGTCGGCAGCCCACAAATCAGCAAATTCGGTAGTTAGTTCACGTCCGTTGATTACTTGGTCGGCATATTTGGCTGCTTCCGCGAAATAAGCATCTTTCTTCAAATCCCATGCTGCGGACAGGTAAGTTTTGGCCAGCAATGCTTTGGCTGCCTCGATGCTGGCCTCGCCACCGCCTTGGGTCGCGGAACTTGCCACCAGTTTGTTGTTGGCGATGATGTCGGTCAGTTCGTTGATGATGTGGTTGTAAACGGCTTCTGCCGTGGCGCGCGGATAACCTTTGATTGCGGAAGCGGCATAATCCGTCACAAGAGGAACACCCCCGAAGTTGTTTACCAACAGGTAATAATAGAGAGATTCCACAAAGCGTCCTTCATCAATGGCTTTTTGTTTTGTGTCATCGCTGACTGACGCTATCGGAGCATAGTACTGGATGGCAAGGCATGAGCGGATGCCGTCGTAGCAATACGTATAGAAGTTTTTTACCGTACCGTTTTCGGGGGTAAAGGTTGACCAGCGATGCAGTGCATGGCTGAGTTCGTTACGGCCGTCTTGGTAAATGTCTGTACCGGCATGGAAGTACAGGTTTACATCGCTGCTGTTATAGATGTTCTTCAACTGTGCATACGCGTCATAGACCAATGACTGGAATCCGGAAGCTGTAGCAAAATAGTCTGTATCGGTCACAGAGCTCTTGTTGTCAGGGGTAAGGAAGTCGCTGCATCCTGCCAATGCCATGGAGCTTGCCACGCACATTGTGTATAATAGTTTCTTATATAGTTTCATACGTTTGGTTATTAGACTGATTAGAATTTGATGTTAGCGCCGATCTGATAGGTTACGGAAGCCGGACCGCCGTCGGTCAAGCTGGCACTTGCCCATTCTGGATCGAAACCTTTGTAGTCGGTGAAGCAGAATGGATTGAGTACATTGACGTAGAGGCGCAGATGTTTTACGGCTATCTTGCTCATCCAGCTCTTCGGGAATGTGTATCCTAATGTGATGTTCTTCACTTTCACGAAAGAGGTTTTGTGATATCTTACACCTGAACTGCTTTTGCTGAAGTAGCCGCCACCGGTCTTTTCATAGTTATTCGGATAAGGATAAGCGCCTACATGTGCGGTTTCCAGATAAGTGATGTCGCCTGTCGCCTTGTCCAGTACCGGTGTACCTGCCGGAATGTAATAGTCGAAGTTTACTTTCTGACGGCCGCGGTCGCTGATGTCCATGTATTGTTCGTGGAAGTAGCTGCGCGACCATTGTCCCTGCTTGGTATAGAACATGAAGGAGAAGTCGAATCCTTTGTAGACCATGGTCGAGCTTAAGCTTCCGGTCCATTTCGGGTCTGTGCAACCGTAGATCTGCTTGTCGTTGTCGTCGATCTTGCCGTCATTGTTCCAGTCGTTGATGGCCATCTGGCCTTCATACCATTTCAGTTTGTTAGGGCTCTTGGGACCGTATTTGTCATAGACTTCCTGCAGGGTATAGTGTATATCACCGTCTTTGGTGTGCATCGTGACGCCGTCCGCCGTAATGATGCCGGCGTAAGTATAGTCGCGCAATACGTTTAGGCGTTCACCGATAAACCAGTTGCTGCTTACGTCATCACCGTTGGGCAGTTCTTTGATCTTGCTCCAGTTGCGGGCAAAGGCGACATTTACGTCCCATGTGAATTTCTTGTTGCGGATGATACCGAAGTTCAAGCCCAATTCGATACCTGTATTCTGAACGGAACCTATATTGGTCGTAATATTCTTCTCACCGGTTTCGAGGGGTACGGTGGCTTTCATGATCTGTCCGTCGGCTAAACGACGATAAGCATCGGCCGTTACGTTGATGCGGTTCTGCAGGACGGCGAAATCTACACCGAAGTTGAATTCTTTGATCTTTTCCCACATCAGGTTGCGGTCAATCAGTCCATTGCCGTAATATCCCTGATATTCATGGCCGCCTATTACAATATAAGTAGGACCGGCTGCGGAAGACATCGTAACATAATCATTGACATTATTATTACCCGTGATACCGTATGATAAGCGCAATTTCAGGTTATCCAACCAATCCACATCTTTCAGGAAGTCTTCTTCCGACGCGCGCCATGCCACAGCTGCGGAAGGGAACCAGCCCCAGCGGTTGCCTTCGGCGAAACGTGAAGAACCATCGGCGCGTACTGTTACGGTAGCCATGTAACGTTCTTTGTAGGCATAGTTCAAGCGGGCTGCGGCGGAAACCATGGAAGATTCTGTGAAAGTGGAACCCGTAGCCCAGTTCTTGCTACCTTTTCCCATAGAGTGATAAGAGAGTTTGTCGTCTGAGATGCCTTCTACGGTTTGCGTATAAGTTTCCTTGTCCGTCTTATATATAGAGAACAATCCCATCGCGCCGATTCTGTGGTCACCCCATGTCTTGGTGTAGTCTACTTGGTTGTCCCAAGTCCAGTCCAGACGATCTGTATTCGTCACGGAAGCGCGGTTGGTTTTCTTGTTCTGGTAATAAGCCGTTCCCAAAGGATATTTGTCCGATACGCCTGTACCCATAAAAGTTCCTTGGCGGCCATGGTAGAAGTTAGGAGAGAAGGTAGTTGTAAATTTCAACCCTTCCATTAGGTTGAAACGCAAATAAGCGTTACCGAATACATGGAACTTACGGGTTTGGTTCTCGTATGCGTCAATATCAAAATCCACTAACGGAGAGGGAGTAGATGTCAAGGACATTTTACCTACCTTTGCCGGAAGAGCTAACAGATTGCCGTTTTCATCCCAAGGAGAAACCACCGGAGCAAACCAAAATGCATTATTATAAGGAGAAAATGCATTGGAAGACTCGGTGATCCAGTCGTTCTGTACGTCATATACCAAGTTGACAGACATACCGGCTTCCACCACTTTGGAAAGTTTGCTGTCGAATGATCCTTTGATATTGAAGCGGTTGTAGTCGTTCTTCTTGAATACGTTTTCTTCACCTTGGTAGCCTACGCCCAAACGATAGTTTGTCTTTTCGCTGGCACCGCTGGCACTGATGAAGTGGTTCTGTTGGGAACCGGTCTGCAATACCTGGTCGGCCCAGTCATAGCCTTCGTTGTTCATCCAACGGTTGTGCAAGGGAGAACCTTTCCAGTCTGTACCGTTTTGGAATACTGATTGCAAGTCGGAATCTTTGATTACGTATTTGATGTGTCCTGTGTCGTCCGGACCGCTTGAGGTGGTGTATTTAGCGAAACGGTAGTTCATCCATTCTGTGGCGTCCATGAAGTCCGGCATGCGGGCTACTTTACGGATACCGTAGTAGCCATCGTATGTGATTTCTACCGGTTGAGCTTTGTTCTGTCCCACACCTGAACCTTTGGTGGTTATCAAGATAACGCCTTCGGAAGCGCGTGAACCATAGATAGCTGTAGAAGAAGCATCTTTCAAAACGTCGATACGTTGGATGTCTTCTGAATTCAGGAAGTCGATGGATGAGACCACCATGCCGTCTACCACATAAAGAGGGCCGCTGGAGTTGTTGATAGAAGATTGTCCGCGGATCTGCATGGTGAATTTTCCGTTGGCGCGGCTATTGGCCTGGGTGATGTTGACACCGGGAACGGAGCCTTGCAACGCATCTTCCACACGGAGCGCGCCGCGTGCGGCGAGTTTCTCGGAAGATACGGAGGAAAGAGAGCCCGTCACATCGTTCTTTTTCATCGTACCGTAACCTACGACCACGACTTCGTCCAATGCTTGCGCATCTTCTTTTAATGTAATTTTAATGGTATTTTGGTTACCGACCGTGATTGTCTGGGTGATGTAACCGATGAATGATACTTGGATTTTTGCATTGGGTCGTACGCCTTGCAACTTGAAATTACCGTCGATGTCGGTAATTACACCGTTGGTGGTACCTACTTCCAACACATTTGCGCCAATGACCGGTTCGCCCGTACCATCCAAGATAGTACCTGTAATCTGGCGACCTTGTGCAAAAGCGACTAAACACAACATACTCAATGAGAGAGTAGCTAATGCCCTTTTAGCAAGTTTTTTTAGATTCATAGTAATGTTTTTATATTATAGTTATTGAATAAATGTGGTTAACTTCCATGTAATGATATGTTCCGTTATCGAGCGCAAAAATATAAGTTGACAAGCGTGAATATGGGTAATTTTTGTTTTTTTATGGAAAAAATTGTGCTTTTTTATGGCAAGAAATTGGCTGTATAGAGATACTTTGACTTTGTTTCTATTTTCTTATTATGTTTTTGCTATTGAAAATCAATTTGTTAAATGTTGAAATGCTGTTTGGTACGGAGAAAGGAAAAGAAAGTTATTTTTTTCGCCATATATGCGCTTAAAATAATAATCGTTCAGGCATAATGAGTGTTGTTGTAGAGATGTTTGCATTTATTAATACAAATACAAAATATTCTGTATAAAGACACGCTTTCTTGCCGACAAACACGAGAGTGAAGGACGTTTTAAAATTCAATGCAACTATCCTTTTGTTATTTTTTAGATGTGGATGACACGGATTTTCTCCTTTTATAAATTTGCGTCATCTGCGTCTAAAAGATAGCCATACAGCATTTTGACAACCTCCTAAGTACTAACCCAGGGAAAACGCACGAGTTCAAACGCTTTAATAAAGGTATCTATCAAATTAGTTAGGTACTCATTACTCCATCCTGCCTTCTTCCTTTTTCCTATTGACAGAAGTCTTCTTGTCTTCATCCTGATAATTCTTCAGAATGGTCAATACTATTTTAGTTAAAGTGGAAAAGTTTTGTGCCGAATTCATCATTTTTTTTCATCATCTTCATTAAATGTAACATCCAACTGCCAATGCAATCCATTTTCTACCGCCCAATGTTTTCTCTTATATTTAAGAATAAGCGCTGGATTGTTCACTAATGAAGAGATGAAACAATGTTTCTCATTTTGTATTTCTCCAGTGGCTATATTTATTTTTCGGTCTTTATTATTCCATAAGTCCTAAGTAGCCATATGACGTGCCAATTCGTCATTTATTAGAAATCTTATCCATCACTATTTATTATTTAGACGTGAAGATAATGAAATTCCAGAATGAATACAATATAAATAATCAATATATCAGTT
>OIXH01001805.1_pt1 | contig 22903 bp, 24 predicted proteins | sample 1587741 | NCBI WGS metagenome assembly OIXH01 (sample SAMEA3888916, study PRJEB22519) | human gut metagenome | biome: human gut; feature: human-associated habitat; material: faeces | place: Denmark | collected 2011 | reverse complement strand
CCCTAAATTGTCACTATTAGGGATTTTATCTATCAAATTTTCAAAATCAGCTTGTGTAGGAATTTTTCCAGTTTGAAACAAGGCTTTAATTTGTGCAATAGTCATAGTAATAATAGTTAAAGTTTGACATATATCAGTTAAACTCTAACTATTATTACTAATAACAGTCAGAGTTTAATATAGTAGTTTTTTACTAAATTTACCAGCGTTTTCTAAATCATTTGCGACAACACTGTCAACAGAACCCCATTTAGTTTGAGAATTACCTGTACAACGATAAACATACAAATCATTAGAACCACCCATATCTACATCCATTGCGAAAGCATAACCAACATACCATTCACCATTTTGTAATGCAGGATAAACAGTATATGTTATAACACCAGAATTAATAATTCGCGGATTTGGATTATTATTGGTTCTATTTTGAATATTATAAAACGGAAAATTAGTCCTTTGTAAATATTCAATTAAATCAATTTCATCAGCTTCATTAATATAACCTATATTATTAGCAATATAATGAACATCTGATGAACTTAATATATGATATGAAACAGATACATTTAATAATGTAGCATCTGTTTCAAATCTAAGAATAGCTACAATAACATTATTCGATAATTTCTGATTCCAAGCTCCTATGAGGAAATAAGAAACATTATTATTAGTAACATATCTCAAACTATTGACAATAATACGGTCAGTACTATCGCCATCTCCAAAGCTTATAGTATTGTCACCAGTCCCCCCCCAATGGCATACTTAACATACCATCAATAAGGTTGGCAAAATCAGTTTGAGTTGGTATAGCACCAGTGACAAATTTTGCTTTCAAAGCAGATTTAGATAAAGCCATAATTTTTGATTAATTAAGATTAGTAACAATACGTTTAATTTTAGCAAACAAACTTTCAGATTTAGTTTCTGTTGCAACTTCAACAGGTTCTTCTGATAAAGTTTGAACATCATTAAAACGAGTATTTGGTGTACGACCAACTTGGAAAATATAGTGATCAACACCATTACCTTCAATCTGCATATAACCAATACCATCAGGTCCAGCTGATTGAGTAATAGTAACAGATTTAGAAGTAGCTCCGGAATATGAAGCAGTTACCGTAGCAGTTCGAGCTGCAACATTATTCTTTGAAGCTGTAACAGTAGTTCCACTTAATGTGAATCCAGTACCACTAATTGCTAACGTTGGAGTTGCAGATTCAGTAGTAGCTGTTCCAGTAGAACCTGATGTATAAACAGGAGTTTTAGTTCTCGTACAACTTGCTGTAATAGTAGAAGTTCCACCTGATGCAGCAATAGTTGTAGGATTTGCCGAAATAGCAATATTCCAACTACCGTAATTATAAGAATCTATTGAGTTAGCCGCTTGATAAATATACATTGTTCCACTTGCAGATTTACCATTAGCCGACCAAGTAACAGCTTGACTCTTTACAGTAGTTTGAGAAGAAACAGTGGTTCCTTTTGAAGATGCAGTAGCTTCAATAGAAGCAATACTCGGTGAAACATTATTTGTTCCACTTGAAGCATTTTCAGTTGTAACATTTTGTGTAGAACCAGAATCATATTGATAAGTAGTAATAGTAGCAGACTTGTTCCAACTTTGAGTACCATTTCCAGCTTTAGCAGTAGCAGAACCACCGCTTGCAGGAATCGTAGCATTCGTAATTGTACCAGCTGTTATATTACCATATGTATAAACACCACCAGAAGTAGATTTAACAGTTTTACTGTTTACTATACTCTTAGAAGCAGTAGCTGACTTAGAACTATCTCTGTTATTTACAGCTTTTATAGTAACAGTATCAGTAGTTTCATTAGTTCCCATACTACTATGAGTAATCTTATTTCCAGATAAACTGAATCTATTATTACCGTTAGCAGTCATAGAAATTGATAAACTACCGCCAACACTTCGTGTTTGATTCGGGCCAGTAGCACCCGAACTATACAAAGTATTATAAGTTTCAGTATTAGTAACAGAAGCACTTACAGTCGCAGAACCACCAGCTGCTGTCAAACCACTACCAATACTTATAGTAGGAGTTCCGTAAGCAGTAATTCGTGGATTGTAATTACTATTAGTTACTTTATTTTCAGCTTGATAAATATTAACAGTTTTATTGGCAGTTGCACCACCTTCACCAGTATAAGTTACAGTAACTTGTCCAACCTTAGTTCTTGCCTTAACTGTGGTTCCAAGAGAAGAAACTGTAATCTCATCTGTTTTTGAATAGGTAACTGTACCAGCACGAGTCGAACCAGATGTATAACTAATTGTCTGTGACATATTAGTAACATTGGTCGAAGATGTTCCACCACTTGCAGGAATATCAGATGCCGAAAGTGAACCACCTTCTAAAGCACCATAAGAAGCCATATTAGCTTCTTGATAAATAGTAATAGTTGATGATACTGTTTGACCATCAAATGTATTTGAATATTTACCAGTTACAACAATAGCTCTCTTATTACCAGCGGTGGTAGTTCGATTGCTTGCAGTAACCGTAGTACCAGATATAGAAAATCCAGTAGCACTTCCTGATAGAACTGGTGTAACATTATTTGTACTAACTAAATTACCATTACGATACGTTTTAAGTACAGCTGTAATAGTTGCAGTTCCACCTTTTGCGGTAATTTCAGTATTATCACTATTTAACGTTAAATCATATGTATAAGTAGATGCTTCTTGTTCAACAGTAAGAATAACTTGTTTACTGGAATCTTTTTTACATTTTCCAATAAACTTCATACTTCTTTTAGAAGTACCTTTTTGAACAGGTGATGAAATTTTAACAGTCTGATTTCCTTGAAAAGAGGGAGATTCAATATTAATTGAATCTCCACTCCCGTCATTCCATTTATTAGTGATAACACTCATAAATGATTAATTAATTTATTCAGCAGGTTCAAATGTCCATTCGTCATTCGACAGAACACTCAGAGTCTGCTCACCACCACCCTTCGGAATAGTAACAGTTGCGATAGTTGTACCCTGCGAATTGAGATACAGATAGCTGTCACCAAGAGCCTGAGTAATAGTAATAGTTTTAACAACACTCGCACCTTCACCCTTGATTTCAAGAGTTGCAGAACGAGCTTTAATAGTTTCATTCTTCGGTACAACAACAGTAGCATCATAAGTGTATTCTCCAGTAGCACCGGGGTCACCAGCAATAGCAGTACCAGACGTAGCAGTTGTACTACCATTAACCTTAAATGATGTTACATTTGCAATACCGAAGTTAGTTTTCCATATAAATGTAAGAAGTTTCGAGTTAGACTTACCAGTTACATGAATTGTTTCACCACCTTTAGCAACATTAATAGTTAAACCATCGGGAGTAATAAATTCGTCAGCAGCCTTTTCAAGAACCGTGACTGTAACTGCGTTAGTCTTTCCGACAATCTTACCGGAAACTTCAGTACTTCTATCAGTACGACCAGTATAAGGATTCACAGAATTAATCTTAATCTGTGCATTTCCAGTACCAGTTTTAGGAACCCATGATAAATAACTCGGAATAGTTGCCATTTGTTTTTTTTTTTTGGTCGATTAATTATAATAACAAACTAATTATCAAATTCCCATTCAGCTGTATCACTTGCGAAAACAGTTATGGTATCATGATAATTATTATCTTTATTTAGAATAACAAGAGTTTTATCAACAGCTAATTCTACAACAGGTTCATCTATTGGCCAAACTTTTTTACCATTAAGCCACATATCAAGAACCTGCCGACGATTACCATTAAGCATTACGACAGCTTCCGTAGCTCGTTCAAGAAGATTAAGTTGTGCCATAGTTGTAGATTAATATTAACCTTGTGGTGTTTCAAGAGCAGTTACACGACTTTCCAAAGAAGTATAATTACTCTCTAATGTACTCACTTTACCACTTAAAGTAGTAACAGTTTCTTGTAATGTATTAACAGTACTTTCAAGAGTTTCTACTTTTGTTTGTAATTGTTGAACAGTTGAAGATTCAGCCTTAGTGGCTAAACCTTCAACTACAAAAGTAATTAACTTCTGAAAAGCACCAGTTTTCGGAGGCCAGTTTAAGGCACAAAATACTTTACGAATTACTGATTCTTTCATATCATTAAACCGTTAATTAGATTCGACATCACCAACCCTAAATATAGGATGTTTAGTACCGTCACCTTCGATTTGCATATAATCAATACCGTCCTCAAAACGAAGAGTAACAGGTATGATTAAAGATTCATCACTTTCAGTTTGAAGAGTAACATCAATTTCTTCAGTAATAAATCCAGTAGCAACGAATTTGACTTTAATAACAGTTCCCGGTATAGCAGTATAGTTAAATCCGATACTTGCTACAGCAGTTCGTAAATCTTGAGGAATCCATTCATCATCAACTAATACAGAAGCAGCAGTAACTGTTTCAACAGGTGCATTCTTCTCAGTAACAGCGAATACGAAATATTCCTTAGTAGTAGGTTCAGGAGGAGTTTCCTTAACCATTAATAAACCTATTTGAATAGGTTCAACACCATCAGTCGGTAATGTAACATCTTGTTCTAACGTATCATAACCAACCGATTCAAATTTAACTTTAATAGTACTACCGGGTTCACCAGTATAAGTAAAACCTTTGAAAGAACCGCTAAGAGTTTGTTTAACCCAATTATCAGTAACCCACAAATAAGCAGTTGTATCACCTTGAATAGGTTGATGTGTTTCACTATCACCTACATATATGTAATACTCCTTAGTTGTAGGTTCAGGCGGAACCTCTTCAAGTACAATAGTAACACTCGATTCACTATTAGTAATAACACCAGTTCCAGTGTTAGTTATATAACCAGTTTTAGAAGCTCGGAAATCAACACTTGTTCCAACTGGAGCAGTAACAGCTTCAGATTTACCAGTAGTCGATTCATCATTACCAAGAGGTTTCCAACTACTTTCAGTACTGAGTTTATACTCAAACGTAACACCGTCTAAAGCAGTAGATTCAGTATTTACAGCAGTTGCATAGATAGTACCAGATTGAACTGGAACTTTATCCATTTCAACAGTAACTTCTGCGGTAGGAATTGCATAAGTTACCAGTTGTTCAACCTCTATATAACCCGACGAAACAAACCTTAAAATTCGGCTCGTATTGACATCTCCGGTGAGTTGTAGCGGCGTATCTTTTGTGACTTGACCTAATATACCACCCGTGTCCTTATCATAGACGTATGCGGCTATTTTGGCCTTTGTTTCGCTATCGACCACTGTAAGATTTACAGCACCTTGTTCAACTGGTAGAGCTGTAAGAGTAATATCACGAATTATATTCTCATCTAATGTAATACGTTCTTCGTAAGTTTCATATCCACTTGCACCAACTTGAATTAAAATATCACGCGGGTCATAAGTTTCATATGTAAGAGTACCAGTACCTTGAGCAATAACTACATTAGAAGATTTATCAGTAAATATAATTAAAGCATTATCAGGAGTTGCATTTACAGTTAATGTCTTTTTAGTCTTAGGTGTAAGAACAACATTAATTGTTGTATCTTCAACACCTATATCGACATAAACATCTTTTGTAATGTAATTCTCTTTTTCTACAATATAATGTAAACGACTTTGAATTAAACATTCAAGACTTGCGCTTCCAACACCTGCCGATTCTTTACCTTCCGAATTAATCATTCGTATAGTAGAATCAACCGGAACAGCTTCAATCTTAATTGTTATATAATCTTCCTCATTTCGAGGAATACGAATCCAAAGTGTACCATCTTCAAACGTAGTAGGAATCTCGCTTGTAACTTCAATTTGATTAATACTGTTGCTACGAACATGATTATTGTGTTCTACAACAATACCATAAATCTCATTAATAGCATCTACAATACGTTTGTTATCAGTAACAAGTTCTTCAGAAGTTTTATCTTGCTTATTAATAAGCAAACCTTGAAGTTCTTGAGCTTTTTGTTTTAATTTCTCAATATCACTTGCAGCTGTTGGTAAACCAACTTGTGCGGCAGTAACTTTATGAGGATTATCATAATTACGAATATGAGCATTGAAATTATCTTTGTCATTCTCGTAATCTTCTTTATCAAGTTTCTTGTTTATAGCAGCCCAAACATCTTGAAACTTCTTATTAACTTCTGTAACATGATTGTTAATCCAAACATTCAACTGTTTGAACCAACCTTTAACCCTATTTTCAAGAGCATCAATGTACTCTTTTTGAGGTCGAGATACAGGTTTATCCATATCGGCAGTGTTATCAACATTGCCAAGACCAACTTGTTCTTTTGTTACCTCATGAGGATTAAACTTATTATTAATATGTTCAAATAAAAGTTTCGTAAGTTGTTCAATAGGATTTAAGTCCTCTGCTGTAAGCTCACGAACATATACTTGAACATCAAGAATCTCATTAACAGCATCATTAAAATCAAAATTGGTCTTTACATTCGTTCGATAAATCCACCAAGATTTACCCTCGTGAACATAAATACCAGTAAGAGTGAATATCTGATTACTTATGATACCTTGTACTGTAATTGTATGTATAGAACGAACAATCGGTACAAGTATATAAAGATATTGTTGAGTTGATTTAACCCACGGAACTTTATATTCATAATGTCCTACATCAATATTTCGAGATTCAAACTCGGTAATCTTTGCAGAACTAATATCAGATTTTTCAGTTAGCTTAAATAGAGCACTATTATCGTAAGCAGTTACATTAGTTAAGTCTATTTCAATCCTCTCCTTTGTCCTATATAAATATAGGTGGCCATTCTTTCGATAGTACATATATAATGTAGGAACTGTTTTAACACCAGCACCTTCACCATCTACTGTACCAATATATTCTCCGGTTTGGCCATTATAAACACTCGGATATACACCATCTTCAAGCACACCGAGCGCTACAACATTTCGAAGATTAATTACTGCCATACCAAGAACAATAACGAAATAAATACTCCAACTACAAAGTTAATAATAATAGGATGAATTTTAAGACCAATTATTGCTTTCTTTCTTGCAGCTTGAATACCACAAATAATGATTTGATAAGCTAATGTAATCCATAAACTCATAAACCAAGTAGCAACAGTAGCCTTAAATAAAATACCTACGATAGTAGCAATGACGAAACCAATAATAATATCGTCTTTATGTTCTGAATAATAACCACTTAAAAAAGTAGTTATTTTATTCCATATTTTCTTTATCATAATACTAATCGTATTTATTGTTATATGACGATTAATAATAATAATGGTGCAACTTGTATGGCTCGGCCTGCGGCCTCGCTCCCCGGTGGGGCAGGAGGTTGCACGCCCACTTGTCACATAACATTAGCATCATTAAGAGAATAACTCCTAACACCACAATTAATAGCATTAGGAGTTATCCTTGTGGTTACATTTTTAACAAATCAATTTCTTACTTAATGAGTGCTAATACCGTTTCGAGTGCAGTAATTGCAGTACTCTTAGTATTGTCAATAGCAATAAATTGAGTAACCTGTAAACCCTCTGTATGTAAATTAAAGGGATGTGTGAAATCAGCACGAGAAGTAATTACATAAGTGTCATACATAACACCCTCGGTAGCTGTAAAAATATCACCATAAACACGGTCATATTCCTTGAAATTAGGATTATAACCTACACCGGCAACATCTGCTTCTTTCTCAAGTTTAGCAACTTGGTCATAAGTACCAACCGGAGTTTGATTCTCAGTACCCTCTTCAAGCGTAGCACGAAGAATACCATCAAACGTTACATAATACTCAAAACCTGCGGCGCCAGTGAACGTAACACTTGCTTCAGTGAAATCATTAATCGTAATACTATCAGCACCAAAACGAGCATTAATCTTAGTTAAAGTCTTTTCAACTTCAACTTTCAGACGAGCAATAATATCAGCACTTGCTTCATCAATTCCGTTGATAGTTACGCTGGCATTGTAAACTTCCAGAGGATAACCACCAAACGAATTAATAGGTTTGCACGAGATAATAACCTCAGCATCGAAACCTTGATAACCAATACCACGATTAGCTACGAGATTCGTAAACTTATACGTTTTACCAGCAGGAGCAAGATACTTTTCTTTGTGCTGCTTCGACCATTTAGGATTAATCCAAACGCCGCGTTTAACCTTGCCATCACCAAGACCAAGAACAAATTGCAACATTTCGTCATCTTTGACATCCGAAGCAGCTGCAACGACTTTACCAGCCGAATTAAGAAGAACAGCTTGTCCGCGAGTCAGCTTGCTAACATCATTATTAGCAAGTGTTGTCAGAAAATCATTTGCGACAATTACACTTTTCATTTTCTATTCTAAATTTGATTGTTGTTTAACAGCACTAAAACTGTCATCTTTAAGAACAAGAAGAATATCGCTAACTACACTATCTATGAAATCAGGTGTAACTTCCATATCTGACATTTGGTTAATATCAATATTAAAAAGACGTGGCTTCTTAATATATGAAATCTTAACTGCATCAACACAAAAATCATCACCATAATAAACAAACAGCCTATCATCAACAAGTTCACTTATTGGATTAAGATGTCTATTTTTATTACCATAGAAGTTATTTAGAGTAGCTCGAATATTTTCGGTAGCAATTAAATCATTTTCAGAAAACTTATTTCCTACATTTACGAACTCATCATAAGTAGTATTGTAAGTAATAACAGGAATGTCTGTATCATTAACTTTTAATGTAATTTCATCTTTTGCATTAGAAGTAATAATAATACAATCTTTATAATAACGACCAATCAGATTCTCCCAATAAACATTATATTCATTAGAAAGAGCTTGACGTAATCTATCACAAGTTAAACCTGCAATTTCATACAAATCAATCTTATCTGAATCACTATCATAAAGAGAAAGAATATCTGAAATATCAATCTCATTCCCATTAACAATAATTTGTCCATTAAATTCATCACCAGTTAAGGCAATTTTAGACAAATCAATTAGATGATAATATAAATTCTTAACTTCATCATCAGGATAAACCTCATGTAAATTCTCAACAAGTCGAGCTTTACCATAAGTTAATCGAGAAGTAGAAGAAATAAGTTTTAGATAATCACCCGGAAGAATAACGAAAGCCCTATTTGGATAATCCGTATCTTGCTTATCACGTTTAAGTTTAAGCCACGGTGTTTCACGTTTTAATGATTGAATATCATCTACACGTTTTTTACTATCTTCAAGACCTTCGCCTTTATAATTAGTTTTCCTATTTGATTTAGTTTGTATATATTTAACGGCAGCTCGATTCAGCATCATATCAATAAACTGAGGAGCAATACTCCGATGTCTATTAGATGTTATCTGCTGTATTCGTTGCTCTATTTCGATGTGTAACTCTTTTACCGTTTCATACATGACTAACCTTTCAAACTACGATACTTCGCGTTCCACTCGGCAACAATACCTTTGTTGTTATCATTCGAGAAATACGAGATAGCATCATTAATATTATTACCAATAACATTTTCCGGATTAGAAGCATCGACAATGATAGAACTATTCGGAAGTTGTCGAATAATATTCATCCAAAGATAAATAGTAATCTTAGCTTTCATCTCCAGATGTTTATCATCAACAATACTAATAAACTTCTGCGGGTCACTGTCAATAAGTTCAAGAAGAACAGATTGCTTATCATCGGCAGTCATTGCCATAAATTCCGAATAATCACCTACGCTACCTGTCGATACAACAACATTGTCGATAAGTGCGCTATTCGGATTATTAATAAGTTCTGTATATTTCTTGAGAGCATCAGTGCGAAGTTTCGTCCGAGCAGCTTTGAGTGCTTTACGCTCACTATCCGAAGTAAGATAAAATTGAATATTGACGCTTTTATTAATGTCTTCAACTTTATTAGCAACTTTGCTACTTAAAAGGCAATATCTCCAACTAATATAATCGGGAATATTAACAAAAGTAACATACTTATAAAGTTCCGTTTCATCAAGTTCCTTAATCCGTTTCAGAACAATAGCTTCAAGTTCCGAACCAGTTTCATTCTTAATCTTATCAGCTTTTTTAAGTTTACCGATAAGTTCGTCGATATTACTTTTCAGAGCAGGATTACCTAAATCTAAAACATAAGAAGTATCGAACTCTAAGCCATGAACAGGAATCTCAAGAAGAAAATCATTTAAGTATGTAGTGATTCGTTCTTGCCAAGAACTATCAATAGGAGATACACCAACAACAGTAGGAAGAAGAACTCGCATTTCCTCACTACGGCTCAGCAGTTCATTAACAGGACGAATAGCAGAACCAAGACGAAGAAAGTCAGTTTTGAAAGCATCTTTATTCCGAAGTTCAAAAGAAGAAGGATTATTCCTCCATTCAATACGAACTGAACGATTAACTTTAATCATATCTTTAACATTTTAAGTTATTCAATCTTTTATATGTTAATGAGTAGTAATAACCTTTCGATTATTACTACTCAAATTGGGTGTTTAGTTCAGAGCTAAATCAAGCCAGAACGAAGTAGTAGGATTATCAATATTGATACCCTGCGAACCAAGAACTTCATAAGAAGCAATATCCTTCGTATCCGACAGTTGAGTACCACTTGCAAGCCCCCACGAAGCAGGCAGTTCAGCCATACCTTTATAGACACCTACTTTATACTCACGACCCTCTTCACAAACAAACTTAATATTACGCTCACCATTCGAACCCATAGTATGGTCAAGGAATACAGCACTATAAGAAGTAATAGGCAGACCTTGATACATATTACCGGCTTCACGGTCACGACGAGCACGAATACCGTGGTCGAACATATCAACAATCTTAACAGTAAGAATCTTACCATTAAACATCTTATAACGGTTAAAATACTTACCATAAGACATCATCTCACCATCGCTCTTAATCTCGTTATCACCAAGAGTTACAAAGTAATTCTTAAGACGAGCATCGTAATAGATAGCATCATTGAACATTCGTGCGAAACCTTTACCGCAATAAAGAACAAGTTCCTCAACGGTAGAATCAATACGATTATCAAAGATACGAGTGATGATACGGTCGAAACGATTAAGTGTCAGAACAGAATACGTTTCATAATTACCAACGGCCTTGAGAATGTCAAGAACACCAGCACCACGAGGAATTGCCTCACCAGTCTTCTCATCCTTTAAGTGGATAATACCATTCGAATCACGGTTGTACTCCGAGAACCACAAGTCCTCTTCGAGCATCTCGCGTCGCATGATTTCCCACATCTTCATTTCGTAAGGCATCCACAGATTACGCTCACCACCAGATGCAGTATCAAAGGCAATATTAACAACCTTATTACCCATGTTACCAGCAATCTCTTTCGAGAAACGGTAGTAACCATACTGGTTGGTTGCCTTGCTGAACGACTGGTTATTCGAGCGGTTTCCGTCAGACTTGCTACCCGGAATAGTCGAAGCACCTAATGCCCAAATAGCACCACTAATGAAGTCTTTTGCAACAGCATCAGCCGAGATAGGAGCACCTGACATATTGGTAAAACGATAAACGTATCCACCAGTCGAAGTAGCAATACCCTCATTCTGAATACGCCATTGCATACCAGACGGAGCAATAGCCGTGTGCTGATAAATAAACCAATTATCCTCCATTTCAACCTCAACAGTTCCATAAGGCTGAATAGCAGCTTTATCAGATACCAGCTTTTTCAGACGAGAAGTAACACGCTGACGAGGAGCAATTTCCCAAGTATATTGAGTATCACCACCATTCAGCTTAACCTTTGTTGTAACAGCACCTTGACCCTCAGTAAGAGTAAGAAGAGGATACTTGTCACTATCCTTACCCCAAAGATAAGTAAGATTACGATTAAGTTTAACAGGGTCAATCAAATCAAAATTCAGAAGCATATTAGCATCTGTATATTGATTCGAGTCAAATTTTACAGTTCCAATTTCACGCATTGTAAATTAGATTTTTTGTTAAGTTATTATTATAAGGCAAGAACATTTGCTTTATTTAATAGGTAAAACAATTTTATCATCCTTTGCAATCTTATGAACCTTAGGATTACCATTGTTTTTACCAGTCTTACTTGCTAATGAACGAAGACGTTTAACTTCTTTTTTAGCAAGTTCAGCTTTAATCAGTTGGTCAACTCCACCATCAAGATTCATAATAAATCGCATAGCCAATTCAGCAGGATTAGAAAGACGATTAATCTCATCAATCTGTGCTTGACTATAAACCATTCCATTAATTTCTTGAACAGGACGAGAGAAGTAATCAAACAACTCTTGACGAGAAATAAGTTTCTCACCATCAGCTGTCTTAATTCTCAGACCTTCTTTCGGAAGAGCATATTCTCCAATCTGACCTTTAACAACAATTAAATCATAAAGACTACCCGGTGCATTATGAACTTTGACAGTACCGTCATCTTCATACGAAACACCAAAGTATTTAATTTCCTTTTCAAGTTCAGCCTGCATTTCTTTGGCCTCACGTTCACGAATTGCTTTAATCTCACTCTCTTGAGTTTTACGCAACCAATTAAGACTTTCAGTCGCATCGTCTTTAAGAGTGTTATTTGCTTTTGCAAACTCAACAATTCGTTTGGCACGTTCCGGAGAAGTACCTTTTTGAATTTCAGCTTTATAGATTAAATCAGCAAGTAAGTTATCATCATCTTTGATTTCAACTTTACTATAATCTACATTTACCGAATAACCTTCGATTGTACCGAACTTACTCTTATATTCAACAAGAGCTGCAATATCAGGATTATTAGCTAAAAACTCGTTAAAACCTTTTGCAAAACCCTCTCGTTCACCAAGAGCTTTTACAGCAGCTTCACGTTTAGCAAAACCTTCAATCGTAGGTTCAAACTTAACAGGTTCACCTTTCTCATCTTTAATAACAATGCCACTTGCTTTTGAAATAGCTTCGATATAATCACCGTCTAATTCATTAGCACCTTCATCAGACATTGCATCAATTTGTTCTTTTGTGAACTTAATTTCACCGTTATCATCTACGGCGTTTCCGTTATCATCAAGTGTGTAAAGAGTACCATCAATTTCTACTTGTTCCGGTTCAGTTTCTTCTTCACCATTACCAGTAGAACCACCCTTATCACCTTCTTCTTCAGCTTTCTTACGAGCAGCTTCCTCTTCAGCTTTACGTCGTTCTTCAGCTTCTTGAGTTTCTTTAGCTTCCTTAGCTTTACGTTCTTCTAATTCTTTACGAAGACGTTCTTGTTTTTGCTCCTGAGTTTCATCATCAGGTATAACAACTTTTTCAACAGCCATATTAGTATTTATTTATAGTTGAATATTATTACATGAACAAAGATATACCATATATAATATATTATCAATAATTATAGTAGCATTATCTTGCAGGTTCTCTTGCTCTCCGTCGATAATTCTCGGTCATCATTGCTTTAATTCTTTTTGTAACTTTATTCTATTAACATCAGAAGCAGTGTAACCAGATTGAGCAGCCATAGCTTCATCTTTATCTATATTACCATTTCCATTGGTATCGACTTTAAGTCGCATATTCCAAATCTCTTTTTCACCTTCTTGTTTAAGAATCTCAAGATTAACATCATGTTCTCTATCAAGAGCATTTTGTTGAGCTTCAAATTCTTGTTTAGCTGCTTCACGCTGACTAACAATTTGTTCAACTTCTGCTTGAGCTTGTTGTTGAACTTGTTGCATTTGAAGTTCATAATCTCGACGAGCTTGAATAGCTTTCTTAATATTCTTAGCAATAGAAGTAATATTATTATTTTCAATAGCTTCAATAGCAACTTCCAGTTGGTCATTCTGACCTGCACTAAATGCAAGTTCTTTCATCATGTTCAACTTATTCTGAACATCAGCATTATTACGAATATAAATTCCAATATTACCAGAGAAATCAGAAGAACCATCAATATCAACGACGACAACTTTATTGGTTGTCGGGTCTACATAAGAACCTCGTTTACCATCAATCCAAGCAAACTTACTGTAATCAATATTTGCAACATAATCACGTTCACGGAAGAGATTAAAACATTCAAGACTCCAAACACTTCCGGTCATTGCTTGAGAATAATTCGATTCATTAACAGCCTTACCTGCATAATCTTTAGCATCACCAAAGCGAGCATTATTCATATTAGCTGCTTCCCATGCTTCTGCTTTTAAACCTTGTTTAAGATTATCAAGCATTTGAATATAATTCGTAATAGCACTTGTAGCTACTTCTCGAATAGATTGTAAAGCATTAGGTTGTGCATCAGAATCATCAAATGGTAAAAAACTATCTTTATTCGCAACAGCAAGCCGTTCTTCAGTAGTCATATCGCTACTATCAGCGAGAATACTTTCAGGGAATAATAACCAAGATTTGAATTTAGCTACTGCACGTTCTTGTTGTAAAGTATAAATACGATAAAGAGCGAGATAAGGTAAAACACGGAAAGGAATAGGATTACGAAGATTATCTTTATGTAAACCTACGATACCATTATAAGGTAATTTACAATCACTATAATTGTTAAATCTTTCACGTTGAACTTCGATAGGTCGTGGCTTAATATAAATACCACTATGACAACCACCAATGCGCCAACCTTCCCAAACTTGATTTATCCACTCCCATTCAATTTCAATATCACCAGCAGAAACATCTAATTCATAATTCTCATCTACAATACTTTCAACAATATTTCCTAATAAATCTCGATGTTTAAGAATACCTTGTTTAATTTCAGTTTTCCAAACATAATGATAAATATCAATTTCTTTACCATATAATCGAGCTTCACTACGAAGTGCTTCTGCGTTAGTATGTAAGATAGCTTTACGTTCAGCGAAATCCGTTTTATTGAAGATTTGAACTATGCCATCAGGAGCATCATATTTAGGAGATACAGTATAAATATCTTTAAGATAATTCATTTCTGCATCTGTAAGCTCATCACGGAATCTATCAATGATTTGAGGAATAGTCATTCGATAAACACGAAGTCCTGCATCATCATCTTCAATATATCGTTGACCACTTTCAATACGATAATATTCAAGAGGAGATATTACTTGAAGATAAACATCACCTTTATAAACTTCTCGATAAGTATAAACCTCTTCACAAGCCCACCAATAGAAATAACATTGTTGATACTTGTCTTTCGCTTCAACGATAGTATTAATAAGTTCAAGACGCTTTTGAGTTGTAATAGTCACATCATCAATCCAATCATTAAGAACTTCCTCAATAATATCGTTAAGTTCACCCTGTTTAATTGTCTTTTGACCAGTATTAAATCCTGCTTCATTAAGACGATTGATAATTTCTTGATTACAATAAGCCATTACTTTATCAGCAAGAACTTTATTGCGAGCAAGAGTTACAGAAGGGTCATTATTAAATACTTGATAATTAGAGAACATATTAATAAATTCTCCCATATATCGTTCTTTAATAGGAGTAAGAAAATCTACATCACGTATCTCACCATACATGACAGCTTTCTCACCAACCTTATCAATATAATTCCGAAGAACATATTCATAAGTCTTAGGGTCTACTAAACCATTAGCAGCATCAAGAAATTTCTGCGTAACAGTTTTATCATTCTGACCAATAGCAAGATTAATCCAATAATTACAATTAGGAATATACCAAGCTTTCGTTTGTTTTGTAGCAGTACTTGCACGCTGGTCAGGCATAACAAGTGGAGTTGCTCTTAAATCACGTTCACTCATTTTAAGAATCTATTAACTTTACGACCAGTGTTATTAGTTTTACTTTTCGAGTTAGCTTCTCGTTCAAGTAAAAGGGAATCTTTACGAAATTCAAACATTGCAACAATAGCCGAACTTAATCGGTCTGCATTACGCCCAAATATAAATCTATCCAACTCTAATAAGAAACTTATATCATAAATTTGATTAAATCTATATATTGGTGTATCGTCGGACGTTTTTCCGACAATTTCGTATAAGAAATCCCGCACCATGCGCATACCCTCTAACTTAATATCGCCATCACCAATGACAATACCATAACCAGTAATACGAGGGCCATCAACACTACGATTAATATAACTACTTGGGTCTTTTAGCAACTTATCTCTATAACCCCATTTCTTGAAATTAGTAACAAGTTCACCAGTACCAGCCTCATAAAGAACTTTACAATTCCAACGTAAACAAGCATAAAGAACAAGTTTATCGACAGCTTCCATAGTATCAAGACGACCACAATAAGAAGCAACAAGTCGTTTACCCATGTAAGGAGTTTTACTATTAGTACGCATCCACACTTGAAAACTTGCAAGTGAATTTTTTGTACTAACTTCTTCTTTATTTTTATCTACACGATATGGGTCATAAGAAATAAAATAAAGACTACCATCATTTGGAATAGGAGAATAAAACTCTCTTATACAACCATGAACATCAGTCTTTGAATTATGAGGTACATCAGTTATATACTCATGGAATCTATCGGAACCAAATATAGCTCGTTCAATACATTCCTGTTTAGTAACAAATCTAACACGTCCATCATCAAGTATATACCAACCATCTTCATAAAAATGATTAGACTTATCATATTTAATAGCGTTAATATGATTAGTAAGTTCCGGACTGTGAAAAATGTTCTCTTGTGTGTTCGTAAATGCCTCATTAGGACTGTTAGCACGTTGACCTACATAAATATTATATTCACCAGCATCTTTCTCTTTTTCTGCACCACGTTTCTTGTCATAATCATCCTTCCAAGAAGCAAACAGTAAAGAATTACCATCTTCTATAAAAGGTTCATAATCCCATATCTGCGGAAAAAAGAAACCACAAACAGCGTGTCTACTATTAGCATCCCAGATATTTTCCATAGGAAGCATATCATTCTTTCCGGGATTATAAAAACAATTACTAAAAGCTTCCCAGTTAGCACCTTTTGTACCACCCGTACCATACACACGAATAGTACCAATTCGCATTGCACCTGATTCACTATTAGACATCATAACATCTAATGCCTTTTGAAGATTAGGACATTTACCTGCTTCCTCAAAATCAGTTTCAATAGCTTTCTTACCTACTGCGGCACTTTCATTTTTACCAATAGCAACACTTAAAAGTTTACTACGAAATCCGAAAGCCTTTTGACCTTCTTTTGATTTCTTATATCCAAGTTCAATACCTTTATCAAAGTTCTCACTTAAATAACCTCTTCGCCAATAAGTTTTATCTTCATACCAATCAAGATTAACTTTAACCATATAAGATGTAGCACCTTTCTCAGTTAAATAATCCATTTGGTCGGCAGCAAGTGTAACAGTTACATTCTTATTTGCGTTAATAGTATTAGCTGCTTGACTACCACGTTTATATGAAAAACCTTTACGACGAGCTTTTGCCTTACATAAGTTACAACTATTGTTAGCAATCAGCTCGTCAATCTTAAAGTTCCAATAATCTCCATCCCAAAATCGAGGAAAGCCTTCAACAGTATTAACCTTAAATCTTCCCTCTTTATCTAACTGTTTACGTTCCTTTTCATTAGGAGCACGTTCGATACGACCATAATTAAGATAATTATAATGGTCGCCAGTTATACGAACTTTATGAAGTAAAGCCTTACGTTCAGCATCAGATTTGGCTGCTAAATAAGCAGGAATATCTTTAATGTATAATTTACAATATGCTTGGACACCTTTAACTCGTCTATCCATTTCACGTTGCCAAAACTTTATGGCATTAGGACTATCATCAGGTTCAAGACAATAACATCCATGTTTTTCATAAAAGTCTGCAACACGACTAAATATTTCAGTACCTACGAAAACAAAATCTATTTTCATAAGTACACCACCACTTTCACCTATAAGAAAATCGTTATCTCTATCAATCCAAGGTTTACCAGTAAAACGACAAATACTTGAAGATAAAGGTTTATAACTTTCTTTATCTTCAAGTATATAATCTATAAACGGACTTCGACCAGTTTCATAACCATAACGATTGTCTTTACGATAATGTTTCTGTTTCGTTAGGAGCGTTAGATGCTCTATCATTTGTTCCGTCATAGCTATCTCTATATTCAGCTCCACCACGAATTGACGTTACACCTTTTTCAATCTTATCCCACTTATCATTAAGTTCAGTAAGACTTTCAACTCGTGCAGGAATTTCATTAGCAATTTTAATAATCTGTTTAAGAGTATCTTCACAAAGAGCTAAATCTTTCATTTCAAGTTCTTTCGACATTAAATCTTCTATGCCATCAGTTAATGTACGAACTAACTTACTTGAAAGATTCAAAGATTTAATAGTAGAATTAATTAAATCTTCAACAGCTGTAATATTAAGATTTGATTTTACAAATTCAATAGCAGATAAAACAATTTTATCCGGTAGATAAGATTCATCTAAACCGGCATTAGACTTAGCATAAGCATAAGCTTCTTTTTTAGTAAGTCCTGCTTTCGTTACATAACCTTTTCTATCGGATAAATATAATATAAATCTAAATTCTTTTTCTGCAAAAGATTTATCTTTACTATCATCACGAGCATATATCTGTTGAAGTAAAGGATATTGAAGTATTTCTTCTACATCAAGAATTAGTTTATCATTTTCTATCTTAAATCCATGTACCATACATTATCTTATTTCAGCAATACCTTCTTTAATAAAAGGTGCATTACTATCTGCATCAGAAAACTTATTATGTTTGAACTCTTCTAATCTAATCCAATCAGCAGTACGAAGAAATTCAAATATCATATTTCCCATATTCTGAACAAACTTTTCATTTTCATTTAATTCTAATTCACCAATACTACTAAGCATTTGATGAACAAGTTCATGAAAATATGTATTCTGCATTTATGTATTAGAAATCTCAATTCCATAACCTAATGATTGTAATTGAATTATACCATTAGCAATAGAAGATTTACCGAGATTTCCAGCGTTTTGTTTATTTTCTGTAATAACAGTTATAATATCAACACCAGCTAATACACAATTTTTAGGAATATAATTTTTAATTTTACTCATCGACTTGATACAAATATTAATACAGCGTTCAAAGCAATAGAACCAGCTGCAATCCAACCATTTCTACGTTTCTTTTTTTGTTCAACTAAATATCTTTCTTGATAATCAATTAGTTTACTATTGAGTGAATCAAGGCCACCAAAAGAAACAACCAAAAGACTATCACGAATAGCAATATGATAAGACTGGAAGGATATAACGCTATCTTGTACCCTTTGAATTTCACTGGCAGTAAGATAAAGTTTTTCATACTTTTCACCTTCAAGAAGTTTTATAGCTAACTTACGAGTTTCTTTCGGAGTAAAAACAATAACTGTATCGCCATCAATCTTGTATCTTTTTTGCGATATAGCGGAGAACGGAATCATCACTAATGATATTACTATCATTAAAATCACTTTCAGTTTTCTCATAAATAGTAATAGTTTTTTGTTCAATTCCTCTAAGACTATCAATAACAAATTGTTGTTCATTAATAATCTTATCATATTTCTTAATAAAACTATTAAGACTATCTCTTAAAGATTTAATAGTTTCATCATGTCTTTCAATACCTAAAAACTTACGATTAATATATCTACCAAAATAAGCAGCTCCAATACCAATCGCAAGAATCAAAACAATATAAAATATATATCGAACAGTATCTTTCATAACTTACAAATCTAAATCCATTTCATTAATAAGAACATAAGATTGAGTTCCTTTACCAATTGCCTTATCAAACAAAGGAATAATAATATCATTCCATTGATTCACATCTTTGATAACTTGACAACCAGCAGAATAAAGACCAATCTCGTCACTTACTTTCCAGCTTGACGCCCTATGTAAATTAATACCAAACATACCAAAGTCAGTATTATCGGTAATATCAATTTTGTCATCTCGATTATTGTCACGAATTATTTGACAAGGATTAACTTGAACAAGTGCTTTATATTGTCCTTTATGTTTACCTATTTTCCAAAGAGCTTTATGTACACCTTCTCGAAGAACTGCACAACCTTTATTATTAACAGGAGTTTCAAGATTTAGATTACTTGGGTCAGTAGTAGCTTCAAAAACCATACATTCCCATATATTAAAATCTCGTTCATAAAACATTACAATAACATCATTATAATGTTTAGTACAACTACTTTTAGAACGAATACCCCAAATATTAAGATTAATAGGATAACTATCATTTTTCCTAAATATGGGATATTCTAAATCTTTCGCAATTTCAATAAGTCTATTTGGTAAATCATTTACACCAATAAGTTTATTAAATAATGCGTTATATTTTGATTCCTTAGTTGCTTTCATATTTGTAATACTTTTTGTAACTTGTGTGGGCCTCGCTCCGCTCGGCCTTTCGGGTGCTCCGCACCCTCACCCGGTGGGGGAGTGGGTTGGACGCCCACTGGCGACACCATTTGTATCATCACTTATAACATTTCTATCGCCCAAACTAAATTTTATAGTTGCCCACGATAATTACTATTAAAAATCCTAATAAGATTTACTGCAAGTTTACCACGAGTATCTATATAATAAATCTTAATAGTTTTCATAGCTTAAAAAAGTGTTTTAGCAGTTTTGTGAATATGTTTACTTGAATAATCAGCAATCATCATTCCGACTTCATTTTTAAGATAAGGAATATCATACATTTCTACGACTTCTTCATCTTCTTCATTTTCGTCTTGAAATTGATTCTGAATAGTTCTAATATGACAGAGAATAATTCCTACATTTTTATAACCCCAGCTCTCAACAAGATTAGCATAAGTAGAAAGTTGCATTGCATAATGATTACCTATACTATCAGCAAGGTGGTCAAGCGGTGCACCAAAATATTCATCTTTATAAATAAAATTATTGAGGTCAAGTGTACCATCAAGTTTCTTATCATAATAACCACTTTCAAATCTAATTGGAGCCTTATTAGTTTTCCAGTCTAAAATGATAAATTCCTTATCACGAATTAAGAGAATATCAATAAGACCGGAAACAAGATTTTGACTATCATAAACACCAATCTCAGCGTAAATATGATAATCTTTCGTAACAAGAGCAGCAATCAGACTAAATATATCAGGATATTTTTCTCGAATACCAGTCTTAACAAAATATTCAAGATTAAGCTTACCGTATTTATGACTACCAACAATATCATCTATCGTATAGATTCTATCATTGATAAAACCATTAGCGTTCAACTTATATCCGTTACAAGTCTTAATAGCAGTTTCAAGGTAATTATGTTTCTTTGTTCCTTTATCACAAGCCTTAATAGTTTCTTGTTCCCATTCCCAAAGAATTTGTTTCTTAGTTTTACCTTTATATTTTTGATATTTTGGATGTCGAGGATTCTTACCTATACGTTCACACGCGGCGGCAATTTCTTCTTTCTTAAATTCTTGCGTATATTTACCAATAAGAGTAGTAACAGATATGTAACCATTACCTAAATCATCTGTGTACTTATGTTCCTCTTCATTAAAGTACAGTATTCTACCCTTTGGCAAAATCTTTTCTGAAACGCATTTTCTTCCCATCTTCTTCGGCAGTTCTACGTCTACGACGATTAGCAATATGATAAGCAATAATCTTTGCTTTACGTTCCTCTCGACTTAAACCTTCAAGTTCCTCAGCATGAGTTTTCTTAAAGAACTTAGCTGGACTGTATTCAAATCTACCAACACGAGGAACACTAACAACTTCATCTCCTCGCATCATAGCTTTGGCAACACTATCCTTTTGTGTTCTTTCTAATAACTCTAATACTTTCGCCTTTTGGTCAGGTCTTAACTTTTCCCAAGCTGCAACACTTCGTTTATAAGAGGCAGGCCGTCGAAGAACATAAGGTTTAAGATGTTTTTCAATACGTTCATCTACGAAAGGAACTAACTTATCATAAACAAAAGGATTAAGCATAGTTTAATTATTAACGGCAGGGGATTCAATCCAAACACCTACGATAGAATATTCATCTACAAGAACAAACTCACTAAACTTAACAGTTCCAACACCAATAATAGATTTACCTTCACGATGAACTTTCTGTTTAGCTGCAAGCGTTTGAGTATCGCCCGGCATTTGAATAAGAGTAGGAATACAACCGTTTTCCAGTTTTACTTTATCTCCAACGTTAAGACCTTTGACATTTTCGGCAACAGCCATAACCGTATAAGATTTAGCTGGAATCTTATTAATCTCCTCGTTATTAAGAATATTAAGAGTAGATACTTCAAAATCTGCACGAAGAAGAACTTTGTTACCACGAGGACTAAATGCAATTTTTGTTTCCATAGTTTTACTTTGTTTAGGATTTACATTATTATAACTACGAGTACAAATATATAATATAATCTTATCCCATGCAAGCAAATCTAAATAAATTTCAAACTGAATTAATAAAATTATCACTATCAGAAGCAGAATTATCAATAAGTCTAATAGTAATTACAGTATTAACGATTGTAAGACCTCACGAGTGGGCGTCCAACCCACTCCCCCATCGGGAGTACACAAGTTAAAACTAATAAAATCCTTATTAAAAGCTCTTCAAAATTTATCACTTTTTGCATTACCAGTTTTCCCACCAAAAGAATCAATTTTGGCGATATTAATATCTTGACCAGTTGCACTACTAAAATCACTAATTTTTGAACTAATTTTTTCGTTATTAAATTCGTTATTAATTACGTGATTATTTGATATAATTTCTGAATTACGAGTTGGAATTTGTATATATATTATATATTCATTATTTGTAATAATATTACTTGTAATAT
>OIXH01001799.1_pt1 | contig 22944 bp, 22 predicted proteins | sample 1587741 | NCBI WGS metagenome assembly OIXH01 (sample SAMEA3888916, study PRJEB22519) | human gut metagenome | biome: human gut; feature: human-associated habitat; material: faeces | place: Denmark | collected 2011 | reverse complement strand
TCATCAAAGAGTGTTTAAGTTCAAAAGAAGAAAAAGCAATTTATGAAAAAATAGAAACGACCATGAGAGAATATTACACAATAGAAGCAGAAGTACTTGAGCTTGGAACGACGAAAGATCTGAGCAAGAGTGTGCAGGCACAGAAAATGGCAGCAGAGAAATTAGACCCTGCTTATGATCAAGTGTATGACAATATGAAGGATTTGTTAGACCTTAAAGAAAAAGAAGGTAATGCATTAAAAAGCACTTTGTTGAAAGCTATCAATATCGCAGTTATTGTATTAGCAGTTGTATTGGTCATCAGTATCAGCCTTTCTAACGTATTGGCAGGAACGGTATCAAAAGCAATTGCAACACCGTTACAGGAGCTTGCAGAGCGTCTGAAAACATTTGCAAAAGGAGATTTAAGCAGCGAGTTCCCGGTTATTGATACACAGGATGAGGTTGCGGATATTGAAAACGTTGCTCGTGAGATGGCGCAGAATCTGGACGTGATCATCGAAGACATCAAATATTGTATGGGTGAAATGGGAAATGGTAACTATACCGTAAGAACCAGTGCAGAAGAAAAGTATACAGGAGATTTTGAGGCACTTTTATTATCCATTCGTCAGATGCATAGAAATATGAACGATACCTTACACCAGATAGATGATTCTTCCGTTCAGGTACTTGCAGGTTCCGAGAATTTAGCACAGGCGGCACAGAATCTTGCAGAAGGTGCAACGGAACAGGCGGGAGCAGTAGAAGAATTGTTAGCAACCTTTAGTGATATTACATCCGGCGTGGAAAAGACGGTGCAGCATGTAGGCGAAGCAGGAAGCATGTCACGCCAGTATGCGGAAGATGCGAAAAAGAGCAGTGAAGAAATGAAAGACATGATGGCGGTCATGGCACATATGAGTGAGACATCACAAAAAATTGGCAGCATCATAGATGAGATAGAAGAGATCGCATCCCAGACAAACCTGCTTTCACTGAACGCAAGTATTGAGGCAGCAAGAGCAGGCGAAGCAGGAAAAGGCTTTGCGGTTGTAGCGAGCCAGATCGGAAAACTTGCAGACGAGAGCGCTCAGTCAGCAGTCAACACCAGAAATATGATCATGACCGTCATTAATGAGGTGGAGAGCGGAACAAATACGGCACAAAGAACAGCAGAGACACTGGAAGAAGTAGTACAGGGAGTCGGACAGATCGCAGACGTAACAGAAGAGGCAGAAGAGCTGGCAAAGACTCAGGCAGAAGCAATGCGGCAGGCAGAAGCGGCATTGAATCAGATATCCGAAGTCGTACAGTCGAACTCAGCGACAGCAGAAGAATCCTCAGCAACAAGCGAAGAGCTTTCCGCACAGTCCGAAGGATTGAAAGATTTAGTTGGTAAGTTCCAGCTGGATGCAGTATAAAGACAAAAAACAGAATAATAGAAAAAAGGAGAGTTTTTTAAAAAAGCCCCTTAAGAAAATCCAAATACATCCGATAACTTATATAAGAAACCAGTAAAAAAGGTTTTTGCACCTGATTTTCAAGGAAGAAAGGAGATGCCGTTATGCGTATAGATGCATATAATCAGATAGCACAACTGTATCAAACTGGAAAAAGCATCAGAACGAACAAGGCAAATAGCACCGCTTCTGTTCGCGATGAAGTACAGATTTCCCAGACAGCTCGTGATTATCAGATCGCAAAACAGGCAGTTGCAGGGGCTTCAGATGTTAGGGAAGATAAGGTGGCACAGCTAAAAGCAAGTATGAGTTCTGGTAATTACAGCGTAGAAACGGATAGCTTCGCAAATAAGTTATTAGAGAAATACAAGGCTGCAATGATGTAAGTGAGGACAGAAATTGGCTAGTTTGATGAACGAACTTTTGGAAGTTCTGGAAAATGAAGAAGCGGGTTACCGCGAATTGGTAGAGGCATCCACCAGAAAAAAGGAAGTCATTATTAAAGCGGATATCAGAGCTTTGGAAGAAATTACTGCAGAGGAACAGGAGATTGCCGGAAAGATCAAGAACATTGAGAATAAGCGAATTTCCATTATGGAAGATATTGCCAATGTTTTAAATCGCAAGCCGGAGGACTTGACGGTAGATGCCCTGTTAGAAATATTAGCGAATCAGCCAAAGGAGCAGGAACAATTAGCCAAGATCCGCTTACAGTTAAAAGATACCCTGACAGAAATGAAGAATATCAATGAACAGAATCAGACATTAGTGAACCAGGCAATGGAACTGGTGGAGTTTGATATGGCATTGTTAAAGAGCATGAGACAGGCTCCTGAAACTGCCAACTATAACAGACAGGCATACAATACCGGAGAGCTTTTAGGAAGTGGCGGTTTTGATGCGAAACAGTAAGATGGCAGGAGGAACATGTAATGGCAAACGGAATGGGTACGCTATACATAGCATCATCTGGACTGCGTAACAGCCAGAATGCGTTGAATACAACTGCGAATAATCTTGCTAACGTAGATACGGAAGGGTATGTACGTCAGCAAGTTTTATTTTCAGACAAAGAATATAATACATTTGGTACGGCTGCAGTCAGTAAGCAGCAGGCAGGTCTTGGCCTTGACATTGGCGACGTGGTTCATGCCAGAGATTATTTTTTAGATAAGGCATATCGTGCAGAGTCCGGAAGACAGGCATTTTATGAATCCTGTTTTACCGCAGTAGACGAGATACAGACCTATTTTCAGGAAATGGAAGGAAAGACCTTCCAGTCGGCATTGGAAGATTTCAAAAAAGCATTTCAGGAACTTGCAAAAGATCCGTCAGATTCCGTAAGACAGAATCTGGTTGTTCAGAAAGCAGGTTTATTCCTGTCGCGCTCCCAAAGTGTATATGAAGGTTTGAAATCCTATCAGTCCAATATCAATACAAAGGTATCCCAGGATATAGACAAAATAAATAAACTTGGTCACAAGATACATGAATTGAACCAACAGATCAGTAAGATAGAAGCCGGCGGTATAGAAACGGCAATGGATCTGCGTGATGAAAGAGATTTAGCGCTTGATCAGTTAGGAGCGCTTGCGAAGATTTCATATAAAGAAGATTACAAGGGCGTTGTAACGGTAAAGTTAGAGGATGAATACTTTGTCGATGAACTTCACACATATGAAATCGGTAAAAAGACAGATAAACTGACAGGCTTTATCACACCATATTGGCCACAACTTTCAGATACCGACAGGGATATCTATGTGAACGTGTTTGACTTCAATGTGGATATCAGTACAGCATTAAACAGTGATGTTGGAGAATTAAAGGCACTGATCATGTCGAGAGGTGACCATTGGGCAGACTATTCAGATATTGAAGGAAAAGGCGAGCAGGAGTATCTGGATACAACGAACCTTTCTGTGATTATTGATATGCAGGCAAAGTTAGACCAGATGGTTCACAACATGATCACGGCGATCAACGATCAGCTTTGCCCGAATGTGACAGGTCCGGTCGGCGTTACCTATCAGGATGCCAACGGCAATACCGTAAACCTCAGTGATGCAAAAGTACTTGATACAGAGAACTGTGCAAGGGGAAGTGATGGAGAACTTCCACCGCGTGAACTGTTTGTCAGAGCAGGGATCGAGCGCTATACAGAAGTGACCGGAAGTGATGGTAAAACCTATTATGTATATAATGAGGAAGATACCAGTGATACTTCCTATATGTATAGTTTAACGAGCTGCGGAGTAAATGAAGAGCTGAAAAAAATCGAAACGTTATTCCCTCATTTGAAACAGAACGGAGAAGTAGACCAGCAGCTTGGAGAAAGGTTAGAGGCACTTTGGAATAAGGACTTAGTCGGACTTGATCCGACAGATCCGGATGAATGTAACATAGAAGAATACTATCAGAAAATGATAGGAGGTCTTGCAACGGTAGGAAATGTTTACCAGAAGAAAGCAGAAAACCTTGCAGGAAGTGTTCTGACAATAGAAAATAACCGTCAGCAGGTCATCGGAGTGTCTTCTGATGAGGAGCTTCAGAACATGATAAAATTCCAGAATGCATACAATGCATCCAGTCGTTTTATGACAGTGATCAGTGACATGATAGAACATATCGTTACCAGATTAGGAAATGGTTAAGGAGGGATAAGAAATGCCATCTACATTTTATGGATTGACCATTGCGGGTTCGGGATTAAATTCCTTTCAGACTGCAGTGAATACAACCGCAAATAATATCGCAAATGTGCAGACGGAAGGATATACCCGTCAGGTAGCAAATCGTAAACAGGCAGAATCTCTCCGTGTATATGCACGATACGGAACAACCGGAAGTGGTGTTACCACAACTTCCATAACACAGATCAGAGATGCTTATTACGATGTGAAATATTGGGAAAATAATTCCAGCCTTGGTCTGTATGAGAAAAAGTTATATTACATGAACCAGGTAGAGGAATATTTTAAAGATGATGACAGCTCGAAAGGTTTTACAACGATTTTAAACAGTATGTTTAATAATTTAGAGTCTCTTGCAGGTGCACCGGGAGATTTAGACAGAAGAAAAACCTTTATCAGCAGTTGCCAGGATTTTGCAACCTACTTCAACAGTGTATCCATCGGATTGAATCAGATTCAGACCGATGCAAACTTAGAAGTTAAGAGCACAGTGGATAATATCAATGCGATCGCACAAAAAATCGCACTCCTGAACAATCAGATCAATGTGATCGAGATGCAGGGTGGTCATGCAAATGAGTTGCGCGATGAACGTGCACTGTTGATCGATGAGTTGTCCAATATCGTTCCTACGGAAACGCAGGAAACAGAAGTAATGAACACCAATGACGAGTATTATACAGGTTGTACCGAATTCAGAGTAAAGATCAACGGACAGCTTTTAGTAGACACCAGAGAATACCGTACACTGGAATGTAAGACAAGAGATACAAAAGTAAATCAGTCAGATGTGGATGGGCTTTATGATATTGTCTGGTCAGATACCGGCAATACCTTTAACGCAACATCAAAGTACATGTCAGGAACCTTGAAAGCACTGTTAGATACGCGTGACGGAAATAACGAGGAGAACTTTAAGGGAACCGTGGACTACCTCTATGGAACGAAGCTGGTGATTACGAACACGACACAGAACAGCGTGGAAAAAATGACCATGGCAGAAGAAGGAGTCATCACGATCGATAATAAGAAATTTGAATACAGCAACTTTACCGTAGACTATGATGCGGCAGGCAATGCAACCTATACCTTTGCATTAAAAGAGCCGGCAGGTGACGGAGCGGATCTGCTTGCAGGACATCAGGCACAGATCGGAACCAGCATTGATGCAATGGGAGTTCCGTATTATCAGGCACAGATGAATGAGTTTTTAAGAGCATTCTGTATGAAGTTTAACGATATAGAGATGCAGGGACAGGATTTGAATGGAGATCCTATGAAAGCGTTTTTCGTAGCAAGAGATCTGGTTACAGGAGAGCAGGAAGATTTAAATAAATCCGATACCTATACACAGATCACATCTGCAATGTCCAGTTATTATAAGCTGACGGCGGGAAGTTTTGAAGTGGCAAAAGCAAGTGTGAAAGATCCAAACATCTTCAGTACCACAGCAGATATTGTCAATGGACCGGATAAGGCAGAAATATTAGAACTGTTAAAGCCATTAAAAGAACAGGAAAAATTATATCGTGGAAGTGGTGCAAACGGATTTTTGCAGTGTATGTTATCAGATATCAGTGTAGATACCAATGAAGCAAAACTGTTTTATGAGAACCACAAAAATATCTCACACACGATTACAAACCAGAGATTATCCATTTCAGGTGTAGATGAAGATGATGAAGCGCTTGATCTGGTAAAATTCCAGAATGCATACAATTTAGCATCAAAAATGATCTCTACCATGGCAGAAATGTACGATCAGTTAATATTAAATACAGCAGTATAAGGGGGCAGACAGAATGCGTATTACAAACAGTATGATAAGAAATAATACATCCAATAACATGAGTACGAATAAAGGTTATGTGGATACCTTGAATACACAGATGTCAACACAGAAAAAGATTGACCGTCCATCGGATGACCCGGTTATTGCGATCCGTGCATTGCGTCTCCGCAGCAGTTTGAGCGAGATAAACCAGTATTATGAGAAAAATATACCGGATGCAGAATCATGGCTTGAGGTAACAGAGACAGCATTAAAAAATATGGAAAGCATCCTGACCGATGTATACAGACAGTGTGTCAATGGTGCGACAGATCATTTGAACGAATCGGACAGAAATACGATTTTAACCAATCTGCAGAAACTTCGTGAGCAGGTATATGCCGAGGGAAATGCCGATTATGCGGGAAGAACCGTTTTTACCGGATATAAGACAAATAAATCCCTTACATTTGGCGAAGATACATCAGACACCAGTTATAATATTACCCAGAAGCTGGAATTTGAAGATATTACTCAGAAGACATATTATTCCGGATTGTCTTCCGTTCCGACCACAGATGACCTGACAGCAGGCAATCTTCCGGCAGGAAATGTAGAAGACCATACTTACAGCAGAGTTCGTCTGGCATATGACAACATCGATAATATTACACAGTTGCAGTACAAAGATGCAAATGGCAATCTGCAGGATATAGAGGGAATGGAGATTACCTATCTGGATGCGGATGGAAACACCCAGACAGCAACGGTATCCTATAATGTCCATAATTATACGGACTGGCAGAATGCACAGAATCTGAATGTTGGCGATAACGAAGTGATTTTTGTAAAAGAAACCGGAGAACTGATCTTAGGAAAAAATGTAGCAGCTTACATGAACTCCGAGAAACCGGATATGGTAGTCAGTTATGACAAGACCGGATTTAAGAAAGGTGAGGTTCGTCCGGAACACTATTTTGACTGTATCGATACGACAAATGCCAATCCGGCAAATCACATTACCTATACAAAAGAAGATCAGGAGATCAACTATACGATCGCATTTGGCCAGACTTTAGCAGTCAATACACAGGCATCCGATGTTTTTGATTCCAGTATCGGAAGAGACATTGATGAACTGACCGATGCGGTGCAGATGGCGATCACGGCCCATAAAAAAGTTTCAGACATTGAAAATCTGATGAAAGAAGAAAAATATGCCGGCGAAGAGGATCAGGCATTGCTTCAGCAGTGGTTAGATGCAGCAGAAAAAGAAGTATCTTATGCAGATGATAATATGAAAAATCTTTATTCAGAAGGAATTTCAAGTTTTCAGAGTTATCTTTCCGATGTTGTACTCGCAAAAACAGATGTCGGAAGTAAAGGAAGCCGTCTGGCATTGACAAAATCCAGAATGTCCGAACAGCAGATGACATTTAAAAAACTGAAATCCACAAACGAAGACAAAGAGCTTTCCGATATTATCATAGACTATACAGCAGCATATAATGCATACCAGGCATCCATGCAGGCAGCATCAAAAGCGATCAAGCAGACTTTGCTGGATTACATTTAAACGGAGGTAACAGATGAAGTTAAAAACCAGAGTATTCGGAGAAATTGATATAGATGATGAAAAGATCATCACATTTGAAAATGGGATCATCGGTTTCCCGGACTTAAAGAGATTTACATTAATATTTAATGAAGAAAAAAAGGGAGGCATTTCCTGGATGCAGTCACTGGATGAACCGGTGGTTGCATTGCCGGTCATGAATCCGCTTGCGATCAAAGAAGATTATAACCCGATGGTAGAAGATGAACTGCTCAAACCACTGGGAGAAATGACACCGGAGAACACCTTTGTGTTAGTGACAGTTACCGTGCCGGAGGATATTAAAAAAATCACCGTAAACTTAAAAGCGCCGATCGTGATCAATGTTGCAGAGCGCAAAGCAGCGCAGATCATCGTAGAGGGCGGTGAGGTGAAATATCCGATCTATGAAATGATCAAATCAGGAATGGAAAAGGCAGGTGAGTAGAGATGCTGGCACTTACAAGAAAAAAAGGTGAATCTTTAGTAATCAATAATAATATTGAAGTAACGATATTGGAAATCCGTGGCGATCAGATAAAATTAGGAATCTCTGCTCCAAGAGATGTATCCATCTATCGAAAAGAAGTATACTTGCAGATACAGGAAGAGAACAAGGCGGCATTAGAGACAAATAACGCAGAAGCACTGAAAAATTTATTCTAAAGCCCTAATTTATTTAAAAGAAGTTCCGATATAAACATTAGATAACAATGAGTATAGGTTCACATGGAGGTGACATACATGGCAATCGAAGCATTAAAGAGTGTAGGAGCAGTCTATCAGGCATCCTCTACACCGGAAATAGCGAAAGAAGTATCGCAGCCTAAAACACAGATTATTGACATTCAGACAGGATCTGCAGCATTAGCAGCAGATGCAGTAAAAGTGAATGCCAAAGAGGCAAATGAACAGCAGGGAAGTGGTCAGGAGTCTCAGGGAAAAGCAGAATCAGAGAATCTGAAAAAAGCAGTAGAACAGATTAACCAGAAAATGTCTGACTCAGAAGCAGTGTTTGGAATTCATGAGAAGACAAATCGTATTACAATCAAAATCGTAGACAAGAAGACAAAAGAGGTAATCCGCGAGTTCCCGCCGGAAGAGACATTAGATATGATTGCAAAGGCATGGGAATTAGCCGGAATCTTGGTTGACGAAAAAAGATAGGGGGAAGACGATATGGCAATTCGGATCAGTGGTTTAACATCAGGACTGGACACAGACTCTATCGTACAGGAACTGGTATCAGCATATTCCACCAAGAAAGAAAATATCGAAAAGAAACAGACAAAGCTTTCCTGGACACAGGATGCATGGAAGGAAATGAATACAAAAATTTACGGTTTTTACAGTAAATCATTGACAGAGTTCAAATTCATGACAAGTTTTAACGGCATGAAAAAGACAACATTGTCAGATTCTTCCAAGGCAACAGTAACAGCCGGAGCATCCGTAGTAAACGGAACACAGAGTCTGAAGATCAATAAACTTGCAAAAGCAGCATATTTAACCGGATCTAAGATTAAGAGTGATAACAAACTGAAATCATCTTCTAAGTTATCAGAGCTTGGAATCGCCGATACCGAGTTAGAATTTCAGGTGGGTGATAAAAAATCTACCATTAGTGTGAATGGTGATATGACCATCAAGGATCTTACAAAAGCACTGAGTGATCAGGGCGTAACAGCATCCTTTGATGAGACGCAGCAGAGATTCTTTATCAACTCCCAGGAAAGCGGTGAGGAGTTTGATTTCAAATTCAATGTCAAGGGAGAAGACCAGGAAGTAGCACTTCGTAAACTTGGAATGCTGAGTGCTGACTACATGGTAGAGAAGACCGCAAAAAAAGCAGCAGATGATGATATTCAGGCATTGCGTGAAAATGCAACGATTAAAGCTTCTGCCGTACAGATAGCAGGAATTACCGAGGATGAATTTGATGCACTCGACGAGACTGCACAGAAGGAATATTTAGATGCAGCTATCGTAAAGGCATATGATACAGATAACGGTATTACAACGGGAAGAGATTATACCAATAAAGCATATGTGGAAGCGCGTTTGAACAACTTCCGTGAAGCTGTAACAGATCAGTATATTAAAGATTTAAAAGGCACAGATAAATATGAAAGTCTGAAAAAAGAGTACGCAGTAAAGCAGGATGCATCCAATGCAGAGATTGAATTAAATGGAGCAATTTTTGAAGGAAGCAGCAATACATTTACCATCAACGGACTAACCATTACAGCGAAAGAAGTCAGCGATTCAACGTTAAGTCTGGTAACAGAGACAGATGTAGATGCTGTCTATGACAAAATTGTAGATTTTATCTCACAATATAATGAAGTGATCAACGCCATGGATTCTGCATACAATGCTGATTCATCAAAAGGCTATGAGCCATTAACAGATGACGAAAAAGAGTCCATGAGTGATAAGGAAGTAGAAAAATGGGAACAGAAGATCAAAGATTCCCTGCTCAGAAGAGATTCTACCTTAAATAGTATTGCAAGTTCCATGAAAGTGGCAATGGCAAAATCTTATACCATTAATGGAAAGAGTTACAGTCTGTCATCTTTCGGAATCAATACACTGGGATATTTCGTATCAGCAGATAATGAAAAAAATGCATACCACATTGATGGTAATTCCAAGGATGAATCCGCAAAATCCAATACGGATCGTTTGAAAGCAGCGATCGCTTCTGATCCGGATACCGTTGCAACCTTCTTCAATGAGCTTGCAAAGGGAGTATATTCCGAATTAGACAGCAGAATGAAGACTACCACCTTAAGCAGTGCTTACAAAGTGTATAATGACAAACAGCTCAAGAGCGAGTATGATGATTATACAGAGCAGATTAAGAACTGGGAGACAAAGCTGAGTGATATGGAGGATTATTATTACAAAAAGTTCAGTTCAATGGAAACAGCGTTGTCCAAGCTGAATTCACAGCAGACACAGTTATCTGGATTGCTCGGTTCATAATACGACAAGGAGGTTGCGCTATGGCACCAAATAATGCATACCAGGCATACAACAACAGTAAGATCATGACTGCATCGCCGGCGGAGCTGACATTGATGCTCTATGAAGGGGCTATCAAGTTCTGCAACATTGCGATCATGGGTGTTGAAGAAAAAGATGTTGAGAAAGCACACACTAACATTATGAAGGTGGAGCGCATCATTGAAGAGTTTCAGGCAACACTGGATCATAAATATGCAATTGCAGAAGATTTTGATAATGTCTATAAATACCTACAGGAACGCCTTGCAGAAGCGAATATGAAAAAAGATAAAGAGATTCTGGAAGAAATCCTGACACATCTTCGTACCATGCGTGATACATGGAAAGAAGTTATGCGGCTGAATAAGCTTGCAAGAGCCAACTAGGAGAATATTTTATGCAGGAGAATAGTTATATTCAAGTGCTGATACAAAGCCTTCACCAAAAAGTGGAGGCTTTAGACAGCATTATAGAAAAAAACAAAGAGCAGTATGAGATTTTATCCGCGGAAGAAGCTGATATGGATGCTTTTGAGAAAAACATCGAGGAAAAAAGTCAATATATTGATAAAATCGTGTTTTTAGATGATGGCTTCGAAGAAATCTATACAAGAGTCAAAGAAGAACTGGATGGAAACAGAGCTGCCTATACGGAAGAGATCCAGAAGATGAAAGATCTGATCTCCATGATCACAGAACGCAGCATGAAGATCCAGGTTCAGGAGCAGCGCAACAAAGAGCTTGCAGGAATGCAGTTCTCAAAGGCACGGAAAAAGATACGTCAGGTCAAAGCCGGCAACAAAGCTGCCACACAGTATTATAAGAATATGCAGCAGATAGACGCAGTGCCTCCGCAGTTTCTGGACAAGAAAAAGTAGTCTTAAAAATATTGCATCATGCAGAATTGCATGATAGAATACATGCAAAGCATATTTTCTTTTATAAGACGGCATATCTGCCGTAGTCTGATACAATTCTTATGTTATCTGAAAATTCATGCTTTTTGTTACCAATTCATGAGCAGGAGTTTTCGGAAAAAGATAAGAAGACTCCTGTGCAACTGTACAGTAAGACAGGAGGAAACGATATGACACAAAAGGAAAATCAAAGGGGAAATGCGATTATGAACAACGCGGAATTATTAGTTGAGATTGAAAAGCTGCTCGACAGGAAGTTAGACGAGAAACTGGATAAAAAGCTGGACGAGAAACTGGATAAAAAGCTGGACGAGAAACTTGATGCAAAATTCAAAGAAGAGCTTGGACCGATCCGACAGGATATTCAGGAGTTGAAAACAGCAGTACATCATACTAACATGCGTCTGGATGTAGACGTTGTCCCAAGATTACAGACAATTGAAAGCTGTTATCTGGATACTTATGAAAGGTATAAAGATGGTGCAGAAGATATAGAGAACCTGAAAGGTGATATGGAACTGGTAAAAGGCATTTTGCAGGAGCATAGCAGGGAACTTCAGAGGATGTCTGCACGTTAATCTGATAAAAGTAAAAAAATATAAAAAAATTTCAAAAAGGCTATAAAGTAAATCCAAACCTAACCGATATATAAGGTACAAAGGAAAAAACAAACACATACGAGTAAAGAGAATCAGAGATTCTTTTACTATAGAGTAAGAACATTACTTAGCAGAATGTGAAAACCAATGTGGAACGGTAAGAACGAGCGCGCGGCGGGAGGACTGCTCACAGAGGATAGAACAGACTGCAAGCATTGACACAGGCAAGGAAGCCTGATTAAATTCAAATTCAAGGAGGAAAACATTATGGCAATGGTAGTACAACACAATCTTACAGCAATGAACGCTAACCGTCAGTTAGGAGTTACAACAAGTGCACAGGCAAAATCAGCAGAGAAATTATCATCCGGTTACAGAATCAACCGTGCAGGCGATGACGCAGCAGGATTAAAGATTTCCGAAAAAATGAGAAGCCAGGTTCGTGGATTGAACCGTGCATCTACAAATGCTCAGGACGGCGTTTCCTTAATTCAGACAGCTGAAGGTGCTTTAAATGAAGCTCATTCTATCTTACAGAGAATGAATGAGTTAGCAGTACAGGGTGCTAATGATACAAACGAAGGTATCGACCGTGAAGCAATCAATCAGGAGTTAGATGCTTTAACAACAGAGTTAGATAGAATCTCTACGACAACTCAGTTCAACAAACAGAACTTACTGGATGGTACATTCAAAGATAAGAATCTTCAGGTTGGAGCAAATGCAAATCAGAAGATTACCATCAGCATTGATAACATGAATGCACAGACATTAGGTTTAAGAAGTGTTTCTAAGACAACAACACCAGAAGCTCAGACTGGTACAAAAGCTACTAAGCTGAACTATCAGGGTACATCTTATACTTGGGTATCCACACAGGGAAAAGCTTCTAATGTTAAGAAAGCAATTTCTGTATTTCAGGCAGCTGTGTCTAAGAAATATACAACATCAAATTATGCTGGACAGTTTGATGCTGATACAGGAAGCACATACTTTGCAGCTATAAATGATGGTACAAAGCACTTTAAGACAGCAGCTTCTGCTGCTAAGGCAGATGCTTCTATGGCTAAAGCTAAGGTATCTAAAAATCTTACAGATAACTTCAATGATTACCTTCAGACAAGTGCTGTAAAAGCAAAAGCATTATCTAGCTATACAGAAAAAGGAAGAGTATCAGTTGATAACTATGATATTGCTAACAGTTCTTTGACAGCTATTCAGGATGCTATCAACAAAGTATCTTCTCAGAGATCTGCACTTGGTGCTATCCAGAACAGATTAGAGCATACAATTGCTAACCTTGACAACGTAGCTGAGAATACTCAGTCAGCAGAATCCCGTATCCGTGATACAGATATGGCTTCTGAAATGGTTGAATACAGCAAGAACAACATTCTTGCACAGGCTGGACAGTCTATGCTGGCACAGTCCAATCAGTCAACTCAGGGTGTATTATCCTTGTTACAGTAAGACAGAAATTACTGATTATTCAGCAAAGGATGAACGAATTTCAGAGGTGCGAGATATTCGCACCTCTGTTTTTTCTAAGAAAATTTCAATATCAGGATGAGGAATGAAGCATGGAAGCATTAGCAAAAGAATTAAGAAGAAATATAGATTTAATCTGTATAGGTTATCATTATGACAGACGGACAGATGTAATAGAAAAAGGAAAAGCATTATCAAAAAAAATAGAAGAACTGGTTTCCGTATTTTTGAGTGGAAACATTTTTGGTATGGAGGAAGAGGAATATATTGGATTACAGAACTATGTCCTGCAGGTGCTAAGGGATTATACACAGGCATTAGAACAGCGGGATATGGTCTTGATGATAGATACATTAGATTATGGAGTGAGAGAATTATTTATGATTTTTATAGATGAGGATACCGTGGAGGAAAAGAATGAGTAAAGAGATATTTGAAAAGAATCTAAAGGCGATGGAAAAATGGTATCCTGATTTTGCAGTAGCAATTCGACAAGGGATATATGAAAAAGATGATTTAGAGGTAGAATCAGAAACATCATGGGATGGAGAATTGATCTTTAAAATAAAAAAGGATGGAAGAACGCTTTATCTGAATGGAAAGAGAAATGCAAAAGAACCAGTGCGCATTTGGATGGAACGTATTGGAGAAGTCCACAAATATGCAACAGTGATTCTTGTGGGAATTGGTAGCGGAAGATATTTAAAGAAAATAGTAGAAAATACAGATAAGACCGTAAATATATTGATTTATGAGCCGTCTATGACGATTTTTTTAAAGCTTTTAGAAGAAGTGGATTTGTCAAAGGAGATAGAGAGCCGTCCAATTGCTTTTATCATAGAAGGAATGAATGAAAAGGGACTGGATTCCATTATTGGAAAACTGGTATCTATAGAAACCATAGAATTTTTGAAACAGGAAATTCATCCGAATTATCAGGAGTTATTTCCAGAAAAAACCGTACATGTTCTTCGTAGTGTAGAAAAGAGAATTGAGGACTTTTTTATAAATTATAATTCGGGGGCATTATTTGCTGCACATTTGGCAAAGAATCAGATGCAGAATATGGGATTTGTCTGTGATGGTTATAATACCAAAACACTTCAAAAAGTAGTTCCTTATAATGTACCGGCGATTCTTGTAGCAGCGGGACCATCTTTGAATGACAATATAGAGGATTTAAAAAAAGCAAAGAATAAAGCATTTATTCTGGCAGTAGATACAGCAATGAAACCGTTATTAAAAGCAGGAATCGTACCGGATGCCTTTGTTACAATTGATGCGAAAAAGCCAATGAAACTGGTGGAGGTGGATGCCGCTAAGGATATTCCAATTATTGCACCGATTACTGCGAACTATGATATATTAAAAGAACAGCGTGGAAAAAAGATTTTCTATTTCGATGGTTATATGCTGGCACAGTCTGCATATATGGAAGTAGGAAAAATTCTTCCGGATGTATCTACCGGTGGTTCGGTAGCGTGCAGTGGTTTCTCCCTTCTTTATAAAATGGGATTTGACCGGATTATTTTGGTTGGACAGGATCTTGCTTATACTAATAATAAATCGCATGCAGATGGTACTTTTCAGGATGTAATGCCCCATGAAGAGACAGAAGGAATGATTCGGGTTAAAGGAAATTATGAAGAAACGGTACCTACGATTTCAAACCTTAAGGTATATTTAGACTGGTTTAAGATGTATATTGAAGGAGCGAAAAAGCACAGAGATACATTGCGGGTAATTAATGCTACGGCAGGAGGAGCATACATTGAGGGAACGGAGTTAATGACTCTTCAGGAGGCAATCGAGCAGAACTGCGGCAGGGAAGTGGATTTTGCTGAATGTATCCATAATATGGAATCAGAATTTACCCCGGAGGAACGCAAAAAGATTATTCAATATTTGCATAGGATACCTAAAGAATTAGGAGATATTCAAAAAAATGCCAAAGAATTAAAAAGTACCTATCGTAAGATTTATAATATGTGCTGTTCCGGTAATATAGCAAAAGAAGGTTATTTAAAGCTATTAAAAAAAGTGAAGAAGCTTTCCAAAAAATGTGAGTCAAGTGAAGCGTATGAACTGATTACTTCTACGATGCCTGTGGCAGAAATGATTGTTAAGAGCGAGAGTCTGTATGAATTAGATACCTTAGAAGAAGAGGGGAAAGCAATTTCAAAGCAAGGTATGCGTTATAGCAGTATGACGGAAGAATGTGCAAAGATTCTTAAAGAATTTGCAGAGGAGACCTTACTTCCATTAGAATAACAGCAGGATGAAAAAGACAGGAGATGTAAACATGTATATACCATATGGAAGACAATATGTTGACGATGAAGATATTGAAGAGGTCGTGAAGGTTCTCAAATCAGATTTTCTGACTACTGGACCGGTTATAACAGAGTTTGAGAAAAAAGTGGCTGATTATGTGGGGGCAAAATATGCGGTAGCGGTTTCTAACGGGACAGCAGCTCTTCATGCTGCCTGCTATGCAGCGAATATTAAGGAAGGAGATGAAGTGATTACTACTCCGATTACTTTTGCTGCATCTTCTAACTGTGTACTCTATTGTGGTGCAGTACCGGTATTTGCAGACATTGATCCAAAGACATACAATATTGATCCGGAGGATATAGAGAGGAAGATTACGGATAGAACAAAAGCGATTATAGCAGTTCATTTTACAGGTCAGCCTTGCGAAATGGAAAGAATCCATGAGATAGCTGACAGGCATGGACTAATAGTAATAGAAGATGCTGCCCACGCCCTAGGTGCGATTTATGAGGGAAAAAAGGTGGGAAGTCTTTCGGAAATGACTACGTTTAGTTTTCATCCTGTAAAACATATTACTACAGGAGAAGGCGGGATGATTCTTACGAATCAACGGGAACTGTATGAGCGTTTGAAGCTGTTTCGTGCTCATGGAATCACCAGAGAAGAGCAGTTGCTTAGAAAAAATGACGGACCTTGGTATTATGAACAGTTAGAGCTTGGCTACAATTATCGAATTACGGATATTCAGTGTGCCTTGGGAATTTCCCAGATGAAAAAACTGCCATATTTTTTAAAACGGAGAAAAGAAATTGCGAAGAAATATCAGGAAGCATTTGCGGATTGCAAGAATATTCGGCTCCCATATCAGAAGCCGGGTTGTGAAAATGCATGGCATCTTTACATTATTCGCGTCAAAGGCGGGAAAAGAAAAGAGGTATTTGAACAACTTCGGGAAGCTGGAATTGGTGTAAATGTACACTATATTCCGGTCTATAAGCATCCATATTATCAGGAACATGGATATGAAGGTATACGCTGTCCGAATGCAGAGCAGTATTATGAAGAGGCAATCAGTCTGCCGATATATCCGGCTTTAAAAGAGGCAGAACAACAGTATGTGATAGAGAAGATTCAAAAAATTTGTAAAACTTTGTAGCATAGGAAGGTTCCTTAGAATGAGATTGTGAGGAACCTTTTTTAAGTGGAAATAAAAAACAGCTAAGAAATAGAGAAAAATAACCGATATAAATAATAGATTATTATTGCAGGAAGCAATAGAAAAATGCAGGAGGCAGACTTATGTTAGATGGAAAGACAATTCTTATTACCGGTGGAACAGGTTCTTTTGGCAATGCCTTTACAAAATATGTATTAGAGCATTACAATCCAAAGAAAATTATTATTTATTCCAGAGATGAGTACAAACAATTTATTATGGCAAATAAATTTAAAGAATATGGAAAAAAACTTCGTTTTTTCATAGGGGATGTCAGAGATAAAGAACGCTTGTACAGAGCTTTTGAGGGAGTGGATTATGTAGTTCATGCTGCGGCTTTAAAGCAGGTTCCGGCATGTGAATATAATCCAATTGAAGCAGTAAAGACAAATATTAATGGTGCGATGAATATTGTGGATGCGGCATTAGACTGTGGTGTAAAACGCGTAGTGGCATTATCCACAGATAAGGCGGTAAATCCGATTAATCTTTACGGAGGTACAAAGTTGGTATCGGACAAGCTTTTTATTGCGGCAAATGCTTATTCCGGTATGAAAGATGTATGCTTTTCTATTGTACGCTACGGAAATGTAGCGGGAAGCAGAGGCTCTGTTATTCCGTTTTTTAGAAATATTGTACAGAATGGAGGAAAAGAACTTCCAATTACAGATTATCGTATGAGTCGTTTCTGGATTAGTTTGGATGAAGGAGTTCAGCTTGTAATTAAAGCCTTAGAAGAGGCGAAGGGCGGAGAGACATTTATCTCTAAAATACCTTCTTTTAAGATTACAGATTTAGCACAGGCAATTCTTCCGGGATGCGAGATGCCGGAGGTTGGAATCCGTGAAGGAGAAAAGCTTCATGAAGTCATGGTAACTAGGGAAGATTCTATGAATACATACGAATATGAAAAACATTTTATCGTATATCCACATTTTGACTGGTGGAATCCGGACAGAATTCAGTCGGGTGGAAAGAAGATTGAAGCGGGGTTTGAATATAGTTCCGGTACGAATACGCAGTGGCTATCTGTAGAAGATTTGAAGGAACGTCTTAAAGATATAGAAGAACATTAAAGCGGGCAGAAGATAAAGGAGCAGGCTGATGGGAAGAGCAGTTGCAGTAATAACAGCACGGGGTGGAAGTAAGCGGATTCCAAGAAAAAATATACGGGATTTTTTGGGAAAACCCATTATAGAATATTCTATCCGGGCTGCATTAGAAGCAAAAGTATTTGATGTGGTAATGGTGTCTACGGAGGATGAGGAGATAGCACAGATTGCAAAAAGAGCAGGAGCAGAAGTTCCGTTTTTAAGAAGTGGAGAGACAGCTGACGATTTTGCAACAACGACGGATGTACTGCTGGAAGTGCTTGAGACCTATGACAGGATAGGACAATCTTTTGATACAATGTGCTGTATCTATCCGACAGCTCCTTTTGTTACAGCTGATAAGCTGCGTCGTGCAATGGAGATGTTGAAAGAGCCGGAGACAGATTCAGTACTTCCGGTTACAGCATTTTCATTTCCACCGATGCGCGGAATGTATGTACGTCAGAATAACGTGTCTTATTGTTATCCGGAATATGCAAAAAAACGTTCTCAGGACATTGAAACTATGTATCATGATTGTGGGCAGTTTTACTGCATTAACACAGAGATTTTTTTACGAGAGAAAAAACTGGTAACCGATAATACCAAGGGTATCATTGTACCGGAATGGGAAGTGCAGGATATCGACACATTAGAGGACTGGACGATGGCGGAAATGAAATACCGTATCATGTTGGAAAAGCAGACAGAGGAGGAACTGAGAGCTTGAAAATAGGAAAACGTGAAATCGGAGAAAATACACCAGTATATATTATTGCAGAAATGTCTGCAAATCATGCAGGGAGTATTGAGAACGCAAAGAAGATTATTCATGCAGCAAAAGAAGCAGGGGCAGATTGTATAAAACTTCAGACATATACTGCCGATACGTTGACCATTGATTGTGATAATAAATATTTTCATATTTCTGATGGTTTATGGGAAGGAGAAAATCTGTATCAGCTATATGGCAGGGCGTATACTCCATGGGAATGGCATAAAGAATTGAAGAATGAAGCGGAAAAAATTGGATTAGACTTTTTCTCCACACCTTTTGATACGACTGCAGTGGATTTTTTAGAAGAGATTGGTGTGCAGTTTTATAAGATAGCCTCTTTTGAACTGGTAGATCTGCCTTTGCTAGAATATACAGCATCTAAGGGAAAACCTATGATTATATCTACCGGAATGGCATCTTTAGCGGAGATTGATGAAGCTGTGCGGACAGTTCATAAGACGGGGAATCATCAGTTGGCACTGCTTCGATGTGCCAGTGCCTATCCGGCAATCACGGATGAGATGAATTTAAGAACCATGCAGAATATGCAGGAAATATTTGATGTTCCGGTGGGATTATCGGATCATTCTATGGGCTCTGTGGGAGCAGTGACAGCAACGGCATTGGGTGCTAAGATTATTGAAAAGCATTTTTGTTTAGACCGTTCTATCGATAATCCGGATGCTGCTTTTTCCATGAATCCGGATGAATTTGCACAGATGGTAAAGGATATACGTCAGGCGGAGAAGGCAATCGGTACGGTATCATATGGAGTAAAGAAACAGGAAGAAAAAAATGTGGTGTTCAGGCGTTCAGTATTCTGTGTGGAAGATATTAAACGCGGAGAGGTATTAACGGAGAAGAATGTCCGCATTATCCGTCCGGGGTATGGATTAGAGCCGAAATATTATCCGCAAGTATTGGGACAGAAGGCATTGGTGGATATTAAGCGTGGAACCCCTCTTGAATTTGGTATAATAGGAAAGGAAATATAGTGGAAGTTTATTTGAGAAGAGCACAGAGGAAAGATGCGGAACTTCTGTTTGAATGGGCGAATGAAGCGTCTGTGCGTAGGAATTCATTTTCCACAGAAGAGATTAGTTGGGAAGAACATAAGGCATGGTATGACAGAATTCTTGCTTCTAAAGACGATGTGCAGTATATTTATATGTGTGATAATGAAGCAGTTGGACAGGTTCGTATTGCTCTGAAGGGGGAAACGGCAGAGATTGGATATAGTATCTGCAAAGATAAAAGAGCTATGGGGCATGGGAAACGGATGTTGAAGCTGTTATACAGTAAGATTAGAGAAGAATTTCCGCAGATAAAGAGATTGACTGCAAAAGTAAAGCCGGAAAATACGGCATCGCAAAAAGTATTTGAAGATATCGGATATATGGAAAAGTATAGAGAATATCAAGTGGAAGTTAATGGATAGGTGGAGTTATGTTATACATAAGAGCGGATATGAATGATACGATAGCAACGGGGCATATCATGCGCTGTCTTGCGATAGCAGAGGCGGCGAAAGGCTTAGGAGAAGATACTACATTTATTACTGCTGACGAAATACCGGGGGAATTGATCCGGGAAAAAGGATATCAAAATATCTGTCTTTATACAGCGTGGAATCGTATGGAAGAAGAACTTGATCCATTAGAAAGAATCATTGAAGAAGTGGGTATACCGATGCTGTTGATTGATTCTTATTATATTACCAAAGAGTATATGAAAAGGCTTAGAGAAAAGACGAAGATAGTCTATATAGATGATTTGCATGCCGGGATATGGGACTGCGATACGTTGATCAATTACGCCGTATATGCAAAAAAGTTTCAGTATCAAAAAGAATATCCTAAGACAAAACTTTTTTTAGGATGTCAATATGCTCCTCTAAAAAAGGAGTTCGCAGAAGAAAGTTTTAAAAAACAGATTTTTAAGAGGGTTCAAAATGTTCTTTTCCTGACAGGAGGAACAGATCCGGCAGGGTTATCGCAGAAATTTGTAAAAAGTCTGATAGAACAGGGAGAGTTTTCGGGAATTGAGTTCCATGTTATTTGTGGAAGATATAACCGGAATGTGGAAGTGTTAAAGAAGATTGCAAATCAATATTCCAATATTCATATTTATCAGAACGTGGGTCAGATAGAGATATTTATGAAAGAAGCGGATATTGCCATAACAGCAGGAGGTACAACATTATATGAACTTGCAGCTTTCGGTGTTCCGATTATCTGCTATTCTATGGTAGATAATCAGATAGATAACGCACAGTGGTTTGCGAAAGAAGGCATGGCGGTTTATGCAGGAGACATACGTGCACCGAGATTTCAAATAGAGGATTTGTTTTTTGAGCTGAGACATCTTGTTGAAGATGTGGAATTGCGAACAAAGCTATCCGAAAATGGAAGAAAAAATATAGATGGAAAAGGAGCCCAAAGGATAGCGGAACTATTGATAGGCAGAGTCAGGGAGGACATATAGGATGAAGGAAATATTGGGACGATATTTAGATAAGATATTGGAATTTGAAGAGCAGGGTTACCTCAAGGAAGCATTGGAGTTAAGCGAAAAACTACAGGAAACTTTTTCAGAGAATGAAGAAGCGTTAGAGCTAATTTTTTTGGAAAGAGGAAAGTTGGAATTTCGTGCACAGGCTGACAGGGAAGCACTGCTCGATTTTATATATGCTTATGAAGTGTTGGGAAACGAGGAGATTTATCAGTTGATTATGGAGGCTTATTTTGTTCCGAATCAAGAGAATTTCAAGACAAATTATCAGAATAATAGGAAGCTTCTTAAAGGATACCCTCATTATCGTATCAGACAGGATATAGAAGAACCTCAGATATTTCCTTTATGGCAAGATGACGAGCAGCTCATCTATGTAGATGCAGAAAAAAGAGAGTTTCGGCTTTGTGTAAGAAATCGGCATGAGATAACATCCAAACCGGATACCGAGATATTGCTTGTAAATGAAATGTGGATGGATGAAATTATAGCTGCTGAGAAGGCTTGCAGAAAGAGCCTGACGCTGCTTGATTTAGACATTTCCTTTTATATGGCATATGATGAGGAGTACTGGATGCTTTTCTGCCAGTTATATGAGTTGTCAGAACTGATAGAAAAAAAGAGATGTGTATTCTTAGTAGATGAATGGGGCTGCCGGAAATGGTTTGGAGAATCACAGACACTTATGCCGCAAATAGTAAAGTATAACGGATATGAGAAAAAATATGAAGATATATTGAAAAGTATTGTGGAAATACGTAAAACTGCGCATGAGAAAAATGTTTCAGAAATTCAGAGATATTACAGTGGGGCAAAAGAGGAGATTCGGAAAAGAATACGGGAAAAGAAACCGAGAATCTTATTTGAGACCTGTCGCTTTACTACGATTCTTCAGTATCATGCTAGAGACTGTAGAGAGGCTGCAAAATCGTTGGGCTGTGAAACGGAGTTGTTAATTGAAAAGGATGGAATACATGCAGGACCTTGTTGCGTTGAATAGAAAGAAAAGGACAGGAGGGGGCAGGCGCTCTGTAATCTTTGGAGCCGTTATGCTCCTTCTCTGCACTCCGGGTCTGGCCGGCTGTCAGAATGGGAAAACGGCGGTTTCTGAAAAGGAGCGATCAAGGCGGGCATGAACGGTCATATCGCAAAACTGACCGATGAGGCGGTCATCCGGAAGCATCTGGAACAGATCTTTTAAAAGATAGGAGCAGGAAATGGACTTATACAGAATTATCCTTGTGGATGACGAGGAGGAAGTGCGCAAGAGCATTATCCGCAAGATCGACTGGCAGGCGGTTGGATTTACCGTTGTCGGGGACGCGGAGAATGGGGAGGACGCGTTGGAGAAGATCGAAGCCTTAGAGCCGGACGTGGTCCTCACGGATATCCGGATGCCATACATGGACGGGCTGACGCTTGCGGAGAAGATCCGCCAGAGGTATCCATCGATGAAGATCGTCATTTTTTCCGGATATGATGATTTCGATTATGCGAAGCGCGCGATCAAGCTGAATGTTACGGAGTATATTTTAAAGCCCGTGAATGTGGAGGAGCTG